>Ga0163144_10016357_pt1 | contig 15200 bp, 16 predicted proteins | sample OliLak19BULKMAT1_FD_123175 | JGI IMG/M metagenome (GOLD analysis project Ga0163144, IMG submission 123175) | Freshwater microbial mat bacterial communities from Lake Vanda, McMurdo Dry Valleys, Antarctica - Oligotrophic Lake LV.19.BULKMAT1 | ecosystem: Environmental > Aquatic > Freshwater >... | reverse complement strand
GCGAGGTCTATCAACTGGCGCTGACCGAGCTTGCGCGGTTCATCTTCTCCCGAGCCGAGCCGGGCTGGGACGCGGAGTCTGCGGTACAGCGGCTCGAAAACTCGAGACTTGGGATTGGGGAATAGGGAACTGCGTCTACGGTGCATGCCACGCCAAGCCCTAATCTTCGAGCGGCGTCAGCTCGGCGGCGACCCGGGCAGCACCGCCGATCAGCACCACGAAGCTGGCCTTGCGCTCAGACCAGAACTTGGCCGCATCGGTGAAGGTGTCGATGGCGACCTTCATCCCTCCCGGATCGTCGCGGGCGAAGCCCGCCAAATCGGTGATCTCGAGGACGAGTCCGGTCTTGCCGGCCAGGTTGAGATCGGTGAGACAGTCGTAGAGCGCGTCCCAGTTAGCTCCGAAGTGCGGCGGAAACCCGAGCGTACCGGCCAACGCTTCGAGTAGCGCGCGTTTGTTCCTGGCACCCACGACGCGCACGTGTCGTGGCCCCGGCCCCGGCAGGCGCCCGAGGGCAGGGTGCGTGTTGCCTTCGTACCGGAAGACGCCGCTTCCGCCGTCGGCGAGCACGCTCTGAAGCGATTTCATGGAACCCCCTCGATGCGCTGGAAGCTGCGGTAGTGATCCGCGGTCCAGTAGAACTCACGCACACCGCCGGTGATGATCCGGCGGGCTCCCCGGTTCCGGCTGGCGGGCGTGGGGACGGTGTATTCGCGATAGAAACCATGCGGGTGCCGGGGCAGCGCGCGTTCGCGATTGCCGAATACCGACCCATCCTTCGCGAATGGAAACGGACCGCCGGCCTGAATCAGCACCAGCGTCTCGCGTGCCTCCACCGGCAAGGCAGCAACCGGAATCGTGGCGAGATCGGCCGGACCTCGTCCCAGCGCAAGCACTGCTCCGAACAGCAGTACCACCCCGGCGAGCATCGCCGCAAATCGGACTCGCGCAAGAGGTTTGAAACTGGCATAGTGACTCCAATTAGCGACAGTCATTGGCGGCCATTGTTGAATAATCTATTGATAACAGTCATTTAGTATGCATTCTCATCAACCCCAGAAGTCGTCACTGCCATCCAGAAGAGTTTCAGCTCGATAGATTCGATCAGCCATGACCGTCCGGCGCAACGACTTCGACGTAACCGATCAGGTGCGTACCACCGATCCAACGGCGGTGCGGGAAGAAGTCTCGCGCATCTACCTCGAGTTGTACGACCTGCCGTCCGACTCAGCTCTGTTGCAGCCGTTCGCCGATGCCGCCCGCCTGTACGCCGGCGCCTATCCCGGGTTCCGTCCTTGCGATACGGGTTATCACAATTTCCAGCATGTGCTCGACGTGACGCTCGCCATGGCGCGGCTCATGGACGGCTTCGAGCGGGCGCGGTCGCCAGGAGCGCCACTCGGAGAACGCCTGTTCCGTCTCGGCATCGTTCTCGCACTGTTCCACGACAGCGGCTACATCCGCCGCACCCATGACACGCGCAGCGGCAACGGCGCGGACTACACGCGAACCCACGTATCGCGGGGAGCGCGATTCCTCGAGCATTATCTGCAGACGATCGATTTCGATGACCTCGTTCCGGTATCCGGCCCACTGGTGCATTTCACCGGCTACGAAATTCCGGTTGCCGACATCGACGTCCACGATCCGACCTTGCGGCGGCTTGGTCAACTGCTCGGTTCGGCGGATATCGTGGCGCAGATGTCGGACCGGTGCTATCTGGAGAAATGTCGCGACCGGCTCTACCCCGAGTTCGTCCTCGGAGGCATCGCCGTTCAGGCCGGCCCGGGAGGTGAGCCGCAGGTGCTGTTTGCGTCCGCCGAGGATCTCGTGGTGAAGACGCCGGAATTCTATCGTGTGGCGCACGAGCGGCTCGAGCAGGATCTCGAAGGGGCATACCGGTTCGCCGAAGCGCACTTCCACGGGCAGAACCTGTATCTCGAGGAACTCGAGAAGAACATCCGCCACGCCGAGTCGCTGGCGCTACGCCACGACCTGTCGCTGCTGCGCCGCGAACCGCCATCAGAAGGCTTCGTCACCGTACGCGACCGCTCGCCCAGCGATTCCATCGGACTACTCAAGCTCCCTGCCCGACTCGCAGCATGATCTTGCCGACATGCGCGCCCGATTCCATGAGCGCGTGCGCCTGCGCCGCTTCGGTGAGCGCGAAGGTCGCATGAATGACCGACTGTATCTTCCCGCTTTCGAGCAGCGGCCAGATCCTGTGGCGTAGTGCCGTCGCGATCGTCGTCTTGTATTCCACCGAGCGCGGGCGCAACGTCGAACCGGTGATCGTGAGTCGCCGGTAGAGGATGTCGCTCATGTCCAGCGTCACGGAAGCGCCGCCCAGGAAAGCGATGATCGACAGCCTGCCGTCAGTCGCCAGGCACTTCAATTCGCGCGGCACGTAGTCGCCCCCGACCATGTCGAGGATGACGTCGGCGCCGTGGCCGGCGGTGAGTTCCTTCACCACCGCGACGAAATCCTCGGTCCGATGGTTGATGCCGCGCACCGCACCGAGGCTCTCGCACGCCTTGCATTTGGTATCGTTGCCGGCGGTCGCGAAGACGCGGTGACCCAGAGCCGTGGCCATCTGGATCGCGGCGACGCCGATGCCGCTCGATCCGCCCTGCACCAGGAGCGTCTCACCGGTGGTGAGCTTGGCGCGCTCGAAGACGTTGATCCACACGGTGAAGAATGTCTCGGGCAATGAAGCGGCTTCGATCATGCCGAAGCCCTTCGGCACCGGCAGGCAGTGTCCTGCCGGAGTCACGCAGAACTCGGCATAGCCTCCGCCAGGGGTGAGCGCGCACACCCGATCGCCCGCCTTCCACTGCATCACGTCCGCACCGACCTGGGCGATCGTCCCGGCCACCTCCAAGCCCGGCAGGTCGGAAGCGCCGGGGGGCGGGTTGTAGGTGCCGGCGCGCTGGAAGCAATCGGGCCGGTTCACGCCCGCCGCTTCGACCTTGATCAGCACCTCGTCCGGCTTGATCGAGGGCAGAGGGCGCATCGCGGGCTTCAGTACGTCCGGACCGCCGGGGCGGCTGATCTCGATGGCGGTCATGGTGGCGGGCAGTGCGGTCATTGTTGTCTCCTGACTCGAAGTCACCGATTGTAGAGGGCTATGGCATCATCCGAGCCTCGACGAGGAGGGGAATCGATGGACTACAGAGCACTCGGCAACAGCGGTCTGAAGGTGTCGCCGCTTTGCATCGGCACGATGATGTTCGGTGATCGCACCGATTACGCCGAATCGGAACGCATCGTGAAATCGGCCCGCGATGCCGGCGTGAATTTCATCGACACCGCCGATCAGTACGCGAAGGGCGAATCCGAACGCATCGTCGGCAAGGTCATCTCGAAAGAGCGCGATCGATGGGTGCTCGCGACGAAATTCGGCAATCCCATGGGCGAAGGCCCCAACGAGATCGGCCTCGGTCGCAAGTGGATGCACCAGGCCTGCGACGCGAGCCTGAAGCGTCTCGGCACCGACTACATCGATCTCTACTACATCCATCTCGACTTTCCCGAGATGCCTCTCGACGAGACCGTCCAGGCCATGGGTGATCTCATCCGCGGCGGGAAGGTGCGCTATTTCGCCGTGTCGAATTTCCGCGCCTGGCGCATCTCCGAGCTCGTCTGGATGTGCCGGCAGTTCGGGGTGCCGAGGCCGATCGCCTGCCAGCCTTACTACAATGCGTTCAACCGCATGCCGGAAGTGGAAGTCCTGCCGGTCTGCGACTACCACGGTCTGGGTGTCGTGCCCTACAGCCCGATCGCCCGCGGCGTGCTGACCGGCAAGTACCTGCCCGGACAGAAACCGCCCGGCGATACGCGAGCGGGCCGCGGCGACAAGCGCATGATCGAGACCGAGTTCCGCGAAGAATCCCTGGTGATGGCGCAGACCATCCGGGCGCACGCCGAGAACAAGCACATCACCACCGGGCAGTTCGCCACCGCCTGGGTGCTCGCCAACCGGATCATCACCAGCGTGATCGCGGGCCCGCGCACCCTCGAGCAATGGCTCGACTATCCGAAGGCGCTCAAGTACGCGTGGAGCGCCGATGACGAGGCGCTGGTCGATTCGCTCGTCAAGCCAGGGCACCCTTCGACGCCGGGTTACAACGATCCGAGGTATCCGCTGCTCGGACGGTTTCTGCGACCCTAGTGCGTGCCGGGCCGCCCCAAGCGCACTGAGCGTCCCCCTCGGGGGCAGCGAACGCTGAGAGCGTGGGGGAGCCTCCTCAGTGCGCGCCGGGCCGCCCCAAGCGCACTGAGCGCCCCCCTCGGGGCAGCGAACGCAGAGAGCGTGGGGGAGTCTCATCTAGCGCTCGCTCCCCGGTCGGACCTTGCCGAGGGGCCCGACCGGCGATCAGCCGCGTTGGCGGTTCGTCATCCGGTTTGCGTGAGACCAGCCAGGAGACTCCGCATTGGTTCGGGCAACGCAGCGGGCCTGCGCGTCGCACGATCCACGTACACGTGCACGAAATGGCCTTGTGCCGCCGCCAGCGAATCGTCGTTGCGAAACAGCCCGACCTCGTAGCGCACGCTGCTCGAACCGAGCTTCGCGACCCTCAAGCCGGCGTGCACGGTATCGGGGAAAGTTATCGAACTGAAATAGTTGCATTGGGTCTCCACCACCAGTCCGATGACGCTGCTGCGCCCGATGTCGAGCACGCCCTGTTCGATCAAGTACTGGTTCACCACCGTGTCGAAGTACGAGTAGTACACGACGTTGTTCACATGGCCGTAGACGTCATTGTCCATCCAGCGGGTGGCGATGGCCTGGAAGTGCCGATAGTCGGCGCGGCCATTGGGTGAGGGTTTGGTCATGTCAGAGGCGCCGGGCCGCCCCAAGCCGCTGACGCGCCCCTCGGGGGCAGCGAGCGCAGCGAGCGTGGGGGCAGTTTCATCCTAGGCGCCGGGCCGCCCCAAGCCGCTAACGCGCCCCTCGGGGGCAGCGAGCGCAGCGAGCGTGGGGGCAGTTTCATCCTAGGCGCCGGGCCGCCCCAAGCCGCTGACGCGCCCCTCAGGGGCAGTGAACGTGGAGGCAGTTTCATCCTAGTGGGACAGAGCGCTGTCGGTGGTATCGGTGCGGCGTCGCATGCGCCGCCAATTCACGGCCAGCAGTCCGGCGGCAATGATCACCATCATGCCCGTGATCGATCCGCCGTCGGGAAATTCACGGAATGCGATCCAAGCGAGCAGGGTCGACCATACGAGCTGGGTGTAGACGAAAGGTCCCAGCGCCATCGGGGAGGCATGCTCCACCGCGCGGATCAGCAGGAAATGGCCGGTGCCGCCCAACGATCCCATGGCAATCATCAGCCCCACCTGCGGCCAGGTCGGCGTGTGCCATCCGAACGGCAGCGCGAGGCTGCTGATGGCTGCACCGATCAGCGCGGTATAGAACAGCGTGGTGACGGGATTGTCCCGGCCCGCGACCTTGCGGGTGGCGATCTGATACAGCGCGAACAGCAGCGCGGTGGTGAGCGGAAACAACACCGTCGGGCTGAACACTGCGCCACCGGGACGGACGATGATCAGCACGCCCACGAACCCCAGGACGACCGCGGCCCACTGGCGGCGCGATACGCGCTCACGCAGCAAGGGGCCGGACAGCACGGTGACCAGCACGGGCCCGACGAAGCTGATGGCCGCGGCCTCGGCCAGCGGTAGAAACTTGAGCGACAGGTAGAACATCCCGGTCGAACTCACCAGCAGCACGCCGCGCAAGATCTGGAGTCCGGGATGGATGGTGCGTACCAGATCGAGCTTCATCCGCGGCCCGAACACCATCAGCATGAACAGCAGGTGCGTGCTGTAGCGGGCCCATATGAGCGGGCCGATCGGGTAGGTCTTCAGCATGAACTTCGCCAGCGTGTCTGCGGACGAGAACATGAACACCGCCACCATCATCATCCCGACGCCGCGGAAGAAATGCCGGTGATGAGGATCGTGCCCGCCGGTCATTGCAGCCGAGGTCCTGCGCCTGCGGGCAGTACCGACCGGCCGGCGAATTGCGCCGTCCTGCCGAGCGCCTCCTCGAGCCGCAACGCCTCGTTCCATTTCGCCATGCGCTCTGACCGGGTGAAGGAACCCACCTTGAGCTGTCCGGCATCCCAGCCGGTCGCAAGGTGCACGATCGTCACGTCCTCGGTCTCGCCGGAGCGGGCGGAGACGATGGTGCCGAAACCCTCGGCCTTGCCGGCCTCGAGTGCTGCGCGCGTCTCCGTGATCGTGCCTGCCTGATTGGGCTTGATGAGCACGGCGTTGCAAGCCTCGTCTGCCGCGGCCGAGCGCACGCGTTCCGCGTTGGTCACGAGATAGTCGTCGCCGATGATCTGGATCCGGGCGCCGAGCGCGGCAGTGAAGGCACGCATGCCCTCGGGGTCGTCCTCGGCCAGCGGATCCTCGATCGAAGCGATGGGGTAGCGCCGGCACCAGTCGATCAGCATTGCGATCATGCCATCGCGATCCAGCTCGCGGCGCTCCAGACCCAGCGAGTAGTGGCCGTTGCGGCCGAATTCCGAAGCGGCGATGTCGAGCGAGATGGCGACCTCTTCGCCGGGACGGTAGCCGGCCTTCTCGATCGCGCGTGTCAGCATCGATAAAGCGTCCTCGTTCGAGTCGAACATCGGCCAGAAGCCGCCTTCATCGGCGACGCCCGCAAGCTTGCCGGCGTCGCTCATCAAATGTCCTGCGGCACGATAGACCTCGGCCGTGATCACCAGGGCTTCGTCGAAGCTCGCGGCGCCGAGCGCCATCACCATGAAATCCTGAATGTCCACGCGCCGCCCGGCGTGCGCGCCGCCGCCGAAGATCTGGATCTCGGGGAGCGGCAGGCGCACCGGATTTCCGCATGCGAGATAGGACCACAGCGGTTGCTGCCGCGCTGCGGCCGCCGCGTGCAGGACGGCCATCGACACCGCGATGGTCGCATTGCCCCCGAGGCGGGCCTTGTTGGGTGTGCCATCGAGAGCAATCAGGGCAGCATCGACGGCGGCCTGGTCGATGGCATCCATGCCTTCGAGATGACGAGCGATCTCGCCGTTCACGTTGCTGACGGCGTTGGCGACGTCCATGCCGCCCAGCTTGGCACCGCCGTCGCGCAGGTCGATCGCCTCATTGGTACCGCGCGATGCGCCGGCCGGGGCGATGGCGCGACCGATTGCGCCGCCGGCCAGGTGGATTTCCGCCTCGACGGTGGGGCGGCCGCGCGAATCCCAGACACGACGGCCGACGATGCGGGTGATGGCGGAGTTGGTCATGATTCCTGGTGGTCGGATTACGTGGGAATGCTGGAAGAATCGTCTGGAGACCGGCTCTGCCTCACCGCTCCCGGAGGGAGGCGGACGAAAAGCTCCTCTCCCTTGAAACAGGGGTCGGCGCGAGGCAGAGCATGCAAGACCGCTCAAGCCGTCAGTTCGATGCGGTTGCCGTCCGGGTCCGACACGACGCTCTCGTAGTAGCCGTCCCCCGTGCGCCGCGGACCGTCGAGGACGGCGATTCCGCTGTCACGCAACAGCGTCGTGAGTTCATCCACGGCAGTTTCCGATCCAAGCGCGAGCGCGACGTGGGCATAGCCTACCGCCGGTTGCGCACCCGTATCGCCCAGGGACGGCGTCTGCATCAGCTCGATGCGCGCCCCACTGCCGAAGCGCAGGAAGTAGTAGCGGAATTGCTTCTTCGGGTTCTCGTAGCCGCCGTTGCTCTCGGCGCCGAACCAGTGGACGTAGAAATCGCGCAGCCGCTCCGGCTCCCGGGTCCAGAGGGCGACATGCTCGATGCGTGCATTGGCCGGCGCTACCACCTGGCGATGTCCGCGCGCCATGCATCGCGCACCGCGGCCAGGCGTTCGACCGGTTGCAGCAGCAGCGGGCGAGCGACGCGGCGCACTTTCTCGCGATCACGATCGTCGGTCACGTATTCGACCGGCGATTTGCCGTCGATGCGGGCGAGGAACAGCCCGGGCAGAAGATGCGCGACGCGCGCTTCGATTTCCGCGCGCGGTTCCCACGTCACGCCCGCCAGGTACGTCTCGAACAACGTCGTGAAGCATTGCATGTACACCGGCCACCAGCGCGGGCGCCACAGACACTTGAGCAGCAGGTGGTTCAGGCAGAACGCAAGGTCGAAGGCCGGGTCGCCGTACCACGCGCACTCGGCGTCGATGAAGATCGGGCCGCGCGGGCCGACGAGAATGTTCTTCGGACTCACGTCGCCGTGTACCAGCGCGAGCTTGGTCGACGCGGTGACGCGGACCAGCTGCTCGAGCGCGCAAGCGGCTTCGGGGTGCGCTCGCGCAGTGGCTTCGAGGTAAGGTTCCAGTCGGATCGGAAAGAAGATGTGATCGGTGGCAAAGCGCTGCGCAAGTTCGCTGCGACCCGCCGTGTTAGCGTGGATCGATCCGAGGCGCCGGCCCACCTCGCGAGCGGTGGCGCCATCGACGATCCCGTCGCGCAACTGGAATTTCCATACCGGATGGTCGGCCGGATCCAGATAGGCCATCGCGAAGAAGTTCGCCGCGGCATCCTCGCCCAGGATCGCCGGCACGGCGTCGGGCGCGATGGCGCCGGCAACCCGCATCCATTCCACTTCGTAGCGATTGCGCTCGATCGGTGCGCGCCAGTCGGCCTCTACCTTCAACTTCGGGAGTGCCCGCTTGATGCAGATCGACCCGCGCGGCAGGTCGGCCCGAAAGATGTCGGAGGAGACACCGCCCGTCAACGCTTCGAGCACGAGCGGGTCGCCGGGCGCGAGCAGCCCCATGCGCTCGAGCGCGGGTCGAATGGCGGCTCTGTGATCCTCCACGGCAATGACGGCGTAACATCAGGCGTCGTTCACGCGCTCGGACCGACGTGTCACGACGATAAAATCGGACCGAAACTCTAGCACAGCGCACCTGCCGGACCATGACAGCCATCCTCGCCCTCGACCAGGGCACCACGAGTTCGCGCGCCCTCGTGTTCGACGCCTCGGGTCGCGTGCTTGGGCTCGGCCAGCGCGAACTGCCGCAGATCTATCCACAACCGGGCTGGGTCGAGCAGGACCCGGAAGTGATCTGGGCCACGCAGCTCGCCACGGCGCGCGAGGCGCTCGCGCAGGCGCGGGTCACGGCGCACGAAATTGCCGCCGTGGGTATCACGAACCAGCGCGAAACCACGATCGTGTGGGAGCGTGCCGGCGGCCGCCCCATCGCCAACGCCATCGTCTGGCAGGATCGCCGCACCGCGGCCGAGTGCGAGCGCCTGCGGGCGGAAGGTCTTGCGGACCTGTTCCAAACACGCACGGGTCTCGTGCTCGACGCCTACTTCTCGGGGACCAAGATCGCTTGGATCCTCGATAGCGTGCCGGGTGCGCGCGCGCGCGCCGAACGAGGCGAGCTCGCGTTCGGAACCGTGGACAGCTGGCTCATCTGGAAGCTGACCGCCGGACGCGTCCATGCCACCGACGCGAGCAACGCATCGCGCACGTTGCTGTACGACATTCGCACCGGGGCATGGGACGACCAATTGCTCGAGCACATGCGCGTGCCCCGCCAACTGCTGCCGGAAGTGCAGCCGTCGAGCGGCGTGATCGCGCAAACCGACGCGGCCGTGCTCGGTGCGGCGGTGCCGATCGCCGGTGTCGCGGGCGACCAGCAGGCGGCGCTCTTCGGGCAGCGTTGCATCACACCGGGCCGCGTGAAGAACACGTACGGCACCGGTTGCTTCATGTTGATGCACACCGGCGAAGTCGTGCCGGAGTCACACCACAATCTGCTCGCGACAGTGGCCTGGCAGATCGGCGGTCGCACCGAATACGCGCTCGAAGGCAGCGTGTTCATCGCGGGCGCCGCGATCCAGTGGCTGCGTGATGGGCTGGGCGTCATCGGGCATGCGGCGGAAGTCGAACATCTGGCCGGCTCGGTACCCGATACGGACGGCGTCTATTTCGTCCCGGCGTTCACCGGTCTGGGTGCTCCACACTGGGACCCTCACGCGCGCGGCACGATCTGTGGGATCTCGCGCGGCACGACCCGTGCGCATCTCGCACGTGCCGCGCTCGAGGCCATCGCGTTCCAGACCGCGGACATCCTCGATTGCATGCAGGCCGACGCGCGCATCGCGCTCGCCGACCTGCGCGTGGACGGTGGCGCGACGCGGAACAACCTGCTGATGCAGTTCCAGGCGGATCTGCTGGGTGCACCGGTCGTGAGGGCGGGCAACACGGAATCCACAGCGCTGGGGGCGGCGCTGCTCGCGGGACTCGCAGTGGGATTCTGGAAGGACGCTGGTATGGTGGATATGCTGTGGCGGGCGGAACGGATTTTCGAACCGGCGATGCCACGGTCCAAGGTGGCGGCGCTGACAGCCCGCTGGCACAAGGCCGTGGAGCGGGCAAAGGGATGGGCGGAATGAGGAGACACGACAAGCCGGCGCGTTCTCCTTGAACGTGCCGGACCAGATCCGTCGCACCGACGTTTCGGGGAGGAGACCATGGGGGTTTACGCGACCGGGAACATCCGTGCCGTGGCACTGGTGGGCCACGGCGCCGCGGGCAAGACGACATTGGCGGAAGCGCTGTTGCGCGCCGCCGGGGCCATTCCCGCCGCGGGCACCGTCGAGCGCGGAACGACGGTGAGCGATCATCTCGCGATCGAGAAGAACTACCGGCATTCATTGCAGTCCTCGGTGCTGCGGTCAGAAACTCAGGGCACGCGGGTGCACCTGATCGATACCCCGGGCTTTCCGGACTTCATCGGTCCGGCCATCGCTGCGCTCGACGCAGTGGAGACCGCGGCGGTGGTGATAAGCGCACAGTCCGGCATCGCGATGATCACCTCCCGCATGATGCAGTGGGCGGCCGAACGCAAACTCTGCCGGCTCGTGATCATCAACAAGATCGATGCGGAGAACGTCGACCTGCCGGGGCTCCTGCAAGCGATCCAGGCCGCGTTCGGCAAGGAGTGCCTGCCCATCGATCTGCCGGCAGCGGGCGGCACGAAGGTCGTCGACTGCTTCTTCGATCCAGGCGGCGACTCCGACTTCCTGGCCGTCGCGCCAGCGCATCGCGCGCTGGTCGATCAGGTCGTGGAGGTCGACGAGGGATCTCATGGCGCTCTATCTCGAGAAGGGCGAGATCGAAGCCGGGCAACTGCACGCACCGTTCGAGCAGGCGCTGCGCGACGGTCATCTCGTCCCGGTGTGCTTCGTCTCGGCGCGCAACGGTGCGGGAATCGCGCAGTTGCTCGAGATATTCGCGAAGCTCCTGCCCAATCCGGCCGAAGGCAATCCGCCGTTGCTCTACAAGGGCGAAGGCCCCGAGGCCGTCGAGTACCGCTCGGAACCCGATCCGCGAAAGCACGTGCTCGCGCACGTGTTCAAGATCGTGGTCGACCCGTTCGTAGGCAAGCTCGGCGTGTTTCGCGTGCACCAGGGAACGCTCACAAAAGACACGCAACTCTTCGTCGGCGACAGGCGCAAGCCGTTCAAGATGGGCCACCTGTTCATGCTGCAAGGCAAGGAACACATCGAGATCAACGCCTGCGGACCGGGCGACATCGCGGCTGTCGCGAAGGTCGACGAAATCGAGTTCGACTGCGTGCTGCACGATTCGCACGACGAAGATCACATCCTTTATGCGGCCGCTGGAATTTCCCGTGCCCATGCATGGACTCGCGATCGAACCGAAACGGCGCGGCGAAGAGCAGCGGTTGTCCGATGCCCTCCACAAACTGACTGCCGAGGATCCGACGCTCACGGTCGAACACGATCCGTTTCTGAACGAGACGGTGCTGCGAGGACTCGGTGAATTGCACCTGCGCGCGACGATCGAACGCATGGCGCAGCAATACAGGGTCGAGATCGAAACGCGTCCGCCGCGCGTTCCCTATCGCGAGACCATCACGGCGTCCGCGGAAGGACACAGCCGGCACAAGAAACAGACCGGCGGGGCCGGCCAGTTCGGCGAAGTATTTCTGCGCATCGAACCGCTCGCGCGCGGCGATGGCTTCGAGTTCGTCGACGCCGTGAAGGTCGCGGTGATCCCGTCGCAGCTGATGCCGGCCGTGCAGAAAGGCGTCGAACAGATTCTTGGCGCCGGGCCGCTGGCGGGCTTTCCCGTGCAGGACGTGCGCGTCACCGTCTACGACGGCAAGCACCATCCGGCGGATTCAAAGGAAGTGGCCTTCGTCGCCGCCGGTCGCAAGGCTTTCCTGGATGCGCTTTCCAAAGCGGGCCCGATCGTGCTCGAACCGATCGTCGACGTCGAGATTCTTTGCCTGGAACCGAACATGGGCGACATCACCGGTGACCTGGCCGCGCGCCGCGGCCAGGTCACGGGAACGCGCGCTTCGCAGGCCTCGGTGTCGGTCTTGAACGTGAGCGCTCTCGCGCCACTGGCGGAATTGAACGGCTATGCCTCGCGCCTGAAGGCTTTCACCGGCGGGCAAGGATCGTACTCGAGGGAGTTGAGCCACTACGAGCCGGCGCCGCCAACGGTGCAGCAACAACCGGCCGCCGAGTACAAGTCGACCCGTAAGCAGGAAGAGGACTGATCCGGCGTCGGGCATTTCGGCCCGGCCGTGTGCTGGGCCGGCCGGTGAACGATGTTGGCGAAACGTCCATCGGACGGCTCCGACTCTGCCGGTTCTGTTGACGCGCTGACTTCATTGCGCGGCACGCATTGTCAGGTTCGCGAAAGCTTGGCGCTGCAATATCCCGGTTGTCAGCCGCAGCTGCCCTTGACGCAGCGGATCATCCGTTGGGCACAGGTGATCCGATCGAACTTGTCGCCGAGATCGACCTTGGTGTCGGCGCCGATGTGCTGCACCAGTGCGTTGTTGCACTGCGTGCGGCGGGTGACGTACTTCGCAGACCCCAGCCACTCGACGTCGCCGCAGCCCGGGTCGCCGTGGCCGAAACGCACTCCGACCTCGTACGTCGCGCAGAGCAGGCCGGTGTGCTGCACCCAGGTCTCGACGTACAACTCGCCTTTGCGAGCGACCCAGGCTTTGCCTCGATTGCGGCCGAAGTCGAATTCGAGGCGATCGGTCTTGCCGTCTGCCGTTATCGCGATGGCAGGAACCGCGGCAGCGTTGGCGCGGCGAATCGCGGGATCCTCGTCCTGGGCGAAGACGCACCGCAACGGAAACAGGGCGAGCATGATTACAGCCTTGCCGATACGCATCCGGAACTCCTCGAGAACTCCGTGATGGTAAGCCCTCGGCGCGGCGAACCCAAATCCGACGCGTGCGCGCTTCTGCAATCCTGTCAGGCGGGTCTTGCCCCCCGTCCGCGTACGATCACCAGGGCGAGGCCCGCCGCGAGCAGTGCCCAGGCACCCGGTTCCGGCACTACGCGCACGAGCACCACCTCGCCTTGGACGGTCATGAAATCTCCGTCTTGCGAATGACTTACGAATCGCCAGTTTTCCGCTACCTTCTCGGGTTGCAGTCATCCGGATGCCGGCCTCCCGCCGGCATGGCGTGACGTCTTCCACGGAGACTTGTCCAGTGCGCATCGCCGTGGTGGGCGCCGGTATCAACGGCATCATGTCCGCCCGGGCGTTGGTCGAGGCCGGCCATGCCGTGGTCCTGTTCGAACGTGGCGAGGCCATGGCGCAGACCAGCAGCGCCTCGACCAAGCTGCTGCATGGCGGCCTGCGCTACCTCGAGCACGGAGCGTTCGGCCTCGTGCGCGAAGGCTTGCGCGAACGCGCCTGGTGGTTGCAGGAGGCGCCGCATCTGACCCGGCGCGTGGAAATCGTGCTGCCCGTCTATCGAGGTGCGGCGCGCGGCCGCGTGGCGCTGAAGGCCGGACTGCTCGCCTACGACCTGCTGGCGGGACGCCGACGGCTCGGCTGGCATCGCTGGATGAGCGTGAGTGAGCTTCTCGGGCGCTCGCCGGGGTTGCGACGCGACGGCCTGCGCGGCGGCTACGTTTTCTTCGACGGGCAGATGGACGATCGCGCGCTGGGCCTCTGGGTTCTCGAACAGCTCCGCAACACGGGGGTCGAGGTGCGCGAACACGTCGACGTGCTGCGTGTCGATACGACGGGCGGCGTGATTACCCCCTCGGGCCGCGAGCAATTCGATTGCGTCGTCAACGCCACCGGCCCCTGGGCCGCTGCGCTGCTCGGTGCAAGCGGCATCGACACGCGCTACCGGCTCGACCCGGTGCGCGGCAGTCACCTGGTGGCGAAGCGTGCGCTGGACACGGGTTTCCTGCTCCAATCGCCCGACGACGGGCGGGTCTGCTTCGTGCTGCCGTGGCAGGGTCGAACGTTGATCGGCACGACCGAGGTGCGCCAGGGTCTCGATGAGCCGATTGCATGCAGCGAAGCCGAGCGGGACTATCTGCTGCGGCTCTACGATGCGTACTTTTCGCCCGGCATCGAGGCAGTCGAAATCGAGCGGACATTCGCCGGCGTGCGGCCGCTGATCGCGGGCTCTGCACATGACGCATCGGCCGTGAGTCGCGAATCCGTCCTCGAACGCAATGGTCGATTGTTGACCGTGTTCGGTGGCAAGTGGACCACGGCGCGGGCGCTCGGCCGGAAGGTCGCGCGCGCAATCGCCGACTGAACGCTCAACGATAAGCGATGCTGGTCGGCGTGCCGCGCCAGTAGACGAAACGGCCGCTCGGAAGATCCCATCCGACTTCGCTTTCCGTCGGCACCTTCGTGCCGTTGCGCGCCTCGTAGTGCCGGTACCACCCGCCCCATGGACGTCGAATCGGGGGGTTCTTCCCGTCGTCGAACACCCGTTCCTGCGAGGACATCGAGGCGATCAATCCGTCCTCTCCGAAGTGGTAGTGGGCGGAGACCGTGGCATCGCCGGCCGAGATGGTTGCGCGAGCGTTGGCATCGTCGATGGCGGTCCAGTCCACGCCCTGGCTCGGCAGCAGGGCGGTCGGCAGCCATACCGCCTCGCCGAGAAATCGCAGCAACGCGCTCCGTGCGATTCCCGGCGTTCCCTCCACGTCGACCACACGGACGAGGCCGAGGATCGCTCCGTGCATCGAACCCACGCCATCGACGAAGGCGTCGCACACCAGCACGGGCAGGCCCGGCGCCATCGCCATGCGCGCATCCCAGACGAAACCGCGCGTCGCAGGAGCGAACGCCTGCGTCGCGGTGAACGGCACCCAGCGATCCCTGCCCGGCTGTCCCATGTTGAACTGTCCCGACCAGGTCACGCTCGCCTGCCGGAT
>Ga0163144_10016354_pt1 | contig 15202 bp, 13 predicted proteins | sample OliLak19BULKMAT1_FD_123175 | JGI IMG/M metagenome (GOLD analysis project Ga0163144, IMG submission 123175) | Freshwater microbial mat bacterial communities from Lake Vanda, McMurdo Dry Valleys, Antarctica - Oligotrophic Lake LV.19.BULKMAT1 | ecosystem: Environmental > Aquatic > Freshwater >... | reverse complement strand
TTCGTGATCGAGCACGAACTGGGAGAGATCCTGCTGGTTCCAACTGTGGATGGGTTTGCCTTCGAGCAGAGCGGCGGCCGCGAAGGCGGCGAAGAGGGGGCGTCTCCCCGGATTGCAGGCGGCTAAGTCCCTCAGGATTGCATCGCGCTGGGCGTTGTCGAACGGTTTTTGGGCCGCCGCCGCGACCTGAACCATGATGTTCCAGAGGTCGGCGTCGGCGAGTTGGCCGAGTTCACGTGTGGGAAGGTACCGCACGCCCTCGATGTTCACGCGCGACTGCTGGTCGCCCAGCAACTGCTGGGTCCAGACGTCGTACTCCGCGCGGTCCAGCATCAGGAGTCGTACGCGCGGGGCGGCGGGTGAGACCGGCGCGTTGGTGAGGTGGAAGAGCCACTTATGGACCTGTTCGGCCCGGCCGGAGACATAATCGACGACGAGCAGGGTGTCGCGGGCGAAAGCCAGTTGCGTCCAGTCGGGCGGAATCGGGCGGCGAAAGTCGATAAAGCCCGCGTGCCACTCCCCCATGCGCTCGAAGGGCCCGTGCTTGGCCTCGATGCATAGTTCAAGGGCGAGGCGGCTCTTGCCCAGGCCCGCCGGACCTTTCCAGAGCCACCAGAGGACGCGGCGCGGGTCGTTCATGAACTGCCGCAACGTGTCCATGTCGGATTCGCGCCCGACGAGGTCCACGCGCCGGCCGGTGTAGACATAGTGGTCGGCGCGTTCGTGGGGCAGGGGGACTTGCCCCAACGGCAGGGCGGGCGTCAGGCGGCATTGAATCGTCTCCAAGGCCCCCAACAGCGTGGGAATCTTGGAAGTATTGGCCGCGATGGTGGTGAGCGAGCGTTGCTGTGCGGCGAGCCCGGTGTGGATGTCGTTCAGGGAGTCGAAGACCCAGCCAAGCGCATCGGCAAGTTCCTTCACCAGGGAGTCGATATCCGTGAGGATCGCCGCTTGAGAAGCGTTGATCTGTTCGCCCACTCGCCGGACGATGCCGTCGGCCTGATCCCGCACCAACTGGGCGAGCGTACCGAGGTGTTGATCGACGCCAGTGAACTGCCCGGCCAACGCCGCATTGTCTTTCGCGGCTCGGCCAAGGTCCCCCCGGATCTCACTGAGCAAGCGCAGTTGCAGGGCGGGCCAGGCGAGGTCGTCCTTCTTCCACGCCCGCTTGGATACTTCCCAGAGCGCCGCTGCATATCGCTCGCCCAGACGCTTCGCGGCAAACGTCAATGCCGCGTCGTCGAAGGAGTGTCGGCCGTCATCGGCGAGGTTGCCGATCAAGTCCCGCCAAAGTGGTTCGGTGAGCGTGGCAGCGGACTTGATAACGGCCGGAGCGCCCGTGAAAAAAGTGTGGGCGGCCGGTTCGGTGATCGGCGCGTAGCGGGCGTCGGGCACGAACGCTTCCCACTGCGCAACAACGGCGTCGCGGGCACGATCGAGGTCCTCCTTCCCCTTTTTCGGCCCGATGAATTCTCGAGCGCATTGGTCGAGCACCAAGGCAATGGCCTGCCCGCCCAGGCGGTGGACGTCGGCGTTCTGCAGGCCTCGTTTTCTCATCTGCTCGTCGAGGGCACGAGCCTCGCGATCAGATGACATCAGGCCGCCGAGCAATTCCGGAATGAGGCCCTTGACGGCTTCGGTCGCCACGGCTTGCAACGCGATGAAGGCAGCCGTGGCCCCCACGGGCCCCGCAGCGATACCCGCCGCGCTAGCCACGAGCACGCACCCCGTCAGGACGGCGACTTGCTTTGTCCTTGGCCGGTCCCACGCCATGCGGGAAAACGGTAGGAGGCGCGGTCGATCTGAACCGTTGTCAGATACTCGCAAAGGACGCTGTTTGTAACGAGCCGTTGGCCCGCCCCGCGCGCGGACCGGCTTCACCACGAACGCAGTTGCGATGCCCAATCGCGAAATCGGCCGCGGAAGCGACGCCCGACGACGTTGATTGCTCCGACGTGACGCTTCGCCACCGCCACCCAAGGGCTGCGCGGGTGTTACCAAGGATGGCTCGGCACCCGTGGAAAATAGCCTCTGTCACCCGGCACCCTTATCAAAATGCCGCCACTGACACCACGCTGTCAGTCAGCCAAACATTTTCCAAACATTTCGCTTCCATCCGCCCCTTCGATCCTGTATCTTCCACCCATGTCCGACCCCTCCCCCGCCGCCGAGCCCTCCCAGTTCGCGCTCTTCCGTACTCTCCGCGAGGCCGTCGTCGCCTCGTTCTGCCTCCACGGCCGCGAATCGCTCGAGGCCCTCGCCACTCAGCACCAACTCCCCCTTTCCCAACTCCTCGTCATCCTCGACGAACCCGAATCCAAGCCCCTGCTCGCCCAACTCAACAACGCCCTCGCCCAGCGCGCCGCCCTGCTCGAAGCCCACGTCCGCCACGCCGCCACCCTCGCCATCCTCAACACACTCCAATCCGAGCCCACCTCCCCCGAATCCCTCCGCCTCGCGGCACGAATCCTCAGCAACACCGCACGCCCCTCAATCCCGGTTACCCCCGAGAGAGCCGCGAGCACAACTTCCCGCACGCCCTCCACAGCCTCATCAAGTTCCGCCGCGACCGCCCCGAGCGCTCGCCCGACAACGGCCTCCAAAACCTCTCCACCTTCTGCCACGGCCGCGTTGAGCGCTCGCTCCGCAATGCCCGCCCCGTCCTTACCAATTTCTGTCGAAACCGTCCCGAGCGCAGGCTTGGCAGATTCCGCAGTCCCTTCCGCGCCCGACCGTTCGCCCTCGATCGCGTACTCTCGGCGTCAACCGGCTCTCTCAACTCACCCGCTCGCATACATCGGCCCAACCAAACAGACGGAGGCGCCGCTTCAGCGGCCGGAAAAAGCCCGCGCCGCCTGAAGTGGCAATACGGGCATCTTGCCCGTCATTCCCCGCCGTCGTACCGCTCGCCCCCAGTCCCCACAAATGACTTTCCCGCCCACCATCTTCAACCGATGGTTTTTCCATGCGCGCTGCAAGGAAGCCTCCCCCCGAAGACCATCCGCCGCCGTGGTACACTCGAACTCCCCTCCCCTCCGTAAGTCCCTCCACCCCGTGGACGCACCCCGCAACAACCCCGGCGCCCAGCCAACCCCGGCGAAGCCACGCGCCTCCTGGTCGCCATCCGTCACGGCGATTCCGCGGCCGCCGAGCAACTCCTCCCCCTGGTCTACGACGAACTCCGCCGGCTCGCCGCCGCCCGCGTTGCCAAAGAGCCCGCCGGACTCACCCTTCAACCCACCGCCCTCGTCCACGAGGCCTGTCTCCGTCTCGTGGGCCAATCCGACGCCCAATTCAACAACCACGCCCATTTTTTCGCCGCCGCCGCCCTGGCCATGCGACGCATACTCATCGATCGCGCCCCCCGGAAAAAAGCCGCCGAAGGCCTCCTCGCCGTCCGCCGCCGATTGGCCCTCGATGATGAAAATGCCGATCCCGACGCACCCAACACCTCCGCCGACCTCCTCGCCCTCGACGCCGCTCTCGAAAAACTCTCCTCCGTTGACTCCCACCTCGTCGAAATCGTCCAACTCCGCTTCTTCGGCGGCCTCACCGTCCAACAGGCCGCCATGGTCTTGGGCATCTCCGAACGAACCCTTGAACGTGACTGGCAGTTTGCCCGCGTCTGGATCCACACCGAACTCTCGCTCTCAGACCCCCCCTTGACCCCCGCCGCCGGCCGCACCAAATAAAACATGGAAACCCGTTGAATCCCGCTCGAACAGGACAACCCAGGCAGACGATCGACGCAGCGGACGGCTGTTCGAGGGCCGCGAGGCGGTACCATGCTCCGGCAATCAACCCCGATGGAGGCGCCGCTTGTTTCTGATCCGGCAGTCGAAACCCAAGGACGTTCAGACGTTGCTCCGCATGGCGCGGATGGTCTACTTCATCAATCTGCCCCCCAACGAGCAGGTGATTGGCGCGAAGATCGAGCATTCAGCGAAGTGCTTCGCGCGCGCGGCCGGAGTGCCCGACGAAGCCACCGACACGAAAATCCGGAAGAAGCTCCGCGGGGCCGGAGGCTCCGGGGGCGCGGGGGGCGTTGGGGGTTGGGCCGCCGCCGAGACAGAGTCGGAATTCTTCATGTTCACGATGGAGGAGTTGGCGACGGGCGCGGTGGTCGGGACGTCGCAGGTCCGGTGCCACCAGGGCGGCCCGGGCAACCCGAACTGGTCGATGCAGGTGAGCGAGAAGACGTTCCGGTCCGACCCCTTGAGTTTTCGTTCAACCCACCTGGTCGGAAAGTTGTTCGGCGATGAGACGGGACCATCCGAGATCGGCGGGCTGATTTTGCAGCCATCGCACCGCGGCCATAGCGCGCGGCCGGGTCGGTTTTTGTCGTTCGTGCGGTTCCACTTCATGGGCCTCTTCCGCAGCCACTTTGCGGATCGGGTCTTGGCCGAGATGATGGCCCCGGTTTCGAGCGAGGGGGACAACGTTTTCTGGGACCACTTCGGACGAAAGTTCATTCCGGTGAAGTATGCCGAGGCGGATCGGTTCTGCCAGCACAATCGACAGTTCATCCCGGAGTTGCTGCCGAAGGAAGAGATTTACCTCTCGCTCTTCCCATTGGAAGTTCAGAACATGGTGGCCGTGGTCTCGAAGGAGACGCTGCCGGCGCGTCGGCTTCTTGAGAGTCTGGGGTTCCGATATCGGAACTTCATCGATCCGTTTGATGGCGGGCCACACCTGGATGCCCAGACAGATTCGATCCCGTTGGTGAACACGACGCGACGAGTGGAGGTCGGGAAGGCGGTCCCGGCGAAGAAGTGCGACAGCCATGGGATCGTGAGCACGCTCGCCGCGGACGGCGAGTATCGCGCTATCGAGTGCGACTTTGCGTCGGGTGGGCGGGCGATCCGCCTCACCCAGGAATCGATGGAGTTGCTGGGGGTGGCGGCCGGAGGCGAGGCCGGGGTGACCCCGCTCAAAGTGGACCCGACGGAAGCGGATGCCAAGGCGGCTCCCAAGTCGGTGAATCGCAAGGGCCGCCGGGTGAAGGTCTAGACATTAGCGAAGGATTCTTTGGCATGGACGCATTCGGCGCGCTCATCGGCGGGAAGTGGGAAGCGGGGGCCGGCGCCGCGCTGCGGTCATCGAATCCGGCCCGGCCATCGGAGGTCGTATTCGATGGGCGCGAAGCGTCGCTGCAGCAGGTGCAACGAGCGGTAGCCGCCGCCCGCGGGGCGTTCGCGCCATGGGCCGGGTGGGAAATCGAACGGCGGGCAGGCGCCTTGCGGCGGTTCGCGACCATCGCATCGGCCCGGGTCGAGGATCTGACGCGGGCGATTCAGCGTGAAACGGGTAAGGCCACCTGGGATGCCCGGGCAGAAGCTCAGTTGATCGCGGCCAAGGTCGAGATCACGCTGGAGGAAGGGCCCAATGCGGGGCGGAGCCGGGTGGCGGCGTTTGAGGTGGCGATGGCGCCGACGAAGGTCGGGCGCTGTGAGTTTCGGCCGCACGGGGTGATGGCGGTGGTGGGGCCGTTTAATTTCCCTGCCCACCTCCCGAACGGCCACATCGTTCCGGCCCTGCTGATGGGAAACACCGTGGTCTTCAAACCGAGCGACAAGACGCCCGCGGTCGGCGTATTGCTCGCGGAATTGCTGGAGTTGGCGCTCCAGGCCGAGGGTGCCCCCCCGGGTGTGCTGAACCTGGTGCAGGGCGGCCCTGGAGTGGCGACCCGGTTAGTCGCGGGCCCGACGGATATCGATGGAGTGTTGTTCACCGGGTCGTGGTCGGTCGGGCGGCGGATCATGGAGGCCAACCTCGATGAGCCCGGGCGGCTGTTAGCGCTCGAGATGGGCGGCAACAACGCCGCCGTGATCATGCCGGATGCCGACTTGGTGCAGGCCGTGGTGGAGTGCGTCCGGTGCGCGTTTATCTCGAGCGGGCAACGGTGCACGTGCACGCGCCGGGTACTGGTGCACGAGGCCGTCGCAGACCGGGTCATCTCGGGGATCGTGCGGGCGGCGAAGGAGCTGGTGGTCGGCGATCCGGCGTCGCAGAGCCCGGTGTTCATGGGGCCGGTGGTGTCGCAGGCGGCCCGCGACGCGGTTCTGGAGGCCCAGGCGGCGATGGCCAAAGGCGGGGCCAAAGTGCACCTGGCGTGCCGGGCGGTGGGTGGGGGGACGGGCAGTGGGACGGGCGGGTGGTATGTGTCGCCGGGCGTAGTAGAGGTGGACGAGTTCACTCGGGGCGACGATTTGGCAAAGGCGGCGGGCGCCGACGTGGAGGTGTTCGGGCCGCTCCTCCGGGTGCTGCGGGTGCGGGATCTGGACGAGGCGATCGCGGGCGCGAACGCGACGCGGTTCGGGCTGGCGGCGTCGGTGTTTACGAAGGACGAGGCAGCGGTCCGGGCCTTCGTCGCGACGGTGCGGGCCGGATGCGTGAATGTCAACACCGGGACGGCGGGGGCCAGCAGCAAGTTGCCCTTCGGCGGGCTGGGGCTGTCGGGGAACCACCGACCGGCGGGGGCGTTCAGTCTCGATTACTGCGCATTCCCGGTGGCCGGAATGATCGAAACCGGCGACGGCAAGACAATCAGCCCGGGGATGGTCTTCGAACCGGCGTGGATCGCGGGCTGACGCAACGGCGTAACAAAGTGACCGCACCGGGTTTGGATGTCCCGACACGGCCAGTAAGGCCGCTGACAAGCTGCGGCTGGAGTCGACAAAAAAAGCCGCCCCGGGAAGGGCGGGCTTCTTGATTGAATCGGTTGTCCGTGGTGCCCAGCCCAGCGGCCGGACGGGCAGCGCTTTTCAGACCATGGCCTTGAGGTTGGCAAGGGGGCGGATCTTAACGACCTTGCGTGCGGGCTTGGCCTTGACGTCCATCATGGTGCCGGGCGCGAACGGGTTCGGCTTGGTTGTGGCCTTGGTCGCCGGCTTGCTGATGACGGCGATCTTCATGAGGCCCGGGACCTTGAAGGTACCCATCTTGGAAGAAAGGTCGGCCCCGATGATGGCGGAAAGCGTGTCGAAGACACCGGCGACCTGCTTGCGGGAGAGGCCGTTGTGCTCAGCGATAACGTTGAAGATGTCGCTCTTGCTGCGGACCGAGGCGGCGCCGGATATCTTGGTGGGCTTGGGCCCAGCGGGCGCAGCTTTCATGGACATCGCGGGCTTGCTTGACTTGGGGGCGGGCTTTGATGATTTCTTGGCCATATCAACTTTCTCCAAAGGGTGCGGAAACGCCGTGCAGCGGACTTTTCGCCTGACGTGGCACACTTTGTACCACAGTGGGATTTGTTCCGCAAGGCCTGTCGGGGCATTCCGGCCCCGAATCTGCGTCATTCTCGGCATGATTTCACAGATTTCTACACAAGTGGCTCAAAAACCTCTGGAAAAACCGAGTTTTCGCAATTTAGGAAGACATTTGCCGGGTTTTCCACATACTTTCGAGGAAGGGCGCATGAGACGCAGGAGGAAAGGGCGTGGTCCCGAGATCCCGGTATGGCGTGCTTTTGTAGTATTTTCCTCTGCACTCTGCGTCAGAACGTCAAGACCACGCGCCTACTTCGTTGAAAAGGAGTGTCGTGTATGTCGATCCGCCGTTTATCCCTCGCCGCCGTGCTCGCTGTGGCAGCCGCCCAAGCCACGGGCATCGAGACCTTCTATGTCGCCTCGAATACGACCAACGAGGTGTATCGCGTCACCGTGTTCAACTCCGGAATGATGGGAGTCGCGCAGACCATCAGCAACGCGAACATGGTGCGGCCCTACGGAATGGCCATCAACTACCAGGGCGACCTGCTCGTCAACGGTCGGGGCCCGTGTACCGCCTGCCCGGGCGGAACCCTCACTCGCTATCACCTGACGACCTGCGGCCCCAACGGACCCGATGTCGCTACGGCCTCGGGCAACGGCCTTGCCAACCCGCACGGTGCCCTCGCCATTGGTGACCTTGCGTACATGGTCGATACCTTCGGTAACCGGATTGTCCGGTACAGCCTGGCGACCCCGGGGGCCCCCGTATTTGTGGGTGCGGATCCGACCGGGGCGGGCGGCAACGGCGGCCGCAGCCTGATCTTCCACCCCGCCCTCGGCGAAGTCCTCATGAGCGACTGCTGCTCGCTGGGCGGGATACGTCGCTACGCCATCAACCCCGATGGAAGCCTCACTCCCCGCGGCACCATCACCGGCAACTCCATGAGCACCCCGCACAGTTTCGCCATAGCCCCCTGGGGAGAACTTTTCGTCGCCAACATCACCGGCAACAGCGTCTCGCGCTTCACGTTCAATGAGAATGGTAACGCAGTGCCCTCCGGCCTCATCACCGGCAACGGCCTGAGCGGCCCGGTCTCCGCGGCCTTCCTCGCCAGCGGCGAACTCATGGTCTTGGGCCACATCAACGGTGTCATCACCCGGTTCAATTTCGACGCCAACCGCAACGTCATCCCGGTCGGCTCCACCACCCTCCCCACCGGCTGCGGCGAAATGGTCGTAGCCGATCGCCCGGCGTCGTTCGCATCCGCCCCCGCCACCAACTCCCTCTGCCCCGCCGACACCCTCTCCCTCACCGTTGTCGGCGGTTCACCTTCCTTCACCTACCAATGGCAGATCCTTCTTCAGCCCAACACCTGGACCAACCTCACCGACGGCCCGCGCGACCTGTTCGCCCAGGTCTCTGGCTCCACCGCGGGCGTCCTCACCCTCACCGGCCTCACCGTCAACGACGCCGGAACCTACCGCTGCATCGTCACCACCACCTGCGGCACCGAAAGCACCAGCCCCTCGCGCGTGCTCCTGTGCCAGAGCGACGCGGATTGCGATTCCGACAGCGACTCGGACGACATCGCCGCGTTCTTCGGGCTATGGGAGGCCGGCGAAAACGCGGCCGATGTGGACGGCGACGGGGATACAGATTCGGACGACGTGATCGTGTTCTTCAGTGCCTTTGAGTCGGGATGCTGAACATCCGGCCGCGGATATCCGCCCCGTCCAGTGCGGCCTCGTGAAGGGAGCGCTCTGTTCCTCGGTCTTTGCGGCGGCTGCGACCGCGCGCGGATCGGTTCATCGCGGGAACGAGAACACCGACGGACGAAATCTCCGTCGCCGCTCTCCGCCATTTTCCGCGCCGCGATTCCCTACACCATCTTCTTCAGGGCATCGGCCTTGTCCGTCTTCTCCCACGTGAAGAATTCGTGCTTCGGCCCCCGGCTCTCCCGCTTCACGCGGTCGTAGTACTGGCCTTCCGCCGGCTGTCGGCCGAAGTGCCCGTGCCGCGCGGTGGCCGAATAGATCGGCTTGCGCAACTGCAACGCCTCGATGATGCCGCGGGGCGTCAACTTGAACAGCTCCCGAACCGCGTTGGAAATCTTGGCCTCGTCCACCTTGTTCGTGCCGAACGTCTCGACGAACACGCTGGTGGGTTCGGCCACGCCGATGGCGTATGACAACTGGATCTCGCACCGATCCGCCAAGCCCCCGGCCACGATGTTCTTGGCGATGTAGCGAGCCATGTACGCCGCCGAGCGATCAACCTTCGTGGGGTCCTTCCCGCTGAAGGCGCCCCCGCCGTGGCGGCCCATGCCGCCGTAGGTGTCCACGATGATCTTGCGACCGGTGAGCCCCGAGTCGCCGTGCGGCCCACCGATCTCGAATCGCCCGGTGGGGTTCACGTGGATGGTGATGCCAGGGTTCCACCAGTTGCCCAAGATGGGCTTGAGAACGTGCTCGGTGATCTGCTTCTTGAGTTCGCCCTGGCGTTCGTTCCACGTCGGGTCGTGCTGCGTCGAGAGGACAACTGTGTCCACGCGCACGGCCTTGCCGTTGTCATACTCCACCGTCACCTGGCTCTTGGCGTCCGGACGCAGGCCCGAGACCGTGTTCTCCCGTCGCACGTGGGCCTGCTGTTCCACCAGCCGGTGGGCCAGTTGGATGGGCAGCGGCATCAACTCGGGCGTCTCGTTGCAGGCATACCCGAACATCATCCCTTGGTCGCCCGCGCCCTCGCGATCGACGCCCATGGCGATATCGCCCGATTGCTTGTTGAGGGCCACCATCACACCGCACGAATCGGCGTCGAAACGCATGTCGCCCGACGTGTACCCGATCTCGCGGACCGTCTCCCGCACCAAGTCCGGGATGTTCACATAGGTCTGCGTCGTCACCTCACCGGCCACCACCACCAGCCCCGTGCAGACCAGTGTCTCGCAGGCCACGCGGCTGAACGGATCATCCGCGATCATCGCATCGAGGATGGCGTCGGAGATCTGATCGGCCACCTTGTCGGGGTGCCCCATCGAGACGGATTCGGAAGTGAACAGATTGGTACGCGACATACAGCGAGCGCTCCTCGTTCAGGGTCTTTGGCAGGCCACAATTGGCCAATCCGTCAAGCCCGCTAGGGCGGCGGGGCCGGGATAGTAGTTGCAGCCCGACGGCAAGCCGGAAAAAGCGCCTATTTCCCTCGAAATTCTGGCGGGGCGCGCCGGCGGCTTGATCGAACGTCTTTCTCTCCCGGTGAATCAGCCGTCCGGCTAGAGGAGAAACACCGCGATGCCCCTTCTGAATGAAGTCCTGGAGTTGCCGCCCCACGCGGCGGCGACCTTCGTCGGGGGCCGAGCCCGGAAGGTGGTGCTGGCGGGCGACCGAGAACTGTACAAGTTCTCGTCGTTGCCGATGCAATCGGCGAAAGGCGTCATTACCCCGTGGTGGGCGTCGGTCGAACCGCTCGATGTGGGCGACCCCGGCCTGTCAGGCCTGTTGGAGCGTTCCGGCCGCGCGAGTGTCGATCCCAAGGACTTTGCCCGGGCCCGGTCCGCAGTTTCCAACGATTGGAACGATCTCGAGAACCTCATCCGGGCCGTCCTGACGCAGTCGGTCTGGTGCTGGATCGGCGAATGTGCCCACCAGCGAATGGATAACACCAGGCCCGACATGGGGAACGTCGTCTATATCGGTGGGGCGTGGCAGATCTATCTCCCCAACCTTACCGTCAATCACATCCGCGTGGCCTGACAAGGAGGCCCGGCGCGAGGCCTCAGCACGGACCCCCGTTTCCGCAGGGGCGAACGGTCGGCATTCCGGCCGCGCCCCGCGCATCACAGGGAATGCGCCCGAAGCGGGCGACGCGCAGCACGCCACCGGGTCGGGATTTCGGATCCCGCCTCCGAAGAACTTGATGATGTGGTCCGAATCGGGGTCGCGGTCGGCACCGCTTTCGCCCGCTTGCCATTCCGCGAAGAACCCAGCGACGCCGTCGGGGTCAAAGTCGCCAACATGGTCGAAGTCGGCACCGTAGCCGGCGGGAACGAACCCGGCGAAGCCGGTGGCGAGGTGATGGACGGTGATGGTTGTGCCCGCAGTGTTGTATGGGTCGGGTCGGAAAACCGACGGTGGGCGGTTCAACGTCCACGATGCTCGGCGCTGGAAACACATAAATCTGGAGCCCGATCAGGGCGTAGGTCCGGTCGAATCGGCCCACTCTGGTGCTGTTTACCCCCACCGCACGAGCATTGCCGGGATCTCCACGGCAAGCGGCGTCGGCCATTGGCTAAGTCCAAACGGATAGCCAACTCTGTCCCAGGAACACCAGCGCGGCCGACGCAAATGAGTCGTTATTACCGGTCTCTCCGGCGTCCTCCGAATCAGTCCGAATCGGCATCGCAGTCAGCAGTTGCTATCGGACGCTCCGTAGTAGCTCAGAACCGCGTTATAGGGCTCATATAACGCTTTCTTGGATCGAGATGAGCAAAAAACCCTACGAGCCGCACATTTTCTGTTGACGACTTGAGCCTCATCTACTAAGATTATTTCGGAGATATTTTTTACGTCCCGAAAGGGACAAGGAGAGAGCAAGATGAAGGCTTTGTTGAGCAGCTTTGCTGTCGCCGCAGTTGCGTGCGCAGCTTCCGGTGCGATTATCACACCGGGTACGTACCATCTGGCGAACCATCCTGGTGGTAGCGCCCTTCCACCCGCATACGGCCTCCGGCTGGATGAGCTGTATAACGCGACTGGAAATCACGACATCTACACCTTTGATTTCAGCGCGCTCGCCAGTGACGTGCGGATGACGGTGTCGGCGACGACCATCCGAATCTTCGGGCAGTCGTTCGGCGGTCGTGACATCGGCAGCGGCTACGCCAATGACATCGATCGTGGCATCTACACGTTCGATTTCATCTACTCGGTCGGCGTCCAGAACGCTCCCGGCGACGACGACATCATGGTCATCGCCAACCACCAGAACTTCGGCACGATCACGACGCCTCGCGGCCACACGATCGCTCTGGAGGATCAGTCCGATGGCAACTACAGCTTCCGTTTGGGTGACGAGAACAACGACTTGGGTCACCGCGGCTTCAGCGGGATCTCCGGTTGGGGCTGGATGAACCACGGCGGCGACGCCCACGTGTACGCCAGCGACTGGCTCTTCACGGTGGACAGCGTCGTGCCCGCGCCGTCTAGCCTCGCCGCGGTAGCGTTTGGCGGCCTCGCGATGGCTCGCCGCCGCCGCTGAGTTCGCTCGTTGATCCTCAAATCAAGCGGCCCTCTGGCTTCCCGAGTTTGGGGAACCAGAGGGCCGCTTGTATTTCTCGTTGTCCGACGGAGCTCAGTCCGCCGCGGTCACACGGATGCCCCGTCGTGGGGGCCGGACCGTTGCCCAGGTCGTTCAGATGCTCGGCGTCAGCGAGCCCAACGACGCCCGCCGGCGGAGCCGTCGCGCCGGCATGACGGCCCACTGGACAAAGGCATCTGCCGCGACGTCATTCTCAACCACGCCCAAGCCGCTGGCCTCCGCGACTTTAGCTCGCCAGGTGTTGGAGGTATCATCTGTTCCTCTCATCTGAGGTGGTACAGGAAAGACAGGCAGGTCACGGCCCCATACCATCGGACGCTCACCGACGATCAAATCCATGGCGAACAAATCGCCTGGCACAGGCCACTTCCTTCGCCGCACACCGAATTAAAGTTCGGTTCGATCCTGGGAACTCCTCGTTCGTTTCAGGGCGCACAACGTGTTGGTCGTCGGCCACTTTACGGCGTACCGCATCGCGGCACGAGAAAGCGGTCGTTCGCCGCTCATACTGAAAATAGTACTGACCAAGAAGCCATCGGACGTGCACGTTCGGCCGCCTTCCGCTACCAGTTGTTGAACGCGGCGCTATCCGAGGGCGTGGCCGACGCCGAGGCGCTGGCCTTGGCGAGGGCGTGGCGTGAGGAGTACAACCACCGCCGACCGCACTCGTCGCTGGAAGTCTCGACCCCGGAACCGTCCCGGGCGTGGTGTTCGGGTGGTTGGGGAGCACGCGACCCATCACGACGCCGCACCCGTCAAACCCGATGGCGGCGTGGCGTGTTTGATGCGTCCATTCCGCGTCCTGCGTGAGCCCTGTCGGCTTGCCGGGTCCGGTTGCCGTATCACCGCACCCACCACACACCTGTTCAAGGAGTCTCGATCATGTCCGCCTCTCTCATCGTTTCACGTCGTCGTCCCGCCGTTTCCATCATGGCGCCCGTCTCACTCCTACTTGCCACGGCGTCCACCGCGCATGCGCAGTGGAGTTTCGACAACCTCTCCCCGCCGGCCTTGAACATCTCCACTGTCACTGCCATTCGCGGCGGGGTTCCCGTGGGATACGCCAGCCAGCACTCAGGAGCCCCGCCTGTCGCCGGGGATTGGTCGCGGGGACACCGGCAGCTCGTGGACCAGCCTGCATCCCGCAGGAGCCACTACGTCGCAGTCCTCGGGCTCATCCGCGACGTCGCAAGTGGGGCACGCGCACGTCGGCGGCGTGTTTCGCGCCAGTCGCTGGTCGGGCACCGCAGACTCCTGGGTAGACCTCGCCCCCAACGGCGCGACCATTTCGCGCGCATGGGGCATGGACGGCGAGAGTGCAGTCGGTTCGGCGTCCTTCGGCGGTGGTATGTCCCACGCGAGCGTGTGGACGGGCGGCGTCGATACATGGACGAGTCTCCACCCGGTCGGCGCGACCACGTCGGTCGCGTTCGGTGGCGGCGGCGGCCAGCAGGTCGGCCAGGCTGAGTTCAACGATGTAACGCGTGCGGCGATGTGGACGGGGTCGTCCGGCTCCTATGTCGACTTGCATCCCGCCGGCGCGACGCGATCCGTCGCTTTCAACTCCAGCGGCACGCGATGAACCAGTACGAGGGCCCCATCGCCGTGTTCGGCGACGTTCGTACCATAAGCGTCTACACCAACAACCTGGGGGCCCAGTACAACCTTGCGGGCACCTCGCTCAACCAGCCCTATCCCACCCCGCCAGCCTTGGCAACACGTCCGACGGTACCACAGACGGGACATCGAACTACACCGTCGATACCCAAACCGGAAACGTCTATCGCCTCGACCGCAGCTGGCTGAACCCGACCTTCATGTTCAATGTTGGCGTCAGCAGCCAAGGCGGCATCACCTACGACTGCCGCACCGGCACCCTCTGGGTCGCCAACGAAGGCGGCTGCCGGCCCTCCGGCGAGTGCGGGGTCACCGGCTCCGTGACCAACTACACCCTGAGCGGCACGGCCCTCAGTTCAACTTTCTTCGGCGGTTCGGGGGCGCTCAACGACCTCACCATCGACCACGACGGAACGTTCTGGGCACACGGTAACTTCGCGTCCGGCGCAGAGCTTATGAACTATGACTCGACCGGAGCCTTCATCAACTCGTTCTCTTTCATCTTGGGCGCCGCCGCGGTCTTCGGCGCGCTCGGTGCAGTGTCGCTCCGTCGCCGCCGGCGATAAGCGCTCCTCCGCCCTCCGCCGCAACCCCCATCACCATCCCGAAGGCCTCGAAACTAATTGCCCGCGGCGGTCGGAGCCGCGTTGGGCGACACCCCCGGACAGCGACAACAAAACCCCGGCAGGCGGACAGCCTGCAACCCAAGCCACCCTGCCAACACCTTCCCCGCTCCTTCACCCCGCCTGCTTCAGCAGGCGTGCTCGCTCGTAGGCCCCCGCTTTCAGCGGGAGTTACAGCCCGCCGGCCTGTGCTGAAAGCCCGTCCGACAAGCTTCTCGCTCCCGCCCGCCCTCAGGCAATTGACCTTCTTGGCCTTGGGTGGCTCGGGCTCTCCCGCCTGTGTTCCTCTGCTTGGGCTCCTTCTCCTCCCCTGTGGCCTTGGGTGGCACATGCGTCCCGCCTGTGTGCTGCCGCGAATCACCCCGCGCCCGAACCTTCAGTAATCCCTTGCGCGAGCCACGGGTCGATGGTGCGGCGTGCCAAGATTGATT
>Ga0163144_10016351_pt1 | contig 15203 bp, 14 predicted proteins | sample OliLak19BULKMAT1_FD_123175 | JGI IMG/M metagenome (GOLD analysis project Ga0163144, IMG submission 123175) | Freshwater microbial mat bacterial communities from Lake Vanda, McMurdo Dry Valleys, Antarctica - Oligotrophic Lake LV.19.BULKMAT1 | ecosystem: Environmental > Aquatic > Freshwater >... | reverse complement strand
ATTGATCAACGAAAAACCGAGGAAAATCCTCGGCTATCGTACCGCTTTTGAAGTAGCCCTCTCAGCTGGTATTATTACAAATATTAATAGTGAGAGTGTCCTAATTGAGATGGGAATTTAGGTTTAACTCCAGTATTCTTTATACAACTTAAGTGTATTTATGTCAAAACTTTGGTAAATCTACCACTCTTTAGTAGAATTCACTGTATGTTACAGTCTCAACTTTTTACCAAAACCAAGAAGGAAGCTCCGGCTGATGAAGTCTCAAAGAATGCGATTCTACTTACTCGTGCAGGATATATTCACAAAGAAATGGCGGGTGTGTACTCACTGCTTCCACTAGGGCTCCGAGTCTTAAATAAAATCATTGGAATTATTCGAGAAGAGATGAATGCTGTGGGTGGGCAAGAACTCACCATGGCAACGCTCCAAGACAAAGCCCTCTGGGAAAAAACTGATCGGTGGGATGATACAAAAGTTGATAATTGGTTTAAGAGCGCTCTTAAAAACGGGACTGAGGTCGGCCTTGGTATTACGCACGAAGAGCCCCTCACCAACCTCATGCGTGAATACGTTTCTTCGTATCGAGATTTGCCAGTGCTTGCGTATCAGTTTCAAACAAAGTTTCGAAATGAAACGAGAGCGAAAAGCGGTATTATGCGCGGACGTGAATTTTTAATGAAAGATCTTTATTCTTTCGCGCGCACCAAAGAAGAGCATGAAAAGATTTATAATTCCCTTCGTGAAGCGTACCGAAAGGTTTTTGAGCGCGTTGGCTTAGGAGAACATACGTATGTAACCTTTGCTTCTGGGGGGATATTCAGTCAATTTTCTGAAGAATTCCAGACAGTGAGTGATGCCGGAGAAGATATTATTTATGTTGATGAGAAAAAAAACTTTGCGATTAATAAAGAAGTACTTACTGATGAAGTGCTAGTACAACTTCAGGTGAAGCGCGAAGAGCTTGTTGAAAAGAAGTCTATCGAGTCTGGAAATATTTTCCACCTCGGAACAAAGTTTAGTGAGGCGCTTGGACTTTCTTTCACGAATGAAGGGGGAGAGTCAGTACCAGTACTCATGGGAAGTTATGGTATCGGCCCCACTCGACTCATGGGCACACTTGTCGAAGTACTTTCAGATGAAAAAGGAATTGTCTGGCCGACTTCTGTTGCGCCGTTTGCGGTGCATCTCTTAGCGCTTGGAGAAAAGAAGGGGGCTTCTTTTAAAGAAGCTGAGAATATTTATCGCCAGTGTACTGAGCGGGGGATCGAAGTGCTTTTTGATGATCGTGATACTCGTGCGGGCGAGAAATTTGCAGATGCAGATCTTCTAGGGATGCCAGTACGAGTAGTGGTGAGTGATAAAACGCTCGCAGAAGGAAAGGTAGAAATTAAAGAGAGAAGTAGTACTGACTCAAAACTGATATCAAGAGGAGAGCTTTTTGCACATTTCGAACATAAAAAATAACATGTGGAAAAAGCTTCAGGAAAAATTTTACCGATCATTTTCAAATGATATCGGGATAGACCTCGGCACGGCAAATACGCTGGTGTATGTTCGTGGCCAAGGAATTGTTATCAATGAGCCGTCGGTTGTTGCTATAAACCAAAAGACCGGTCGCGTCGTCGCGGTCGGAAAAGAGGCTAAGGATATGTTGGGGCGTACGCCACTTCATATTGTCGCGATTCGGCCGCTTGTCGATGGAGTGATTTCAGATTTTGAAGTAACCGAGGAAATGCTCGGTTATTTTATACAAAAGGCAGAAGGTGTACATAGAAAATTACTTGGTCCGCGTATCGTCATCGGAGTTCCTTCAGGGATTACTAATGTAGAAACACGTGCGGTGCGCGATGCAGCAAAGAATGCGGGTGCGCGTGAAGTCTATATTATCGAAGAGCCGATGGCAGCTGCAATCGGGATTCATTTGCCGGTGAAAAGCCCCGTGGGGAATATGATCATTGACATCGGAGGTGGAACAACTGATATTGCAGTCATTTCATTTGAGGGAATAGTTCGGGCAAAAAATCTGCGTGTAGCAGGGGATAAACTCAATAACGATATTTCCTCGTATATTCGTAGTGAATTTAAAATATTGATTGGTGAAAAGACAGCAGAAAAATTGAAGATGGATATCGGAGCGATCTTGCCGATGGATGAGGTCCTTGAGTCGCCCGTACGAGGGCGAGATTTGGTCACTGGTCTTCCTCGTGAAGTAATAATCACTGATGCTGATGTTCGCCAAGCTATTGCTCAGTCGGTGGACTCTATTATTGAGAGCATCAAAGAAGTATTGGAAACAACACCTCCTGAAGTACTTTCTGATGTGATGCAACGAGGAGTGTACTTAGTGGGCGGTGGAGCACTTATTAAGGGCCTTCCTGAACTTTTAGCTGAAAGTTTAAAGCTTCCTGTCCACGTAGATACCGATCCACTTACCGCAGTTGCTCGCGGGACTGGAATTGTCCTTGAGCGTATTGATGAATATCGAGCGATGCTCTTAGAAGAAGAAGATGAACTACCACTTAAAAACTAACAATTCAAACCGTCGAAAAGGGTCTCTTTTTCGGTATAGTTTTTTTGTACTCTTTGCACTTGCCACACTTCTCTTCTTTTTTGGCGGGGTGCTCACGTCTTTTCTTAAGGGTCCAAGTACAGCGGTTACTTCACCACTCTTTTTTTTACGAAACTCACTTTCACATCAATTTACGACGATGTTTGATTTTCTTATTCCTAAGACGGAACTGATCGCAAAGAATAAAACTTTACAGACAACAGTAGAAAAGCAAAATGAATTATTGGCGCGTCTTCCTCTCCTTGAGGAGGAAAATAGAGTTTTGAAAAATCTCCCACAAAAAAGTGGTGCAACCTCAACGGTTGTTGTCGGTGTCTTAGCACTCCCTGATAGCACACCGTACGATACCCTGCTTATCGACCAAGGGAGGAACAAAGGTATTAACATAGACGATGAAGTATTTCTCACGCCGACAATGCCTATCGGAAAAGTGTCACAGGTGTATTCGGGTACATCTCTTATTCGCCTCTATTCTTCACCGGGAGAGAGCTATACGATTTTTATCGGTCCCAAAAAAGTAGTAGGGAAAGCGTTTGGCTTGGGTTCAGGGAATTTTCAGGTAATACTTGCTCGTGGAGCAGAAGTTGTGAAGGGAGATATTGTTACTCTTCCAGGAATCTCGAGTCATACCTTCGGTATAGTCGAATCACTTCGAGAAACCGAGAGCGGTACATTTATGGAAATCCTTTTTAGAAATCCATTTTCTTTCAATGAACTTCGTATTCTTTCAGTTGTGCTCCAATAATTTTTCTTTATGAAAGCTCCACTTTGGTTTCTTGGAATGACCGTTGCCTCCTTCTTTTTTATGCCGTTTTTAGTGACTCTTCTTTTTTGTTGTTTTGGACTCATTGCTTTCTCGGGGTTTTTTACGGGGCTTTTTTTGCTTCTCCTCTCTGATGTTCTTTTTTCGGTCACGGGAAGTCCAATGCTTCTTTTTGGAGTAACGGGGTATTTTTTACCGACACTTCTTGGAATTATCTTTTTTTATCTTGGTAAGCTCATTCGCCAATTTCTCTGGCAACAAAGCGCACGCTCACTTTCCTAGGGAGTAATGAGAGTTTCTCCATTACTTGCTATAGTGGTGGTTACTTATGATTGCTCGCTTCCGAAAAAGTACCTTTACGGGAAAAATTTCTCGAAATAATAGGGAGATTGATCCTGATGAGGTTCTTCTTGATGCAAGTAACTTGCCAGATTTTGATCCGAACCGTTTTGAAGGGAGGCTTGAACGACCGCTTCACAAGAGCGGACCGTGGGTAATCCTTTTCATTTGCATACTACTTCTTATTGTGTTTGTGGGTAAGGTCTATATGCTTCAAGTTGTTCAGGGTCAATTTTTTGCAGATAAAAGCGAGAATAATCGACTTCGTCACGATGTTATCTTTGCTGAGCGAGGGCTGATAACCGATAGACTCGGCACTCGTTTGGTTTGGAACGAGCCGAGAATAGGAGAGGTTTTTCCAAAACGAGTGTATACCGAAACCGAAGGTTTCGGTCAGTTACTCGGTTTCGTAAGCTACCCAAAGAAAGACACTTCTGGATTTTACTATCAAGACTTTTTTGAAGGCAAAGACGGTGTAGAAGAATTATATAACACTGAGTTAAATGGCATAAACGGTATCCGGCTAACTGAAACTACTGCAACTGGTAAGGTGGAATCAGAAAGTACTATCGAACCTCCTCAGAATGGAGTTAAACTCGTGCTTTCGATTGATGCCCGTCTTCAGAAGATTTTTTATGATGAAATTAAGAAAATGGCGGAGGAGCATAAGTATACTGGAGGGGCGGGTGCACTAATGGACATTGAAACAGGTGAGCTCTTAGTCCTCACCAATTACCCTGAGTATGACAGTAATAAGGTTTCTGAGGGAGATAGGGAGGCGGTGGCATCGTATGGGAGTGATAGTAGGAAGCCTTATCTCAATCGTGCAGTGGCGGGACTCTATGTTCCTGGCTCGATTGTAAAACCATTCGTGGCACTCGGCGCTCTAACTGAAAACACAATAAATCCGTTAAAAAAGATTCTTTCGACGGGGAAAATTGAAATTCAGAACCCCTATAAAAAAGATGAAAAAACAGTGTTTAGGGACTGGAAGGCGCATGGTTGGGTCGATATGAGGGATGCGATCGCAGTGTCTTCCGATGTGTATTTTTATGCAGTTGGCGGTGGTTTTGAAGATCAGAAGGGACTCGGTATTAAAAACATTGATAAATATCTCGCACTTTTTGGTTTTGGTTCTCTCACGGGCTTTAATCTTAGTACTGAAAAAGAAGGCAATATTCCTACTCCAGAATGGAAAGCTGAAAATTTTAATGGTGAGATATGGCGCGTGGGGGATACTTACCATACCTCAATTGGTCAATACGGAATGCTCGTCACCCCTCTTCAGGTTGTTCGTGCGTATGCTGCAATCGCTAATAATGGAAAACTTTTAGTACCAAGACTAACGAGCCTTGTCCCGAATGAAAAACTGCAGTTTACACAACTCGCCGTATCACCAGAGTATCTTACGATTGTGCACGAGGGAATGAGGCAGGCAGTAACGCAGGGGACCGCCATTGGTCTCAATACTAAAAGGGTAGAGATTTCGGGAAAAACAGGAACAGCTGAGCTTGGAATCACAAAGAATTTTGTGAATTCATGGACGACGGGGTACTTTCCTTACAAGAATCCCCAATATGCGTATGTTATCTTAATGGAGCGTGGCTCAAGAAATAATACCGTGGGGGCGACTGCTGTGATGCGTGCTGTTATAGAGATGATGATTAAGCAGACGCCGGAGTATCTTGGTATTGCAAGTAGCGTTTCAACAACAACACTTGATTTAGAGACAGTATCACCAGAAAGTGTGGGTGCTGGACTAAATATTGAGCGGTAAAAAGTATTATTTTATAATATTTTTATTCACTTCTGTCAATTAACGAACTCTCTTTTTTACTGTTCCCCAAAGCTCTGTGGGGTGCTATACTGGTGCCCATTATGCAGGCAAACAAAGAATACCTCACTAAGGAAAAGTTCGACGCTTTAACCACAGAACTTTCTGAGTTAAAGACAGTGGGACGCAAAGCAATTGCTGAAAATCTTGAATATGCGAAGAGCCTCGGAGACCTTTCAGAGAATGCTGAGTACCAAGAAGCTCGTGAATCACAGGCAAATATTGAGGAGCGTATTATAAAAATCGAAGCCATTTTAAAGGAGGCGGTGATTATGAAGGCACACCACACCGATACAGTAGAGGTTGGTTCAACCGTATGGGTACGAAAAGGAAAAGAATCAGAAAAGACCAAGTATCAGGTCGTTGGATCTGAAGAAGCCGATACTCGCGCAGGGAAAATCTCAAACCGCTCTCCCCTTGGTGTTGCGATGATGGGTAAGAAGAAGGGAGAATCATTTGCGTTTGCAACTCCTAAGGGTGAGGTGCAGTATACCGTTGTTGAAATCGAGTAGCGCATTTAAAAACCTCCACCGATTCTTTCGAAAGGTTCGGCGGAGGTTTTTAGTAAAAAATAGTAAAACTAGGCAAATTTGCTACAATCGATTATATGCTTTGGCCCGATACACTCACTGTTTCGATAAAAGAAAGTTATAAAAAAGAAATTGAAGGAGGGCTCCCACTCCTTATTCGTGATGAAAAGACGGCTTCCGGTAGAGTACATATTGGCTCTATGCGCGGAGCGGTTATCCATGGTTGCATACATGAAGTATTAGACGAGCAAGGAATTAAGAGTACTTTTCTATGGGAAATAAATGATTTCGATCCGATGGATGGACTGCCTGTCTATTTAGATCAAGAAAAATTTTCCCCGTATCTTGGTAAGCCACTATACACCGTTCCTTCGCCAGATGGCCTCGCCAAAAATTTTGCAGAGTTTTACGGAGATGAGTTTAAGGGTGTTATTGAAGGAGCCGGTTTTCGCCCTTCGTTTTATCGAGCGAGTGAACTTTATCTTTCTGGAAGAATGAATGAGGTGATACGTGAAGCGTTGCATAAAGCCGCACTTATTAGAAAGATCTATAAAGAAGTTTCCGGTTCAGTACGAGATGACAATTGGCTGCCTCTCAATGTGATTTGTGAGAATTGCGGGAAAATTAGTACCACAAAAGCAGTCTCTTTTGATGGAGAAAAAGTGACCTACGCTTGTTACGACTTAGAATGGACCAAAGGCTGTGGACATAAAGGGGAAGTGTCACCTTTTGATGGGAAGGCAAAACTCCCATGGAAAGTGGAATGGCCGGCAAAGTGGAAAGTTGTCGGAGTTACTATAGAAGGAGCGGGGAAGGATCATTCTACTAAAGGAGGCTCTCGTGATATTGCAAAAAGAATTGCAAAAGAAGTGTTTGGTTATGAGCCGCCATTTGATATTCCGTACGAGTTTTTCTTAGTAGGAGGAAAAAAAATGTCTTCTTCAAAAGGTGCTGGCTCTTCTGCAAAAGAGATTTTCGATTTACTTCCTCCCCCTATTTTCCGTTTAGCGCTTCTTGGTAAGGATATAAACCAAGCAATAAACTTCGATCCAATGGGGGATACCATCCCCGTACTTTTCGACACTTATGATCGACTTTCAGAAGCTTATTTTAAAGAAGAGGATTCTGATCAAAAACGACTTTTTACCTTGATACATCCACCTCAGTTACGTGCCGCTCTCTCGCAACATTTTTTGCCACGTTTTTCCCAGGTTGCTTTTTTGGTGCAAATGCCACACATGAACCTTGAAGAGGAGATTGCGAAGCTCAAAGGAGAAGCGTTGAATGCTTTAGATAAAGAGGAACTAAAGCTTCGCGAAAAGTATGCTCGTTTTTGGCTTCACACGTGTGCGCCTGAGGACTTCCGCTTTGAGCTACAGACCGAAACCGTACCGAAAGAGGCTTTAGCTTTTACTGCGTTACAAAAAGCGGCACTTGGTAAATTAGTAGCTTATATCGAGGGTGTCACCGTGCTTGATGGTCAAGAACTGCATACTGCACTCCATGAAATCAGGAAGGAGGTAGTAATAGAGCCGAAGGACTTCTTTAGTGCAATCTATTATTCACTTCTTGGGAAAGAGAGTGGTCCAAAAGCTGGTTGGTTTTTAAGCGTACTTTCTCGTGATTTTTTGCTAAAACGTTTTAAGGAAGTTCTTTAAAAAAAGAGAAAACCCCACGAAAGCGAAGCTTTCGTGGGGTTTTGCCTATTTGCATTTATTTAAAATAAGTGTCCCAGTATGGGATAAGCCACACGAATGTGGATAACCATCTGAGTAGAGTGGGTTAAAGTGGCATATAATGTCATAGAAGTGGGAAGAAGTGGGAAATCATTATGTTACTAGAATATGTTAATAGGAGAATATACACACAGCCTTGATGCTAAGAATCGTCTATCGCTTCCGATAAAGTTTCGGAAGGAGCTTGGCAACAAGGTAGTAGTAACAAACGGGCTTGATGCCTGTTTGTTTGTTTTCTCACTCAAAGAATGGACTTCATTTTCTTCTGAGCTCTCGAGACTCTCTCTTGTACAGGCGGACAAGCGAAAGTTTTCACGCTTTATGTTGGGAGGAGCTGTTGAGGTTGATGTTGATTCGATGGGACGAATTCTCATACCTGATTTTCTCAAGGAGTTTGGCAAGTTTAAAAATAAAGTGGTACTTACTGGAGTGCACTCGCGTGTTGAAATTTGGAGCGAAAAAGCGTGGAGCGATTATAAAAAGGCAGTTGAGAAAGATATTGATGTGTTGGCGGAAAAGTTGGGTGAAGTTGGTGCACTGTTGTAGAAATATTGTTTAGTAGAGAGTAGTAGAAAATTATGAAAGAACTCATTGAAAAAAAGAATACACAAAGTGAATCTCGATCGTTTTCTGTACTGTCTACTGAAAAGTGTGTGGTAAATCCCACCACAACAGTTCATAAGAGTGTCTTGCTGAAAGAAATTATCGAGGGGCTCTCCTTAAAGCCTGGAGATACCTATCTCGATTGTACTATCAATGCCGGAGGTCACGCGAAAGCACTCGCACAAACTCTCGAAGGGAATCTTCGCATTATCGGGTTTGATCAGGATAGTGAGGGAATAGCACGAGCAAAGCATACGCTAAAGAATTTTAAAGATGTCACTCTGGTTGAGGCTAATTTTCGTACTGCTGATACGGTGCTTCAGGGGTTAAGTATCGGCACAAAGCTTAATGGGGCACTTTTTGACCTTGGACTAAGCTCAGATCAGCTCGAAACATCCCAGCGTGGTTTTTCCTTTAAAGAGCATGAACCACTCAGTATGACAATGAGTCCTGGAACGGCCCTTTTTACAGCCTCCCACATTGCAAATGAATGGGAGGCTGATTCCATTGCAAGTATTATTAAAGGATATGGAGAGGAGCGATATGCTCGTAACATTGCTCGAGCAATTGTAAAAGCTCGCGAGGTATCGCCCATCCGCACCTCACTTGAACTCGCTTCTATTATTAAAGCAGCGGTTCCTGCTAAAGATCGATATAAGAAAATTCATCCTGCCACCAAAACGTTTCAAGCCTTTCGTATTGCGATTAACGATGAGCTCGAGTCACTTAGGGAGGGCTTAGATGGAGTCTGGAAGCATATAACTCCCGGTGGTCGCCTTGCTGTTGTCTCGTTTCATTCGCTTGAGGATCGTATCGTGAAGCATTGGATGCTTGGAGAGGCAAAGATCGGAGCAGGGAGGGTTCTTACAAAAAGACCGCTTATAGGGAGTGAAGTAGAAATAAAGGAAAACCCTCGTGCCCGAAGTGCCAAACTTCGACTTATCGAAAAGTACTAGTATGTACCAAGGTAAAACAAACGTCATAGCAATTAGAAGAGATGGATTTCGCCGGAATGCATTTTTTTTGCTTTCAGGACTTTGTGGTTTAACCCTGAGTTACTATGGCTTTCTTCTGCATAAGACAATCACTGGTGTGGTGTTTGTTTCAAAAAATGAAAAACATATGGCCAACGTTCGTTCGACTTTGAGTACACTTGAGAGTCAGTATCTTGCAAAGTCAGGAAGCCTCACACTTGCTGAAGCGTATACTATTGGTTTTGTTGATGCTCCTATCCCGACCTATATTAAGGGGTTGAATAAGGAGGTTGCTGCACTTTCTCTTTCCTTAGCTCCATCGACGGCTTCTAATACAAATGGGCAATGAAGGACGTAGCCGGTACACGAGCCCGAATCCTGGCGGCATTTATCGTGCTTCTCAGTATCGTTCTTCTTGCTAAGCTTTACTACATATCGATCATGTATGGTGATTTCTTTCGTGAAAAAGCAGATCGGCAGTATGTCAGTCGTGGAGGGTCCCTTTTTGATCGGGGTACTATTTATTTTAATGACAAGGATGGCAATTTGGTAAGTGCGGCAACATTGAAGTCAGGGTTTACTCTTGCACTCAATCCAAAAATTCTTACTGACGCCGAAGGAGTTTATGAAAAAATAAATGCACTCTATCCACTTGATAAAACTATATTCTTCGAAAAGGCTGGCAAAACCCTAGATCCTTATGAAGAAATTGCGACAAAAGTAGATGAAGGTGTGGGTGTAAAAATTTCTGCCCTCAAGCTTCCAGGAGTTATTGTTGAACGTGAACGATGGCGCTTTTACCCAGGGAATCAGCTTGCGGCACACACACTTGGTTTCGTAGGCTTCAAGGGAGACGCACTGGGTGGTCGATATGGAGTGGAGCGTTACTATGACGATATACTGAGTAGAGACGAGAGTAAAGCGTATCTAAACTTTTTTGCGCAAATTTTTTCAAATATAAAAACAAGTTTACAGACAAGGGAGCTTGGGGGAGAGGGGGATATTGTGCTTACGATTGAGCCACAGGTGCAACAATTTCTTGAAGGATTATTGTCTGACGTCAAAAAGCAGTACAGTGCTGAGGGTGTGGGCGGTATTATTATGAACCCGCAAAATGGCGAGATCTATGCGCTCGGTGCTCTTCCTACTTTTAATCCAAATATTTATAATGAGGAAAAAAGTTCTGCCATTTTTACTAACCCACTCGGGGAGAATGTGTATGAAATGGGTTCCATTATAAAACCGCTTACCATGGCGGCAGGACTTGATGCGGGTGTAGTGACTCCTGCTACTACCTATGATGACAAAGGCTTCTTGGAGCTTGATGGTAAGAAAATTTCAAACTATGACGGTAAGGCTCGTGGAGTGGTACCCATGCAAGAAGTGCTCAATCAGTCCCTTAACACAGGTGTTTCTTTCGTAGTGACGAAGTTGGGTAAGGAGCGTTTTTCCCAGTATTTTAAAAATTACGGATTAGGAGAGGAAACCGGAATAGATCTACCTGGTGAAGTAGCTGGGCTTATTAAAAATCTTGATAGCAAACGCGATGTTGAACATGCAACCGCTTCTTTTGGACAAGGTATCGCGCTCTCACCTATTGCGACTGTCCGAGCCCTTGCTTCTCTTGGTAACGGGGGAGTGTTAGTAACCCCCCATGTGGTAAAAGAAATACGCTACAAAGTTGGAGTAACGAAGACACTTTCGTATGGTGACGGCAAGAGAGTACTTGCACGTACAACTTCAGAAACTATCTCTCGAATGCTCGTTAACGTTGTTGATGTTGCTTTGAAAAAGGGAGCAATAAAACTTGAGCATTATAGTGTTGCCGCAAAGACGGGGACGGCACAAATTGTAAACCCTACTACTGGGAAATATTACGAAGATAGGTATCTTCATTCATTTTTCGGCTATTTTCCAGCGTATAAGCCGGAGTTCATTGTTTTCTTCTACTTGTACTATCCTAAGAATGTTAAATTTGCTTCCGATACACTGACTGAGCCCTTTGCTAATACAGAAAAGTTTTTGATTAATTATTATAAGGTGGAGCCGGATAGATAGTTTGGAGAAAACTGTAATTTAAAATTTTGAATTTAAAATCAAGACTAAAAATTTAAAACTAAAAAAGCAAGTCCCCGGCGCGAGTATACGCGCCGGGGACTGAGAGAGGGGACGGATCAGTGCTTCATCCTTCCTGCCGGTCTTTAAACCGCAGGAAATAAAGGCTGGTCCAAAGAACAGAACTCGTCCCGAGAATAAGCCCAAAGGAGAGCTTGTCGGACCAAGTAAAAATGTAGAGCTCAAACTGCGCAGCTTGCCCGTACCCGTAGGTGGAAAGTACGGTGAACCAAAAAGCTGTAGCCGCGAGTTTTCGCAACCCCTTCATGAATTTTTGTAAAACTAAAACCCTTTCCTCATGTTTTTTCTGGTTTGTAAAAAGCCGGTTAAAAACTGCGGCCCCCAGCACAGTTAGCAAGAGCCAGAAGGCTACGATACATCCGTAGACCTCTGTAAGTGGGGGTAAATTCATGCAAACTCCTCCTTAAGTTTCGTCCAAAAAAACTATATAGTAAGAAGCTAAATTAGTCAATTTTTTCCCAAGGTTAAACTTTGGGAAAAACGTTTCGTATATTTTGCTTTTAAGCTTTTTTCGCATACCATATAGAGGAATAAGCACGAAGAATACAAAAGATTCATGATTCACGATTTAAGATAATGAAAGGAATAATTAAAAAAATACTTATAGGAATCCTCACGGCGGAAGCCCGCATACTCGTGGGGCGCTTGAAGCCAAAGATGGTGATGGTGACGGGAAGTATCGGCAAGACTTCTAGTAAAGACGCAGTTCATACTGCGCTTTCTACAGTAACTACTGCTCGCAAGAGTGAAAAGAGTTTTAATACGGAGATAGGTGTCCCACTGACTATTTTAGGATTGAAAAATCCTTGGGGTAATCCTGTAGCATGGCTCCACGGTATCGGTCTCGGATTTTTCCGTGCGCTTTTTACCAGAGATTATCCGCAGTGGCTTGTGCTCGAAGTGGGAGCGGACCATCCGGGAGATTTATCGGAGCTCACACAGTGGCTTACCCCAGATATGGTAGTGGTGACACGTTTTCCTAAAGTTGCTCCACATGTGGAGTACTACCATTCGCCACAAGCACTTATCGAAGAAGAGTCAGCGCCAGCTTACGCCTTAAAGCAAGAGGGGGTGTTGATACTAAATGATGATGATGAGAGTGTTACGGCTTTAAAAGAAAAAACTCGAGCAGGAAAAATACTAACCTTTGGCACAACACCTCGAGCAGAGATTATCGGTGGTGGAGATGATATTACTTACCGGACGGTAGATGCAATAGACGCCCGCGAAGTCCCAACAGGTATGTCATTTAAATTGAAATATGGTACTGAGGAAACAAGCATTACACTTACTGATGTGCTCGGGGTACAGCAGATGTATCCCGTGCTTGCGGGGGTTGCGAGTGGACTGGCGCTTGGCGGTAATTTACAAGATATAAGTAAGCGTTTCGCTTCGCACAAAGCACCCCTTGGCCGAATGCATATTGTTGAAGGACTCAAGGGCTCGACGATTATTGACGATTCTTACAATTCTTCTCCGACAGCACTTGAATATGCGCTCCTGACACTTTCTCGCGTCAAAGCCAAGCGTCGTATCGGAATATTAGGCGATATGAATGAGCTCGGTCAATATAGTGAAGAGGCACATACCGAGGCTGGGAAGTGGGCATCGGAACATTGCGATCTATTGCTTACTGTCGGTATCAAAGCGCGCGGTATAGCAGAAGGAGCGCTCGACAATGGAATGCTTGATGAAAATATTTTCCAATTTGAAGAAGCGCGAGAAGCCGGAAAGTTCTTGGAAGGAAAATTACAGGAAGGTGACATAGTTCTGGTAAAGGGTTCTCAGGGTGGCATTCGCCTCGAAAGAGCAGTGGAAGAAATAATGGCGCATCCGGAGGATAAAGAAAAGTTATTGGTGAGGCAGGGAGGGGAGTGGGAGAGGAGGTAAAGATTATTTGTTATAATAAATAACATGATTTTTTTCTTACAATAACATCTTTATAAGCTGGTTTTTTGCCAGTCGTTATTGCTTTCATACTAGGGTGGGGGGTTTATAGGAAGAGGTTAATGTAAGCGAAGGGCACACCTCTTTTTGTTGCTTCAGTAGTATATCTAATTTCCCAAGCTTTCTTGGTACACTAAGTATTTTTGTTCGCAATTACAGAGCTCCAAAAATACTAAGTGGTTCCTCCCCGGGCTCGGCGACCCAGAGGGTCCCCGCCTCGCCTTTCGATTCTCCGTGGGCTCTACGAAATATATATCATAGAATGCTCTGCATTCTCTTCTTAATTTCATGACCCTACGGAGAATCGGGGTCAACTCACTAAGTATTTTTGTTCGCAATTACAGAGCTCCAAAAATACTAAGTGGTTCCTCCCCGGGCTCGGCGACCCAGAGGGTCCCCGCCTCCGCCTTTCGATTCTCCGTAGGGTCTACGAAATATATATCATAGAATGCTCTGCATTCTCTTCTTAATTTCATGACCCTACGGAGAATCGAACTCCGATTTGTACCGTGAGAGGGTACTGTCCTAGCCGTTAGACGATAGGGCCGTGTATGTAATAACACGGCCAACTATAGCATTTTTCTTAGGAAAGTGAAGATTTAGTATATAGAACATTATAAGCTTTCACTATTTAGTTTAGGATTTGTAATGTTTAGTTAGAGTTAAGACGCAAAAATTACCTTCTATTCCGCGACCGCGGAATAGAAGGTAATTTATGAAAGATGATTAGACAAGATTTTCTGAGACAACCATCTGTCTTTGCACCAGATTTTTATAAATGTCACAGCGCTTAAGTAGCTCAGTATGTGTCCCTATGTCAGCCACCGTTCCTTTATCCATAACTATTATTTTATCAGCATCGCGGATAGTAGAGAGGCGATGGGCAATGATGATACCTGTGCGACCCTTAAGGGCTTCACGCATAGCCTCATGAATAAGAGCTTCATTTTCTGCATCAAGACTTGAAGTAGCTTCATCGAAAATAAGTATTTGCGGGTTCTTGATTAAAGCGCGGGCAATACCCACACGTTGACGCTCGCCACCTGAGAGCCAGATACCATTTTCACCAATCTTGGTTTCAAACTTTTCTTCCCCTAAGCGATCATAGAACTGGTCGATACGTGCCTTACGCGCCACGGCATCGATCTCTTTCTCAGTAACAGTAGATTTATCAGCGAGCCCAAAGATAATATTTTCTCGTAGTGTTCCGTCGAAAAGTCGGACACTTTGCTCGACGTAACCAATGTGGTGTAAGTATTCTTTGAGTTTAATATCACGAAGATCGTGTGAATCTATTTTGATAGATCCTTGTTGTGGGTCGTAGCCACGAAGGAGTAGCTGAATGATAGTAGTTTTACCGGCCCCAGAATGACCGACTAGTGCCACAGTTTCCCCCGCATTGATGGTAAAAGAAACTCCTTTCAAGGTGTCGCGCTTCTTCGGTTTCGGCTTCTTTGGTTTTCTTTCATCTTTGTCACTTTCTAACTCCACTACTGGGTAGGCAAATACAACATTCTCAAAATTAATTACTCCCTTAATCTCGTGTATGCTTATTGCATTTTGTTTCTCAGTAACCGCAGGTGGGATCTCTAGGGTTTCCATGTAGCGTTCAATGAGGGCAGCTTGCCGCAGTGCACTTCTCTGTAACCGACCTAGGTTTCCCATATTACCAAAGATACTTCCTATCCAGCCGATTAAGGTAACAATAATTCCTGGAGAATAAAAACCTTGGCGAACCAGCATGATACCAACAAAGAGGGCGGCTATTT
>Ga0163144_10016349_pt1 | contig 15204 bp, 14 predicted proteins | sample OliLak19BULKMAT1_FD_123175 | JGI IMG/M metagenome (GOLD analysis project Ga0163144, IMG submission 123175) | Freshwater microbial mat bacterial communities from Lake Vanda, McMurdo Dry Valleys, Antarctica - Oligotrophic Lake LV.19.BULKMAT1 | ecosystem: Environmental > Aquatic > Freshwater >... | reverse complement strand
GCGCGCTTCATGAAGGGGATGCATCCGCTGACCACGTGCTGGTCACGAATCAGCGCCACGGCGCGTTGCTGGCGGCGGCGCTCTCGCATGTGGAGCACGCACTTGCGCACTTCGAAGCGAGTGGCGGCGCGTTGCCCGAGGAGTTCGTGGCGGCCGATGTGCAGTTGGCGCTGGGTGCGCTCGATGAGGTCACGGGCCGGCGCACGCCCGATGGGTTGCTGCACGAGATCTTCGCGAGGTTCTGCATCGGCAAATAGCTGTGTAGACTCGCGGATAGAGGCGAACGGAATACGCGCCATCGTGAATCGAATGTTTAAGGTAAATGACTAAATTAGATGTGATTGTGATCGGCGGTGGGCACGCCGGCTGCGAAGCCGCGTGGGCGGCGGCGAAGCAGGGCTGCAGCGTGGTCTTGTGCACGCTGTCGTCGAGCACAATTGCCTCGATGCCGTGCAATCCGGCGGTCGGCGGCACGGCCAAAGGCCAGCTCGTGCGCGAGATAGACGCCCTCGGCGGCCTGATGGGCCTGGCCATCGATGCCACAGGCATTCAGTTCAAGGTTCTCAACCGTAGCCGCGGTCCGGCAGTGTGGGCGCCCAGGGCACAGGCCGACAAGCAGCGCTACGCGGCGTGGGTGCGGGCCGCGCTAAAAGCCTCGCCTGGAATCACGATTGTCGAAGGGCAAGTCGCCCGGCTCATCATGGCGTGTGGCCAGGTGCTTGGCGTTGCACTGCTAGACGGGAGCGAGCTCCGCGCCAAGGCCGTCGTGGTCACCACAGGAACTTTCCTGAACGGAGTTGTGCATGTGGGAGACGTGGCTCGTCCGGCTGGACGCGTCGGCGAGCCGGCCTCTGAGCACCTCGGCGAGCAGCTTCGCAAGCTTGGCTTTCGCGTCGGCAGACTCAAGACCGGCACGCCGCCACGACTCTCCAAGACGTCAATCGACTTCGATGCCGGGGTACGCGCGGGTGTGTTCCACGTGGAACACGGTGACGACCCCCCAACCCCGCTGTCGTTCTTGACCGTGAATCGCCTCGCCAATTCGGTGTCGTGCTGGTTGCTGCACTCGTCGGATCGCGCTCACGAGGCCGTCAGGGCCAACGTCTCTCGCTCGCCCCTGTACAACGGCACGATTCGCGGCATCGGACCCAGATACTGCCCATCCTTTGAAGACAAAGTGATGCGCTTCCCAGACCGGGAGCGGCACCTGCTCCATCTGGAACCCGAAGGCGTGGATGTCGACGAGATCTACGTGAACGGTCTGTCGATGAGCCTTCCGGCGGACGTGCAGGCCGAAGTCGTTGCAAGCCTGCCAGGCTTGGCGTCCGCCAGAATGATCCGTCCAGGCTATGCGGTGGAGTACGACTTCGTGCAGCCCACCGAGCTCAGGGCCACACTCGAGACCAGGCGCTTCGAGGGATTGTTCCTCGCCGGTCAGATCAACGGCACGTCTGGATATGAAGAGGCCGCTGGTCAGGGCCTGATCGCTGGAATCAACGCTGGACGTCAGGCACTGGGACGAGAAGCCGTCGTGATCGGTCGCGATGCAGCGTATCTCGGCGTGATGGTTGACGACCTGATCACCCAGGGCTGTCTTGAACCCTACCGGTTGTTCACATCGAGGGCCGAGTTCCGCTTGTTACTCAGGGCCGACAACGCGGATCTCAGGCTCACCGAGCTTGGGCGCACGGCCGGCGTCGTGGACGACGAGCGCTGGGATGCCTTCTTGAGCCGGCGCGGGCGGCTTGAAGAGAACACCCGTCGGCTGCAGACCACCACGTTCGTTCTGCCGTCGTCGAGTCGAGTGCTGGCGATCGACGCCCTCAAGACTCAGTCAGTCACTCTGCAATCCCTTCAGAAGGCGGGGATTCCGCTGACGCCGTCTGTCCGCCCGGATGTCGACTTCACCACACTCGAGACCGAGGTGAAGTACGCCGGCTATTTGAGGCGCCAGGACGCCTCAGTTCGCCGTCTGGCACAGGCCGAGCATCAGCGAATTCCCGAAGAATTCTGCTATCGAGGCCTGCCTGGCTTCTCTACAGAGGTGGTGCAGCGGCTCGAAGAGGTTCGACCAGCCACGTTGGGACAGGTGCGGCGGATTCCTGGTCTCACGCCGGCAGCCGTGATGTTGTTGAGCGCGCACCTGTCTCGGGCAGCCCACCTGAAGACCGAACCGGCGGGGGCTGATCTGTGAGTGCAAGACGCCTTCACGAGCGTATCGTCCGGAGGGCCAAGGCCGTGGGACTCGATCTGCCGGAGTCCGTGCTCGCTGGACTCGAGGCATACTTCGCCGAACTCGCGCGCTGGAACAGGAAGATCAACCTGACCGCGCTGCCGCTCGATGGCGACGGCTCTGACGAAGCGGTGGATCGGCTCCTGATCGAGCCAGCCGTGGCGTCGAAATACATTCCCGCGTCCGCGAGGTCGCTGCTCGATATCGGTTCAGGTGGTGGGTCCCCGGCGGTGCCAATAAAGCTGTGTCGGCCAGAATTGGCCCTGACCATGGTCGAAGTCAAGGTGCGGAAGTCGGTCTTCCTCCGCCAGGTGTCTCGCCTGCTCGAACTCGAAGGTGCCCAGGTCGAGACGTCTCGTTTCGAGGAGCTGCTGGCCAGGCCGGAGCTGCATGAATCCATCGATGTCGTCACGGTTCGCGCCGTGAAGATCGACCCAGCCACACTGCTCGGCATACAGGCGTTCCTCAAGCCGGCCGGCTACCTCCTCAATTTCACCTCTGGTGAAGACGCCGTTCCGCCGCCGCCACCTCCGTTCAAGCCGCGTGGCGTGCACATCTTGATACCTGACAACCAGAGCCGTCTGGTGGTGTTCCAAAAGCAGCGGATCGGACAACGTTCCACGTGAAACATCCCGCATACGTGGGTGGCTCGTGCTTGTCCTTGACGTCACCGTGTGGCTCCAGGTACATTTCTCACTCCCACTAGTCTCAATTTTTTGGTCATATGCCTAATTTAGCGCGCGTCATCGCCGTCACCAATCAGAAGGGCGGCGTCGGCAAGACCACGACGGCGATCAACCTCGCTGCCGGACTCGCGCTGGCCGGACACCCCACGCTGCTGGTCGACATCGATCCGCAGGGCAACGCCACGAGCGGCTTGGGCATGAAGCAGCACGCCACGGCCGGGGTCACCGTGTATCACGCGCTCACCGACGAACCACAAGGCAACGCCGCGGGCTACGTGATGGCGTCGACGGTCGACAAGCTCTCGCTCATGCCGGCGACGCGTGATCTCACGGGCGCGGAGATCGAACTCATCTCGCTGCCCGACCGCGAGCGTCGCCTGAAGCATCTGACCGACGCGCTGCGCGACCGCTTCGAGTACATCGTGATCGATTGTCCGCCCTCGCTCGGCCTGCTCACGCTGAACGGCCTCGTGGCCGCCGACCGCGTGCTCATTCCCTTGCACTGCGAGTTCTTCGCGCTCGAAGGCCTGGCCGACCTGGTGGGCACGATGCGCCGCGTGCGCGCGGCCTACAACCCCACGCTCGACATCGAGGGCGTGCTGCTCACGATGTACGACGAACGCACCAATCTCGGCCAGCAGGTGGCGCGCGACGTGCGCGACTTCTTCAAGGAGAAGGTGTTCACCACCGTGATCCCGCGCAACGTGCGCCTCGGCGAGGCGCCGAGTCATGGTCTGCCTGGGGTGGTCTACGACGCCAAGTCGCGCGGCGCGGAAGCCTATCTCGCGCTGGCCCGTGAAGTGATCGAACGCAACGCCGCGCCGACGGCCGCCTGACCCCGCGCCCCTGGAGCCACACATGGACAAACGCCCTGCACTCGGCAAAGGCCTGAGCGCGCTCATTCCCGATCTGCCGGCGGCAACGACCCACCGCTCACCGGTGGAACTCGACGTGGATCTGTTGGAGCCGAGCGAGTTCCAGCCGCGTCTGCACATGGACGAGGCCGCCCTCGAAGAACTGGCGCGATCGATTCGCGCCAGCGGCGTGATTCAGCCCATCGTCGTGCGCCGCGTGGCCGGCGATCGCTATCAGATCATCGCGGGTGAGCGCCGCTGGCGCGCCTCGCAGCGCGCCGGCCTGGCCACGGTGCCGGTCGTCGTGAAAGACACGTCAACGACCAGCCGCGCCCAGCTGCTCGAATGGGCGCTCGTCGAGAACCTGCAGCGCGAGGATCTGAATCCCATCGAAGAAGCCACGGCCTACCAGCGGCTGGCGCAGGAATTCAACCTGACGCACGACGAGATCGCCGCGCGGGTCGGCAAGGACCGCTCGAGTATTGCCAACACCATCCGCCTGCTGAAGCTGTCGCCCGAGGTGCGCGCCGACGTATCCACCAAGGCCCTGTCGATGGGGCACGCGCGCGCGCTGGTGTCACTGCCCTCGGACGCGGACCAGCGCCGCATCGCCCGCGAGGTGATGGCGCGCGGCTTGTCGGTGCGTGAGACCGAAGCGCTCGTCAAGAAGGCGATCGGCGCGGGCGCCGGCACGCCGGCCGCCGAACCGAAGAAGAAGGACGCCGACACGCGCGCCGCCGAAGAGGCGATGCACCAGGCCATCGGGGCGCCGGTGGAGATTGCGCGGCGCGGCAAGGGCGGCAGCGTGGTGATTGCGTTCTCGAGCGAAACCGAACTGCAGCGCATCTACGAATACCTGACGGACGAGCGCCGCTAGCGGCGAACCTCGTCCGAGGCTACGACCGTGTCGATGCGATCCCTGCGCGTCCGAATCCTGGTGCCGCTGTGCACCTGCGTCCTGGCCGTGACGGCGCTGTTCGCTGTCGCGCAAGATCCACCGCGCGGCACCGCGGCTGGCGAGTGGCCATCCTACGGCGGCGATCTCGCCAGCACGAAGTACTCGCCGCTGGCCCAGATCACGGGCGACAACTTCAACCGTCTGCGCGTGGCGTGGAGCGTGCTGTCGCCCGACGCCTACTTGAGCGTCAGTACCCCCGGCGGCGGTGAGTGGAGCGGCCAGCCGGCCGACGTCTTCGGTGAACTCATGCGCCTCGACGCCGCGCGCTGGCGCGACGGCGAGTCGCCACTCATCACCAACTTCAAGGCCACGCCGCTGATGGTGGGCGGGCTGCTCTATGTGAATACGCCCACATCGGTTGGCGCGGCCTTCGACGCGGCCACGGGCCGTCAGCGCTGGACGTTCAACCCGAAGAGCTACGAGGCGGGTACCACCACCATGAGCCTGCGGTGGAATCAGCGCGGCGTCGCCTACTGGCGCGACGGCGCCACGGCCCGCGTCTACTGGGGCACGGGCGACGGTTATCTGGTGGCCGTCGATGCCACGACCGGCCGCCCGGCCGCGGACTTCGGTGTGAATGGCCGGGTCGACCTGATGGCCGGTTTGCCGCGCGCGGCGCGTGGTTCGCGCGACTACCTGAACGCGCTCACCTATTCCGTGCAGTCGCCGCCCATCGTGGTCGGCGACGTGATCATCACGCCGGCGTCGATCTCGTCGCTGGTCGTCACCAGGGAACAGATCCCCGGATGGATTCGTGGGCACGACGTGCGCACGGGCACGCTGCTGTGGACGTTCCACACGGTGCCGCAGCCAGGTGAAGCCGGACACGACTCGTGGAAGGGCGATTCGTGGCGCGACGCGGGCAAGGTCACCGTGTGGACGGCCATGAGCGCCGACCTGGAACTCGGTTACGTCTACCTCCCTACGAACACGACGGCGCCAGATTTCTACGGCGGCCATCGCCCGGGCGACAACAAGCACGCCGAAAGCCTGCTCTGCCTCGAGGCCAAGACCGGACGGCTGGTGTGGAGCTTCCAGACCGTGCACCACGGCCTGTGGGACTACGACAACCCGGCGGCGCCGAATCTGCTCGACATCACCGTGAACGGCCGGCCCGTGAAGGCGGTGGCGCAGGTTACCAAGCAGGGCTACGTCTACACTTTCGACCGCGTGACCGGCGTGCCGATCTGGCCGATCGAGGAACGCGCCGTGGCAGCCTCAGACGTGCCCGGCGAGCGAGCGTCGCTCACGCAGCCGATTCCCACGAAGCCCGCGCCGTTTGAATACCAGGGCGTGTCGCTCGACGATCTGGCCGACTTCACGCCAGAGATTCGCGCCCAGGCCGCGAAAGCGCTCGAGGGCTTCCGCTACGGTCCGCTCTTCACGCCGCCCTCGCTGCAGGGCACCATCAACCGGCCCGGCTCGGTGGGCGGAGCCAACTGGGGCGGCGCCGCCGTCGATCCCGACACGGGCATGCTCTATGTGCCGTCGCGCAACGGCTTCAGCGTCACCACGCTGGCCGCGCCGGATGCCGCGCTCACGAGCAACCTGCAGTTCATGCAGGCGAGCAGCCGCAGTCCGCGCCTGCCAGGTGGGCTGCCGCTCTTCAAGCCGCCCTACTCGCGCATCACCGCTATTGACATGAATGCCGGCGAACACCGTTGGATGGTGCCGGCTGGCGCGGGCGACCGCTTGCGCAACCTGCCGGCGCTGCGCGCACTGAATCTGCCGCCGCTCGGCGGCGACAGCACGTTCAGTGGACCGTTGCTCACGAAGGCGCTGCTCGTCTATGCGCTCACGACTGGCGGCACGAGCGGCGGCCCGCGCCTGGTCGGCTACGACAAGGCCACCGGACGCGAGCGCGGATCGGCCGACCTGCCGGGCAATGCGATCGGCACGCCGATGACCTACCAGATCGGCGGTCGGCAGTTCATCGCTCTCACCGTGCAAGGCGCGGCGCGCACCGACCCGCCGCGGCTGGTGGCGCTGGCGCTGCCCTAGGGGCGGGTCCCGGGTCCCGCGACCCGGGTTCGCGTCGGCGCTGGTCCCGCCGACCGAGGTCCTTTCCAGCACGGGAACGACAACGGTTCTTCCCGGGCACCGAGCCCCGAGACCCGGTATGATCCCGTCATGTCAGAAGTGAAGAAGCGCCTCACCGAGATGGTGAGCTGCGCTGGTTGAGCCAGCAAACTCGCCGCTGGCGAGCTCGCTCACGTGTTGAGCGACATTCCTCCGCAGACCGACCCACGCGTCCTGGTCGACTTCAGGACGTCTGACGATGCCGGCGTATACGCGTGGGAATCGGGTCCAGCGCTGGTGCAGACAGTGGACTTCTTCACGCCCATTGTCGATGACCCCTACGTCTATGGGCAGATTGCAGCCGCCAACGCGCTGAGCGACGTGTATGCCATGGGCGGACGTCCGCTGACGGCGCTCGCGATTGCCGCGTTTCCCGAAGACACGCTCGACACCGACACGATTCGCGCCATCTTCCGGGGCGGGGTAGACGCGCTGCGCGAGGCCGGCGTGGCCTTGCTCGGCGGCCACACGGTGCGCGACCGCGAGATCAAGTTCGGCTACGCGGTGACCGGCGCCGTCGACCCGGCGCGCATCTGGACCAACGCCGGCGCCCAAGTGGGTGACGTGCTGCTGCTCACGAAGCCCATTGGCACCGGCGTGATCGGCACCGCCATCAAGTTCGGCCGAGTCGCCGACGAGGTGGTGGCCCGGGCGGTGGCGTCCATGCGCATGCTCAACAAGGCCGCGGCCGAAGCGCTGCAGCCGTTCCCCGTGCATGCCTGCACCGACATCACCGGGTTCGGCTTGATCGGCCATGCCACCGAGATGGCTGTGGCGAGCGGCGTGTCGCTCGCGATCGACGCGGCGGCCGTGCCCCTCATCGACGGCGCGCAGGCGCTCGTGGCCGGCAACACGTCGGGCGGACTAAACAGCAACCGCGCCTACTTCTCGGACCGGGTGACGGTGGAATCGGCCGAGGCGACGGCGCGCCTGGACCTCTTCTTCGACCCACAAACCTCCGGCGGCCTCTTCGTGGCCGTGCCGGCTGACGTGGCGGCATCGGCCATTGCGGCCCTGGCAGCACGCGGGGTCACGGGCAGTCTGGTGGGCCGCGTCGTGGACCGGGGCACCCACGCGCTTTCTATTAGGTGAAATGCCACAATATCTGGCAGCCTTGTCCAATCGTCCCGCAGAATGGTATAAAAGAGCGTTTTGGGCCGCATCGATTCGCGGCCCAATCGGAGGCTCCATCCTGTGATTCCGGACCTGTCGGTCCTTTGGGTCATCGCGCTGTTGATGCTCTGTGTGTTCGTGCTGAACACGTTGATCTTCACGCCGATCCTTCATGTCTCCGAGTCCCGTGCCCGGGCCGTGCGTGACGCGCGTGAGCTGGCGGCCTCGGCTGCCCAGAAGGCCACGGACGCGTCGGCCCACTTCGATCACACCTTGGGCGCCGCCCGGGCCGATGTCTATCGCCAGATGGACGAGGCTCGCCGCACCGCCCTCGACAAGCGCGCTGGCGTGATGGCCGAGGCCAAGCGCGATGTCGAGAACGCCCTCAACGACGCCACCGCGCAACTGAGCGCCCAGGTCGCGGCCGCTCGCGCGGCCCTCGATGACGAATCCGCCAACCTCGCCAACGCGATCGTCACCCGGGTGCTTGGCCGCACGGCGTAGGCACATGAGAGCATCCGTGATTCGTCCAACATCGCCGATCACCACGGCTTGTGAATTAAGGCGCAATCTGCCGGCGCGGCTCGCGCTCATGTGTGCCGCGCTGCTCCTTGCCGTCACGCTCACTGCGGATGCGAACCAGGAACCCACACACGACGCGGCCGCCGGCGAGCACGCGGCCGCCGAAGGCCAACACGCCGAGGAACACGGCGGTCTGTCGGGCCTGATCTGGCCCACGGCCAACTTCCTCGTGCTGTGCGGCGCGCTCTACTACTTCCTGCGCACGCCGTTTGTCGACTACCTGAGCGGCCGGTCGAGCCAGATTCGCAAGGACCTCATCGAGGCCGCCGAACTGAATCGCGCGGCCACCGCGCAACTGGCGAAGGTCGACCGCAAGATGCAGGGGCTGCCGGCCGAGCTCGAGGCGCTGAAGACGCGCGGCGCGCAGGAGATCGTGGCCGAAGAAGAGCGCATCGCCAGCGCCGCGGCCACCGACCGCGCGCGCCTGATCACGCAGACCCGTCGCGAAATCGAAGTGCGTCTGCAGACCGCACAGCGGGAACTGCGCGACCACGCCGCCGACCTGGCGATCACGCTCGCCACGCAGCGCCTCGCGCGCGAGATGACGCCCGCCGATCATACGCGCCTCGTCGACCGCTACGTCGACCAGGTGAAGGAGCGCTAGGCGATGTCTACTCGCACGTCGGCCATGCGCTATGCCGTGGCTCTGCTCGATGTGGTCAGCCAGCAGGGGGAGGCCGCGCCGACCGAACGCCAGTTGACGGCGTTCGTCGAGACGCTCGACGCCCACCGCGAGTTGCGTCTCGCGCTCACGACGCCGTCGGTGCCGGCCGCGCGCAAGCGCGCCATCGTCACCGCTGTCGCCGAGCGCCTGGGCATGGCCGCGCCGGCCACGAAGCTCCTGGGGCTGCTCGCCGATCGCGATCGGCTGCACCTCTCACACGACCTGCTCGCGGTGTATCGTGAGCGCTTGCTCGACCAGCAGAAGATCGTACGGGCCGAGGTGCGATCCGCCGTCGCGTTGTCGGCCGAAGCCCTGCACGCGATCGAAGCGCGGCTCGGCGCCGTGACCGGCATGAAGGTGGCGGTCGAGTCAGTGGTCGATCCCAGCCTGATCGGCGGCGTGCTGGCCAAGGTGGGCGGCACCGTGTATGACGGCACTGTCAAGACCCAGCTCGAAAAGCTGCGACAGCAACTGGTAGGTTCTGGGGGCTAGGGGGCTGGGGGCTGGGGCTCCCGGGTCGTCCCGCGGTCGGCGACGGTCGTCGCCCTGAACCGTGAACCTCACCGCACGACGAACGTTCGACAGAGCAACTGAGTATGGACATTAGAGCCGACGAAATCTCCAAGATCATCCGCGAACAGATTGGCGGCTTTGCCGTCGACGTCGATGTCGCGGAAGTGGGCAGCGTCATCTCGCTCGGCGACGGCATCGCGCGCGTGCACGGCTGCGAGCGGGCCATGGCCGGCGAGATGCTGGAGTTCCCGCACGGGGTCTTCGGCATCGCGCTGAACCTCGAAGAGGACAGCGTCGGCGCCGTGCTGCTCGGCGAGTATCGCGCCATCAAGGAAGGCGACCCGGTGAAGCGCACCGGCCGCATCATCTCGGTCCCCGTGGGCGAAGAGATGCTCGGCCGCGTCGTGAACGCGCTCGGCCAGCCGATCGACGGCAAGGGGCCGATTCTCACCAAGAAGTTCGCCCCGATCGAAACGCTGGCGCCCGGCGTCGTGGACCGGCAGTCGGTGCGCGAGCCGATGCAGACCGGCCTCAAGGCTATCGACGGCATGGTGCCGATCGGCCGCGGTCAGCGCGAGCTCATCATCGGCGACCGCCAGACCGGCAAGACCGCCGTGGCCCTCGACGCCATCCTGAACCAGAGGGACACCGGCGTCATCTGCATCTACAACGCCATCGGCCAGAAGCAGTCGACGATTGCCCAGGTCGTGCGCACGCTCGAAGAAGCCGACGCGCTCCGCTACTGCATCATCGTGGCCGCCGCGGCCGCCGACCCGGCGCCGATGCTCTACATCAGCCCGTACTCGGCCACCGCCATGGGCGAGTACTTCCGCGACAACGGCAGACACGCGCTGCTCATCTACGACGACCTCTCGAAGCACGCCGTGTCCTACCGTGAGATCTCGCTGCTGCTGCGCCGTCCGCCCGGCCGCGAGGCCTACCCCGGCGACGTCTTCTACCTGCACTCGCGCCTGCTGGAACGGGCGGCCAAGCTGAACGACGCGCTCGGCGGCGGCTCGCTCACGTCGCTCCCGATCATCGAGACGCAGGCCGGCGACCTCTCGGCCTACATCCCGACCAACGTCATCTCAATCACCGACGGCCAGATCTTCCTCGAAGCCGACCTCTTCAACCAGGGCGTGCGTCCGGCCATCAACGTCGGCAACTCGGTATCGCGCGTGGGCGGCTCGGCCCAGATCAAGGCGATGCGCCAGGTGGCCGGCACCCTGCGTCTCGACCTGGCGCAATACCGCGAACTGTCGGCCTTCGCCCAGTTCGGCAGCAGCGACCTCGACCAGGCCACGCAGCGTCAGCTCAATCGCGGCGCCCGCCTCGTGGAACTGCTGAAGCAGTACCAGTATCAGCCGCTCGCCGTGGAACAGCAGGTGATCTCGCTCTACGCCGGCACCAACGGCTACTTCGACGAGATTCCGGTGGCCGACGTGCGGCGCGCCGAAGAAGAACTGCATCGCTTCATGGCCAGCCGCTTCGGCACCGTGCTCTCCACGATCAAGACCAAGAAGACCATCGACGACGACCTGAAGGTGCAGCTCAACGCCGCGCTCAAGGAGTTCACGACCACGTTCCTGGCCACCGGAGCCCGCGCGTAGATGCCCTCCCTGATTGACATCCGGCGGCGCGTCCGCGCCACCAAGTCGACGCAGCAGATCACGAAGGCCATGAAGATGGTCTCGTCGTCGAAGCTGCGCCGTGCCCAGGAGCGCATCGTGCGCAGCCGACCGTACGCGCAGGAGATGCTGCGCGTCTTCAACAACCTGGCCAGCCGTGTGGATCCGTCGGCGCATCCGCTGCTCACCGACGATCCGCAGGCGGGGCGCACGCTGCTGGTCGTGATCAGCGCCGACCGGGGCCTGTGCGGCAGCTTCAACACCAACGTGATCAAGACCACGGCGCAGTACGTCACCGAACACCCGGGCGACGCCGGACGGGAAGTGGCGCTCGCGCTGGTCGGTCGCAAGAGCCGCGACTTCTTCATGCGCCGCGGCTTCGACGTGCGCTACGAAGAGGTCGGCCTCTTCCAGAACGTGAAGTGGGCTCACGCCCAGGCCATCGCGAACACCTGCATCAAGGAGTTCCTGGGGCCCGACGTGAGCGCGGTGTATCTCGTCTACAACGAGTTCCGGTCGGTAATTTCCCAGCGCGTGGTCATGGAGCGGCTGCTGCCGATTCCGAAACTCGATGAAGGTCAGGGCGTGTCCGCCGCCGCCTCGGCGACCGCCGGCGCAGCCGACTACCTTTTCGAGCCGGAGCCCGCGGCCTTGCTCGACACGCTGCTGCCGTTCCACGTGGCCGTGCAGGTGAACCGCGCGCTGCTCGAATCGTCGGCGGCCGAACACGCGGCTCGCATGACCGCCATGGACGCGGCCACGCGCAACGCCAAAGAGATGGTCGATCGGCTCACGCTCTACATGAACAAGGTGCGGCAGGCCGCCATCACCCGCGAGATCATCGAAATTGTCGCTGGCGCGCAGGCCACTTAGGCGGGGCTCGGGTCTCGGGAAGACAAGCTTATGAACACTGAGAAGGTCGGCAAAGTCATTCAGGTGATCGGTCCGGTGGTGGACGTCGAATTCGCGGACGGCCATCTGCCGGCGATCTACAACGCCGTGCGCGTGCTGTCCGAGAAGACGGCCACGTCGGAGGCGATGGACGTGGTGGTCGAGGTGCAGCAGCACCTGGGCGAGAACCGCGTGCGCGCCGTGGCCATGAAGCCCACCGACGGCATGCAACGCGGCATGCGCGCGGTCGACACCAACGGCCCGATCATGGTGCCCGTGGGTCCGGCTACCCTCGGCCGCGTGCTGAACGTGCTCGGCGAGCCGGTCGACTTCCCCGACCGTCCGGTCGAGGCGAAGGAACACTGGCCGATCCATCGCCCCGCGCCGACGCTCGTGCAGCAGTCGACCGAATTGAAGATGTTCGAAACGGGCATCAAGGTCATCGACCTGCTCGAGCCGTATCTGCAGGGCGGCAAGATCGGCTTGTTCGGCGGCGCCGGCGTGGGCAAGACCGTCATCATCATGGAGCTCATCAACAACATCGCCATGAAGCACGGCGGTGTGTCGGTGTTCGCCGGGGTCGGAGAGCGCACGCGCGAAGGCAACGACCTGTGGCTCGAGTTCCAGGAGTCGGGCGTGATCGACATGAAGGACATGTCGAAGTCGCGCGCCGCGCTGATCTACGGACAGATGACCGAACCGCCGGGAGCGCGTCAGCGCGTCGGCCTCTCGGCGCTCACCGTGGCCGAGTACTTCCGCGACGCCGAGAACAAGGACGTGCTCTTGTTCATCGACAACATCTTCCGCTTCACGCAGGCCGGTTCGGAAGTGTCGGCGCTCCTCGGCCGCATGCCGTCGGCCGTCGGCTACCAGCCCACGCTGCAGTCGGAGATGGGCCAGCTGCAGGAACGCATCACCTCGACCAAGAACGGATCGATTACGTCGGTGCAGGCCATCTACGTGCCCGCCGACGACTACACCGACCCGGCCCCGGCCACCACGTTCGCGCACCTCGACGCCACCACCAACCTGTCGCGTCAGATCGCCGAACTCGGCATCTACCCGGCCGTCGATCCGCTGGCCTCGAGCTCGCGCATCCTCGACCCGCGCATCCTCGGGGCCGAGCACTACGATGTGGCCCGCCAGGTGAAGCAGATCCTGCAGCGCTACAAGGACCTGCAGGACATCATCGCCATTCTTGGCATCGACGAGCTCTCGGAAGAAGACAAGCTCGCTGTGTCGCGCGCCCGCAAGATCCAGCGCTTCCTGTCGCAGCCCTTCTTCGTGGCCTCGCAGTTCACCGGCCGCGAAGGCAAGTACGTGTCGATTGCCGACTCGATCAAGGGCTTCAAGGAGATCTGCGAGGGCAAGCACGACGGCGTGCCCGAGCAGGCGTTCTATCTCCAGGGCACGATCGAAGACGTGCTCGAGACCGCCGCCAAGATGAAGCAGTAGTGGAACGCTAGCATGGCCCTGCCCACCTCGCTCACGCTCCAGATCGTCACGCCAGACCACTCGTTCACCTACGAGGTGGACGAAGTGTCGCTGCCCGGCTCGGAAGGCGACTTCGGCGTGCTGCCCGGGCACACGCCGCTCTTCTCCGCCCTGCGCACCGGCCAGATGTGGTACCGGCAGGGCAGCGAGAAGCACGCGCTGGCCGTGTCGGTGGGTTTCGTGGAAGTGCTGCCCGGCAAGGTGACGGTGATCGCGCAGGTGGCCGAGCGGGCCGAAGATCTCGATCAGGCCCGTGCGGAAGCCGGCATGACGCGCGCCGAAGAGATGCAGGCACCGGTGGTGCACGAGATGGACTTCGAGCGGGCGCGCGTGGCGCTGCTGAAGACCCTGCAGCAGCTGCAGGCCGATTCGCGGCGCGGTCTGTGATGGCCGTGGCAGCCTAGCGGCCGCGCCAGATGTTCCACCACCTCAGGGCTCTCCTCAAGTACCGCGGCCTCATCCAGACGCTCGTGGCGCGCGACCTCACGGCGCGCTACCGCGGGTCGGTGCTGGGGTTCTTCTGGTCGTTCTTCAATCCGCTGCTGCTGATGGCGGTCTACACCTTCGTGTTCACCGTGATCATGCCGGGGGCGCACCCGGCCGACATCCAGCCCTACGGGCTGTTCTTCTTCTGCGGCATCCTGCCGTGGACGTGGTTCAGCTCGTCGCTCACCGAATCGGCCAACGTGCTCATCTCGGGCGGCAACCTGATCAAGAAGGTGCTGTTCCCGGCCGAGGTGCTGCCGATCGTGTCGGTGCTGGCGAACCTGGCCCACTTCATCCTGGGCTTGCCGATCCTCGCGGTGTTGCTGGTCTACTACCAGCGCCCGCTCGATCCGGTGGAGCTGCTGTGGTTTCCGGTGATCCTCGTCGTGCAGTTCTTCTTCACGACGGGACTCGCGTTGCTGCTCGCCGCCCTTACCGTGCACTTCCGCGACATCAAGGACATTCTCGCCAACCTGCTCACGCTGTGGTTCTTCTCGACGCCGATCATCTACTCGATGCAGATGGCGCCCGAGGGCTACCGCTGGGTGCTCAATCTCAATCCGATGACGCACCTGGCCATTTCCTACCAGGAAGTGCTGTTCCACGTGGGGCCGCATGGCCACTGGAAGTGGCTGCTGGCCATGGGCGGCGTGTCGATTGTGGTCTTCCTGGCCGGCTACTTCGTGTTCGATCGCCTGCGTGATTCGTTCGCGGAGGAAGTGTGAAGAATGCGATCGACGCGGTCAATGTCACCAAGGTGTACCGCAAGTACGCCCGCAAGAAGCAGTTTGCCACGCTGAAGTCGGCGCTGCTCAGCGGCAGCCTCGTGAGCGAGCTGCGGCCCGACGAGACGTTCGAGGCCCTGCGCGGCGTGTCGTTCTCGGTGCCGAAGGGCTGCACCTACGGCGTGGTCGGCCGCAACGGCTCGGGCAAGAGCACGCTGCTCAAGTGCGTGGCCGGCATCACGAAGCCCACGACCGGCAGCGTCGTCGTGGACGGCCGCATCTCGGCCTTGATCGAGCT
>Ga0163144_10016348_pt1 | contig 15205 bp, 15 predicted proteins | sample OliLak19BULKMAT1_FD_123175 | JGI IMG/M metagenome (GOLD analysis project Ga0163144, IMG submission 123175) | Freshwater microbial mat bacterial communities from Lake Vanda, McMurdo Dry Valleys, Antarctica - Oligotrophic Lake LV.19.BULKMAT1 | ecosystem: Environmental > Aquatic > Freshwater >... | reverse complement strand
GCGTGGCTTATCGTGGGCGGTTTGTGGCGCGCGTTGGGGCGCGCTGGGCGAGCGTCAAGCTGTTAACAACCGAGCGCGGCCGCCGAGGCGGGGTGTCTGGAACGCGGCGGTTGAAAGTGAGTTGTGCAACGGGCTGCGAAGAGGGGGTCGTCTTTCGGGTCGACGACCAGCTCGCCGCGCAGGAGTTGGCCGATCACCGGGTGGTAAGCGGCGATGTGGCCGACGATCCACGCCGGGTGGTTCATCTTGCCGCCGGGCCGCAGGACGAACTGCTCGTCGGTGAGGTCATCCAGCAAGGCGAGGGCGTAGCCGAGTTGATTGTCCCAGGCGTAGACGATGGAGGCGGGAGTGAACATGGCGTACTCGATGCTGGTTGCTTGATGCTAATTGCTGGTGGCTTGTCGGTGGCAGGACACGTTAGGTTTGGCCGAGGTTCGTCGTCCGACGCCGCCGTCGACGAGCGCCTCGGCCTCGCTCACCTTCTGGCAGCAGACGCCGACGGCGCCATGGGCGATCTGGGCGAGTGCGATCGTCGGGCATTTGTGCGTTTTGGCATGGGGGCGTAACTCCCCCGCGAAGCCGGCGATCGACTCCTGCATCAGCCACAGGTTCGTTTCGAAGGCGTCGAGGTCGATCAACAGCGCCGGGGTGTCGACGTCGGCAAGCGACATGCCAACCTCGGCGGCTGGCGTCGGTCTCGCTGGCGAGCGAATTGAGTCGCCCATCACGGCGAAGTCCGTTTTTGGCGACATAATCCGAAGTCGTTTCTTGGTAACGGTTTAGGAGTCATTATCGAGGCGAAAAATTGATTCTGTCGCGACAGAATTCGACGACATATTGGCTCTCGCAGCCGGCGGTTTGGTTGTCCGTTGGCGGCGAGAAGCTTTGGACTTTTGGATTGATTCGGCGCCGTCCAAAAGTCTAAAAATCTTCGATCGCGTCGCTTGTTTCGACATTGCTAAAGCACAGCCGTGCAAGTCGCGCCGTCGCCGCTCGTTTCAACGCGACCCAGGCGCGGGAATGGTTGCACCATAGCAGATCGCGCGCGAGAGTTGGGCAAATATTATTGGCCGCGCTAGAGGGTGTCGGGAGCCTTTTGCAACTGGGGAAATAGCGTTGAGTGGAACGCCGCCAGTGGCAAAAGGCTCCCGACACCGTTGGCTCAGCCTCAGCTACCGCCGTCGACGCATGATGCAGAGTGCTGCTGCCGTTGAAGTGAATAACGCGATCCCCGTCGGCTCAGGAATGGCATGGGCGCTGAACTGGAATTGAACGCCGATGCCGTCAAACGGCGTGGCGTCGAACCCGCCGAAAATCGCGATGTTGCCGTTAAGGCCGTCGGTCAGCTTGAGGCCGGGGACGGTCGACGATTCGAGGTGGACCAGACCGCCGATGAAGCCTTCGACGAAGAGGTGACTGGCGAGATAGATTTCCACGCCGTCGGCCGTCACGAGGCTTGAAGGGAACGCGGCAGCTTGGATGGCCTCGTTGCCGGTGAGGGTCAAGTTGAGGTTCAAGAGGCGCGCCGTTTGCGCCGTCGAGTCGAACTCATAGATGAACATGCCGCCGATGCCGAAGTCGAGTTCGTAGTCGCTCGGCATGCCGCCAGGAATGCTCGGACTCTCGGGCGAAGGTTCGTATTCGTACTCCCCGCCGGGGTTGATTTGGTAGGTCGTCTGCGTGACGGCGGCCGCGGCCGGGGCGGCGAGAGTAAGAAGGTGCAGTGCAATGACGAAACGAGTGGCGTTCATGAGCGTCTCTCCGTCAGATTGGAACACGGGAGGAGTAGGGACAATCGTTCTAGCACGATTTGAGCGAGGGCTTAAATGTTAAGCGGCAACATCGGCATTCCTTAGCCCCCGGTTCTTCAAACCGGGGGCGTGGCGGCAATCATCCCCGCCACGAAGCGAACCCACGAAGGACGACATTCAACCGACATGCAACAATTCGCCTTCGTCATCACGCCGCCGCGCAACGTCATACCGGAAGTCGCCCACGCGGCGGGAGGGGGCGGAGCGTCGCGTTTGGCGACGCGGTCCGCCCCCGGTTTGAAGAACCGGGGGCTAAGGGGGCGTCATTCGCGGTTCGAATGTTGTGATGAACGGCCACGGCCTGGGCGGCCAGCCCATTGATTCGTTGTGACGCTCGACGTAACGAATGCGGCTCCGCAGCGACGGTTCGTCGCAGCAGTAGCGTTTGTCGTAGCCGTCGGTCCAGATCGGGCGGCTTGGTCGCAGGTTGAAGCGGACGGCGTCTTTGGCGCATTTCACGACCTGCGGAACATCGGCAGGTTGCGCGCCGACCACCAGGTGGAAATGCCAGGCGCCGACGTGGAGGGCGAAGATGGGCGTCGCGAGCCGCTCGGTGAGCGAGCGGCCAATGCAGCCGCCGACTTCGTGAAATTGATCACGTGCGAACCGAAACGGCGGATGCGGCATCCGCCGCCGATCGGTCGCTTCGAGTCCCGGGCTGGGCGGCATCAACCGCCCGTCGTCGATCCATCCGCGACGATCGCCGCGGAGCCACATGCCGTAGGTCGTCGCCGTGATCATGATGCCAAGCGTCGGTCGCATGTCGTGAGAGTAGTGAACAGACGTACAAAATTCAAGTAAAAATACGCCGTAGTGTTGAAATATCCATTTTTAGCCCCCGGTTCTTCAAACCGGGGGCGATGACGGCCAACCATCCGTATACGGATCAAAGCAGAAAACGCATTCCCCCAATCCGTCATTCACCCATCGCCATGACGGCGATGGCGCCCCCGGAGCGAGGGGAGGCCGGAAGTTGGCGGCGCGGCGGGAGCGGGGCGAGCGCGGCGGTTGGCGGCGCGCTGCGGCCCCCGGTTTGAAGAACCGGGGGCTAAGGGGGGTGAATGCGCGGCGGGGGGGTGTGGAACGTTGAGCGGGAGGCGCTGTCCGCCGCGGACCGCGGTCGCCGTGCGCGAAGGCGCCGCCCCGCAACCAATTCATTCCCCCATTCATTAGCCCCCGGTTCTTCAAACCGGGGGCGGCCCCGCGCACCAGTTCCCTAATCCATAAGAATTCACCCCCCACAAAACGACGGACGCGAAACCACGCCACGCGGCGCGAGGAGGCCGACCATGGCGTGCGGCGACGCGGTGCGGCCCCCGGTTTGAAGAACCGGGGGCTAAAAAAGGAGCGCGTGGGGGTTGGCGGCGGGGGGAGGGGCGTGCACGGAGCGCCAGAGGAGGCTAGGGCTGCGGAATCAAGCAGCGCGCAACCGCCACGAGCGAATGAACCACGCGATGCCCAAGAGGACCGCGGCGAGCCCGCCCGCGGCGCAGTAGCTGAAAGTCCGCGCATCGGAGTAGTAACTTTCGGGGTCGATGTACTGACGCTCCCTCAGCTTAAGCTCCAACTCTTCGCGCTTGACGTGCTGTTGATCGGGATCGTCCGGCAGGACTTCCGATTGCAGGCGCTTGATCTCTTCGTCAAGCGCCGGGATGCTGCGCTCAGTGTCTTGACCAATTTGTCGGCATTCGTAGGCCATCGCGCCTGCAAACCCGGCGCCCACCAGTCCGCCGATGATCAGTCCGACGGCCAGCACGTTTCCGATGGCGCGTCGGTTGGAAGTTTCAGGCGCCGGTTCGGCCGCGGCGTCTGTCTTCCCTGCCGTGAGGAACGACAGCAACTGAAATCCGATCAAGGCGACGCCCGCGGGAATGTAGCCATAGCTGGCCTCTTCCCACGAGACGCCAGGCCCCATCAGCCACGGCAGCGACAGCGAGACGGCGAGCGCGACGAGCGACATGCTGCTGCCGATCATCGCCGTTTTTTGGAGGGAGTTCATCGGCTCTCTGCAGATTGAGGAGATTGGTCTTAGGCGACAGTGTATCGCCTGTCCGCCAAGATTCCACGTCGCCGAGCCCCACACGGCTCGACTTCAGCATTGGCGGAACGCCAGCGGCCCTGGCGATTGGTTCCACTGCGGGAGGGTGTCGGGAGCCTTTTGCCACTGGAGAGATGGCGCCGGGTGGAACGCCGCCAGTGGCAAAAGGCTCCCGACACCGTGGGGTGCGGCGGGGGGAGGGGCGTGCACGGATCGCCAGAGGAGGCTAGGGCTGCGGCGGCGATGGGATGGCGGGGTGGGAGTTTTTTGGAGGTTTGCGGGCTGGCGAGTGTCCCTAATCCGAGACACGTGACGCGATTTCTTCTAAATAGGATTCAATAGGCATTGAGTGCGCATTCGCAAGAGAGGTGAACATAGTTGCCGAGGCCGGAAGTTCGCCATGTTCGACGCGTCTTAGATTCCTTTCCGTCACACCAGCGATGTCAGACTGCTTTAAGCTCTTCTCATCGCGGAATGACCGTATCGCAGCGCCATATCGCTTCCAAAAATCAGCAGATGCTTGCTTGGCCGCAAACGCTGCTGCAGGATTAATTAACTGCCGCAATTGCTCCCAGCCTAGATGCGCATCAGCATGCGGCCAGTATAGAAATCGTCCGTCCTCATCAAATTCAAATGTTTTGATCTTGCTTTTGTTCGTTCCCAAAATCCTTTCGAGCTTTGCAACCGGAATCGTCAATCGTTTAAAACAAGCGGACAACAGAACAAGCTGCTCACTCTCAATCCAAGCATCTACGATCGACTGAGGTCCATTCGGCGTCGTGATACCCCTGAGCAAACGATAGACAAGCTCCTCGATTCCTTCGGAACTTCTATTAGTCGCAACGTGCAATCTTCCAGAGGATCGGATATCGAGCTGTGGCAGTCGTGAAGCCATGGCTTCAACCGGAAGGTCTTCCAAAAAAAGGACGTGCTTTGCACTGCTGTTGGAGATGCGATTGCTGCCATCCTCGGGAAGGTCGGATAATCGCGAAATAAAGACCGTCGTCAATCGTTCCTTCAGCAATTGCGACGTAGACGAGAAGTCGGTGATAGCCTGAACCTCAATCTGCGTTCGTTCGCTCTTGCTAAGCCGCTTGACCGAGTTGCGGCAAAGTTTCGCAAAGTCCATGTTCGTAGGCACGAGTTGAATCTTACTCGCCTTTACGCCTTTGGATTTAGCAGATGCAATCTTCACGACTCTGACTCCGGCTTATGGTGGATCTCTTCCCACTGTTTTAGGAGTGCTACTCGATGTTTCTTCGCGAGCGAAGTGATTTCTTTCAGCACCTTTTTGCCGGGTTTTCGATTGGCCCACTTCACCTCGATCATATCTTTCTCTTCGAGGAGAAACGTCACTCTAACTTCCCACTCATTGGTGCGCTTTACATGAAAATGAGGGGGATCGTGGTCGTCCGACCAGAACCAAGCTTTAGCTCCCGTTATTTGAAAAGCCGAAACGGTTGCCATTTCACTATAGCTTGCTATCGGACATTTGTCAATTCCTGATTAATTAAAATGTCCGGTCGTGAGTCGTCGTCATCAAATAGGCTGTAAGTGGAATAGCATATAGTCGGCTTGTGCTCATAGCTATGGAGACGCCATTTGATCGAAGCGAAAACAAATAGAGCCGTCGGTCCGGAAGGACCGACGGCTCTACAGCAACTGGAATCAGTATCGACTCTTAATACATATCATCCATACCCGGCGCACTCGCGGTCGCCTTGCCGCCCTTTTTCGGGGCTTCGGCGATGAGGGCGTCCGAGGTCAGCAGCAGCGTCGCAACGCTCGAGGCGTTTTGCAGCGCGGTGCGGGTCACCTTCGTTGGGTCGATGACGCCCGCCTTGACCAGGTCTTCGTAGACGTCGGTCGCGGCATTGTAGCCTTCGTTCCCCTTCGCGGCGATCACCTTCTCGCAGACGATGCCGCCGTCTTGGCCGGCGTTGCTGGCGATCGCGGTGAGCGGAGCGCGGCAGGCGCGGACGACGATCTTGTAGCCCGTCTCTTGGTCTTGGGTGAGGTCGGTCGGCTTCACCTTGCTGCTGGCACGCAGGAGAGCGACGCCGCCGCCGGGGAGGATCCCTTCTTCGACCGCCGCACGGGTGGCGTGGAGGGCGTCTTCGACGCGGGCCTTCTTCTCCTTCATTTCGCTTTCGGTCGCGGCGCCGACGTTGACCTTGGCCACGCCGCCGGCGAGCTTCGCGAGACGCTCTTCGAGCTTCTCACGATCGTAGTCGCTGGTGGTGTTCTCGATCTCGCGACGGATCTGGTCGATGCGACCCTTGATGTCGCCGCTCTTGCCGGCGCCTTCGATGATCGTCGTATTGTCCTTGTCGACGATCACCTTCTTCGCGCGGCCGAGTTCGGCGAGGCCGATTGAGTCGAGCTTGATGCCGAGGTCGTCGAAGATCGCCTGGCCGCCGGTGAGGACGGCGATGTCTTCGAGCATCGCCTTGCGACGATCGCCGAAGCCGGGGGCCTTCACGGCGACGACGTTGAACGTGCCGCGGAGCTTGTTGATGACCAGCGTGGCGAGGGCCTCGCCGTCGATGTCTTCAGCGACGATCAGGAGCGGCTTGCCGGCGTTGACGACGGCTTCGAGGACCGGGACGAGGTCCTTGACGCTCGAGATCTTCTTTTCGTGAACCAGGACGTAGGCGTCGTCCAGTTCGCAGGTCATGCTCGTGGGGTTCGAGACGAAGTAGGGGCTGAGGTAGCCGCGATCGAACTGCATCCCTTCGACCCACTCGACTTCGGTGGCGAGCGACTTCCCTTCGTCGACGGTGATGACGCCGTCCTTGCCGACCTTCTCCATGGCGGCGGCGAGCATCTTGCCGATTTCGTGATCGCCGTTGCTGGCGACGGTGCCGACCTGAGCCATCTCTTGGGTCGACTTGATCTTGATCGACATCTTCTTGAGTTCGGCGGTGATGTCGGCGACCGCTTGCTCGATGCCTTGCTTCATCTGGACTGGGTTGACGCCGGCGACGACGGCGCGGAGGCCTTCGTTGAAGATCGCTTCGGCCAGGACGGTGGCGGTGGTGGTGCCGTCACCCGCGACGTCGCTCGTCTTGCTGGCGACTTCCTTGACCATCTGGGCGCCCATGTTTTCGTAGGCGTCTTCCAGTTCAATTTCCTTGGCGACGCTGACGCCGTCCTTGGTGACGGTCGGCGAGCCGAACGACTTTTGGATGATGACGTTGCGGCCCTTGGGACCGAGCGTGATCTTGACGGCGCGGGCAAGCTTCTGGACGCCGCGACGCATGGCGTCGCGCGCTTCCTGATCGAAGGCAATCATTTTGGCCATAGGTGGCTCCGTTTGTTTGCGGGTTTGAATTGTTGGCCGCGGGTGCGCGGCTTGGTGTATTGGGGTGGCTTCGTACGGGTTGCCGAGAGGGGAGAGGTCAGAGGCCGGAGGTCAGGGAAAAAATGCGGGAGCCTGTTCCCTGCATTCTTTTCCCCGGCCTCTGACCTCCGACCTCTGGCCTCCGCCGTTACTCGATCACGGCAAGAATATCGCTCTCGCTCATGAGCAAAAATTCCTCGTCGTCGATCTCGATCGTTTCGGGGGCGTAGCTGGTGAAGAGGACGCGGTCGCCCTTTTTCAATTGCAGGCTGCCGCGGGTGCCGTCGTCGAGGAGCTTGCCGGTGCCGATGGCGATAATCGTGCCGCGGCTTGGCTTGTCCTTGGCGGAATCGGGCAGGACGATGCCGCCGGCAGTCTTGGTCTGCGATTCCTCGCGTTCGACGACGACCTTGTCGCCGAGGGGTTGCAGCGTGACCTTAGCCTTCTTCTTCGTGGCGGTTGCCATGGGTAACGAACCTCCGATGCGGGTGAAAATGCCTGTGTGCGAATATCCCGCGGCGACCCGTGACGGGCCGCTTTTCTGTTTAAACAGTGCGGGGGTTGAATACGGTTTTGGCGAGCCGCTGCCGTGAGGCAGCGGACCCGAACCACGAGCGCCGCCGGCCTACTTCAGTCCAGCCGCGCCTCGCGCAGCCCATCAGTGTGACGGATGGACGACGGCTGGGGGAGGGGCCGGAGGCGCGAAAGGGGTGAATCGCGGCCGTAAGCGCAGCCTCTCCGCTGGCGAAGGATTCAAATGCAAGCGCTGCGCCAATCGGGCTGATTGGCGTAAGGTGCTTGTGGAATGAGAGTTATGCAGATTCAGTGAAAACTTGCCGCACTGCCAGAATGGCGAGGCGGCGCCGCCGGGGCGGGAGAAGTGCGGGAGGGGCCTGCCAACGTGGCAGGCAGCCGCGGCTCAACGAGCCGCCGGTGCGGTGCTGCGAGAAATGCAACCACCAAGACACGAAGGGCACGAAGACGCACCAAGAAATGCGAAGGAAAGAAGTAGAGAGGAGTAAGGGGGCGAGGGTAAGGCTTGTGAGTGACTCCAGCCGGGGCTCTGCACTGCAAATGGACGCTGATCGGCGCTGATGAAGATTGTGACGAGGGACTTGCCATGGAAGGCTTGGACGTCGTCCCCCCTCATCCTTCCCTTCTTCTTTTCTTCCTTGTTGCGTCTTCGTGCCCTTCGTGCCTTGGTGGTTCGCCTTTTCCAACCAGCTCCGGCGGGTCGTTGACCAGCGGCTGATGCGTAGGCTGGGACATCGTCCCACCAGCGCGCCGTTTGGGCCTGATTCAGGCGAGGGTTCGGGTGGGGCGTTGCCCCAGCCTACTTGAGGAGTTGCCAACTGGTGACCGCGATCCCCAGCGGGACGAGGTAATAGACGAACAGTTCCAGCCGGCCGCGGCGGAGCATTCTTAGCAGGACCCAAAGGGCGGCGATGCCGACTAACATCGAGACGACGAAGCCGAGGGCGAGCGTGGGGATGGGGGTGCTCGTAGTCCCTTTATCGACGGCGTCCTTGATCTTCAGCAGGCCGGCCCCGCCGATGACCGGTATTGCCATCAAAAACGAAAATGTGGCCGCCGCTTCACGCTTCAGGCCGAGGCCGACGCCGCTGGAGATGGTGAGCCCGCTGCGCGACACGCCAGGGAGAATCGCGGCGGCTTGGAAGAAGCCGATCACGATCGCTTTCCAGGTAGGCGTGTCTGGGTAGTCGATCTCACCTTCGCGCGTATGGCCAAGCCACCAGAGGGCGGCGGCGGTGACGAAGAACCCGAGGCCGGCCAGCAGCGGGCTCTCGAGGAGCCACTTGGTCGTTTCGTCGGGAAGCCCCTTCTCGATCCCGACGCCGATGACGCCGGCGGGAATCGTGGCGGCGATCAGCGGCAAGATCGCGCGGCGGTTCGTCGTTAGCAGGCGGATGATCTCTCGGCGGTAGAAAATGAGCACCGAGGCAAGCGTGCCAAGGTGGAGCACAATCGTCGTTTCGAGCAGGTCGGGGACTTCGCCCTTGCCGCCGGCTTGCAGCAGCGCGTTGACCACCGCGAGGTGCCCGTCGCTGGAGATCGGCAGGAATTCGGTGATTCCCTGGACGATCGCCAGGAGGATCATTTCGAGGGTGGACATGGGTGGCGGGAATGCTGAAGGATGAATGCGGAATGCTGAGGGGGGAAAGGTAGCCGCGGGTCAACGACCCGCCGGAGCGAAGTTGAGAAGACTAACCACCAAGACACAAAGGCGCCAAGGAAGCACGAAGAAATGCAAAGAGGGCCTAGGCGAGTGGATTCGTCGCAATCTCTCTTCTTTCCTTCGTTTTCTTGGTGCGTCTTCGTGCCCTTTGTGTCTTCGTGGTTAATCTTCTAAGGTCCGCTCCGGCGGCTCGTTGAGCCGCGGCTGCAGGGTTGTCACACTATAGCTTTCCGCCGTCGCCTCCGTCTGGACCGGTATTTCCGGCCGTACGACCGCCGGTTGGCCCTTCGCCGCCCCCTGGCTAGACTGGCAGTAGGCGACGGCCGCGCTGGGGCGCGGCCGGTCCATCGGCAGTGAACAGGAAGTGGCATGGGCGTGCGGTTTGAGTGTCCTGCGGGGCACAAACTTCATGTGAAGACTGAACTGGCCGGCAAGCGGGGCATTTGCCCCGAGTGCGGGGCGAAGTTCATCGTGCCCAGCTTTAGCGGCGAGCGCGTCGCCGAGGACAACGGCGTCGCGACTGGCTCGACGGTCGTGGTAAATCCCCCTCCCTCGCAGGGAGGGGCTAGGGGAGGGATTCCCGACGCCTCCAGCTCTCAACCGGCCGCTAACTCGGCGACGGCGTCTTCTGTAGTAGTAACCCCGCCGGCGCCCGCCGCGCCCGAACCGGCCGCCTGGTACATTCGCCCCGCCAGCGGCGGCCAGTTCGGCCCGGCAAGCGACGAAGCCTTCGCCCAGTGGATTGCCGAGGGTCGCGTCTCCACCGATAGCTGGGTGTGGCGCAACGGCTGGACCGATTGGAAAGCAGGGGGCGAGGCGCTACGCGAGTACGGGGCCCGCGTGCCGGCGGGACCGGCGCTGGCGATGGCTGCCGCCGCCGCGGCGCCGCAGGTAAACGTCGCGGAGGCTGGGCCGACGGTGGTGCTGGCGGCTCCGCATGCGACCACTACCGACGCGGCTGCTCAGGTCGATGCGACCTCCGCCGAAGTGCGCCGCGCCGAAATCAAGCGGCGGAAGAAAAAGGTGCGGAACCTCTCCATTTTGCTCGGCGTGGTGGCGCTGGCGATGCTTGCGGCGCTGGTCGTGGTGCTGAGCAGATAGCCGTGCCATCCTGGCACTGCGCCTTTCGCGATAAGCGACGATTGCCACCGCGCCGGTGTTAAAGGGAAATCATCCCGGCCAGGATGGCCGGGCTATCTTGGGGAATATAATACTCGGCATGGAATTGAAGCTCGCGATACTGTTGATTTCAGCGCTCACGACCAACGGGCTGCTCGCCCTCTGGGCGGCGACTTCGCACCGAAATTGGTTTTTGCGAACGGCGCTTTATTTGGCATACCTCTCGCCGCTGCTGCTCGTGCCGGCGTATGAGCCTTTTATCGCTCTCACGTTACAGGGGGCGGTGATTGTCGCCGGAGTGGCGCTTCGACGCCTCCGGGCACGACGGCTCTTAAATGCGTCAGATGTGAGAGATCCTCAGCGCGGACGGCGATTCTCGCTGGCGACGATGTTGCAGGCGACAATGTTGCTCAGCATCGCGGCTGCGATCGCGGTGCGCGTGCCCACGCTCAATCGTTTCGCATGGCAAAGCATGGGGGCAATTGGTCTATGCAGCGGGTTAACGTTCGCGGCGATCTATTGGGCGGGAACAGCCAGGCGGCGGATCGTCGCCGTCGCACTCGCTCTTTGTGCTTCGCTGCTACTGGGGGCGATTGCGGGATTAACGGATTGGTTTTTGTACTCGGCAATTCTCGGCAGTTGGGTGGAAGACAATTCTGGCATTGGAATTGGGTTTCTCCTCGAATGGGTAGGAAATCGAAATGCTGAAGACTTCGTTCTGGAATGGCCATTGATTCTCCCAATCAGTGCGATCGCGGCTCTGCTTGTTTGTTGGTTATGGAAGGCGAGCAGTACAGCCAATCGCTCCGGCCAACAATGGTGCAGGCGTCAAGTGGTTTCGATGATCGCATTGATCGGTATGTGCGTAGCATTGGCGACGCCAGCAGCGCTGGGGCTGTGCGTTCTCCTCTTCCCGGACCCGATTCCAATTGCCAGTTTGCCGGAGCCGAACGGCTTCGACGATTTGATAGCTGCTCAAAAAATGTTGGGAGCCAACCTCATCATCGAATCCGCCAACTTTGATCGCAACGTCGCGACGGAGCAACAATTGATTCAAGCGGTCGACGAGACGGCCGCTGCGGTGGCGCGTTTAGAGTTGGGATTGCAAGAGAAATGGATGCGCCAGGTTGACTATTCCAAGGTCGACGCCTTTGAAGAGGTAACACCCAAGCGAAGCCTTTCGCGAGCGTTGGATGCCGCAGGAAGGTTAGCTACTGTGCAAGAGAACTACGACGATGCGCTTCGTTGGCATCTGAACGGCGTGAAGCATGGATTCGCTACACGCCGGGGCGGGCTCATGATTGACGATCTCGTCGGCTGCGCATGTGCCGGAATCGGATCTGCTGGCATTTTCGAAATCAAGGAGCAACTCGACGGCGAGCAGTGTGCAGAAACGATCGAATCTATCGGAGAACTCTTGGCGACGTTGGAACCGACCGATGAGTTTGAGCATCGAGATCGGGTATGGGTTCAACAAGCCATGGGTTGGATCGGGCATGTCGGACAAGTGCTCGTGAATGAAGAGACGAGTCTTTCGAGTTATCGAACGGCTCGCCGACGAGAACTCGCCAAATGCCGATTGTTGATGGCGGAACTGGCTGTCCAGGCGTTTCGCAAGGAACATGGCCGACTGCCGGACAATGTTCAGGAGTTTGAGTCCAATGCACTGCCGGCGATGCCAATCGACCCGTTTTCGCCGACCGGCAACGCGTTACGATTCAAGCGAACTGGTGATGAGTACGTTCTTTACAGCGTTGGCGCCAACGGCGTCGATGAGAATGGCGAGCCGCAGGTAGATAGTGAGACTACCCTTTGGGGCTCTACGGGAGATTTGAGATTAGACGTTGAGTTTAATCCCCAATCGCAGACTCCACCTGCCACCAACCCAATCGGCAGCGCCGAGAAGGATGCAGAAGGCGAACCGAGACAAGGCGAAGAGGAGGGGAGCGTCATGGAAGCGGCAGAGAGTAACTGGCCCAAGCGCCGTTAGTCGGCAATGCGTAAGGACATGGCAACGCTTCTTCTTAGTGCGTCTTCGTGTCCTTCGTGTCTTCGTGGTGACTCTTCCAAGGCCCGCTCCGGCGGGTCGTTGACCCGCGGCTACTGGGCTGTCGCCAGCTCGCGTGCCGGTCGCAATTCCGGCGGTTCGACGAATGCGGCCGTCGCCGTCAGCATCGCCGCACAGAAGGGGACCCAGCCGCTCGCCAGGGCGAATGAGAGCCAGACCAGCCCGCCGGCAATCACGAAGATCGGCCGGGCCCAGCGGTTCCAAATGAAGACCGGCATCGCCAGCAGGTAGAGGGTGATCGCGTGGCTCCACGCCGCGGTGAGGCGCGGGTGGTCGGCGAGGCCGCTGAGGTCGATCAGCGGCATGTTCGGGCGGCCAGCGGCGAGGAAGATCCCTTCGCCGCTCCACCACGCCGACTCGGGGGCGGCGAGTTGGGCCCAGCCCATCATCAGGCAGGCGAGCGCGGTGTGGATTTGGATCAGCCGCAGCGAGATGGTGTTGAAGGGGGACGGGGGAGGGGGGAGGGGGGAAGTGGTGGTGTGGCGACGCCAATATGCTTTCAGCGAGTAGGCGTCGTCGGCTTGGCCGATGCAGAGGTAGACGAGGATGAACGACAGGATCGATTCGAATTCGCCCGTCACGAGCGGCGCGCGAGTGAAGAAGCTGAACGTGACGACCGTCGCGGCGATCGCGGTGATGCGGCCGCCGACGCCGAGGGTGAAGAGGCCGATCACGACGAGCGCCACCCAGTACGCTGGCCAGAGCATGTTCGCCGGGACGTAATCGAGGAGCGACCATTGCCCGTCGTAAAGACTGCGGACCATCTCGAGCGGCAGCATGCCGTCGTCGCCGAACCAGAGTTCGAGGTCGGGGTAGTACGTGGCGACCGCGTAGAAGGCGAGCAACCCGGCGGCGATGCGGATCATGCCGAGCGTCGACGCGGGCGATGCGGTGAACCAAAAGCGGTTCCACGCAGCGCCCACGGCGGCGTTCAGATCTTCAAAATAAGAAGTCACAGCTTGCATAAGTTTTATTGTTTTAGCCCCCGGTTCTTCAAACCGGGGGTTCATTTGCCGGCGCCCGTATCCTTGGCCGCTGTCGAACCCGCCACCAACGCCCGTTGGCCCAAGGCCGCCTCGCGCGCTCCTTGATAATGCCCTTCGTTCGGATCCCACACCATAAAAATCTTGATCGGATCAGGGAGCGGCTTCTCGACGACCTGCTGCCGCAGCCCTCCTTCGCGCATGACGTAGGCGTAGGTGATGTCGGCCTCGATCGCTCGCGGCAGCCGCTTCGAGGGGACCTTCACGCAGCGGAGCAGGTACGAATCGGTCGGCAGCCCTTGCGACTTCACCCAACGCTCGGCCACTTGCAGCGGCAGCTTCGTGCGGAGGTCGTTGTTCTCGGCGAACAGCTTATCGAAGAACGCCACATGGTACGCAAGCTGTTGATAACGCTGCCTACGGATACGGGATTGCGTCGCGGCGTTCGGCAGTTCCGCCAGCACCGCGTCGGGATCATTCGGTGGGGCGTCGACCTTCACCAACTCCAGGCGGTGGACGCCGTCGTCCTCGTCGGCGCCGGCCAAGTGGAAATCGTAGGCGAGATCCATCATCAGCCCGCGCAGGTACTGCCGGGCGAACGGCACGTTGCGGAGCGATTGGCCGACGAGCGACTTCCCGCCGCCGATGTTGATAGCGACGCCGATCAGCAGGCAAAAGAGGTGCAGGATAATCAGCACCGTGGCGATGCTCTGCCAACTCGGCGGCGCGACAGGAGCGGCGTTTCGCTTGGAGGACATATTCGGTCGGCGACGGCGTGGGAAGTGACAAACCACCCAGCGTAGGCCGTGACGGTCTGAGATTCAACCGGGGCCTGGGATGAGAAAGATTAACCACCAAGGCACGAAGGCACTAAGGAAGCACGAAGAAGAAAGACCAATCACGATACCGTGACGAATCAACACATGTTCCAAGCACTATTCCTTGGTGCTTTTCTTCGTGCCTTCGTGTCTTGGTGGTTAGTTTTCTAAACTTTACGCATTCAGCTTCGGCGAAGGATCGTCGGCGACGTTTACCCAAACATGCACATGCGGCGCCCCGCGGAAGTGCCAGACGAATGACGGGCCTTCGAGCCGCCAGTTGTCCCAGACCTTGTCCTTGCCGAGATCGTCTTCCTGGTAGAAGGCGAGGCTGCAGGCGTCGATGTCCCCCTGCTTTTGCAGGCACGCGAGGGCTTCGTCGCGGTCGCCTTGGCGGAACGGTTCGACCAGCTTGCGGAGGACTTCCTGCACGCGGGCCTTTTGGTCGGCGGAGAGCTCCGTCACCGGGATGCCGTCGAACTCGCCGGCGGCGCGGAAGCCGACCTTCGATTCGCCGCGGAGCGCCTTCACCAGGGCGAGTTGCTGCTGCTTGCCATCGAGGGCCTGGTAAAGTTTGTTCGCCTCGACCGCCTGCGGCCAAAAGACGTTCCCTTCGTGGCCGGGATCTTCTTCCAGCGTCCCGGTCGGGTCGTGGCCGTAGAAGATCGGGCCGCCGAACGCGACATGCTCGGCCGAGTCGCCGTCGCAGCGGAGCGTCATGTGCCGGCCGGTGAGGACCAGTTCGCTCTTGCCGGCGCCTGGCGTGCCGAAGATGGCAATACTGTTGTTGAGGCCGAAGCCGCCGGAGTCGTCGTCCTGCTGCTGGTC
>Ga0163144_10016347_pt1 | contig 15205 bp, 15 predicted proteins | sample OliLak19BULKMAT1_FD_123175 | JGI IMG/M metagenome (GOLD analysis project Ga0163144, IMG submission 123175) | Freshwater microbial mat bacterial communities from Lake Vanda, McMurdo Dry Valleys, Antarctica - Oligotrophic Lake LV.19.BULKMAT1 | ecosystem: Environmental > Aquatic > Freshwater >... | reverse complement strand
GACGAACACAACAAGCTCCAAAAGGGCCCGAGCTATTGGAAGCCGGAGCCAAAGATCGAAGCATTGCTAGCCCTGAAAGGCGCCCAATGAAAGCGGCGCTCATGGGAATCTTCGTTTTGATCCTGATGCTCGCCGTTATGGATACCGCACAGGCCAACACCATCACTGGGCGCGTCGTTGGTATCGCTGACGGGGACACCCTGACCGTCCTCGATTCGAGCAACACACAGACGAAAGTCCGCCTGGCGCACATAGACGCCCCTGAAAACGCCCAAGCTTTCGGAAGTCGCAGTAAGGAAGCGCTTTCGACACTGTGCTTCGGGAAGCCGGCGAGCGTTGATGTCGTAGACCGTGACAAGTACGGACGCACGGTCGGCGTCGTGCGCTGTGCTGGGCAACAGGCCAATCGTAAGATGGTCGAACTGGGCCTTGCTTGGGCATACGGACGAAACCCAAAAAAGCCGAGCCAGTTCACTTCGGTGGAATCGGAAGCAAGGCGCGCTCGCGCAGGACTATGGGTAGATGCTTCACCCGTACCGCCATGGCAGTTCAGGCGCGCCCGCAAGTAGGCAACCGAAACACAGTTAGTCAAGCCTCGCCCTAATCGGCGAGGTTTTTTTTCGCTTAGCGGTACTACGTGTGCAACAGGCCGAGCGACTGCAGCCGCGATACCGCCTCATTCTTATTGGCAGCACCGAGTTTCTTGTAGAAGCGGTTTAGCTTCGACCGGGCAGTCGACGGGTTGACGCCCAACGCAACAGCGACGTCTTCGGTCACTCCGCCTTCTTGCATTGATTTGATCATCAGTGCCTCGTCAGACCCCATGAGATGCCTGACGTATTTGCGAACAGCGTCCGTAGAATTCTTCACGCCTAGTGACTGGTATAGCTTGCGAAGCTGACGATCAACCTCCGCCTCGTGGGCGCCGAACTCCTTCGCAATGCTTTTGGTTGATCCGCCAGCGGTAAGCGACGCCAGAAGATCACCGTGCTCTTCGATCACTTGTGAAAGCGCCGATTCAACAGTCAGCGACCGAATTGCCGACGTCGGCCAGACGTTGCCGCCACCAAAGAAATAGCTAACCCCGCGCTCTATGTGCTCAACGGAATTTTTCTTCAGCAAGTAAGAGTCAGCACCGGCATCTGCGCAAGCAATGATGGTTTCCGCCTCCTCGGCTGAGGACACGACAAGCGTGCGTATGTTCTTCTGTGCAGCAAGACGTACCAGTGCCAGTCCGTCTGCCGGCGAGTCACTAGCAAGGTAGAGGTCGCAAGAACACCCATCCAGCTCGACGCCCGCGATTACGGCCTCGGCCTGTGCTCTGCTGTGCGCCTCATAGACTTCAACGGTCAACGCGCTATCGCTCGCCGTCCACATTTGCACCGGCACCCCGCCAATGGCCGTGCTAACGCGGGACATTCGCGGCGCGGTCGCCTGTATGTCTGCAAAACTCATCTCAATGAAGATGCTGATCAGCGGCCGGAGCATCAGTGGCTCATCGTCTATCAACAGAAACCGACGGTGCATCGCAACCCCACTACGAAAGGTAGGTGGGAAGTATAGCCACGGCGCGTTGCATCCTGCAACGCAAGGTCTGTCAATAACTGTTACAGGCCGCAGAAGCTCTTGGCAACGCTCCCGCTGGGCCACGTGCCAAAACGCTAACTCACTGATTCGACACGGCTTCGGCGAGACGGCTCAGGCCATTGCGGCACGTTGCGAAGGCCGCGTTTAATTTGCGTTGAGCAACGGTGGCGGCCTCGTGAGAATGAACTTCCGAACAACTCTTCGATAGGACAGAAACATGGACGGTGGCGCACAAAACCAATTCGCACGCGAAATCCAAGAGCTCAACCTCCAGTTCCTGAATATCCTCAAACTGGCGGTGGTCGCGAATGATCGAGTCGCGATCGAAAGCTTCGGCTTGCGCGACGGCGACGTTGAATTTATCCGTGACGCGTCCACCTCGGATTTGCGCCGCCTGGCCGCCAATGACCGCGCACTCGTAGGCCTCCGGTTCGCCCCTAATGCCCTTCGCAATGCGCTCGTGTGCAGCTCTAAGTCCAATGCCAACCTCGTCCACGCAATTTTGGCCTCGGCACCACAGCGCCAGCCCGAAGGCGTGAGCATGTAACGTGTAGGAGTCTGAAATGCTCGAACCAAGACATTCAAGATATAACAGCGTTACCGTGCTTGCCCCGCATACCGTTGAGCCGGTCAACGTAGCGAATAGGATCGACGAGCGGCTGTACGCCGAGGGGCTCGTGCGACAGCTCACAAAACTGGGCTGCAAGGCGTCCAACATTCAAGCGCTGACAGGGTTCCCCGTCGGGAGAATCAAACAGTTGCAGGCACCTGACCACGAAGACGTCAACAACGCCCGCGGAAAGACGCCGTACTCACCAGCCAACTTTCTGAATTCCACTGAGCGGCTTGTAGAGGCGATGATGCTCATCAAGCTGCACGAGAATCACGTGCGTACGGGAAGCACCAATGTGGAGGCGATGATCGGAGCGTACACGTCCTTCAAGCAACAACACAGTACCAGCACTCTGACGTTCGACCATCTCGTCACGTTGGTGAAGCACCAGGCGTCGCCGGACTTGTTTCGCGCTGTTTGCCACGCTTGCGGTGTCGAGACCCTCCGAACGCATCGACTCAGCGACTGTTCAATGTGTCACCGCCTAGCGCAACTAACCGATTGATCGACCACTTACCTTCGTCACCCACGCCGCTTACAAAGCGGCGTTTTTGTTGGTGCCGAAAAAAAGGCTGGGCTGTTTCGCGCGCCAAGTCGACGCCCGCACCTATCGGCTTTTTTCAGGGACTATTGTTGGCGTACATGGGATTTTTCAATAAATATTGGTTGAGAAAAACGCTTTCAAAACAATCGATTCGGCTTATGGGGTACTTTTACTGTCTTTAGCCGTATCAAGCGGCCGATTGCGCGTGTTTTACTTCGTTATATGTTTGATACGCTCAAATCCATCTTCAAGTCGCCGCCACCACAAATCCCGCCGCCCACGCTGCCTTCGGTTACGCCCGGCTACTCCAAGATCGAGCCGGCCGGCAATCCGCAGAGCGCGGTGCCTGTCTATCCGCCATCCGACGGCGGGTTGGCGATTGTGCCGATCGACAAGATCCTGCATTCGCAGCGCGAATACCTCGCGCGCATCAAGATCGCTGCGTCGGGCCTTGGCCCGCAGTATGAAAATCTCGTTTTTCCCACCATTCGCAACTTTGCAAACTACACCGGCCTCTTGCCGGCGACGGCATCGGCTCACCATCGCGGCGCTGGCGGCCTGTTCCGGCTAGGCATCGAAGTCGGCTTTGCCTCCTTGCAAGCGGCTGGCGGTAGCGTCTTCGCCGCCAAGTCGCCCACCGAACAGCGCCGCAGCCACGAAGATCGGTGGCAGGTAGCCGCGTTTGTCGCCGGGATGTGCGCCGAGCTATTTCGTGCCGCCACCGATATGGCAGTCCGCGATTCGACTGGTCGCACGTGGCCGTGCTTCGAGAAGCCGTTGATGCAGTGGGCGACCGAAAACAACATTACGCATGTCTACGTCACCTGGCACGAAAAGCCAGTCGCCGAGGAGGGCACGCGCCGCATGGTGAACGCGGTACTGATGCGCCACGTGATGACCCCCGAACTCATGCAGTGGCTTGATATCCCCGGCACACCGATTCTGCCGGCGATGCTATCCACCATGGTCGGCGTCAACGTATTCGAGGGAGCGACGCTTGCCCGAGTCGTCCACACTCAGCACAAACAGGTGGTCTCGCGCGATTCGAATTTGCAGCCAGCCCACTACGGCAAGTTGCTTGTCGGCTCGCATTTAGAACCCCACCTGATCGACGCGATGCGCTCGCTGATTCGAGGTGGCAATTGGCGAATCAATACATCAGAGGGCACGTTAAAGCCGCGCTTGTGGTTGCTACAAACCGGCCTCTATTTGATATGGGAGACCGCCGCCAAAGAACTCATCGCCGCGCTCCGCGAATCAGGTGTGCAAGGCGTCCCGAACGAACCGCTGTCGCTGGTGGAGATTCTTGCTCGCGCGAAGGTTCTCGAACTCAATGCAGGCCTGTTATTCGTCAATCTCCGACTCGCCAACGGTAAAGTGTACGAAGCGGTCAAGTTCGCTGACGAAGACCTAGTGTTGTACGGGTTGCCAGAGCTACCAGCTAGGTCAGGAGAGGTCACGGTCGTCTCCGTCCCAAGCGCTCCCGCTGGGAACGCGCCGCTCGGCCACAATGCTCCGCAACTCTCGCTGCCAATTTCGGAACCGGCCATCCAGCGCCCATATTCAATGGAAGCACCGGCGCCGAATATCCAACATCCAGTTGATTTGGAGCCGCAGGCCACCGCCACAGCGGAGCCCCGCGACACAGCAAAACGCAAGAAGAAGGTCGATGCCCCGCCCATTAACGTAGACGCGGCCGTAGATGCCCTCCCAGAAGCCTTGGAGTTGTTGCTAAAAGGCTTACCGCGCACCGCCGAGACTTTCATGCGCGTGGTGCTCGAGGACTGGAAAGAGAATCGTGCCGCAAAGCTTGTTATCAAAGACAAAGATACCTACGGCCTGTCCGAAACCTTGCTCACCAAGTACGGTTTGCGTGACGGTGCGGCTGTCTCCCGCGAGTTGGCAGATGCCGGCTGGCTCCAGCTAGGATTGCAGGCGCAGCGGTTCGTCAATCGCAAGATTGCCGGGGTCGACACAGATTGCATGCTTCTCAACGCCGCCATAGCAGGGCAGATTGCCGCGGCGTTTGGCAACCCTGGCGGCCCGATCCAGATTGGAGATGCTGATGAAGGCTATTAACTACCAGATGCCTTTCCGCCCCAATTTTGAAGCGTCTGCCGCCGCTGGGTGGGGCATCGGCATCGGCGTGATGGTGCTGTTTGGCGCAATCTTTCAATTGCCTATTGCGTACGTCGTGGTCATTGCGACCATTACGGCACTCGCGCTGGTGTGGCGTCTTCGTCAAGCATTGAAACTCTGGAAATTTATTCTGTCCCTCGGCGGCGAGCAATTCACGACGATCACGTTCGAGGACATGGAAAAAAAAGCGGGGGGCATTAACGGCGAGCTTTGGCTTGGTCGCGGTTTCGAATGGACGTCGAGACACGCTGAGCTCGCCTCAGAGGTACTGCAGCGCGACTTCAAGGAAGTTCAGCCACCGGCTTGGGTTGCGCGCATGCTCGGCAAAGCCTCGGCTAGTCGCGGTTTCGTGGGCATGCCGTGGATTCACGGCATCGGCGCCAGTGAGGAGCGCGATATCACCGTACCGCTCAAGTTTATGGAAGGCAATACCGCACTGGTTGGCGCGCCAGGCTCTGGTAAAACCACCCTTTATCGCCTCAAGGTGTTTCAAGCCGCGCTGCGCGGTGATACCGTGATCGTACTCGACCCCAAGAACGACCGCGACCTTCGAAATGCGATGCAAGAAGCGGCCATTCGCGCCGGCGCGGGTGATCGCTTTATCGCCTTCGACCCCGCCCATCCAAGCACGTCAATCCGCTATGACGCAATGGCCAACTGGAGCCGCGATACGGAACCAGCAAAGCGTGTGACGGATGTGGTCGTTAGCTTTTCCGGTGGTGCCGACAATTTCACGTCCTACACGTGGTCTGTGTTGCAGTCGTTTACCGATGCGTTGCTGTTCGTCGGTCGTCGTCCATCGCTCAAGATGTTCCGCGCAATTGTCGAGGGCGGTCCAGAAACGCTCATGGAAGAAGTGCTCCGGAAGTTTTTTCAGGAACGGTACGGACCCTCATACATGCAGTATCTGGCTGAAGATATTCGGGTTGCGGCTTCGTCCAAGAAACGCGATTCTGGCACGCTCCCGGCAACGCTCGGCGGCATGATCCAGCACTACAAGACACTGCCTTTCGAGGAGCGCGACAAGCAGGGCGTCAACGGCTTGCTTGAAACGGTCGAGCACAACCGTGAGCACTTGGGCAAGATGCTGACAAGTCTGAAGCCGGCGCTCATTGCGTTGACAGCAGGCGACCTTGGCGATCTTTTGTCGCCAGACCCAATGAATCTCGACGATACGCGCCCGATTTTTGACTCGGGCAAGATCACCAATGGCCGCTACATCTGCTACATCGGCCTCGATTCCATGACGGACGATATGGTCGCGACGGCCATTTCGACGCTGATCCTTGCTGACATTAAGGCCGTCGCGGGTGCCCGTTACAACTATGCAGACCGCGAGGAGCTTGCCAAGCGCACTGAAATGATCATTGATGAGGCAAGCGAGATCATTTCCTTGCCGCTTGTGTCGTTGCTCAATAAGGCTCGCGGCGCTGGTCTACGCATCACCATCGGTATGCAGTCGTTTGCGGACATCATCACCAAGTTGGGTAGCAGCGCTTATATGGAGCAGTTGCTGGATAGCACGCAGAACCTGATTGCGCTGCGCACAAAGGGCGACACCACGACCAAGCAGATTGTGCGGATGATTGGCAAAACCAAGATCACCGAGGTCAAGCGTAGTTCGAGCGCAGGTTCTCGCTCCGACGATGCTGGCCTACATATCACCGGATCCGAAGGTGCTGGCACCAGCAAGAAAGAAGTACCGTTGTTCCCCGAAGAGTTAGTTGCTCGTCTACCGAATTTCGAGTACATCGCTTACTTCGCCGGTGGCACCGTGATCAAAGGCAAATTTCCAATACTGATGTGACCATGACCAATAGACAGAACCCAACAACAAATGTGATTGAACTCAACACGCCGAGTGCAAGAGCGTATTACGCAGCCCCAAAGGCAATCGGGAAGAACGGGATTCTGGTTCCGTTCGGAGGCCTAACCGCACCGAAGCTCATGGTTGACTCCGCGCTGAAACGTATCGAGATGCATTCCACGGCGCTAGAGATCTTTGCCGCGCATCCGGAACTGCGTAGCCTGTGCGAGCGTGCTGCCATGTGGATGACAGACTATTTTCCGGCAGAGCGTCCCGATCAACTCCTCTTGGACGAATGCCTGCGTCACGCGCTAGATGCGTACTTAGTCACCTCATCACCTCGCGCGAAGCGCAACGAGCCCCTCAAAGCCTTCGTCACCCGTTTCGCGCATCACGCCGTGCTGATGTGCAATTACTCAGTGGGCTGCCGCACCCAGAACGGCAGCTATGATCGCAACATCTGGAGCTTCTTGAGCGAGCCTTTGCACGCGTGGCTGGAAGCGAAAACGCCCAAGGAAATCGAGTTCAAGGCGATCGACCGTCTCAAGTACGGTGGTTCGACGCATCTTGCGCGGACCTTTCTGAGTTGCCAAATCGTCGACTACGCCACCCTAAGCATCCTCGAAGACGGGACAGTCAGGTAGCAACGCATGGTTGCCTCGCATATCAAGGTATGGCTGTTACTGACGGGCGCGGTGTTCTTTTTGACCCCGCTAGTGAGCGGTCCTGAGAAAATCATCTCGCAAGTTGAGCGCGAAGTTGATTATGCCAACTCGCACATGGGCGCGGCGAGAGCCGCACAGTTCATTCGTCGCGCAAACGTTTTCTTTGATGAATCAATTGTTCGCACCGGCCTTGCCGCTATGGTGCAGCGCACAGAGACGCCAGATGACCTCAAGAATCGAGACTTCGCTGGCGGCGCAAAGCGCTCCGGCGAACTTGTGAGGGCTTACGGCACCGGCCTCTTGGCTAATCTGTATGCGCTGATCCTTCGGATCTCGCTTGCGATGGCTTGGGTGCCGCTGTTGCTCCCGTTTATTGTTGCCGCGCTTTGGGATGCGACGCAAATGCGTCGACGAAAAGAGTTCACGATCGAATATGTAAATCCCGGCACCTACGGTGCGGGTATTCACATCGTCGTGTTCTGCTGTTTCATGCCTCTGGTTTACTTCGTGGCACCGTTCCCAGCGTCCCCGTTACTGGTGCCCGGATTGTTCATCCCTGCTGCGCTCGCGGCCAATATTGTGATCCGCAATATGCAAAAGGTCAGCGTCTAGTCCAGTGAGTCACTTGGGCTTATAGGGGTCAAAAGCTGTCTTTAGCCACACCACGACTGATGCGGCGGTCGATAAGCTTGTGGCATGGATACCTTAGTACGCAATCGAGCAATGGACGAAGTCCGCGACGGACTTTTTCCCCTGCGCGAATACATCGACAGCCCCTCAGTCACGGAGATCATGATCAACCGTCCGGACTGCGTGTTCGTCGAAAAAGATGGACAGATGCAGCACGTCGATGTCACGTTGACCGAGATGCAGGTCAAGCGCCTGATCACCATTCTCGGAAAGCTGGTGGGAAAGGACGTGACCCCCGGCACACCTGACGGCATCATCGACAGCCGGTTTGACGGACTCCGCGTCGCCGCAGCCCTCCAGCCCACTTCATTCAATGGTCACTGCCTGTGTCTTCGACGGCACTCGAATTCGGTATTTCCACTCGAGAGCTACGTTGCAACGGGCCGCTTCGCGGATACAGACCCCGAAGGCACCCTATTGGCGAGTGATGCGCCGCCGCCTGACTTGGCGCTGGTTTCAAAAGGGGGAGAACACCTGGCGCGGTTTTTCGAATGGCTTGTCCGCTCCAAGCAGAATTTCCTTGTCGCTGGCTCGACTGGAAGCGGTAAGACGGCGTTCCTGAACTCGCTCATCAGCCTGATGGATCCTGAATCGCGGGTGTTGACGATCGAGGACACGCATGAGCTGATGGTCAACGTGCCGAACTCGGTGGTCTTTGAGTCCAACGAGCAAGCGGGTGTGACATCACGGATGCTCGTCAAGCTCGCGCTGCGTATGCGACCTGACCGCATCCTGCTGGGAGAGGTGCGTGGCCCCGAGTCTTTCGACCTGATGCGCGCCGTCAACAGCGGACATCGTGGCTCCTTTGCAACTCTCCATGCAAACAGCGCGCCAGAGGCGCCGCTTGCGCTGGAGAAGATGATCTTGACATCGGGCATCGATTGGCCCCTCGCCTCGATCCGTGCCGACATTGCGGCCGCATTCCCCTACATCGTTTTTGCAGAACGACGCGCTAAGCGCTCCGGCGTCGTTTCTGAAGTCGTCCGCTTGGACGGTATAGACCAGCAGACCGGACGCTACCTCGTTACCCCAATCTTTCTAAGGAGTAGTTATGAACCCAATGTACAACCCCACTTTCCGCACCTCGTCGCAGAACGCACCACTGCTACTGCAGTTGCGTAGCTTCTTCTTCTCGGGCGCTTTCCTCACCATGCTGTTCGCCGTTCTCGCTGTTGCTCCTGAAACGGCTTGCGCGCAAGGTGCGCCCGCCGGCATGCCATGGATAAGCGGGCTTTGCTCGGTGGCAAAGTTGATGACTGGCCCGATCGCAGGCGCTATCTCGATCATCGCGTTGGCGACTATGGGCATCCTCTACATGATCGGTGAAGAAAAGACCGTGATGAGTGCCGGCGGCCGGATCTTGATTGGTATGTCCATCATCTTCTTCGCGGGCAGCATTATCGAGTACTTCATGGGTGGCGGTGTTTCCGCCTTTATGTGCAAGTAGCACGCAGATGGATTACGAACCAAGAACCACACCGATGCACGTGTCGCTACACGAGGTACGCCTGATTGCCGGCGCACCTCGGAATGCGGCGGTGGGCGTTTGGACAGCCACGCTCATCATTTTGTACGGTGGCGTCAGTTCCGGTCTCGGCGTTTGGGCGTTCGCTGCGGTACCTGTTGGCATGTCGCTCCACAAGCTGTTGGCGCTATGGACAAAGAACGACCCGCTGCGCCCAGTCATTTATGCACGCGCTTACTCGCGCGAGAAGAACCACTACTGCCCGTGGCCATCCGCAGTCGTGAACCGCCGTAGCCGTCCAAACGGATTCGGCAGAGGAATGCTGCGCTAATGTTTGCCTATACCTCCCTTCATCAATCCGCTGCCGTTTCATCTGATCCCGTTGATGCGCTCGTCCCGTGGCTGAGTTTTCTACGGCCGAACATCGTGCTCAATAAGGACGGCTCGATCATGGCCGCCTTCGAATACACAGGCATGGACGTTGAAGGGCATGAGCAATACGAGATCGACCAAGTGTCCGCAGTCGTCGAGCAGGCCAGCCTTGCATTCCGCGAGGATTTCACTGTCTGGTCAATTGTTGACCGGAATCGGACATTCAAGTATCCCGGCGGTGAGCCACCAAGTGCGGTGGGGGTGTACATCAACAACGAATGGCAGGAGCGGGTTGAGACTTACGACCAGTTGGAGAATCGCTACTACCTGTTCGTGGCGCTTGATCCGCCAAAGGGTTCTAATGCGTTCTTGGAGCGTGTCTGGTCATTTCAAAAGAACGAGGGCATGTCCACTGCCGCGGCCTTTATCACGGCCGCAAAGACCCAGTTCACGAAGCGCCATCAGTTCGCTTACGAAGCCGCCCGAATGGATGCGCAGATCCAGCGGCTTGAAGACTCAGTGACCAACTTCGTTTCCGGCGCGACCACCATCAACATCGAGCGCCTTAACCTCGACGAATATCTTGCTGCCCTGTTTGCGCGGTGCAACCCGCCGTATGCGGCCGTCCTGCAGCGCGCCGTCAAGTTTGAGCCAGATCTGCACCTAAATTCGTACTTGCCAGCACATTCAATCTCACGTCCAGACATGAAGACCTTGGCGCTTCACGGCGTAAAGGACTCCTATTGCAGCGCGCTATCCGTCAAGAGCTGGCCACAGGCGACGGCACCGGGCATGTTCGATGCGTTGCTGTGCATTCCTGGCGAGATCGTGCTGTCGCAAGTGTTTCGTTTCACCCCGCGCGCGGAGAGTGAGGCCTATATCAGCACCATGCAGCGCTATCACGACAACGCCAAGAAGTCGGTGATGCAGCACTTTCGCGAGAAGCTTAGCGAAGCCGAAGCTGCCGACCCGTCGTCCGAGAACGAAGGCCGCGTCATGCTCGCGGCCGATGCATCAGCAGCGCAGGCAGAGATAACCGCAATGGGGCGGATCTTCGGTTATCACAACTTCACCGTTCTTTGTTATGGTGACACGGCGAAAGACTCGCAAGAAGTGGTCAAAAATGCCTATCGAGCGTTGGCCGACCGAAACATTGTGGCGGTGTCCGAACAAGAGGGCTTGCTATCTGCGTGGGCGGGAACCATGCCCGGACAGTGGAGCACTATCATGCGCTGGTTGATGATCTCCAACGCAAATTTTGCTGACATCATGCCGCTGCGTACTGTCGCAACTGGTAGTCAAGTCGGTCATCATCTCACGCATCATCCAGGCCCGGGAGTGACGCGCATAGAGCCGGCACCTTGCGTAACGGTCTTTCCAACCCGCTACCAGACCCCGTTCTACTTCAATTTTCATCAAGGTGATGTCGCCCATACCCTTGTGGTCGGCCCCACCGGCGCCGGCAAGTCGATCTTTGTCAATTTCCTGCTGTCGCAATTTCAAAAGTATCAGCCATCGCGCACCATCGTTTTCGACAAGAACTTTTCTTGCCGAAATGCCACGCTCTTGCAGGACGGCATTTACATCAATGTCGGCGCAGAGCTTGGCGAAACAGACAAGCCCATCAAGCTCAATCCACTATCCGGACTGGCAACCCATCGTGGCCGCACGTTCGTTCGTGATTGGTTACCAACGCTGCTGACGCGGCCAGGCGAGACACCACTCACGTCTGACGACATGAACGCTGTATGGGACGCGGTGCTCGCGATGGAAGGAAAGGAGACGGCAACACTGTCGAGTCTTCATCACCAGCTGCCAAAACGTCTTGGTGCTCGCTTGGCTGAGTGGGTCGGTGAAGGCCCGCTGGCGCGGTACTACGACAACGAAGAGGATCAATTCGCCCTTGGCACGTTCACCGGCTTCGAGATGGGGCGCTTGCTCGACAACGACAGAGTCGCGGCCTCGTTCTTGGACTATGCGTTCCACAGAATTGAAGCGTCTCTCGATGGTACGCCGACGCTCATCTATCTTGAGGAAGCCAAATTCCTTCTCGATAACGAGCAGTTTGCCACCCGCCTTGATGAGTGGTTACGGACGTTCCGCAAGTTGAACACGTTCGTAGTGATGGCAACGCAGTCGCTGAACGAATTGCAGGACAGCAAGCTATTTACCACGATCATCGACTCGATGCAGAACCGCATCTTCCTGCCAAACGCGAATGCGTTCGCTAACGAGCGCCTTTATACCGAGAAGTTCGGCTTGAATCAGTCGCAATTGAACACCATCCGCACCGCCGTGCCAAAACGTAACTATCTCGTTGTTCAGCCCGGTCTGACGCGCCTGATCGAAATGCCGCTTCCGAAGTCGGTAATCAACGCGCTGCGTTCCGACACCAAAGCCAACAAGATCTTTGACAAACACTACGCCCGTCGAGAGAAGAACATCGACTGGCAAACCGACTTTTTGCTCGAAATGGAGAATCAATAATGCAAACGAAAAAGATATGCGCCATCGTGATGGTCGCAGTGCTCTACGCGCAAGTGGCTGTTGCACAATGGGTCGTGTTCGACCCCTCAAACTATGCGACGAACTATATTACGACCATACGCTCAATCAAAGCCGAGATCGACCGATCGGTTCAGATCGCCAACCAGATTAAACAGTATCAAGAAATGCTTCGACAGGCCAAACAGCTTGCAGACAGCCCACGATTGATGCGCGACGCTCTACAAGCCGAACTACGTGTGAACGAATACACCAAGTCCGTTTACGCAGTCTATGGTGATGCGACGAAATACAAACAGCTCTTCGACGACCGTTATAAGTACGGCACTGCGGACAGGCTTAAGTACGGGCGCGATTACATGATGGAGGCGGCTGGACATTACAAGCGCAAAGACGCACACCTGCAGGCGTTGAAGAACGAGATCGAGGTCACTGACAGCCTTGCACAGAACATGGCGAAGGCGAAGGACATGCAAGCAAAGATACCTGAGTTGGCGACCAGCCAAGAGACTTTCCAGTTCATGGCAACTCAGATGTCAGTGATGATCCAGCAGAACAACGACCTCATCAAGACGCTGTCAGCGCAAAACCTGCGGACCAACGCAAGTGAGGATGTGGCGCTAAACGCGAGTGGTCTTGAAGCCAAGCGGGCGAAGGATATCAACGACGCACTTAAAAAGTTGGAGGCAAACCCCGGTTCGTTAACTATTCCATCGACGCGTACCACCAAGTAGGGCTAGAACGTTATGACTGCACAGAGCCAAATTGACATCGTAGTCAACGCCATCGGTGCAGCCGGTGAAGCAATGGCAGGGTCGATGCTGAGTATCGGCCTTGGCCTTGCGGTGGCGCTGCTGACGATAAAGGTCGCGTGGCTCGGACTCCAGGTCTCAATGGGCAGCAAATCGGGCAACGAAGGCCTGATGGAACTGCTCATTACGCTGGGCATTGGTGGCACGATCATCAGTGCATTCCTTCCCGGAGTGGGGTGGTATAGCGCCTTCATCGGTATCCTTCGAGGGGGGTTCGACGCCATTGCAACGACGCTGACCACCGCGCTGGGGGACCCCGCGGCCTTCAACACTAATCGACTCTCCGGACTGACCAGTCCGTTGTTCACGGCGATGAGCTTATTGTTCACAGCCATGGGGAACATGTGGTCTGAGCTAAAGCCCAGTCTTGCCACAATCACCAGCGGCTCAATATTCGTCGATACAGCAAATGTTTTGCTGATTTCAATTTTCTGTATTGGTGTCTTGTTTCTAATGTGCCTTGCGTTGGTGGTTGCCATCATCGCGTTTCTTCTGGCAACACTCGCCTTCGCGGTCGGCGTTGCGTTCGGACCAATACTGATACCGTTCTACTTACTTAAGCCACTGGAGGATATGCTGTTGCATTGGTTTATGTTCCTCGTATCGGCGGCGACGAATCAGATTATGTTGTTGGTTCTGATGACCATCGCGACTGGAGCAGTTGTAGGCGTGACAACCAACGCCGTCGGACTGCTGAAGGGGCCGTTGGTCGTTAGCGCGCTCTCCTTAACGCCATTCTTCATCCTCCTGTTGGTCGCCGTTCTCATCCTAATGATGGTCATCAAGGCCGAGGCGCTCACGAACGCGCTGCTCCCCGGTCGCGGCAGCTTCGGTCTCGCTGGATTCACCGCAGCAGTACGCGGAGCCGGCAAGGTATTAAGCGGCGCAGGCGCGGCTGCGTCTACAGCGAGGGCTGGCGCAAACAAGACGCTGTCAGGCGCACGCGCAACGACAAACGCGATCGGCTCGACGGCGCTCCAAGCCTCGCAGCAATCGCGCCAAACCGGAAAGGGCTTGGGCGCCAGCGCCGTCTCCGTTGTGAACTCGCGCATTGCACAAGCGATCTCCGGCAAGGGCGCGCCCGGTCCTGCCCCCGACGTTGGTAGCAAGGTCCCGACGTCAATGAAGATGCCAATCAATGGGGCCGCAGAAAAAATGAAAGCCGCTAAAGCACAAACTTCGCAGAGACGCGGCAATACCAAGTGAGCGCCCTACAATGATCAACTACGGACTATCGCAGGACGAAGTCAGACTAATTGACAGCTATATCGCAACTTGTATCGACCCAGATCGCGATCCCAAAGCTCCTCTCCCGGACCCTCCGGCGGAAGGGATCGGTTGGCTGATGTTCTGGACGCAAATGCACCTACTCCGCAAGACTCGCCCGCTGCCGTTTTGGTTGGTCTGTTTTGTCGCCGGCGTGGTCCTGCCCGTTCAGTTGGGCGCTCTCATCGTCATGCGGCTCATCAGCTGAGTTCGTCGCTGGTCGGCGGCCATACCCAACCACAGCGGCATGAGTTGCGGCTCAAACGAGCCAATGCGCATTCGGATTGCCCCACACAAAGTTGCCAGACCGGCGTCGACATGAATTCGGCGATGCGATTGGGCAAAACCCCCCCAAACACTGTCTTTAGCGACACCACGAACACTTGCACATCCAGCACAATGGGTCTCCATTCGAGGCCCACAAATGTTCGCCAAACGCACTTCCCAAACTGATCCCTCCATACCCCCGACGGGTTCACCCCCGCCAGCGTTTGACCTGACGAAAGCCCGCGTGGGCTGGTTCAACACTTCGGGGGCGCTGGTGGTTGACCGTAACCGTTACTTCCTTGCGCTGGTGTTTGCATTGGTAGCGATTGTGCTCTTGGTGTTGTTCGCGTTTAAGGCCTACGGCGACAATCGCCCGATTCCCTACGTCTTGAAAGAAGGCACCGACGGCAGCTTGAAGTCTGTGGGCCGCATTGCAGAGAATTTCACGCCCGAAGAGATTCACAAGCGCTATT
>Ga0163144_10016346_pt1 | contig 15205 bp, 11 predicted proteins | sample OliLak19BULKMAT1_FD_123175 | JGI IMG/M metagenome (GOLD analysis project Ga0163144, IMG submission 123175) | Freshwater microbial mat bacterial communities from Lake Vanda, McMurdo Dry Valleys, Antarctica - Oligotrophic Lake LV.19.BULKMAT1 | ecosystem: Environmental > Aquatic > Freshwater >... | reverse complement strand
TAGCTGAAGTCGCAAGCTTTCAGTTGTTCTCTGCTGCTCCGCTGAACTCTTGCGAGTCCAGCTACCCATCAAAACATGATTGACAGAGCACGAGTGTCGCCATCACGCTCATCGTGCTGTGAGCCTTGTTCTGAGGATGTGACCATGCAGGAAGAAATCGACAGGCTGTTGATGGAGATCCAGCGGTCTCGACTTACAGAACGCCGCACGGAGCCTCGTCAGTCATTCGCGCGACCGGTGAAGATTCATCTTCCGCACGGGCCGATTCTGACGGCGTTTACAAGGGATCTGTCTTCGCAGGGCACTGGAATCATCAGTGATATTGTTTGGCAGACCGGCTCGATCGCGACACTGGAGATTCACAGCACTTCAGGAGCCCCGGTGATCCTCCGGAGCGAAGCCCGCTGGTGCGATGCATACGGCAAGGGCTGGTTCATCGTCGGCTGGAAATTCATCGGCGTCACGGCAAGGGCGTAGTTGTGTCGTTCGGCCCATCCTCCGCCCGCATTCGGCATCAGTCCCACGTTGACCGTGAAGGTCTCCGTGATCTGCTGCGTACCGTCGTTCACCGTGATCGTGACATCGCTGATGCCCGGAGTATGGTTCGTTCCCAGAACAATTCGGCGGTGAGCCCCGGTGCCGCGAATCACGGCGGAGGTTACGACCTGTGGATTGCCGACGACTGCGGTGACGGCCAGTGCAGCATTGTCGACGTCTGCGACCTGGAACGGAATGCTGAGAGACTGATCGCCATTGAGATACAGATCTGCAATCGCAGTCATCGTCGGCGCGTCGTTGACGGCGTTCACCGTCAGAGTGAACTGCCTTATTGTTGTTGTGAATCCGTCCGTGGCTTTCAGCGTGATAACCGTCGTTCCGGATCGGTTTGCTCGTGGTGTTGCGGTGACCGCACGATCGTTGCCAGTTCCGGCGATGACGATCCGGTCATTCGGCAGCAGTGAATGATTGCTGGACGTTGCCGTAACCGTCACGGTATCGCCGTCCGCATCATTTACGGTGAATGCCAGTGCGCTCGTGTTCGAGTCTTCATTGATCGTCTGATTCGCGATCGGAGTGATGGTCGGAGCACTGTTCGTCGCCAGTTCGATCAGCTGAATCCCGGCGATCGATGGATCCCCGATGCGGCGGAGCAGCTGAATGTTCAGGGTCCCGTCACTGCGGACGTCGAACGACTTCATCAGGCCTTTGTAACCACCGGCCTCGGAGAAAATGTCCAGGTTCTGCAGGACTGTGTTTCCCTCGAGCGCGATATCAAACTTGCGGGCGCCGGTCCGGAAAGCACCGGACCAGAGCTCAGAGAAATACAGTTCGACTCGATAGGTGGCACCGGCGCGGGTCGGAATGCGGAACTGCAGATCTCGCCCGCCGCGAGGGTCAAACAGATTGGATTGAAAAAGCTTCTCCGGAATGCCGGCTGAGACTGCAGTCAGGTTGATGGCATGGTCTGTCCGATAGTCTCGCCCTGCCCCGTTCTGGAACCGAGTGTCTCGCTGAAACGGTGTGTTGCCGGGAATCGCTGGTCCGCCGGCATTCATGCGCAGAAACACGGGTTCCAGCAGATGATCAACGATGAATGCTCCAACGTTGCGTCCGGTTGCGAGAGCAACGGTATTGTCGAAGCGATAGTGGATTCCGCCAAAGATGCGGCTGGCTCCGGCTTCCTCCGCGGCTAATGAAAAGGTGGTGTAAGATCGCTCGGGAACTCCAGTGACTTCGGACGGCAACGTAAATGCAACATCGTCATTGCCGAAGAAGTCCGCGAGGATCGTTGAAGCGGCTCCGCTGAAAGTGCTGTGGCCGGACGTGTAGCTCGGAAACGCCGGAGTGTTCAGCAGCGGTGTCCATGCCGCATCGGCCACCGTTGCCGCGTTGCCGTCGGTATCTGCCTCTCGAATGGCCGTGATCGGTCGCCACAGGTTGTATTCGTATTTCGCGTCCCATGAGGTGATTGCCGCGTCGGCCAGCGCGATGTTCAGCAGTGCGAACAGGCGGGCGTTTTCTTCCAGTGTAATGCCTTCAGACCGGGCCACGGTTTGAGCGATCATGTTCCATTGACCGGGAGGTGTGGCTGTGCCTGGACCACCCGCCCAGAATCTTGCGATGTTGGTCTGATCTGCCGTCCGGGATGTGCTTGTTGCCGATCCGAGATCCTGCACTTCATTCAGGTCGAACGCATACGTTTCAGACGTCAGCGCCGGAGGAGCCCCCGGACGAAACTGCGAACCGGATTCGATTCCCCAGCAATCCACATTCGGCCATTGCGGCAGTAAAGCCGGAGCCAATGGCTCTGGAGTCGGACGCCAGTCACCGGGAACCGTACCTGGCGTGTACGTCACGGTCGCTGTGGAATAGTCTGTGCCTCGACGAGTAAGAATCTGATCGGCCACGGACTGCCCGACCGCGACACCCCGAGATTCTGAAAGACCGTCCGGAATCGCTGCCAGCGTTGCCGCAAACGCCGCATCAAACGTCGCTTGCTGAGCCGGGAACAGTGACGTCAAAGTTCTCTGTCCCGCTGCGGCCACAGCGGCTTCTTTCGACGCATCCGCCGAGGCTGCCACTTGAACAAGATAGGCTTCATGCCCCTGATCGATGGAATTCACAGCGTCGTAGATGGCAGTCTGGACCAACGCCATCGCCCGTGCGGCATTCGGCGGAGCCGTGCGGTCAATGCGGATGGCATCCAGGAGAACTTCGTTCCAGTCGAGCACCGGATTCGCCGTCAGCAGCTCACGAGATTCCAGCGTTTCGGCCACACTCAGCATTGCTGATGGAGTCAGCGTGAACTGCCGTGATGCTCGTTTGCGGGTCAAAGAACCAAAGAACGTTTTCAGAAATCCGGAGGTCGTTCTGTACCCGGTCATGCGCAAACCCTGTTCTGAAGTGAAATCCTGAGCCTGTCAGAAGCCACTCCATAGGCTTGCAGCCGTGTTCCGCCTACTTGTCGGGAACGGGACAACAGTTTGATCGGGGATTGTCGGAGAATGGTCGAGAGGTCTTCAAAGAAAACTCGTCTGTTCAGATTCGCCGGTTTAATCCTGTTCTGGTTCTTCCGGACGGATGGAGTCACTCCGCAGCATCCGGACAACCCGATTTGAAAACCAACTCCGCAAGAGTCGAGTGTTGAACAGCCTCGGAGCGAAAAACGATCGTGGCGTGCAGCCCCTCGTGAAAGCTGGCCAGAGCATCTCGATCTGCTACAACGTGACGAGGGAAGATTGCAAAATCCGAACTCCATCCGTGTCGCCCGGGCCGTTGGTTTTTCAACACACGAATCTGACCGCACCGCGCAGTCTCAGGGAGTGACCGATGCTGGACGAACGATTTCTGAACGAACACCGACAACTCACGCGGCGGTTTTTTCTGGGATATGGAACCGTTGGAGCAACCGCGACCGGTGCCGCACTGAACGCATTCGCGACGCAGTCATTCGGGAGTGCAACGGACGACGAGAACACGGCAGCGCCCGTCAGCACAGTCAAGTCCGCAAAAGCCGTTCCGACGCGGGGAGCTGACGGAAACGACAAGACCGGCGTGATGCAGGATCCGTATTTCACTCCGGCGGACGACTTCCGCGACGTGTCGCGCGGCAAGCCGATTCCCCATACTCTGTCCGAGGATCAGAAACACGAAGCAGGACTGACCCGGGAGTCATGGCAACTCGAGGTGACTTCCGATCCGGACCACCCGACAAAGCTCGGTCGGCCACTTTCAAAAGCAGACGGAACGGCGCTGAATTTTGAAGCCCTGCTGAAGCTCGGCGAAAAGCAGGCGGTGCGGTTCCCCAAGCTGATGACCTGCCTGAATCTCGGCTGCCCGCTCGGCATGGGCTTGTGGGAAGGAGTTCCGCTGCGAGACGTCATCTGGCTGGCGGAACCGCGCGAAGATCTAAGGCGAGTGTTTTACTATGGCTTTCACAACGATGATCCGACGCAGATGTTTCGCAGCTCGCTGCCGATCGGTCGAGTTCTGGAAGAACCTTTCGATCTTCCGCCCGTCATCCTGTGTTACAAACTGAATGGACAATGGCTGGATTCCGAACGCGGTGGTCCGGTGCGCGTCGTGGTCCCGGAAGCCTACGGATTCAAGTCTGTGAAATGGCTGACTCACGTCGTCCTGACAAACCTCGCCCATGCCAATGACACCTACGCAGAGCAAAACAATGACATCGATAGTCCGCTGAAAACGTTCGCCGCATCGCTGTCAGTTCCGGAAAATGTGCGGGCCGGTGAGCCGATTCCGGTTTCAGGCTATGCCCAGGTCGGTATTTCGGGACTGTCGAAAGTTCAGGTCGCCATTGATCCGGTCACTGAGCCCGAGGCTGCAGACGATCCGTATTTCGCCCGATCGTCGTGGATTGATGCCGACCTGCTGCCGCATCCCCAACATTGGGGTGCCGTCGATGAAGGGCAGATTCCGAAAGTCACGCGTGGCTTCGGCGATGCCTCCGAACCTGCGACCTGGCCGATGCGGCTGACGAAAGCTCACTGGGCGAAATTGCTTCCTGGACTGCCCGCTGGCGAATACACATTTCGATGCCGGACGATTGACGAAAAAGGAATCGCGCAGCCCATGCCGCGTCCCTTTCGCAAGTCCGGATTTGCCGGTATTGAATCGGTTGCGATTCATATCGAGAGCTAAAGTCCCCGGAGAATTGTCCTACCGCGCGCTTCACATCGCCGCCACGCACGAACCGATGATCATTGTTGCCGAGCCGCCGCTTCCGCTGCCTGCCGGAATTGGTCCACGGGAATGACTCCCAACGAATGTTCAACGGATTCACCTGGTCCAAGCGTGAGTCGCCGTACTGGAAAGGACATCGATGAACCATTCCCGGTCGGCAGTGAACGCTGTAACTGAATCAAACCGGGAGGCAGGTACTTCTGCTCGAACGAGCCATCTTTGGAAAACTCGGTTTCATAGATGCTGAAACTGATGCCGGGCACTGGCGAGCAGGAAAAATGGATCTCCTGCTGGTCCGCGGGTTCATCAGCCGGGCGATCGCCAGTGACACGAGCCCAGGGCTGGAGCTGCAGCGTCTGAGTTGTGCGGAAATCCCTGAGCGATTCGATGGCGAATCCTTCCGGATGAGCTGCCGCGATGTACCACTCATCGTCGTCCGGATAGGTTTTGAATGATCCGTCGACTTCTGACCGCACGAGATGCTCTTCCAGCGGATTGCGATTGCGTCCGTCTTTCAGATAAACGCCGTTGATGTGCTGTTCCGGAAGCAGAAAGACTTCGACATCCTTCAGTGGCTGACCGGCGTTATTCAGAGCTTTTCCGGACAGTTTTCGAACGGGATCCGGGACCAGGTCCGCGTCCGACTGAATTCGGTCATACCGTTCGCCGCTGCGAGGTGACAGCGATCCGATGCTCATGCCCTCAATCTTCTTCGCCTCGTAGAGCTTCTTGTAGAGCTTCCAGCGATGTTCCGAAAGTTCGTCCTCTCGGGGCAGACCACCGTTAGTTGAGTAGAACTGCGGATAAATCACTCCATCCTTTGAAGCCTCATCGAGGGTCTGTTCAATCTGTTCCCACGTGACAATCCGTCCTTCGTGGAGATTGACGTGTTTGGCAATGATGAATGTGACGGTGCGCGGTGCCGTCGTAACATCTGCCGGTGTCTGTCCATCGGATTGTTTCTCTTCTGCGGTCGATTCTGTGTTTTCAGGTTCCTGAGGCTGCTGGCTGGATTCCGACTTCGGCGATTCATCAGTCTCAGGCGCTTGAACGGCGGCAGTGGTCAGGAGTTGCTTGCCAGTCGCCTGTGCCGTGGCCCCTTGAATGGCAGTACCCGCGACAGCAATGAGGGAGCAGATCCCGGCAACGGCCATTATTCCAGAGAGAGTTCCTGGCCGCAGCTCCTGGGCCTCTGCGGTATCCACTTGCAGGACACGACGTATTCGTTCAACAAGATTTCCTCCATTCGCGGCGACGATCGGTCGCCGGACTGAACAGCTTGTTTTTGCAAGCCCGAACAAGCTCGATGCATACAGTTCCCGATTTGCCGTCAGACGTACTGCAATCATATCGCAGCAGTGTTCGCGTTCGTTGCGGATCTGGCTGCTGATCCACCAGACGGCGGGGTGATAAAACAGGACTGTTTCGATCAGAGTTTGTAAAAGATTGATCAGGTAATCGCAGCGTTTCACATGAGCCAGTTCATGAGCAAGCAATGCTTCCAATTGTGTATTCGACAGCCCTGTCGTGGCCGTGAGCGGAAGCAATACGACGGGTTTCAACCAGCCGATAACGGTCGGAACCTGCACGGCAGCAGATTCCAGAAGCAACACGGTTGATTGGAGTTGAATCTGTTGAAGCAGGCGAGCAAAGGCGGATTGTAATTGGCTGTCTCTGATGGGTCGGCCTGACGCCCGAAGCGATTGGACTCCACAAAATGACGTTAGAAGCCGGATCGAGCTGACAATGACACCGATCAGCCAAGCCGTCACCAGCCATGTTGCCGATCGATTGATCAGGCGGCGAACCTGATCGGACGCAGACATTGAATCGACGGATGGCAGGACGATAGCCGACGATACTTCGATCGGGCTCCCGGAGGTCTCGAACACGTCCCGGGTCGCAGGGGTGACGGCTTCGGACTTTGCCGTATTGTCAGACGACACCGGCGAGTCCTGCAATGCCCGTATTCGCCAGGACGGCTCATCCCGAAGAACATACTCCGTTGCAATCGGAGCCGCTGCGACAACAGTCAGTGCGAAACAGCCGGTAACGTATCGAAGCCGGCATGCGTTAGCCGGGATCACTTTGAGCACCAGCCACAGGAGACCTGCAATCAGGACTCCTTCCCAAACGCAATGGATCAGAATCCATGCCAGCCACTGTGTGACGACGCTCAGCGGGAGAGTGTTCAAGATTGACATTGGTGCGTCCTGAAACTGCGACGTGAACAGACGGGCAACTGCAGCGTCAGCCGCCACGCGGTAGCGTCCGGTTTTACCCGGAACACCGGGCTAGCGCACAGCGGCAGACTGCCAAACAAGATACGTAGTTTTTCCATCAATCCTTACGGCTTCCGTTTCTCTTCGAGGTCGTCAAGCATCCGGCGGATCTCGGTCAGTTCCTCGTCGGTCACTTTCTTTGCAGACAGAGCCTGCATGACCAGTTTGTCGGCAGAACCCCGAAACGCCGACGTCAACAGATCTTTCACGAGCTGTTTCTGAGACTGCTCTTCCCGAATCGCCGCGGAGTAGACGTGCGAGCGATTTGATTCATCTCGAATCACCAGCCCTTTTTCCGCCATGATCTGCATGAGCTTCAATGTCCCTGTGTAACCCGCACTGCGGGTTTCACTCAGGACTTCATGGACCTCCCTCACTGTGCTCGGCCCTTTTTGCCAGAGCACCCGAAGAATGTCCAGTTCCGACTCCGTCGGTCGTGATGCCGCGCGTCCCGCCACTATGCCACCTCAAACCATTTCGAGTTACGAATAGATTCGTAGTTTCTGCCAATGTACGAAGCGAATCGTATGTCGTCAACCGAAATACCGCAGAATGATGCTCACGTTGATTCGACAAGCCAATCCGCGATGGGTCATTGGGCGAACAAGGTTGCGAATTCGGGCAGTGTGCGCAGCGGTTCGAACTCTTCGCAATCCCGGAGTGCTGCCGCAGAGTCGGGGTTAGATTTGAGGATTTGCCGGATCAGATCCAAAGCGGCCTGGGAATAGTCTTTCGCCGCGGCGTCGCGTTCTTCGGGGGACAACAGTGCGTCGTTCTGCGCCTGCGAGATGGCGACCGCAAAGGTCCTCGCACCGGTCATCGTGTAACTGCCAAAGGACTGGCCACGACCATGCCCTGACATTGCGGCGACTGCAGCGCGAGTTTCTGCGACGGCTTCGCGATGTTTTCCGAGATGCACCAGAGTCCACGCGTGTTTGATTCTGTAATTCTCCCTCATCATCGTTTCGTCGAGAGCCACAGCCCGGGCCAGGTCCGGTTCAGCAAGTTCAAACTGCTTCATTCTCACAAGGAGCCTTGCACGATCGGATAGTGTTAAAGCCAATTGCGTTTCCGTGCTGAGTCTGCCAGGTTCGCGTTCGAGGATGCCTTCGAGCAGTCCCACGGCACGGTCGATCTTCGTGCTTGCCGCATTGATGTCACCCTGCGCGACGCGGATTTCCGCCGCAGCCACGAGAGATGTTGCAAGCCATTGTTCCCAAAGAACATTTCCAGGAGCCAGGTGAACAAGTCGTTCCCAGATCTCAGCGGACTCCTGGTATGCGGTCCACGCGACCTCTTTATTACCTGACTGCGTTTCGATATTCCCCAATTGATGCAACGACAGTGCCATGGCGTGTTGCAGAGACAGCACGGAAGGATTCCGGAGCACAAGTTCCCGGCCAGTGCGGAGTGCCTCCTGAATGCGCGTCCGGGCTTCGTCCGTTCGGCCACTGACCTTTGCCGGATCCGACCTTCGTGCCATCAGGGAGAGGACAAAACTCGGATCGAGGGACGAATTCTCCGGCTCGCTGACGAGCGGTTGCAGGATCGACCAGGCTGTCTCCAGCTCGGCCTCCGCTTCCCGCCACCATTTCAAGCCGCGGGCCAGATGTCCATCCCCGGCGTTGTAATAAGCCTTGGCGGCTCGCACGGCGATTGAGGAATCGTCCGGATATCGGGATCGCAATTCGTCCCACGACGCCAGTGAGTCAGCATTGATCCTGCCGGCTTCGTCATACTGTTTCCGAGTCCTCAAGAGAAGAGCCTTCTGATCAAGAAGTGCGGCCAGTTCCGACGCGATCTCCGGGCCACCGTCGTCCGTCGATGCAAGGGACTTCAGGATTTCGATGCCCCGATTGAGCCGTGGCTCCGCCTCTGTGGACTGGCCCTGTCTCTGCAGCAGGAGCGCGGCCTCGGCGAGCGTGCCGGCCAATTCGAACTGAATCTGTCTGTCATCCGGTGTGATCCGCAGGACGTCATCGAACGCCGTAATGGCCAGCAGACACAACTCGATGGCGCGTTGATGCGATTCAATCTCTGCCGTCAATCTGGCCAGCCCGCGATACGACCGGGCGAGATCAATACGCCCCTGTTCAGCACCTTCGCGCAAGCCCGCGAGTGTTTCGTGGAACTCCACTGCGGTTTTCAGAAGAGTCTGACGGAGCGGCCGCAGGTCATGCTCCCTCAGCCGCGGATCGCTGCTCACGTTCGTGCTGAATTCTTCCACAGCAGCAACGGCCAGATTCAGGTTGCGGCGTTCGGCGGCCAGATGTTCCCTCGCGTCCGAGTCAGAGGCGACGGCTTCGCGCCACAAAAAAAGCATCCCCAGCCAGGCCACAACAATCAGGCCGACGAGCAGGCCCGAGAGAACTGAGACCAGTGGATTGCGACGACAGGTCTGCCAGACGCGTTCACGAATGGAACTGCGGCGCGCGAGGATCAGCCGACCTTCCAGATACCGTCGGAGGTCCGCTGCCATTTCCGCTGCGGACACGTATCTCGCCGAAGGATCTTTCTCGATCGACTTCAGAACAATGGTCTCCAGATCTCGGGGAATGCTCGTATTCAGTGTTCGTGGCGAGGCCGGAGTCCCCGTTCTCACCTGTTCCATGAGTTTCAACCGGTCGTGGTCCACAAAAGCCGGACGAAACGTCAGCATTTCGTAGAGTGTCATACCCAGGCCGTACACATCGCTGCGGGGGTCGCTCCAGCCGCGGAACCGCTCCGGAGCCATGTACTGAATCGTGCCGATCACATCGCCGGTTCGAGTCAGCTCGGCCGGCGAATCGGTTGCTTTTTCCAAGGCCTTCGCCAGTCCAAAGTCCGTCACCCAGACATTGCCGGAATTGTCAACCAGCACGTTCGACGGTTTAACGTCGCGATGCAAAATGCCGGCACTGTGAGCAAACTCCAGTGAATCCGCGAGCTGCGTTCCAATCTCCGCAACTCGCCGGAAGTAACCAGGGCGGACGGGCGCGGAAACTCCGGTTGGTACGATTCGAGGCTCGGCTCCGGCAGACGTCCGTGTGTCTTGGACGGGCCGAAATTCACCGCTGATCAATGCCGCCGCGAATGTCTCCAGCTTCCTGGAGGATGTCGTTTGCTGCAGGGAATTCGACACCCTGTCGGTCGAATGCCCGGCGAGTGTCGGCAGAGCGCGCTGGCGTCGGAGTTCGTCCAGAATCAGATCCAGGCCATGCCCCTGAATCAACTGCATCGTATAATAGTGCATCCCGTCTGCCTCACCGACTTCGATGACTGGCACAATATGCGGATGATGCAGCTGTCCGGCGGCCCGCGCCTCCAGTCGAAATCGCTGGAGGGCCTGTGACCCAACTCCTAACGGCCTGGCCAGAACTTTCAAAGCCACCTCGCGGTTCAGCGAGATCTGTCTGGCTCGATAAACCACTCCCATCCCGCCACGGCCAATCTCCTCTCCGATTTCATAATCACCGAGCTGCCTCGGCGGCTGAGCTGATTGGCCGTCCATGCCGCTTCCGCCCGTCTCCGGTGAAAGTTCCTCCATCAGGACCAGCGTCGGAAACAGCCGGGCAATGCGATCCGCGAGTTCAGGATACAGTCGGGCATATTCGTCGATACACGGTCGCTCGCCTCGGCGATACCTTTCCACGAACGACTCCGCCAGAGGCCCCATTGGGTCATCCTGTTCAGGTTCGTTGACCATGGATCGTCCTTCGCACATGCGAAAAAAAGCGTTTGTGTCGGTCGAGCATGTAGGTCCAGCGTGTAGGTCGAGCGTGTAGGTCCAGCCTGCCGGGCTGGACTTCGCGGCCTCGCCGCGACCCTGGGTGCATGTGGCTGACCAAAGCCAGTCGGATTTGCCAGCACCACGTCACACCGGTTCGGCTGCGCCGAAGGTCCTTTCCGGCAGAAAGGACCTACAGCATAACCGCCAAAAAAATCCTTTCCGGCAGTAAGGACCTGCAGAATAACTGCCAAACGGCCGCTGAGATCCACAATCTCGATGCGGTAGTGAGAAATCGAACGTGAATCTTCATCCGACTCTCAAATCACCATCATCGCCGATCACCGCCCGCAACCGCTCCAGCGCGCGGATATAGCGATTGCTCGCGGCTGTCGTTGACAGATTGAGGATCTGCGCACTCTCGGCATTTGTCAGGTGTTCGAAGTGCCGCAGGACAAGAATTTCCCGATCGACGGGTTCCATCCGATCGAGCAGTTCGCGAAGTCGCTGACACAGCTCTTCTCTCTGCAGGATACTGCTTGCCGACGAGATCCGCGCGACCAGATGCGCAGCGATGATTCCGCTCCCGAGCTGATCCTCTGAGTCCTGCTGTTCGATTGATCGTTCGCGATTCGCATCGCGAATCTGGCGTCCAAGATGATGCCGGTGCAGCTGCTGCAGTCGCTGGTGAGCGAGGTATCGCAGCCAGACGAAGAACGGCACTTCCGGATTCTCAAGATACTCTTTGAGTCGTTCGCCCGCTTCGATGCATGTCTCCTGAATCACGTCCGACGCATTCATGCGGCTTTGCACGCGATGGTCGAGCCGAACTCGGACGATGCGCTCCAGTCGCTGCCGGTGGGATTCCAGCAGCCGCCCCAGTGCGTCGGAGTCTCCGCCAGCTGCCAGCTGCAGCAGCCTCTCTTCCGCCGGGATGTCAGCATTCGATGTCATTCAATACCAGCCCCACCAGCCTCGGGAACTGCCCTGCCCGCTGCAGTTGCTCGCGCCGGACTGGACGCGAGACAAACAATCTCCGGGATTTCCTGTGGATGATTTCAGGAACGCGTCAGTAACTGCGTTATCCCGGTTGCAACTGTCCGCCGCAGGCAGTCAGCAGCCAACTTACACCAATTCACTCCGGATGCCCATCACTGGTTTCCTCCGGAAGACGCTTCGCGAGAAATCATCTCACGGGGAGTCCTGGACTTTCTTCAGGAGCAACGATCATGAACCGACCATTCAACCGCCGCTGGGCACTCGGGGCATTTGCCGCCTCGATTGCCTCGCTTACAGTGGCCACTCGAACGGCTTTTGCATCCAAGTCGGCCGTGAAGATGAAGAACTGGCAAGGCACGATCGACTATGTTCCCGACGGTCCGTCCCCGTTCACGATGGAGGGCACTGCGTCGCACCTCGGCCAATTCACCGCCGTCGGCGAAGTGACACTCGTGCCGGTAGACGAATCTGGTTTGATGCTGGGCGCGGGCAGTGTGGTGTTCACATCGGCAAATGGCGATCTGCTGGTGGGTGCCACGGAATGGGTCGTCAACGGCGAGGAAATCAGCGAGATACACTTCCGCTGGCGCGACTCGGTGGAATTCTCTGACGGCACGGTTGTGACGAACTCCGGTCGGTTTGTGACCGACCGACCACCGGGGCTGGTGGTGATCGCCATCATCGCCATTCTGATCGGTCTGCTCTTGCCCGCAGTGCAAAAAGTGAGGTAGCAGCAAACGAATAGCCGCCGCGTCACATCCTGGATTGCGGAGTGGTTCCGTTGCCATTCCACGAGACCACGGGCACTTCACTTTCCCCCGCGCTCAATCCAAAGCCGATCTGTCGGCCAACTTCGCCCCGATCTCGGGAGAGAAGGACCAAGCGGGCAGAAAGGCGAATCCAAACAACGGTTTCTGACACCTTTGTCCTCCCCTGACACCTTTGTCTGTCCCCCCCCTTTGTCTCCCCGCAAATTTTCTATCAGTACCCATTTCCCAAGGAGCCTTACCATGACTCTTCCAAATAGCCAGTCGCGAGATTATGCAATGTTGCTGCGAGATTATGCTTATAAACTCATCAAGGACGACTTCGGCCAAGAGTTCAAGGAAGCGTTGGGGGATTGGCGATCGCACACCAAAGACCTCGTGCTCGCCTGCCGCAAAGCGCAAAAGCGACACCAGGCCTACCTCGAGAATCTCCAAAAGGCGTTGGAGGCGGAGCGCGAGCGCAGTCAATGGTTTGCCATGTTCGCTTTGTCGCTCCTGGGTGGGACTGCTCTCTCCGCGTTTTCCAGCTTGCTCCAGCATCGTATCGGACCCAAGCTTTTTGGAGATCGGGCCAAGGAGACTCGCGTCGTCACGAAGCAAGTTCCCGCCCTTCCCAAGCCGTCCAAGGAAGTCAGCAAGTTGCCGCCGAGTGCGCAGGTCATCGACCCTTCGAATCCCGCCCGCCCGGCTGGCCAAGGCCCGTCTATGCCCAAGGCGGCGCACAAGATCGGCCTGCCGAATTCGCCGACCGTGCGGCTGGACCTGCCTCGGACTGTGTTCGATCCCGACTTCGCCAAAACAAAGGGAAAGATGCTCGGCGACTTGGGGAAGAACGGCGCCGGGGAATTGGGCGTCAACGCGGTCTTCAAAGTCGACCTGGAGGCAGACAAGGCCCTGCGTAGCGCCGTCGAGAGTGTCCCTAACGCCATCGATCTAGATGATTTGGAACGGAGGTTGGACCGAGCCTGGGAAGCGGCCCAGACCCTGGGCGAATCGTACATTCTTGGCTACGCCAACATGTACTATGCGGATGACGCCTGGCCAGATCGCTTTTGGGCGCAAATCAATGCCATCAATCCGAGTGCTAGCGATTTCGCAAAATACCAGTTCGGGAAGACGTTGATATGGGTTAAGATCAACGCTCAGCGCCTTAGGTGGTCAAATGATGACGAATGGTTCTATTACGGCCATAAACCGATCACCATGACGGAAGAGCAAATGGCGAACGCCTTCGAGGTGGAGTTGTGGGCCCTTTGGATGTCGCAAGAGAACTACCAGCCGGAACAGGGTTATCGAATTAAACATCCGTACACTGAGGAGCGGTTTGACCGCTTTGACAGACAAATTCGGAGCCGCAGCGGAATCGACATCAACGCTATTCTGCCACGGCTTAAAGAGTTGGGCGTGGTCGGATTCGAAGCCATAGTTGAATTTGCCCGCAGAGGTGGTCCTGCTAACGACCAAGGACTGGTCCCCGCCGAACTCCATAACATCTCGGGCGACATCGACAAGTATTTTGAATTTGAGGAGATCAAGAAGTGGTTCAAGAGCCGCAAGCCGCTGGTTTATGGTGGCCAGCTCCGGGGACTCCCCAGATCGGTAGGACCCTTGAGAATCCGCACGCAATTCCAAAAAGACCCACCCGCCGCCCGCCGCTGACAACGACTGGCTTCCCTAGCGAACCGGCATGCCGAGCTGCCGCATCTTGCGATTGAGGTTCGAGCGGTGTAGGCCTAACGTTTCGCCATCAAATGATCGGGAGCGGGCGGGGTGCGGAGCGGGCAGTGGTGTCGGGCGTGCAACCGGTGTCAGAGGGGTGTCAGAGGTGCGGGGTGTCAGAGGTGCGGGTGTCAGAGGTGCCATCCACCTGTTGGAAGATGACTGAGAGGGATGGGGAAGTTGTGATGGCGTTATCAGCTTCGTCAATCCCCGCCAAAAGATCCGGCAACCGGTGGATCGTCCCAGTTCGCCCTTGGGAAAGCACTGCAGTTCGCGGCTGAGCGTGGTCAGGTCCGTGCGTTGCTCATCGGACAATGGCTGTCCTCCCTGCCCATGCGGAAGCCTTGTAAGCCCACCGAAGTGCGGAAGTTTTCGGGGGAGAAGAAAAAGGAGAAGAAAAAGGACAGGCATTGTAATTGGCCTTTAGTTCGGCTACCAGTCGTATTTATTGGCGTTTTCGTGGGAAGGTTGTGGGGAATCTGCGATGACGATGGCATGGCGGAATTTGGTGGATTCGACGGTGACGGCGTACTACCACTGCATTTCACGGTGTGTGCGGCGGGCGTTTTTGTATGGCGACGGTTTTGAGCATCGAAAGCAGTGGAAGCAACTGAGCGACGCCGAGCGATAGCGAGGAACGAGTCTGCGAAGGCGGTAGCGATGAGCGCTGCAGGAACTGGCCGGGATTTTCGCGGTTGACGTGGCTGGTTTTGCGGTGCTCGACAACCATTTGCATGTCGTCCTGCTACTCAATGACTCTGTGGCGAAAGGCTGGACGGATGAGGAAGTCGTTCGTCGCTGGGGGCGATTGTTTCCGCCTCGGGGAAAGGATCGCCAGGCTCTGGAAGTCACCGATGTGTGGGTTGCGTTTCAATTGAAGAATGTGAAATGGGTCGAGGAAACTCGCAGGCGATTGAACTCGCTGGCTGGTTCATGAAGTGTCTGAAGGAACCGCTGTCTCGGATGGCGAACCGGGAAGACAACTGCAAGGGCACGTTTTTCGAGAGTCGCTTCAAGAGTATTGCGAT
>Ga0163144_10016345_pt1 | contig 15206 bp, 11 predicted proteins | sample OliLak19BULKMAT1_FD_123175 | JGI IMG/M metagenome (GOLD analysis project Ga0163144, IMG submission 123175) | Freshwater microbial mat bacterial communities from Lake Vanda, McMurdo Dry Valleys, Antarctica - Oligotrophic Lake LV.19.BULKMAT1 | ecosystem: Environmental > Aquatic > Freshwater >... | reverse complement strand
GGGTGATGGTCGAATCCCGGTCCGCCCATGCGCAACGCGAGACGGCTGCCTATACTGACCCGCGTCAGGACTTGTGGAATCGTGGCGGCGGTTTTCAACCGCATGGCCTTCTTCATCATTGGGCATGGCGGTTGAAAACCGCCGCCACGGGCACGCTTTCCCGCTCTGTTCGCTTCACAAATCCTGACGAGCAGTTGGCTAACATCGAATCCGCTGCAACGTCATCCGGCCGCACACGTTCATTTCCTCGACACCACAGCCGGGCGAACTAACTTGCCAGACATCCGCCCGTGAATACCACACCCCTCCCCCATCCCACTTTCCGCGACGCGCTCCGGGCGGAATCGCCGCTCCAGGTTGCGGGAGTCATCAACGCCTACGCGGCGTTGCAGGCGGCGCGCGCCGGATTCCGCGCGCTCTATCTTTCCGGAGCGGGGGTGGCAAATCATTCGTATGGGATTCCGGACACGGGCCGGACCGGTCTTGATGACGTGCTTATCGATGTCCGGCGCATCTGCGGCCGGGTGCCGCTGCCGGTGCTGGTGGACATCGACACCGGCTGGGACGACCCGGCAATGGCCGTCCGCGAGGTTGCCGCTGCGGGTGCCGCCGCGGTGCACATCGAGGATCAGGTGCCGGCGAAACTCTGCGGCCACCTGCCCGGCAAGCATTTGGTTTCCACCCAGGAAATGGTCGCCAGGATCGAGGCCGCCGTGTCTGGCAAACCCGACGCGGAGTTCACGGTCATGGCGCGCACCGATGCCGCCTCCGTCGAGGGCGTGTCCGCCGCGATCAACCGCGCCCGGGCGTATGTCGCGGCGGGAGCTGATATGATTTTTGCGGAAGCCTTGCGATCAATTGACGACATCCATACGTTCACGCGCGAGGTGGAAGTGCCGGTCCTGATCAATCTCACCGAGTTCGGCCTGACACCCTATTTCACCAGAGAGGAAATGCGCGCCGCCAACGCCGCGATGGTGCTCTATCCGCTCTCCGCCTCACGTGCCGCGGCGGCCGCCACGCTGGACGTTTATCAATCGATACTCCGCGACGGCACCCAAGCCGATGTGGTCGGGCGGATGCAAACACGCGCCGAACTTTACGACATGTTAGGCTATCAACCGCCAGAATGAAAAATTCATGACACCGGAACCCAAAGCCAAGAAATCCGTCGCACTCTCCGGAGTGGTGGCCGGCGACACCGCCATTTGCACCGTCGGCCACACCGGCAACGACCTCCACTACCGCGGCTATGAAATCGCCGAACTCGCCGCCCACGCGACCTTTGAAGAGGTCGCCCACCTGTTGGTCCACGAACGCCTTCCCGACCGCGCCGAACTCGCCGCCTACATGGCCAAGCTGGCGAAACTCCGCGGACTCCCGGACGCCCTGAAAGCAGTGCTCGAACAAATCCCCGCAGGCACCCACCCGATGGACGTCCTGCGCACCGGGTGCTCGATGCTTGGAAATCTCGAACCCGAAAAATTGCCATCCGCCGGAGCGGGGCCGTCGTCCGCCGCAGGTGCCCGGGAAATCGCCGACCGCCTCCTCGCCTGCTTTCCTTCGATGCTGCTCTACTGGCATCATTTCGCCAGCAGCGGAAAGCAGATCGACGTGGAAACCGGCGACGTGTTGATCGCCGGCCATTTCCTACACCTTCTGCACCAGCGCCCTGCATCGGAGTCCCACATCCGCGCGCTCGATCAATCGCTGGTCCTCTACGCCGAGCACGAGTTCAACGCATCGACCTTCGCCGCGCGCGTCATCTCGGGCACGGGCACGGATTTCCACTCGGCCATCGTCGGCGCGATCGGCGCGCTGCGAGGCCCCAAACACGGCGGTGCCAACGAAGTCGCTTATGAAATCCAGCAGCGCTACACGTCACCGGATGAAGCCGAGGCGGATCTCCGCGAACGGCTGGCTAACAAGGAAATCGTCATCGGTTTCGGCCATCCGGTTTATACCGTCAGCGACCCGCGCAACGCCGCCATCAAGGCGATCGCCAGCGACCTCTGCACGGCTAACAGCCACCAGAATCTATTCGACATCGCCGAGCGGACCGAAACCGTGATGTGGAACGAAAAGCGGATGTTTCCCAATCTCGATTGGTTCAGCGCGGTGGCCTATCACGAGCTGGGAGTGCCCACTTCCATGTTCACCCCGCTCTTCGTCATGGCCCGCACTGCCGGTTGGGCGGCTCACATCGTCGAGCAGCGCATCGACGGCAAGATCATCCGTCCCGCCGCCCGTTACACCGGCCCGGATCCGCGCCCGCTGCCGCCGCTCGATCAACGCTAACACCTCCTCCCGTCCACCCCGTGTCATCTCCCATCAGCAACGTCCGCCCGGCTCCCGATTCTCTGCTAGTTGAAATCGCCGACTACGTCCTCGACACCACCATCACAAGCGGGGAGGCGTTCGACACCGCCCGCTGGTGTCTCGCCGACACCCTCGCCTGCGGCATCATGGCGCTGGCGTATCCCGCCTGCACCAAGCTCCTCGGGCCGGTCGTCCCCGGCACCACCATTTCCCGTGGCGCCCGTGTCCCGGGCACCGGCTACGAGCTCGATCCCGTGCAGGCTGCATTCGACATCGGCACGATCGTCCGCTGGCTCGATTTCAACGACACCTGGCTTGCCGCCGAGTGGGGCCATCCGTCCGACAACCTGGGTGCCATCCTCGCCACCGCCGATTGGCTTTCGCGAAATGCCGGCCACGATGTCTCCGCATTCTCATCGCCGCTAGCAGCGCGGACGCTGACGATGCGCGACGTGCTGACCGCCATGATCAAGGCCCATGAAATCCAGGGCGTGCTCGCGCTGGACAACTCCTTCAACCGGGTCGGCCTCGATCATGTGCTGCTGGTCCGCATCGCCTCCACCGCCGTCACCACCGCGATGTTAGGCGGCAACCGGGAGCAGGTCATCAACGCGATCTCCCATGCCTGGATCGACGGTTCCGCGCTACGAACCTACCGCCACGCGCCCAACACCGGCTCGCGGAAATCCTGGGCTGCGGGCGATGCCACCAGCCGCGCCGTCCGGCTCGCGCTCATCGCCATGACCGGGGAAATGGGCTATCCGTCCGCTCTAACCGTGAAAACCTGGGGATTTCAGGACGTCTCGTTCAAGGGCAACTCCGTCACTCTGGCGAGACCGCTGGGCAGCTATGTGATGGAGCAGATCCTTTTCAAGATTTCCTTCCCTGCGGAGTTTCACGCCCAGACCGCGGTCGAGTGCGCGGTGACGCTCCACCCGCGGGTGCACGACCGGTTGGACGAGATCGAGCGTGTCGAACTCACCACCCATGAATCGGCCATCCGGATCATCGACAAGAGCGGGCCGCTGCACAATCCGGCCGACCGCGATCATTGCCTGCAATACATGACCGCCATCGGGTTGATCTTCGGTGAGCTAACCGCCGGCCACTATGAGGACCACATCGCCGCGAATCCGCGCATCGACGCCCTCCGCTCGAAAATGACCGTCCGCGAGGATGCCTCCTACTCGAAGGATTATCTCGATCCCCAAAAACGCTCCATCGCCAATGCCGTGCAGGTGTTTTTCCAGGATGGCACGGCTACGGAGAAGGTGGCCGTCGAGTATCCCATCGGTCACCGGCGGCGGCGGCTGGAAGGCATCCCGATTCTCCAACAGAAAGCGGAAGCCGCATTCGCCGCGCACTTCGGCCCGGAACGCGCCGCCGGACTGATGGGCCTCTTAGCCGACCAGGCCGCTCTGGAAGCCATGCCCGTGCCCGAGTTCGTCGATGGCTTTGTGAAATAGCGGGCGGTGCCGTGGCAGCGGTTTTCAACCGCCTGCCTTGAATACTGGGCATGGCGGTTGGAAACCGCCGCCACGGCGGAGTCTGGACAAACGCCCGAGACTGGGCCAAGGAAATGCCCGCAGGATGAAGTTTGAAATGCCCCATCGCTCGGACTTGTGCGATTCCCACCGTGAGGAGGTGGCGAGTCTGTTGACCCATGCCGCAGGCGTGGTGCTGAGCATCGTGGCGCTGGTGACGATGCTCGTGCTTTCCGCCGGGGATCCGTTGAAGGTGGTATCGGCGGCGGTTTTCGGGTTCTCGCTGGTGCTGCTCTACACCTCATCGACGCTCTATCACTTCTTCACCTCGCCGCGATGGAAGGCCCGTTTCCAGGCGCTGGACCATGCCTGCATCTATCTGCTCATCGCCGGATCCTACACGCCTATCACCCTGATCACCCTGAGAGGGGCTTCCGGGTGGTGGTTGTTCGGGGCAGTTTGGTGTCTTGCAGTCGTCGGGGTGCTTATCAAGACATTGGGTAAAGGGAAAAAGGACCACTGGATCTCCACCGCCCTCTATCTGGCGATGGGTTGGCTGATCCTCTTCGCGATCGGCCCGCTGGTCCGCGAGCTGCCAATGCCCGGAGTCTGGTGGCTGGTGGCTGGTGGATTCACTTATTCGTTCGGAATCGTCTTCTACGCCTGGAACAAGCTGCCCTTCAATCATGCGATCTGGCATCTCTTCGTGATCGGCGGCAGCGTTTGTCATGTGATGGCGATTTCCCGCTACGTCCTTTTTTGATCCGCGTCCATGCCCGAGCTTCCTGAAGTTGAAACCACCCGCCGCGGGATCGAGCCGCATGTCAGCGGAGTGAGGATTTCCGAAGTCATCATCAGGCGGAGTGACCTGCGACAGCCGGTATCCGCGACGATGCCCGCGCTGGAGGGCAGGATCATCGTGGGCGTGAGCCGACGATCAAAATATCTTTTGTTAGGCATCAATGACGGTTCGACGCTGCTGATCCATCTCGGCATGTCCGGCAGCCTGCGGGTGATCGATCCGGCGGACGTTTGGAAAAAACACGACCACGTTGGCATCACTTTGGAAAATGGCAAACAGCTCCGTTTCCACGATCCCCGTCGATTCGGGTTGGTGCTCAGGTTGGAGGAAACCGATCCGATGACCCACACGTTGCTCAAGAGCCTCGGGCCGGAACCGTTGGAGGACGGGTTCACGATGGATCATCTCAAGACCGCCTGCGTGAAACGATCCGCCGCGATCAAGCTGGTCATCATGGATGCGAAGACCGTGGTCGGCGTGGGAAACATCTATGCTTCCGAGGCGTTGTTCCGTGCGGGCATCCGGCCGACGACTCCGGCCAACAAGATCTCGAAGCCGCGCCTGGAAAAGCTGGTGAACGCGATCCGCGATGTTCTATCAGCATCGATTCTGGAAGGTGGCACGACGCTGCGGGATTTCCTCAACTCCGACGGCGAACCCGGTTATTTCAAGCAGCGGCTGTTTGTGTATGACCGGTGGAACGAGCCGTGCCGGATCTGTGAGACGCCGATACGCCGGGCGGTGCTCGGGCAACGCTCGACGTATTGGTGTCCGGAGTGTCAGAGGTGAGAAGGGGCGTGGCGGCGGTTTCCAACCGCCAGCCCTATCAAGAGGTTTTGGGCGTGGCGGTTGGAAACCGCCGCCACGGAAGAATCAGTTTCCGTTGACGCGGTATCTCCAGAACTTCCTCACGGCGGGGCCTAGCAGACGGAGCGTGGTGGTGGTCTCACCGCCGACGGTGCTGGTGGTGACCACCTCGAAGTCGGAGGTTTCGATGGCGGTTTCCCAGGCGTCAGTAACACCGAGGTCGTCGGAAACCTCCAGCACTCCGCTCACGCCGGCGGCGCTTGCGTTGGTGGTGAAGGTCAGCAGCTTGTCGCCATTGGCCTGGGTGACCACCGGCAGGTTGCCTAGATCGGACGGGTCGTTGGTGCTCTGGTTGAAGAAGAACTCGACCTCGTCATTGACACCGTTGTTGTCGCTATCGGTGCCGAAGCCTCCCGAAGTGTAGCCATTTTTCGCAAGCCAGGCCTGGAAGAGGGCCGGGCCGTCGAGCACGGTGTCCGTGCGGAACTCGATCTGCTGGATGCGCAGGTCGTTGGCGACCGGGGTTTCCAAGGTGTCGTAGGCGAGCACCGGTGTCGGGTGGTTCGCGCCGAACCAGTCGGCGGTCGCCTGCTGCTCGCCCATCGCGTTCGCGGGAACGATCGCCGAGGATGTGAAGTTATCCGTTTCGGGAATCACGGCACTGAGGCTGTAGTCATCAAGGATGAAGCGGAAGTTGTCGCCGTTTGCCTTGAAGGGATAGTTGTCGCCGCCCTGTGCGAGGAAGTTGAGCGTGACCATCCCGATGACCCGCGCCGGGTCACCAAGGATGGCGCCGTTCTCAACCACGCAGTCGACGAGGTCGTCGTTTTCATCGACGACGGCGACGGAGAGGACGCGCGAGCCGGGAGCCAGCGCGGTATCGAAGCTGAAGCGAGCGCCGCCGATCTGGGCGAACTGGCCGGGCGTGGCACCGGGAGCGGTGGCCGCGACGCCGTGTTCGAGCAGCGCTTTCAGACCGGCGGGAGTGGTTTCAAAAACCATCAACCGGTTGTTGAAACGCATGACGTTTTCCAGGTCGAGCTGCGACACGGCACCAAGCGGTTTGCTGGCGAGCGGGTTGGGCTGCGGGGGCAGCAGGTCGCCATTCGTGCCGTCGATCTCGCCGACCGAGGCGCGGAGTCCGCCGCCGTTCTTGATCGAGACGGAGGCGGCCGAGCCGGCGAGCGAAGCGGCGCGCAGGTTGGCATCGGCGGTGACGTCGCCCATGGTGGCCTCCTCGGTGCGGACGATGCCGCGGCGGCCTTCGATGTAAACGTCGGTGTAGCCCTTGATGTCGCCGTCCTTGGCGATGATCACGCCGGTCACCGCAGCGGTGAGTTTTTCGACCTCGGTGGCCTTGGTGCTGGCGGCGATGGCGGCGGCCACGGTCGGCTGGCCGGTGGTGGTGGTCACACCGGTCGCGTCGGAGGCGAAGACGCCCGAAACCTGCTCGTCGATGCTGGCGGGGAGGAGGACTCCGTTTTCATCGAAGCAGACGACCAGGCGGCCGACGTAGCTGTATTCGCCGTCGGTGCTGACGATGGCGACCGGCTCGGCGTCGAGGTTGCTGGCGAGGAACGGGTAGCCGCCGGCGGCGGTGTCGCCGGCGCGAAGGTGGTCGGTGGAGTCGGCCAGCAGGGTGTCCGAACCACCGGCGATGATCACGTCCACGCCGGAGAGCAGCGGCGCGAGCGCCTGTTCCAGAGCGATCTGCTGGAGGTGGCTGACGAGGATGATCTTGTCCACGTCATCAGAATCACCGGCGATGTCGTTGTCGCCATCCATGAGGTCGTCGATGACCGGCTGGAGCACGGCGGCGAGGGCGGGCATGTCATTGACCGTGCCTGCGGTGCCGACGGTGCCGGAAGGCGAGGAAATCGAGCTCAGGAGCTGGGTGGTCGCGCCGACCACGCCGACCCGCTCGCCATCTACGAGGATCGTCGTAGCAGGGGCAATCTTTGGAATGTTGCCGTTGCCGGTATCCGTCTGGGAGGGGCCGGAGGCGAAGGCGGTATTCGGCAGGATGCTCGCGGTGTGCAGATCCGAGAGGAAGGGGTCCGCGCTAAAGTCGAGGTTGGCGGACAGATAGGGGAACTGCGCGCCGACCCAGCGGTCCGAGGCCGGGCCGTTCGGGCTGCGGAAGTCTTCCTCGATGATGAGTTCGAGTCCGGCCGAGCTGTTGTCGAACTCGTGGTTGCCGAGCGCCGCGGCATCGAAGCCGAGGATGTTCATGATCGAGATATCGACCCGGCCCTCGCCCTCGCGCAGCGAGTTGTAGGTGGTGACGCCGAACAACGTGTTGTAAGTGTCGTTGAAAATCCCGCTGGTGCGGAAGGCGGCCAGGTCGCCGGCGGCGTTGTAGAACGGGCCGGGAATGTAGTTGTCTCCGGCGGAAAGCAGGATCGAGCCGACGCTGCGGGTGGCAGCGTCGTTTTCCAGGGCTTCGACGATGGCGGCGAAACCTGGAGCATTTTCCACGGCGTCGACCCCGCCTTCGAGGTCGGACGCGTGGAGGATTTGCAGGGCGAACTGCTTGGAACCGGTGAGTTCGATCACGCTCAACGTGGCGTCGCCCTCGCTGGCGACGAGCAGCAATGGCTTGCCGCTCGGGCTGTCGGCAGAGGAAACGGCGACGAGTCCCTCGGGCGCGTCGCCGATGTTGTCGAGGCCGGCCACGTAGGTGGGCGAGAGCGGGTTGGTGATGTCGAAGACGAGCACCATGTCGCTGCGCTCGAGACCGACGAAGGCGTAGGTGCAGCAGCCGATCACGGCGGTGGTCACGCCCTCTGGCTCGGGTCCCTTGTTGTCGCTGCGACCGTCGTCGAAGCTCGCCGGGAAGAGCGAGGCGACGATGGTTTCGATCATGTCGCCGCTGTCGTAAACGATGGCACCGGTGTCATCAAGGATACTGAAGGAACGGGCGCCGTAAGCGAGGATGCGGTCGATGTCGGTGTCGTTGTTGCTGTCACCGCGCAGGCCGGGAGCATTGGAAACGGTGAGGCGGCCGAGCGCGGCGTTGGTTTTCAATGCCGCCTCGTTGGCGAACGTGGTGTTGTCCAGATCGTAGCTGCCGGATCCGGCCCGTATCGTTTCGGCCGTAGTGAGGAAATCATCGCGGTCGTCGCCTTCGTTGGCGGTGATGTAGTAGGTCTGGCCGCCGGACTCGAAGGAGGCGATCTGGTCGGGCATGTAGAGGCCGAAGACCGGGTTGCCGGTGGTCGGATTGATGAGATTGGACGCACCCGCGCCGTCGCGGTCGCTGAAGTCCGCGAGTAAACCGGAGTAGTCCTTTTCCCCGAGCGGCACCACGCTGGTGAAGGTGGCGGTGGCGATGTCGAGGATGGCGACGGCGTTGGCCTCCTGCAGGACGACCATGGCTTCGCTGCCATCGGCGGAGAACGCGAGGTATTCCGGCTCGAAGTCGAACTCGGGCGTGCCACCGGAGAAGATGCGCACGCCGGCGGCGCCGAGCGCGGCGGCCTGGGCGTTGAAGGAAGCGAAGCCGACGAGGGTCACCGGCGGCGTGGCGAATCCGGCTGAAACGTCGATGATGCTGACCGTGCCGGGCGTGGTGTCGGCTGCGGGATCGCCAACCAGCTCGCCTTCATCGGCGGTCAGGACTTTCAATCCGTCGGGCGTGAAAGCGACGTGGTCGGGATTTGAACCGACCGTGGCCGAGCCGAGCAGCGCGCCAGTGGCGGCGTCGAGGAAAGCCACCGTGCCGGGAGCCGTCTTCGGCGAAGCGATGGTGCAGGCTGCGAGCACGTCACCATGAACCGTGATGGATGACACATCGTTAGAAGGCAGACCGAGGCCGACGAGGTCGATGATGCCGATGTAGGCCGGGGCGGTGGGGTCGGTGAGATCGATGATTTCGATGCCCGCGTTCGAGGACAGGAAAGCGCGCTTGGAGGTGGGGTGGAAGGCTGGGATTTCCGCACCCGCGAGAGGCACGGTAGGCGAGCGCTCCGAAATGGTACCGACCACCGAGAAGGTCGATTTGCCATTCGGTGGATAGAGCACCGGGACGGTATCGTCGTTGAGGATGGTGCCGTTGGCCGTCGCGGTGGCGAACGTCGTGGTGCCGGTGGTGTTGACGAGATTCGTCAGCCCACCAGTGACCGTTTCATCGGCTTCGATGGTGGTGTCGCCGGTCACGTCGATGGTGACGATCTGCGAAAGCGGGCCACTGACCGCGAAGTTGAGCGTGGTGCCGGAAAATGCCGCGTAGTCGCTGCCCGAGCTGGCGGTGCCGCTGGTGATGGCGAAATCGACCGAGAAGGCGGTGGTGGCTTCCGATCGCGTGACGGTGAAGGTCAGCGGCGTGGTGCCGGAGTCGCCTTCGGAAATAGCTTCGGAGGAAACTTCCACGGTCACCGGAACCGGACCGCCGGTGGTGAACGCGGTTGTTTCAAAGGGAACGTCCGGAGCGGTCGAGTCGGCGCTCTGGTCGCCGCTCCCGTCCTGGGTGATCCAGTTAGCGGTGTTGTTCACCAGAGCGGCGTAGGCGGCGAAGGTCACCTGGCCGGCGCGAACTCCGGTGTAGGTGCCGATGTCGGCCCCGCCATCGATATTTCCCAAGTTGATCGCGGTGGTGCCGTCGGCCAGGCTGGTGTTGGTGAGGTTGGCTCCGTTGGCCGTGAACCCGCTGTTGGCGATCGCGGACAGGAAAGCGGTCGGGGTTGATGGGGTTCCAACGTAGGCGTAAACGATTTCATCCGAGCCGGCGATGCCTTTGTTAGCCGATTCGAAATAGACGACCGTTCCCAGATTCGAGGTTGCGGTTCCACTGACATCATCGATCAACACGATGGCGCCTTCCGCAATGGCGCTGGTGGCCGTCCAGGTGAAACCGGATTCACCGGTGTTGAAAGCCGCTCCGGTCCATTCGTTGTCGGTGAAGTGGATTTCGGTGCCGTTAGGGATCGGCGCGAGCGCGACGAAGGCGAGGTTGTCAACACCGTCGGCGTTGAAGCCGGTGAAGGCGATGTCACCTGTGGTTAGGGCGTGGGCACTCGAGAACGTGAGTGTCAGAATGGTGGGTATGATGAATGGTTTCATGGATGCAGCCTCCTGTTTCGAGGTAACGGCAAGCTAGGGGATGGTCACTTCACGCCAATGGATTTGGGGTTACGAAAAAGACACGCGGGTAACGTAAATGTCACAAAGGTTCCAACACCTGGCCAAGCCTAACCAAAGCCTGCCCGCCTGTCGGCTCAAGCCCCGGAATCTATCAAATCCGCCAGATGCCCGCCGTGCGCGGTGACCCATTTCCCCTTGCGGATCACCTTGGTGAATCCGAGGCCGCTGGAGGCGGCCGCCTTGAAGACATCCCATGCCTGGTCGGCGAGGATTCCGGAAACGATTAGATCGCCGCCCGGTGCGAGGGACTTCGCAATGATAGGCCAAGCCTGGATGAGAACGGTGGAGAAAATATTCGCGAGGACGACGTCGTAGCCCTTCTTGCGCGGTTTCCATTTCAGGACATCCTGCTCCTTCATCTGGATTTCAGGAGTGCCATTGCGCTCGGTGTTTCTCAGTCCGACGGCGACGGCGAAGGGATCGAAATCACAGGCGAACGTCTCACCGGAACCGAGCTTTCTAGCAGCGATGGCAAGCACGCCGGTGCCAGTGCCCAGATCGGCGACGCTCCACTTGGTGCCCTTGCGGGACCTCGCGACATCCGCTAACAGCCGAAGACAGGTCGAGGTCGTCGCATGGTCGCCGGTGCCGAAGGCCATTTCCGGCGGGATCACGATGACCTCGCGCTTCGGGTTCGCCGTCCTCAGCGCGGCGAGTTCCTTGGGCCGGCTTTCGGCGGTGAGCAGGATGACATCCCGCACCTTGACCGGGCGGGGAGGAGCCACCGGCTTGTTCCACTCGGCATTCGCCATTTCCCGGACGCTGCCGCCGAACTGTGCGACGATCGCTTCCGCAACCTTTCTGGTTTCGCAGAACACCCGGATGCGGATGGATTTTCCGCCCTTGAGATACTCGATGACGAGATTCGGATTTCCGGCAAATCGCTCTTCCCATGCATCCATCCACTTCGCGGCGGAGAGTTTCGACCAGACAAACATGAAGATACGCGGATTTGAGAAGGATTTCCTTGCGCGCTACGCCGATTTGAGTAGCTTCTGCGGGTGATCCTGAATTTCGGAGATAAGGAGAGCGAGAAAATTTTCAACCTGATCCTTTCGCGCAAAATCGCTCCGGAGATTCAGGAGCGCGCGTATCACAAGCTGGTCGCCATCCATGAAGCGGAATCGCTGGTAAACCTTCGCCACCCTCCCGGCAACCGCTTGGAACTTCTGAAGGGCGACCTCGCCGGATTCCATTCCATCCGCATCAACATGCAGTGGCGCATTGTCTTCCGCCGGGCAGGGAAAAACGCCCGTGACGTGCAAATCACCAACTACCACTGAAACCATGAAACAAGAAGCCAACAAGATCCCCCTGACCAACTCTGCCGCTGCCATGCTGCGGGATTTTCTGGACGATCACAGCCTGTCCCAAGCGAGGCTGGCCGCCGATCTCCACATCAGTCCCCAGTTGCTCAATGACATCCTCGCGAGCCGCCGCCTGCTCACTCCCGAGCACTGCCTGAAGTTGGGACGCTACTTCGGGAACGAGCCGGAATACTGGATGCGCCTTCAGAACCATTACCTCTTCCGCAAGACGCAGCGGGAAAAAGCCGCGGAAGTCAAAGCGGTCGTGCCGTTGGACACCGCACGCTAACCATTTTCGAAAAGGAAAAAAGCCGCTGGAAAGAAGCGGCCTTGAATTTTTCGCATGGAGCGGGCGATGAGATTCGAACTCACGACATCCACCTTGGCAAGGTGGCGCTCTACCACTGAGCTACGCCCGCGTCGGGAAACGCGTCGGGGGCTTTCTACATGCGCCCCGGGACCGGGCAAGCAAAATTTGGCAAATTTTCCATGTTCAATCCGGCGTTTCCGGGATTCCCTTTCCGCACGCATGTCGGACAAGCTCGCAGAAATCATCGCCACCAAACACCTTGAGGTCGAAGCCCTGCTGCCCCGCGCGGCGCTGATCCGGGCCGCAGCCATCCAACGCAACGACTTCGGCGGATTCCGCGCGGCCTTGGACCGTGGTCCCGGCCGCCTCGGGGTCATCGCCGAGGTCAAAAAGGCGTCGCCATCCGTCGGCTTGATCGATCCTGACTTCGATCCGGTGCGTCAGGCGCAACGCTACCTTGATGGCGGCGCGTCCTGCCTCTCGATCCTCACCGATGAGAAATATTTCCAAGGATCCCTGAGCTACCTCACGCAGATTTCAAAATTTTCCGACGCCCCCCTGCTGCGGAAGGACTTCATGATCCATGAGGTGCAGATCCACGAGGCCGTGGTCACCGGCGCGGATGCCATCCTGCTGATCGTCGCCGCGCTCGACGACGAAACCCTCCGCCGCCTCTACGACGAGGCGAAATCCTTCCAACTCGACGTGCTCGTCGAGGTCCATGACATTCGCGAAATGGAACGTGCCCTCGAGCTCGGCGCGGACCTCATCGGCGTGAACAACCGCAACCTGAAGACCTTCGCCGTCGATCTCGCGACCACCGAGCAACTCGCCGAGGAAGTCCCCGACGATGTCCTGCTGGTCTCCGAAAGCGGCATCAAGTCGCCTGACGACGCCCTCCGCGCGCTTCAAGCCGGGGCCAACGCCGTGCTCATCGGCGAAGCGCTCATGCGCGCCCACGATCCCTCGCGGGAAATCGAAGCCTACCTCGCGCTGGAGTCCGTCTAGTGTCGTGTGAAATTAATATTGGCGGATGGAGCGCTGAACGTGGTTGCCCCGTCTCGGGGCAACGAAATGCCTCGTTGCGGCGAGACGCAGCAACCACGTCCGCGCCGCGATTATCCGTCACATTGAATCCGACGGGACACTAGCCGCTTGTCAGATCCTTCACCGTCACGCTCGTGCAGTTGTTTCTCACGGACGTGATCCCGTTGTCGCGGGACGCCTCGGAGCCATACATCTGGCTGGTGCCGATGATTTGGCCATTGGAGGCCTTGAGCGTGAAATAGGGTTCACCTACCGCCGAGAGCTTGCGCTCGAAGCTCGCATCATGGGTGGCGTTGGTGCGGACCGACTCGATGCCGATCCCGGCACTGCCTTTCTCCGCGTAGAGCTGGCTGCTGAGGATCACCTCGTGGTTGCCGGCGTTGAGGGTGAAATGGAATTTTCCACCGTCGGTCTTCTTGAGCTCGTAATATCCTTTCATGGTTGCTGCGGTTTTGGATGGATTCCCGACACGCCGGAAATCCGAAGGCCAAAATCCGCTAGATCTGGTTTTCAGCAAGGGAATTTGCCTGAAATTCGCGGTTGGCGCTGATTCCCGCGGCTTCCGGATGACCCCGAGAATCTTTCTTTCAAGTGGAGGCAGAATGTGGAAGCTTCCGGCGTCAGCAAATCCGCGGGAAACATTCCAGTGCCCCGTGAGTTTGATTCGCTTGGTCTTTTCAGCCTGGGAGTGAATTCATGAAACCTTATCACCGTCACCTCCTCGCGGCCACGATCGTCGCGATCTGCGGCCTCTTTGGCTGGTGGATCGGACGGGATATCAGGCAATCCGCTTCCCGGGTGACCCTCAGCCAGGTGGCCGGGCCACACGAAAAAGCGACCCATCCCCCATCGGTCCGCTCAAGGCCGGCCCGGCGGGATGAATTCCGCGATGGGACCACCGTGGAAATCTTCGGCAGCCGCCAACCGGACGAGGCTATCTTGCGATTCCCCTCGGACGATTCCTACAACGCCTTCCTTTTTGCCGTCCAACAAAGCCGGATCCAGGTCATCGATCAACTCGACCGATTGAGGGCCGTCCGCCTGAGCTATGGGGATCGCGAGGACCTGACACTCCTGCTGATGGGTGAAAACATCACCACCTATGCCTCGATCCCGTCGGTCCCCTCTCCCGGGCCTTCCGGCGGCTCCTCCCAGGATGGCCTCGTCGGATTTGGCAACGGGCTGCTGCCATGGCTTGGCATCAATTCCGACCATTCAGCCTGGGGATCTGGAGTGAAAATCGCGGTGCTCGACTCGGGAATTGTCCCCCACCCGGACTTGCCCGGCTTGGTGAAATCCATCGAAATCGTTCCATTTCAGCAGAATCTGAGCAAGACCCACGGCCACGGCACGGCGGTCGCCTCGCTCATCTCCGGAGTGAACGACTTTGCACCTGGACTGGCCCCTGCGGCCCAGTTGATTTCCATCCGCATCAGCGACGACTTCGGCAAAGCCGACTCCTTCGCCATGGCCGCCGGCATCCTCGCCGCCGTCGATTCCGGCGCGGATCTGATCAACATTTCCATGGGCACCAGTGTGGACAACCCGCTGATCGCGGAAGCGGTGCTCTACGCGCAGAGTCACCATTCCCTGATCGTCGCCTCTTCTGGAAACACCGAAAAGTCGGATGCCACCTACCCGGCCGCCTATCCCAGTGTCATCAGCGTCGGTGCTGTCGATGCACGCGGCGAGCATCTGGATTTCTCGAACTACGGGAAATATCTATCCGTCACCGCCCCCGGCTACGCGGTGAACGCCGCCTGGCCGGGAAACAAATACACCCGGATCAGCGGCACCTCGGCCAGCGCGCCCATCGTCACCGGGGCCATCGCCGCCACCATGTCGCACGGCAGCGGATCGAGAATGAGTGCCAGCCAGGCAGCGGAAATGGTGATGAAATACTCCGACGAAGCCGGGATCCCGGGGCCGGATACCGAATATGGCGTGGGCATCCTCAACATCGGCCGCATCATGTCCCGCGGGATCAT
>Ga0163144_10016344_pt1 | contig 15206 bp, 12 predicted proteins | sample OliLak19BULKMAT1_FD_123175 | JGI IMG/M metagenome (GOLD analysis project Ga0163144, IMG submission 123175) | Freshwater microbial mat bacterial communities from Lake Vanda, McMurdo Dry Valleys, Antarctica - Oligotrophic Lake LV.19.BULKMAT1 | ecosystem: Environmental > Aquatic > Freshwater >... | reverse complement strand
GCACTTTCGCTTGCACCTCAGTCGCGAGCATAGAGTCGAAGTAGGAGTCGAACAGTGGCTTGAGCGCGATCAGCGCCGCCACCTCGGCGCGCGTGTACAGCGCGATCATGCCGTTGCGCGGCTGCGTGTTGTCGGCCCGGAGTTCTTTCGGCGTAGTCATGGAGACCCTCTCGGCGAAACGGCCGTTAGACGTTGTGGAAGCGCATCGCGCGGCCGATGCGCGGGTCGCCGACGGCGACGAGCGAGTGACGCGACATCTGCCAGAAGACGACGGTGAGGAACGTGCCGACGACGCCGAAGAGGCAGGCGATGTCGAGCCAGTGAGGCGAGAAGCCCTCGGCCGCGTACGGCACGACGAGCCAGTAGACGTCGAGCACGTGCATGACCAGCATCCAGCCCGCGCCGAAGCCGAGGATCGCCAGGCGGCGCTTCGCGTTACGCGAGATGAGCAGGAAGAACGGCACGATGAAGTGGCCGATCAGCAGCGCGATCGACACGCCGCGCCAGCCCGGCGCTTCCCAGCGCAGGTGGAAGAAGGTCGTCTCCTCCGGGATGCTCGCGTACCAGATCAGCATGAACTGGGAGAATCCGATGTAGGTCCAGAACACGACGAAGCCGAACATGATCTTGCCGAGGTCGTGGAAGTGCTCGGTGGTGACCGTGTTGCCGAGGTAGCCCTGCGAGCGCAGGCCGAGCCCGACGACGATGACCAGCGCGTGGATGGTCACGACCGCGCCAGCAAACAAGTACACGCCGTAGATCGTCGAGTACCAGGTGGGCTCGAGCGACATCATCCAGTCAAAGCCGGAGAACGTCAGAGTGAAGCCGAATAGCGCCATCCCGCCTGGCGCTATCCCCTGCAGCTTGCGGGTGATGGCGATGTCGCGCGACTTGTCCTGCTGCGTCGACCACGAGAACAGACGCCACGCGAGCAGCAGCCAGATGACGAAGTAAGCCACCGCACGCCCGGCGAAGAACTTCACGTTCAGGTACCAGGCTTTGCTCTTGAGGATCTCGCCGTGCTGCGCATGGAGCGCGGCATCGTTGCCCTCCCAAGTCGCCCCGTCGGGGATCGGCATCGCGTCTTCGCCGATGCGCGCGATGCCGCCCTCGCCCGCTTCGCCGGCTGGCTCTGCGCGCGCGTCGCCGTGCTCGGCGCCGTGCGCGCCGCCCGCTGCGCCGTGCTCGCCGTGCGCCGCCGCGATCCACGGATAGAGCGTGTCGAGCGAGAGCGCGATCGGTATGAACAGGATCGGCAGCGCGAACATGCCGGTGAGGAAGAACTCCGCGGTGCGTCGCACCGTGACGCTCCAGCCCGACGTCGTCAGGAACTGGATCAGCACGAAGAACATCGCGCCGAGGCCGAGCGACAGCGCCACCATGAAGCCGAACAGCCAGCTGAAGGCGAAGCGCTCAGGCGCGATCGTGTAGCCCGCCGCCGAGGCCGCGAGGCCGAGCGCCGCGAACACGGCCATGACCTTCCAGACCTTCTGGCCGGCGCCGTTGGCGGGGATGCGGAAGCTCTGCTCCGCGCTCGGAGTGCTGCCCGGAGTCGCGCTGCTGCTCTTGGTCGCGGTGGTCACTGTGCCTCCACGGGGACGTTCGCCTGGCTGATCTGCAGGGCGCGCACATAGGACACGATCGCCCAGCGATCGTCCGTCGGGATCTGCGCGTAATAGCCGGGCATGTTGCGGATTCCGTTGGTGATGGTCGCGTAGAGCTGGCCATCCGGCATGTGGCGAATGCGGTCTTGGTGGTACGAGGGCGGCGCCAACAGGCCGCGCGCGACGATGATGCCTTTGCCGTCTCCGGTGCGGCCGTGGCACGGCGTGCAGTAGATGTCGTAGCGAGCCTGGCCGCGCTGGAGCATCTCTTCGTTGCCGCCGAAGCGCGCGCCGATTTCGTCGGGCATCGTCAGCAGATACGTCACGCCGTCTTCGTCGCGGCCGGTCTCGATGCGCGTGTCCGTCTCCATCTCCCGCGAGACCGTGCCGAGTACGTGTGGGCGCATCATGCGGCCATCGGCGAAGAACGGGCTGCGCCCCTGGTTCTCGTAGCGCGGCTGGTCGTGCATGTTGCGGATACCGCCGATCGGCGCTTCCTTCGACGTCGCGCCGCGGCAGCCCGAGAGCGCGGCGACGAACGTGATCGTCGCGACGACGATGGCCGCGCGCGCAGTGTGAATCGAGCTCACGACGCGTACTCCTCGACGAGCTCGAGGTGCGCGGGGGTGGTGCCCTCGAGCAGCAAGCGCGTCTTCTTCAGGTCGAACTTCGGATCGGAGGCGTCCACCGAGATGAAGAAGTGGTCGTCCGTCGCGCGGGCGAAGCGGTCCGAGTTGAAGATCGGGTGGTGATGGCGCGGCAGCTGGCACAGGCCGAACAGCCCGAATACCGCGCCGAACGCGGAGAGCAGAATGGTCATCTCGAACATGACTGGCACCATCGACGGGATGGCGTCGGGCGGCTTTCCGCCGATGACCAGCGGGTAGTCGATGCCGTTCATCCAGAACATCATCAAGAAGCCGGCGAGGCAGCCGGTCATGCCCATCGCGAGCACGATCCAGCCGATCGGCGTGTCGCGCATGCCCATCGCCGCGTCCATGCCGTGCACGGGGTACGGCGTGTGAGCATCGAACTTCGTGTAGCCAGCGTCGCGCAGCTTGGCAGCCGCGTCAGCGCAGCCGTCCGGCGTCTCGTATTCGGCGAGCAGCAGCGAGGCGACGCGCTCGTCGGACTCGACCGTCGTGTTGGTCTTGGTCGGGGACGTCATGGCTCTCACTCCGCCGGAAGAGCCGTCGGCTCTTCAGCAAGGTTGGTGTCGTGACCGTGGTCGTCGGCGTGATCCGCCGCGTGGCTCTTGCGCGGATGCGCGTTCGGCAGCGTCGCCTTCACCTCCGCGAGCGCGATCATCGGCAGCCAGCGGAGGAAGAGGAGGAAGCACGTGAAGAAGAAGCCGAACGTGCCGATGTAGACGCCCATGTCCCAGATGGTCGGGCTGTACATGCCCCAGACCGCCGGCAGGTAGTCGCGGTGCAGCGTCGTCACGATGATGACGAAGCGCTCGAACCACATCCCGATGTTGATGAGGATCGAGATGACGAACATCACCGGAATGCTGGTGCGCATGCGCTTCCACCAAAACACCTGCGGGAAGATCACGTTGCAGGCGATCATCGACCAATACGCCCACGCATACGGGCCGATGGCGCGGTTGAGGAAGACGTAGCGCTCGTACTGGTTGCCGGAGTAGTAAGCGACGAAGAACTCCATCGCGTACGCGTAGCCGACGAGGCTGCCCGTCGTGAGCATGATTTTGTTCATCAGCTCGAGGTGCTTCATCGTCACGACGTCCTTCATGTCGAAGACGGAGCGGCAGACGAGCATGAGCGTGAGCACCATCGCGAAGCCGCTGAACACGGCACCAGCGACGAAGTACGGCGGGAAGATGGTGGTGTGCCAGCCGGGCTCGACCGACGTCGCGAAGTCGAACGAGACGATCGAGTGCACCGAGAGCACGAGCGGTGTCGAGAGACCCGCGAGGATCATGTAGGCGCGCTCGTAGTGCTGCCAATGGCGGTTGCTGCCGCGCCAGCCAAGCGAGAAGAAGCCGTACGCGAAGCGGCGGACCTTGCGCGGCAGTGTGTCGCCCGTCGAGCGGTCACGCAGCGTCGCGAGGTCGGGGATGAGGCCGACGTACCAGAACAGCGCGGAGACCGTGAAGTAGGTGGAGACCGCGAAGATGTCCCACATCAGCGGGCTCTTGAACTGCGGCCACAGCACCATCGAGTTCGGCACCGGGAACATGTAGTAGTCGAACCACGGTCGACCGGTGTGCAGGCCGGGGTAAATGCCGGCGCACATGACGGCGAAGATGGTCATCGCCTCGGCGAAGCGGTTGATGCTGGTGCGCCACTTCTGCCGGAACAGGAACAAGATGGCGCTGATCAGCGTGCCGGCGTGGCCGATGCCGATCCACCAGACGAAGTTGGTGATGTCCCACGCCCAGCTGACTGGGCTGTTGTTGCCCCAGACGCCGACGCCCTTGAACAGCAGCCAGCTGACCGACGCGCCGAGGATGCCGGCGCCCATCAGCGCGATGCCGAAGCCGATCCACCACGCCTTCGGAGTCTTGAGCTCCGTCGGCGCACAGACGGTCTCTGTCAGCTGCCGCATGGTCATGGTCGGCGGCAGCAGATTGCGCTCGCCGAGATATTCGATTGGACTCTCGGCGCCGTGTGCGAGCTCTTCCTCGACCGGCGTGAAATGCGCCTCGCTCATGCCGACATCTCCGGGTTCGGATTGCGGACCTTCGCGAGGAAGGTCGTTCGCGGCTGTGCGCCGATGTCGGCGAGCAGCTTGTAGTGGCGGGAGACTTGGTTCTGACGCGACACGCGGCTGGCGGCGTCGTTCAGGTCGCCAAAGGTGATGGCGTTCGAGGGACAGGCCTGCGCGCAGGCGACGTTGATGTCGCCGTCACGCATTGGGCGGCCGGCGATCTTCGTGGCGGTGCGCGCGGTCTCGATGCGTTGCACGCAGTACGTGCACTTCTCCATCACGCCGCGCATGCGGACGGTGACGTTCGGGTTGAACTGCATCTGGCGCGTCGGCGGCACTTCTTCGTCCGCCTCGTTCTTGGTGTGCCAGTTGAAGTAGTTGAAGCGGCGCGCCTTGTAAGGGCAGTTGTTCGCGCAGTACCGCGTGCCGATGCAGCGGTTGTAGGCCATGTCGTTGAGGCCTTCGGGCGAGTGCGCGGTCGCCTCGACGGGACACACGTTCTCGCACGGCGCTTCTTCGCACTGCTGGCAGGCGAGCGGCTGGAACGCGACCTCGGGCTCGTTCGCGTCTTCGCCGACGAAGTAGCGGTCGATGCGTATCCAGTGCATCTCACGGCCCTTCGCGACCATCGCCTTGCCAACGGTCGGGATGTTGTTCTCCGACTGGCAGGCGATGACGCAGGTGTTGCAGCCCGTGCAAGCGCCGAGGTCGATGACCAGGCCCCACTTGTGGCCGCGATACTCGACCTCGCGCCACAGCGGAAGCGTGCGCGGCGTCGGTGAGCGGTGAATCGCGAATGTCGGATCCGCCTTGAATTCCTCGAGCGTGCCGTCGATCGCGATCGGACGGCCCTCCATCGAGTCGTGGTCTTGCGTCTGCGAGATCGGGTAGCTCCCGGCGAGCTTTGCCACCTGCACGGCGGCGCTGTGCAGCGCGTCCGAGCGGCGCAGCGGGTAGACATCGAAGCCGACGTCGTTGCCGTAGCGGCCAGCGTGCTTGCGGCCCCAGCCCATCAGCAGGCCGACAGCCTTGTCCGGCTGCCCCGGCAGCTTCCACGCCGGCAGCTCGATCGAGGTGCCGTCGCGCGTGACGCGGATCATGTCGCCGTTGCGGACGCCGAGCTCACTGGCCGTCTTCGGCGAGAGCAGCGCGACGTTGTCCCAGGTGATGCGCGTCAGCGGATCGGGCAGCTCGAGCAGCCACGCGTTGTTGGCGTGACGGCCATCGAGCATCTTTGCGCAGGCGAGGAAAACCGCTTCGAAGCCGTCGACTGCGGGCTCGCTGCGACCGAGCGCCGTGGCGACGCGCGACATGTCGATCACGCCCGGGCGCGGCGGCTCTGCGCTGCCAGCGACGAAGCCGCGATGCAGCACGCGGCGCCACTCCGACTCGAAGCCGTTCTGCACGCCGGCCGCGCCGCGGAGCGTCTGCCGCACGACGTAATAGCCACGCCAGTTGCGCTCACCGGCGAGCTGCGCGAGCACCTCGAGATCGGTGCGTCCGCCGAACAGCGGCGCGATCAGCGGCTGCTGGATCGTGACGGTTCCATCGAGCGCCCGGAGGTCGCCCCACGACTCGAGCTCGTGCGCGCGCGGCACGTGCCACTTGGTCGCGTGACAGGTCTCGTCGTGCGTTCCGGAGAAGTGCAGCGAGGTCTCCACGCGCGCGAGCTTGGTCGCGAGGTCGAGGTCGGCGGGCGCGTCGAACACTGGGTTTCCACCGAGGATGATCGCCGTCTTGGCGCCCTCGAGGCCGGCCGCGAAGGCGGTGATGCTCGCCGTCTGGTCGGTCTCGGTCGTGTCGGCGACGCTCGAGAAGACGATGGTCGCGCCGTGATTGCCCAGCGCCGCGTTGAGCGCGTGCACCAGCGCGTGCACCGCTGCGGGCTGGCGGCTGCCGGCGACGATGACGCTGCGGCCGCGTGCACCGACGAGTTCCTTCGCGACGTTCGAGATCCACTTGGTCGGCAGGCCCGCGTTGCTCGCGCCCTGCAGCGCGGCGCCGAGCGGACCGAGCTCGATGCGGTGGGCGGTGGCGAGCTCCTTCGCCAGCGCGCGGAGGTACGCCGTGATCTTCGACGGGGCGAGCGCGAGGCGATGATCCGCGTTGGCTCCGGTCGTCGAGTGCGTCGACTCGACGACGTAGAGGCGGCTCATCGAGTCCGTCGCCTGCGACAGCCGGCGTCCATCGGCGAAGCGGCGGGCCGAGCGGATCGAGCCGCTCTCCGTCTGCAGGAAGTCCGAGTCGATCGACAGGATGATCTTTGCGCCCTGATAGTCGTGGTGCGCGACGACCGGCTCACCGAAGGCGAGCCGCGCACCCTCGCGCGCGTTCGACTCGTTGACCGGCGTCCACGTATAGAACTTCGCCTGCGGGAAGCGCTGCTGCACGGCCGCGCGAAGGCGCAGAAACGACGGCGAGATGCTCGGCGTCGCGAGGATGCGCAGGCCAGCGCCTGCATCGGCGCTGTGCGTGCGGACGATGCTCGCCATCAGCGCGTCGACGTCGGCGAAGGTCTTCTTGGCTTCGCCCTGCTTCGGCGCGTTCGAGCGATCCGGATCGTAGAGGTCGAGCACCATCGCCTGCGCGAGCAGGTCGGTGGAGCCGAGGCTCGCCGGGTGCTCGGGGTTGCCCTCGATCTTCGTCGGGCGCCCCTCGTGCGTCGTCACCAAGAGACCGAGCGCCTCACCGCGACGCTCGACGCTGGTCGCGTAGTGCATCGGGACGCCGGGGTTCAGATATTCGGGCGCCTGCGCGTACGGCAGGATCTGCTCGACCGGGCGGCGCACGCAGCCCTCGAGGCCGATGGCGGCTGCGGTCGCCGTCGCGACGGTGAGAAAGCCGCGGCGCGAGACGCTGGCCGCGTCCTCCACCGTGCCGACGCCCATCGGGAACTCGGGCTCTGCAGCCTTGGCGAAGGCCGCAGGATTTTCCTTTGCCTCGAGGCTCTTCCAAAACTTCTTCGCCGTCGCCGGAGCGGCCGCGAAGCTGTATTTTTCACGCTTGCTCATCGGTGACACCCCGAGCAGTTCTCTGGCGGATGGACATTGGCGGCGAGCGCTTGCACGGCTTCCTCACTCGCGGTCTGTTCCCAGGCCATGTTGGTAATCTGATCGCGCGGGCGCAGATGCGGCCCGGGATTGCGGTGGCAGTCGAGGCACCAGCCCATGCCGAGCGGCTGGGAGATTGCGACGACCTCCATCTGGTCGATTCGGCCGTGGCAGCTGGCGCAGCCGACGCCCGCGTTGAGGTGCGCCGCGTGATTGAAATACGCGTGGTCCGGCAGCTTGTGGACGCGCACCCACTCGATCGGCTCGCCGCTCGCCCAGCTGTCGCGCACGACCTGCAGGCGTGGCGACTGCGCCTTCACCAGCGTGTGGCAGCCCATGCAGGTCTGCGTCGGCGGGACCATCGCTTCGGCGGAGCTCTCGACGTTCGCGTGGCAGTAGCGGCAGTCCATGCCGAGCTGTCCGGCGTGGAGGCGGTGGCTGTACGCCACCGGCTGCTCAGGCGCGTAGCCGACCTGGAAGTTCTTCGGCGAGAAGTAGAACCAGACGATGCCAGTCACTGCGCCGCCAGCGACGAACGTGACGAACGCGAGGGCGAGCGGCAGGATGTTCAGGGTCTTCGGGAAGATCTGCATGAGGCCTTCGCTCCGGTGGGTGGGGGCGTTGGAGCTGCGCGGGGCGTTGGAGCTGCGCGGGGCGTTGGAGCTGCGCGGGGTGCTGGCGTTTCCGCCTGCTGGCTTACGTCGCTGTTCGTCGTGCCCTGAAGCGGGCGTCGGGTCGCGGCTGGATCGCCGGACGACCGCGCGGCGCCCTTATACGAGACGATCTCGGGGGGCACAACCACGATCGGGGACTTTCACGGGGTATCTCGTGTCGAAGCGCCTCGGAGGAGGCGGCGGACCTCGGCGGCGTGGGTTGGACAGTCCTTCGCGAGAATGGTGAGAGACGCGGTTTGGTCGGCGTTTTCGTGGCGGGAGAGCACAGACACGGGGGTCTCGGAGAGCGCCGGACCAGCTGCGAGCGGGCTGGTCGCGGGGAGCGTCGCGCGGATCGCGACGAGCAGTCCGGTGTGGAATTCGAAGCGCGCGCGCAGCGGCGAGGTGCGCGCATCCGCGCTCCAGTCGAGCGCGAGATCGCCGTTGGTCGGCGCGTCGGCGGCCGCGCGAAAGGCACCGCGCTCCGGTGGCGCGAAGCGGCTGCGCAGGTCGCTCGCGCTGAGACCGAGCCGAGCGCCGTACACGTCTGTCGGCTCGCTGTTCGCTGAGCCGATCACCGTGGACGCCACGCTCCATCCGGTCGCACCCACGAGCGCGACTGCGATCACGATCGACACCGACGCCATCCGCGAAACCGTCATGGCTCCCGCTTGCTGAGGCGGACAAACCCGCGCCGTCTCGCGGTGTATTCGCTGGCGCGGTTGACGCGTCAAGCGTGGCGTTGCGCTGCGCGGCGCACTGCCTGTGGCGCTCACGCACGCGGACGAGTCTTCGTCACCTTCGATACGCGCCTCGCAGCAGTAGCGCGTGCGGTCGGCTTCGACGTCCGATCTCGAGCGCGTGCCTGGCCGCGCAAGCGCGCCACTCCCCCAGCGACGCGCCCGCGCACGCAGTGTACGCTTCGGACTCTTGCGAAAGACGCTGCCACCTCCGCCACCCGCGCCCGCACCGCGCACGAGCTTCGGGCCGTATGTGCTGCTCGAGCGCCTCGCCGTCGGCGGCATGGCGGAGGTGTTCCGCGCGATTGAGGCAAAGCCGAGCGGCGCCGGCGAGCCGCGCAGCCTCGTCATCAAGCGGATGCTGCCTGCGCTCGCCAGCGATCCCGAAGCGCGCGCGATGTTCAGCGAAGAGCAGCGCATCGGCGCGTTCGTGCGGCACGAGAACGTCGTCACGCAGCTCGGCGGCGGGGAGGCGGACGGCACGCCGTACCTCGCGCTCGAGCTCGTCCCTGGGATGGATCTGTGGAAGCTGACGCGCTGGCTCACGCGCGAAGGCCGCGCGCTCGATGTGCCGCTCGCGGTGTTCGTCGCGTGTGAGGTGCTCGCTGGCCTCGCCGCGGTGCACACGACGCAAGACGAGCAAGGCCGGCCGCTCGGGATCGTGCATCGCGACGTGAGTCCGTCGAACGTGCTGCTCTCGCTGCACGGCGACGTGAAGCTCGCCGATCTCGGCATCGCTTCCGTGCGCACCGCGACGGCGCCGAGCGAGGGCGCGATGATTCCCGGCGCGTCGGCGCGCGCGAAGGGCAAGCTCGGCTATCTCGCGCCCGAGCAAGTGCGCGGCGAGCCCATCGATCAGCGCGCGGATGTGTTTGGTGCAGCGGTGATCCTCGCGGAGCTGCTGCTCGGCCGGCCGCTCTTCTCCGGCGGCTCCGAGCTCGCCGTGCTGCTCGCGATCCGCGACGGCGACGTGCGCACGTTCCGCGAGATCGCCAGCGTGCTGCCGACCGGGCTGGCGCCAATCGTGCTCACCGCCCTCGCCAGCGATCGCGATCGGCGCATGCCGAGCGCGGCCGCGCTGCGCCACGCGCTCGCGCGTTTTGCGCCCGACGAGACTTCGGTGATGCGCGCCGCGCTGGCCGAGCTGGTGCGCACCGGCGTAGCGACGCTCGATGGCGGTGAGGTGCCGCGCACGCCGCACACGCCGCTGTTCGAGGCGCTCGGCAACGACGTGCGCACGCCCCTCGCCGATCCGCAGACGCCGACGACGGGCGAGATGCCGACGCTCGACTACGTCGTGCAGACCACCACCGGCGAGCGTCACGGACCATGGCCGTTCGCGCGGATGATCGAGGCGATCGCGACCGGCCGCGTCGGCCCCGGAGACCTGGTCAGCGCAGGCGGCGGAGCGTTCCGTCCGATCGGCGAGCTCACCGGCCTCGCGCGGCACTTTCCGCTGTCGAGCCTCAGCGCCGTCACGCGTGAGCGCGATGCGCCGACCGAGCCCGATGGCTCGTTCCGCCTCGAGGCAGGCGGCTTCGTGCAAGCGCTGGCGATGCTGGTGATGGGCGAGGAGACGGGACTCTTGCTGTGCGAGCAGGGCGGCGTGCGCAAAGAGCTCTACGTGCTGCGCGGCGCGCCGACGTTCGTCACCTCGAACCTCGCGAGCGAGCTGCTCGGCGAGTTCCTCGTCGCGCGCGGCGTGATCTCGCGCGGCGAGCTCGACATGGCCCTGGCGGTGCTGCCGCGCTTCGAGGGCAGGCTCGGCGATACGCTCGCAGCGCTCGGCCTGGTCGAGCCGGTGCATCTGTTTCAGCACATCGCCTGGCAAGTGCGGGAGAAGCTGCTCGATCTGTTCGCGTGGGTCGGCGGCCGCGCATCTCTGTGGCGCGGCGTGCAGGCACCGCAGAGCGGCTTCCCGCTCGGGCTCGATCCCTGGTCGATCCTCGAAGAGGGCATCGCGCGGCGCATCGCGCACGGGCTCGACGACGACATCGTGACGGCGACGCCAAACCTTCGCCTCTGCCACGTGCGTCCGCTGCCGAAGGACATCGACATCGCGCGGCTGCCCACCGGCGCGCGCCAGCTCTACGAGGGCCTCGCGATCCCGCGTCCGCTGCGCACGCTCGGACGCGCGCCTGGCAATCCGAGCTGCGACGATCAGGTCGCCGCAGTGCTGCTCGTGCGGCTCGGGCTCGCGCGCCTGGCGTAGCCGCACGCGGCAGCGTGTGCCGTCACCCGATGGTCGCAACGAGCCGGGACTCGATGATCCGGGAGTCGGCGGTGAGAAGCGGCACACCGAATACGCGAGCGGTCGCGACGAGGACGCGATCGGCGGGATCCCAGTCGCGCGTGCCGGTGAGGTCGATCATCTCGCGCGCGATCGACGGCGATAAGCCGCAGCGCTCGACGAGGGGAGCCGCCGTAGCGCGGACGAGCCATTCATCGAGCGGGAGCGCGCGCCGAATACAGTCACGTTCGAGAAGCAACGCGACCTCCCACAGCGTGACGTCCAACACCCCCACCGCGCGCGCCTCGCTTGTTTTAGGAGCGCCAAACACTGCGACTTGAAGGCGGCGACCGCGATGGACTGCATCTGACCACTTTGCGTGACCATGTTGGCGGGTCAACAGCGCAGGCACGCCTGGCTTGACCCGCAACGCACCAGTGCTACCCGCGTGTCGCCGTGAGCGACCTGCCGCGCCGACGTCTCTCCCCACTCGCTCCGCCCGCGGGAATGCGCGACTTGCTGCATCCGGCGAGCGGGGCGCGGCGTGCGCTCGGCGCGCGCATTTTGCGGCTGTTCGCGCTGCACGGCTACGACCTGGTGACGACGCCGCCGTTCGAGCACGCGGAGGTGCTCGAGCGCGGGCTCGCGGCCGTCGATCGTCGTGACCTCTTGCGCTTCGTCGAGCCGGAGACCGGCGAGGTCGCGCTGCTGCGGCCCGATATCACGCCGCAGATCGCGCGCATCGTCGCTACGCAATTGGCGGATCGGCCAGCGCCTTGGCGGCTCTCGTACGACGGCACGGTGATTCGCCGACGTCGCGGGCGCGCGCGGCGACAGCGGCAGATCGCGCAATGTGGCGTCGAGTGCATCGGCGTCGCTGGGCCCGATGGCGACGCCGAGATCATCGCGCTCGCCGCCGAAGCGTGCCGCGCGGTCGGACTCGCGACGTTCCGCATCGAGCTCGGCCAAGTGGAGATTGGCCGCGCAGCCCTCGCGCCTGTGCCCGCCGATGTGCGCGGCGCTGCCGCCGATGCGCTCGCACAAAAAGACGGCGCCGCGCTCGAGGCGCTGCTGCGCGCCGCCGGTGTCGGCGATGACGAGCGCGCGCGACTCGCGGCGCTGGTCACGCTCGATGGCGCCGCTGGACCGACCATCGCGCGCGCACGCACCTTGTTCCGCGACGACGTCTCGCGGCTCGCGCTCGACGATCTGGCGGCCGTCGCTGCGCGGCTCGCGGATCTCGGGCTCGGCGACGCTGTCGTCGGCGTCGATCTCGGCGACGTGCGCGGCTCCACCTACTACACCGGCGTGCGCTTCACGCTGCTCGCCGACGGCCCCGGTGAGCCCGTCGGCGCCGGCGGCCGCTACGACAACTTGCTCGGCCACTTCGACGCGCCGGCGCCTGCGACCGGCTTCGCGCTCGACCTCGACAACCTCGAGTGGGCGCTCGCACACGCCGGCCAGCCGTTCGCCGCGGAGCGCAGCGTACGCATCGCGCTCGCAGCCGCTGATCCTGCGACGCGCCGCGCCGTCGAGACGGCGCTGCGCAGCGAAGGAATCGTAGTCGCCGTCGTCCCTGGCGCGGACGCTGCCGCAGCGCTCGCGTTCGCGCGGGCGTGGGGCTACGATGCGGCGCTCAGCGCCGGGTCCGCAGGTGCTCACCTCGTGCGAACGTCGGATGGCGCGACGACCGAGCTCGATGCGCGCGATGCGCATGCGGTGCTCGCCGTGCTGCGCGCCAGCTGAGCAACGACGCGAGAAGATCGATCAACGGCAGCGCCCGCGGGCGCGAAGGATGGGTTCGATGGCAGTCGTCGTGGTCGTGGGCGCCCAGTGGGGCGACGAGGGCAAGGGAAAGATCGTCGACCTCTACACGCAGCACGCCGATGTCGTCGTGCGCTACGGAGGCGGCGCCAACGCGGGTCACACGCTCGTCGTCAACGGCGAGAAGGTCGTGCTCCATCTGATTCCTTCGGGCGTGCTGCACGCGTCGACGCGCTGCGTGCTCGCGCAGGGCACCGTCGTCGATCCCGCCGTGCTGCTCGCCGAGATGGACGAGATCACCGCGCGCGGCTTGCTCGCGCTGTCGCCGAAGCACGTCGCTGGGCAAGCGCCCGGCGCAGCGCAGGGCCGCCTCGCGATAAGCGATCGCGCGCACGTCGTGCTGCCGCAACACCAGGTGATCGATCGCCTGCGCGAAGCCGGCGCCTCTGCCATCGGCACGACCAAGCGCGGCATCGGCCCGGCGTACGAAGACAAGGCCGCGCGTCGCGGTATTCGTCTCGGCGATCTGCTCGATCGCAAGCGCTTCGAGCCCAAGCTCATCGCCAACCTCGAGGCCTGGGCGCCCGTCGCCAAGGCGCTCGGCGGTGAGCTGCCGAGCGTCGCCGATGTGCTCGACATCTACCTCGCCCACGGCGATCGTCTGCGTCCGTACGTCTGCGACACCGCGCGCATCGTCGCTGACGCCGTGGCCGACGGGAAAAACGTGCTGCTCGAGGGCGCGCAGGGAACGATGCTCGACGTCGATCACGGCACGTACCCGTACGTGACCAGCTCTAGCACCACCGCCGGCGGCGCATGCGCTGGCGCCGGCATCGGGCCGACCGCGATCACCCGCGTCATCGGCATCACCAAGGCCTACGCGACCCGCGTCGGCGGCGGCCCCTTCCCGACCGAGCTCCACGGCCCCGAGGGCGAGCGCCTGCGCGAGCTGGGCGGCGAATACGGCGCCACCACCGGCCGCCCACGCCGCTGCGGCTGGCTCGACATTCCCGCGCTCCGCTACGCCGTGCGCATCAACGGCATCGGCGCGCTCGCGATGACCAAGCTCGACGTGCTCAGCGGCCTCGACGAAGTGCGCGTCTGCGTCGGCTACGAGCTGCACGGCAAGCCCCTCAGCGACCTGCCCTTCGACGACCTCGAGAGCCTCGTGCCCGTGTACGAGACGCTCCCCGGCTGGCGCGAGAGCATCACGCACTGCCGTTCCATCGACGCGCTGCCCGCGAAGGCGCGCGACTACGTAACGCGCATCGAGACGCTCGCGGGCTGCAAGATCGGGCTCGTCTCGATCGGCGCCGATCGGGCGGAGACGATCCAGCTGGTTCCGGCGTTCTGAAGGACGTGGGGCTTTTCAATCCCAGCGGCTGGTCAGCTCGAGGCCGAAGTCTTGGATCGTCCCGACGCTTCCGCGAAGAGTGTCGACCGCGCGGAGCTCCCAGACGCCATTGACGACGACCGGCTTCGTGGCGCTCACCAGCAACCCCGCGGGCATTGCGCTCGTTACCTGCTCGATCAGAACCGCCCGATACGATATCGTTTTTGGACATGGGGATGACCTCCTGCGGCCGATTTTCGTCGGAATCCCGAGGCGTCCCCATGCTTCCTACAAACGACTTTACGCTGAATGAACAGGCGCGGATGAGCGAATTCACGAGCCGATACACGACGGGCCACGCACTCGAGCACGCATATCACTGGGAGCGTACGCGCGCCGACCGGACATGGTTGGTCCAGCCGATCGCTGGCACGGTGCGCACGTACACGTGGCGCGAGGGAATGGCAGAGGTCCGGCGGATGGCGGCGTACCTGCGTTCGCTCGACCTGCCGCCGGCGAGCCACATCGCGTTGCTCTCCAAGAACTGCGCGCACTGGATCCTGTGTGACCTCGCGATCTGGATGTCCGGCCACGTCACCGTACCCGTGTATCCGACGTTGAGCGCCGAATCGGTCCGGCAGATCCTGGAGCACAGCGAAGCGAAGCTCGCCTTCGTCGGCAAGCTCGACGCGTGGTCGACGATGAAGGACGGCGTCCCGAGCGGGCTGCCGATCATCGCGCTTCCGCTCGCGCCCGCCATCGACGCGCCGCGCTGGGAGGAGGTGATCGCGGCGCATGCACCCATCATGGGCGCGCCGGTGCGTCGCGACGATGACCTCGCGACGATCGTCTATACGTCCGGAAGTACGGGCACGCCCAAGGGTGTCATGCATACATTCGCGCCGATCACTCGCGCGGTGCTCGGGATCGACGCGCGGTTCACCGTGCAGCCCGGCGAGCGGATGCTCTCGCACCTGCCACTCGCCCACGTCGCGGAGCGGCTGGTCGTCGAGTGCGGGACTTTGTACGGAGGAGCCGAGGTCTACTTCGTCGACGCCCTCGAGACCTTCGCCGCGGATCTGCGCCGCGCGCGTCCGACCCTGTTCTTCACCGTGCCGCGGCTGTGGCAGAAGTTCCAGGTCGGCGTGTTCTCGAAGCT
>Ga0163144_10016341_pt1 | contig 15207 bp, 11 predicted proteins | sample OliLak19BULKMAT1_FD_123175 | JGI IMG/M metagenome (GOLD analysis project Ga0163144, IMG submission 123175) | Freshwater microbial mat bacterial communities from Lake Vanda, McMurdo Dry Valleys, Antarctica - Oligotrophic Lake LV.19.BULKMAT1 | ecosystem: Environmental > Aquatic > Freshwater >... | reverse complement strand
TTGTCACTTGATACGCGAACGATTCCCTCACATTCTTGCCTCATGGGAAGAACATTGGCAGCGCAGTCAGGGACGCGAACAACTCGAATTGGTCTTGACACAGTTCATCAAACGCCTTCGGACCCTAGCGCCAACTGAACCACTGCACACCGAGTTGCCTGGACCGTTTCCAAGAGATCCCGGCGATGAAGACTGATGCCTTTCAGCGGGCAACACTTCAAGTAGTTGCCAATCAACCACCTATGGCGAAAATGAGGATTTATTGTGATCGCTCGAAATAACCAACACATGAAAAAATGTCGTTTCTGGACAAACAGGCTTGTAAATCGTTGGGAAATGTGTAACTTATATGTGGCAGGGGGCGCAGAGCCACAGGCCGTTCAGAGGCCATTGCCTCGTGTTGGTATCCCGCCCAAGTCGGCGATCCTCTGCTCTTCATCACGATGATGTGACCGTCGGGCTGCGCAGGTCTTGCTGGCTTCGTTCCCCGCTTCATACTTTCTTTCATTTCTCTGATTATTCATCCCCTCTCTGTCATGTGCCCGTGGCCTGCTCGCTATTTGCATGGCAGGAGCTACACGCTCGAACAACTGAAGCTCGATGGCACGGCTCTAGAAAATGCCAACGGTGCCCATGCGGAGATGGCCAAGCTTCGTCGGAGTGTAGAGCGCGATGAGATGCGTCAGGGCATTGAACGCGAGTCGGACAGCGGTCCGCAGATCGATCTTGAGTCCACCCCTCTGACCTAGCGACCGCCTGAGCCGGCAACTGCCCAGCAGTGACACGCAGAAGCTGGCCGATGCGATCGATGCGAAGCTCAAGCCGGCGGAGAGAAGTTCCCACTAGCCCGTCGTTTCATGGCACCGGCTGGTCGGCTTAGAATAGGTTGAGGTCAGATAACAATCACCAGACCATTTATGAGTCGCAGTAGGTGCATCATGTGCAACACGTTGATCATCACCCGCCACGCACCGCTGGTGAAGTGGCTTGGCCGTCTGGGCATCACCGGTCTTGTGATGGAACAGGTGACGCCGGAGGATGTGCGAGGCAAACATGTTTACGGTATTCTGCCTCTGTGGCTAGCCGCGGAGGCGCTGAGTGTGACGGAGGTGTCAATGCCTGATCTGCCGTTGGACGCTCGCAAGCGTGTAGCCGGAGGGGACTACACAGTGGAGGAGATGGACGCGTGGGGGGCGCACCTGAGAAGGTTTGTGGTTCGAGAGGAAAAATCGATCTCCACCTGAATTTTGCCATACAAATATGAGCCCCGGGAGTCCCCGTCATGCCAAACCGCACCACGATGATCTGTCTATTGTCTGATCAACATATGCCTAATTTGGTATCCGTGCACCATTTTAAGCCCGATGCTCTGGTGCTTGTCGTGACTCCAGACACGAAGAAACGACAACTAGATACATACTTTCAAAAGGCACTACTCGCAGGAGAGCTTTCGTATGACGACCACTGCGAGACGATCGAGCTGCCTTCAGCAGTGGCGTTCAAGGAAATCAAGGACTCATTTGAAGGGCTGCGCGCTCGACTCTGGGAGTCAGGAGAGATCATCATCAATCTCACAGGCGGCACCAAGCCGATGTCCATGATGCTGCACGAGGTATTCCGTGAAACGGCGAAGCGCGCCGTGTACATTGATGTGGCAACGCCCGATCGAATCTACGACGTCATGGCGAACAAATTCGAGACTTGCAAGTATCGGCCTTCTATCTCCGCATTTCTGGCAGGGTATGGATTCAAATTCGATAATAGGAATCCCGCCTTGGCTCGTGAACGGCGGGCTCGACAGCTTGACGGCCTCTCAACGATAATCGCCCAGCAAAAGGTTGAGGGCTCCTTACTCAAGCTTCTTAGTTCTAATTCGGACACAAGCAGTCGTTACGGAAGTGTAAACAAAGGGAAGTCGATTGAACTGAAGGTAAATGAGTTGTGGGTAGGCAACGCCATTCTTAGAGACGCAATTGCAGAGTATTTCAATTTGAAAAAACGGGGCGATTCCTTGACTGGTGAAGTATCAGCTAACACATTTCACTTTCTCATGTCCGGGTGGCTTGAAGTATTTCTCTGGAATAGGCTTCAACAGCACGCGAGGGAATTGTGCATCTCGGATGTCTCATGGAGCCGCCAGATATTTGACGATCGACACGGCGGCGATGCCCCACCAACACTTCTCAATGAAGTTGATGTTACGTTCATGCGCGACCACGCACTGCATGTTGTCGAGTGTAAGACGGGCACGCAGCATGAGGATAAAAAGGTGGACGCACTCTACAAGCTCGAAGCAGTCGTCAAGCAATTTGGGGCACTTCGCGTCAACTCCTTCTTTGCGAGCACTTCATCCAACATTCTGAACGAAAAAGGGAACGTAAAGCCAAGTGTGGCCACACGAGCCAAGAATTTCAGGTGTCAGTTGATGCCACGAAGTGCGATCAGTGCCATCGCTGCGGCACCGGACGATGTTGAACCGTTGACTAAGGCACTTGGATTTGTCCTTTGACCTGCACTTTTTTGTGAAGGATCGTGAGTCCCATGTCATCTCCCACTCTCCGCCCGGCTATTTCCTGATAGCCGGGGTGTGCCGGTCAGGCCCGGTGCGGCGGCGAGGACCACGCCCGAGCTTTAATCCGGTCCTGGTTCAAAGGAGAGTGCCATGAGTCGTATTTCCTGTTCAATCGCTCACGTCGTTCTGCTGTTCCTGTTCCTTGTCGCTGGCGTCCTGCTCTCGGCAGGTTGCAGCAGTTATCCGGACGCGTATCAGCCCCTGACCTGATCGTGGCCGGATGCGTGCCTTCTCCATCTGAGTGGTCGGAGCGGGAGGGCATAGGCCGGGCGCAGCAATTTCTGTTGAATGATGGCTGATGACCCTGTAGCCTGTCATGCAACTTCAGGGAGTCGCGATGTCCGAGTCGGGCAAACTCAACGTGTGTCAAGCATTGACGATCCTGCGGCAAGGATCGAGGGCGGTCGGTTTCGGCGAAGCGCGGGAGGTTGTGGAGGCTGAGGCTCTGAAGGGCACCGATGTTTGCAATGACGATGCTATTACGTTCACGAATAAAGTCAGTCCATGCAGGTATCAGCTCAAACCACCCTCCGAAGTATTGGACGATCCAGTTCGTGCCAGCCAATGGATCAGAGAAAATGCGGAAAGCCGCCCAAGACTTCGCAAAGCTAAACTTTCTGAAATACTCGCCGATCCGGAATTCTCAGGTAATGAAGGTGCGTTGTTTAGTGTGATTAGATCCGTCATCAAGAATCACACGAAAATTAATCGTGGTCTTAGATGTGACGAGGATTTCATCCAGGATTGCTGCGTTCGCATTCTTAAAGTGCTGGATCATTTCGACCCAGCGAAAAATAGCTTTCGTGGCTTTATTTATATGATCACCCCACAGGTGCAAGCCGCCATACTTGAGGAACGGAATCGACACTCCGGCTTGCTTGTTCCATTTGACGAACAGCTATATGCGAAGCCGAGCGGTCAAGCCGACCTGATTGTTACACGTATCGAACTAACTGACAATCCATTGTCGGATGAAGGCGTTTCTATAAGGCGGATGCTGTCGAGTATCGCCAGTGATGAGAAGTGGTTCACGTTCCTTTTACTCCATCTGCGTCTTGAGTTTATTCGATACCAACAGCGAGCCGAGCCGACGTGCGATCCGGCCTTTTCCTGCAGGGCTGCTGAATTACTGGTGCCGTGGTTTTCGTCTGAGGAAAAACGACAATTCCTAAACTGGCGTGTCTCTTTGGCGGAATGCTGGCGTCGCATCGTCATGCGGCTGGGCGACGAGGCGCCGCAGAGTTTTGATGTGTCGTGGACTGTGTCAACGATTCTAGCACATGCTATGGCTGACACCTCACATAAACTGCATTGGAACACCGCGAAGAAAAGATGCGAAGAGCAACTCATCGCAGCGATAAGCAATTCAGAACATCGGATTGATGCTGCAGATGCACGCCATTTGTTGCGATGGGCAGAATCAATCAGCCGGTGCATGAAACGAAAGGATGCACCATGAACACACCATTTACCCAACTTATACCATCCAACTGGATGTCGGAGCCTAACCCCGATTCGATCATCCTTGGTTATGTTCTGCGACTGGAAGAAGCTTTACTCGACAGGCCAAAGCCTCCTGGTAGTTGGTGCAATCTGTTGACAGCTTTGGCCGCACTTGATCGTAGTCAGTTGGGCAGTCAGTCACTCGGGGGCGCCCACGATCTGCCCACGCTGATCGACCGCGGCCGACAAGCGGCCGACAGGCTGTCCTCGTCACAGATTCTTGAGGCGACCAGCTTGTTCAGAATCTCTGACTGGCTAGAGCAAGCCGAGCTTCTTGACACTTCGTTTGATCGCCAAAGCGAGCATGAAACGCGCATTCAGGCAGAATGCCTGCTCAGATCATGGGATGACGTCTCACTGCTTCTGGCGTCAAACAATCATCGCCATGCTCCTGTCGGCGACCTGGGCCGATACGTCGATGAATGTGATTCCTGGCAGAGAAGCCACTTGAGTTGCTTCATGCCAGCAATCGATGTGGCACATGATGCTTTGGCCGCATTTCGACCGGATGTTCCAGCCTATCTCGCATGGACCTGTCGTAAATTTGTACGCGTAGTTTGTGCCGTCCATGAAGAAGATGCCTGTGATTTGAATGTGGCCAATCGCAGTGAATCCTCAAGTAGTCTTCAGCTTTCCCCCGACATCCTCGCCACCATCGGCAACTGGCGATTGCAATCGCTCACAAGCATGCGCCTCGCGGCATCCACCGATCAGTTTCCGGCACCTGCCTGGTCGATCACATGGGAAAATCCTTCCCGCAGTCATATCGCTCGGCTTCGAATGCCGCGATCCGTTGATCAGACAGGCGAAGTCCGATTGGGATTCTTCTGGCCACAGGCTCCCCAGAAAGTAGCCTACGATCTGGTTGGGGCCACCGTATGGCTCGATGGCATCGAGTCCCGCATTGAGTTGATCGAACAGCCTTCGCTCGCTGCGGTGGCGCGGTTTCAGGTCGGAGATCTGCACAAGCAGACCTCCAAAGCGCTCTGGCTCGAAGTGGAAGGCACACCATGGCTGCCTGCAGATTTCCAAACTCCTCACGTAGAATGATGCCACCCAAAGACCGTACCTATGCCCATGACGTTCCGGATCAATCAGGACCTGTTCGATCGCTGCATGGGCATCGCTGCGAACGATTGGACCCCCGACGATGCGATGCAAGCCGTCGAGTGCTTTGGTCCGCTCGCGGCATGGTGGCTGCCTCCTCGCATTCTTGAACTGGCCGCAGCCGGGCCTCTGGCGGATGAAGGCTTTCGAGATTTCTGCCGGCGGGCCGCTACAACTCCGCCCGCCATCCCCACACAACCCGGCACCGCTCTCATTCTCCTGGCCGGTGGCCCCGAGAATCATCCCGAATCACGCTTGGGCTTCGTGCTGCCTGTGCAATTGGTCACTCAAACCGATCGCGAACATCGCTTGCCCCAAGCACTGCTCGATGTCGCCACATCCGTGCATGAGGTGCTGATCTCCAAGGGTGTGCTTCTGCCACAAGCCCGAGGCCGAATGCGCCTCCAACTCCCCGACAGCCTCGCCTCCATCGATCTGAGTCAGTTCACCTCGGCTACTTGGCACTCCGCCTGGCTTCCCTTAGCTGGTGCGCTGGTGGCGCTCCACGGCGGGAGCGTCAGCGAAGCCAGTATCTGGGCCACCGGGCAGTATGGTTCCGACTTGGGGCCTGTCAACGACATCCGCCTCAAACTGATAGCGGCCAGACGCTGGGGCGTCAGTAAGCTCTTCTTTCCCAAGGGATCCACCGATGTACCTGAGGAGGCTGAGCATGATGTACTTGTTCTACTGTTCTCCAAGTCGCATCGAGACAAACTTGTGGAGGTTCTCAACCCCTATCTGAATGCCCTGGCACCTCTGAATCAGGGGTTGCATGACAAGACCTTGAGCGACGATGAACTGGCGTCGCGATTTCTGCGTTTCTATCAGCGGGGCTACGACAAGTCAGACCCATTCTTCAACACCTGGTGTCTGCCACGCATGGAAGATCGGCTGCGCCAGTCGCTGCAGACACAACTGAATCCCTGGCCCACGACCCTCATCACAGTCGCATCGAACACCATTTCCGCCGCATGCCTCACCATCGCGGTCTTGCAACCCAAGCGTTGCATCATCCTCCACACTGAAACGAGTCAATTCGCAGCTAATGCCAGGGAAATTGAGCTCTACTGCAAGCATCGATTTCCGGATTGCAATATCTACCTGATCAATGTGAAAGACATCAGTATTTTCGTCAGTCAAGCTAGAGAAGCAGTCGCCCGCCTGACTTCCGGTGCGGCCGTCGGTGAAGTGACCTACGACTTGACGCCCGGGACCAAGGAGATGAGTCTTGCCTTGATGCTGGAAGTCGCAGCGCCAGGGACGCCGCTTCTGTACTGCCGACATCAGACCACCGCCGACAACTGGTCTATCATCTTCACGCAGGAGTACCGCGTAATTGCAGCCCCGGATGTTGAACGCTCTGGCCAGCAAACCGCAAGTTGAAGTCAATTCCGCCTGACCGCTCCTAAAGCCCCCAAAGTGGGGGAGGGTCAAGCAAAAGAGGATGCAAACAATCACAAAATCAATACGCTGTTACGGCACAAGGGGTAGAGGCGCACTCACCCCGGCCGTTCAGAGGCCGTTAAGATTTGATCGACCAGATCAAGTTTGAGGGGACTGCCCCGGTATCGCGCGATCGCTGGACGGGTCCAGGGTTTCGGAGGATGTCATTCGCGTCCTGTTTCCACCCATTTTTTTCAGATTCCTGTCCGTTCATGTCATCTGCGATTGCCCTGCAGACTCTTTGACTTCTGAAGGCCCTCCGCTTTCTGCCGTGTGGTGGATAGAGCGGCTCGGCTCGATCTCCTCTTCAGGAGTCTGCCATGAAACGCATCGCACGCATCACCAGCCAGATTGAGAAGACCAAGAGAGGTTCCCGCTAGTCCGTCGTTTCATGGCACCGGCGGCCAGTTGGCGCTCGTCGCGCCGGCTGGCCGGTTTAGAATGATTGGAGAGGGTGTTAAGACGTGTTGCTGTGGCGTTACAAGTAACCGCCTAAACAGATCATGGTGCCAATTTTCCGGCACAGCTTGAATGTGAAAAACTCGATGGCCCAACTGAAGCGTTTGATAAGGACTGGTTGTCGAGGGCTACGTAGAAGTGTGATGTACCCGGTCATTCTGATCGTCGTTCTTGCGGGCAGAGCCACCAGCGTCTTTCTGATAGTCAATGAACTTTGAATCGCCATTGTAAATGCTTTGCATTCCTCTACAATCCGTCTTCGCTCCTCTTTCGATCACCGGGAGGCAATCTCGTGAGCCAATATCTCTGCTACGACATCCGAGGAATCCAGCAATATATTTTCGCGGTTCCCAGGCTCAAATACATCATCGGGGGCAGTTGCCTGATCGATACCTTTGACCGCAAGACCACCGACACCATTGCGAAGCAATTGGGAGTCGAAAGAATCTTTGCCGGCGGAGGGCGTGGAACATTTCATTGCGAGGCGTCGCGCGTGGACGCACTTCGATCGAGCCTCATCGATCATGTCCACGAGTTGGGACTGGATTTGCGCATCGGGATTGACAGCGAATTGAGCAAAGCCATCGATTGTGCGGAGGCGCTGTACACCTGTCCACCTGACTCATTGGACGGCGAGCCTTGCACCGCCTCTGGTTTGTTCCCGGTCAAGCCCGGTACGGGACAAGGTTACCGCGAGGATCGTCGTGGGGTTCATCCGTTGGTGTGGAAGCGCGTCCAAGAAGCGAAGAATGACAGACTCGGCGTCGAACTTCTGAAGTTGATGAGGCAAGAGAAAGTCCTGCCCTCGGACTTGCAGAATGATGCCTCCAACCAAGTGATGTTCATGCGCAACGTGTCACCCGACCCAGTTGACGACGACGTTGATGAAATAGAGCTTGCAGACCTAGGCATGAAAGCGCTGGGATCGCGCAATCGATGGGCGATTGTGGCGATGGACGGCAACGACATGGGCAACCAGCATCGAGCGGCGTCAACGCGTTTCGATGGGAAGCCAGAGGAATTCAAGAAATGGCTGACGCTGATGAGCTGCAAGCTGGATGATTGCACTCGGCTCGCCACTGCCAGAGCGATGGGCTGGTTGATCAAAGAGTGGTATACGGACGACCAAAAGAGAGCCTTTCAGGCTGGCAAAAGGATAGTTCTGCCTATTCGGCCGTTGATCGTGGGTGGCGACGATGTGGTGCTGCTGTGCCACTGTTCTTTCGCGATGGAAATGGTTTTGAAATTGAGCAAGGAATTCGAGGCGATAAGTAGGCAAGCAGATGCCGATGGTAAGTTGTGGCTAGGGACCGGTGGAAAACTCACCATCAGTGCGGGCATTCTCTATGCGGGTACTTCGCTCCCGCTCGCCGCAGGTATCCGCTTCGCCGAGAATCTGTTGGGAAGTGCCAAAGGTGCGGGCCGCAGGAGAAAACCGCTCAACCAAGATATTCCTTCACCGGCCGCTGTTGATTGGGAGCAACTCACTGAGGGCGCAATCGACACTCCTGCAGAACGTCGCAATCGTGAGCTGCGATTTATCGATGGCGACGACGAGAATCGAGAAGTAAAACTGACCCGGCGACCTTGGGTGTTGGAAGACATGGAGTCGATACTTACCCCAAGAATGGACCAACTCCGCAAGCTGCCCAAAAGCGTTTGCTCGCAGGTCATGGCGAATCTTCAAAAACCCCTGCTTCAACGATGCGCAGCAATAGCCAAGCTCAAGAAAGGGCATAAGGAACTTTTCGAACTTCTTGAAGAAACACCTGATGGAAAGCAACGAGGGGACGGATGGTCATTGGAAGGGAATTGCCAGCCAAAAACTCTTAGAACGGACGTGGTCGATGCTTTACTTCTTTTACAAGAAGAACATCGCATGAACCAGGAGACCTCGCGATGAGCGTCATCGAATACACCATCGAATTCAGATCGGATGCTGAGCCTGGCTCTGGCCTTGGCGGTGAGTACGTTAACGACTACGTCACCCGCGATTCCAATAGACGCCCCATTGTCCGCGCAAGCCACATCAAAGGGGTGCTTCGTGCAACCTTGACCGAGTCGCTTGGGTGCCTTGGACGCGAGGCTGTCATCAACAGCATTCTTGGAAGCCAAGGCTACAACGTGATTGCGGCCCCCTTCAATCAAGACCTCATCACCAGCGGGGCTTGTCACTTTTCTGATGCTGTCCTGGACGAGAAATCCACACCTGCCGAAACTGACCCAGTGCTCCTGATTTCTCGAACTGCGATTGACTCAGAGACGGGGACCGCCCAAAACACCAGTCTGCGAACCACAGAAGCCATCCGATGCGGAACCCGTTTCAATGGACGCGTTCACTACCAGGGCGTGGGCGAATCCGACGACATCATTCGGCTTGGATTGCTCTCGATCCGCTCACTTGGTGGATCACGCAATCGTGGAGCAGGCCAGTGCATCATCACAATATCCAATGAGTCGCGGTCTCCGGGCACGATCCTGAAATCGTTGCTAGTGTCGACTTCGGGCGCCGAACCAGCAGCGAAAACTTCCGTCGCGGCAGTCAATATCGGGAAACGTGGCACGACCGAATGGATGGATGTCGTTTTCCATGCCGAATCACCTGTGCTGTGTCCTGAGCGTCCCGAAGTCGCCAATGTGCTTGAGACAGGCTTTGCCATTCCTGCCAGTGCCGTTCAAGGAGCGCTGCTCACTGCATTGAACGACATCGATCCAGATGCAGCGTCCGCCTGCTTTTCGCATCAATCGTTCCGAGCCTGGCCGCTGCTGCCGTGTGCGGCTCCGGGTGCCTCTGCCGATGTCCTGCCGCGTCCGATTCGTGTCAGCCTGACCCATCGCGTCGCGAAGGTTCTGAGCGTGCCCGTTGGCAAGGGCCCCTTCGCCGACAGTGACTGTTATGAAGAAGCATTCGACTGGACATCGCGCCCCGCCGGATCACCGCTTAAAGCGCAGGATGGGGTGCTATTGGCTGCTGCTGGTGGAGTAAAGCTGTGGCGATCGGTGGATATGCCACGGGTCTTTACAACGCATGGCGTCCACGATCAAGGGCGGAACCTATTCTCGGCGGTGGCGATGGCCCCTTTGACCTGGCGAGGCCTGATCGCCGTGCCCGGCGAGTATGCCGATACACTTCGCCAAGCCGTCGCCGAGAAAGCGTATTTCAGCTTTGGCAAGGCGAGAACCGTCCGAGGCTTGGGGCGGATGACGCTTGAGTGCGTTGTCCCCGATGAAATATTCCACTCGAAGACTCAAAAGACGATTCTGATCGCTCAGTCTCCGATTGCGGTTGGAGGCGAGACTCCCGCAGCGAAGGTGACACTCCAATCGGAATTGCAGACGCTTGCTGATAAATGGTCCGCAGCCCACAACCTCGGGCCGGTGAAAGCGGTGTGGGGGGCTGGTGGCATCCAGTTCGGCTGGAACCGTCACGGCAAGGCCGGTGCCGCCAGTCATGGCCGTCTGCCGGCGATCCGTATCGCTCAGCCGGGCGCGGTCATTCGCCTCGAATCAACAGTTGCGCCAGATCTCCTGGCTCGCGCTCTTCTCGCCGGTGTCGGAGGCCTTCGCGAACGCGGTTTTGGTGCACTGTTACCTCACCCCGGCAAGGCCAGCCAGCTTTTTCAGTTGTCCTCAACAATGCCCAGCAGAAGTACCCCATCAGGCGAAGCTGAGGCTATCAAAGCCGCATTCAAGCACTACCAGGAAGTGGGCTACGGCGTGTTGTCAGCCAGTCAGATTTCATCGGTCGTTGATAGATTGATCAAGGGTAAAACCGAGGCAATAAAGTTTCTTAAAGGGCAAAGTCAGCGTGGTTCCCTCTGGGAAAAATGGAAGGGATCATGCGAAGAGGTCATCCGATGGGTTGATCGATTTGAGCCACCGGATGCCCGAAAAGCGTTGGAGGTGCTTCGTGATCTGGTTGTTGCTCAAGGGAGGGAGGCACAATGAAAATCCATCGCCTGATCTTGCCCGTCGTCTTTCCTGCAGGACTCAGTCCCGGCGAAGCTAAGACCACGAACCTTCTGACCGTTGCCCGTGACGGCAAAGGGAGACCAGTCCTGCGCGGCACTGCGCTGGCCGGGGCAATGCGACAAGCCTGGCGTGAGCGCATTGACGACAACGGGAAAGATACGACCGATCTTCTCTTCGGGGCATCAGTCGGGGACAACGACACCATTGACCGTCCAAGTTCCCTTGAGGTGGCCGACGTTCTTCTGTGCACCGACAAGGACTCGATAAGTTTCAAACCCCACAATCAAATCAACCGCCACAACGGCACCGTCCTCAAGGGAAACCTCTTCAGTATGGAGGCACTGCCTCCAGGCACCAAGGCGAGATTGGTTCTGTGGTGTCGCGAGCATACCGAAGGCTTGCTGGCTGGGCGTGGCGAGGCTGCCATGAAATCGATCGCTGCCATCTTCCAGCAGGGACTGATTCTGGGCGGCCGCTCAAATCGGGGTGTAGGCCTCGCGCGCCTTTGTGCAGCCTCCGCCGCCACGCTTCTTACCTATGACCTTGGGGACATTGATCAACACGCCCAGTATCTCGATGACCACCATGCCTGGCGGCAAAGTAATACTGAAAAGCTTTCGATCGGTCATGAGGTCACCGGTGAAGGGAATCAAAGTACAAGCCTCGCGATCGAGATCACCTGGCGCATTCCTCGCGGCCAGGATCTGCTTGTCGCCGATGGTGCCGGGCAAGAGCAGCAAACCGTCATCGATGTCAACGGTGATCAACACTGGCGGCTCCCCGGCTCATCGCTGCGCGGGGTGATGCGTTCATGGATCAACCGACTAGCGGCACGCGAAGGCAAGCCGGTCGCGTTCGATGTCAATGAGCACATGACCGCCATTGAGGAAAATCGTGAAATCACCGGCGAGGACGTCGGCTATGCTTTTCTTTCCAAGGCTGAGAGAGAACAGCCCGAGGCTTACAAACTCATCAAATGCCCGGTTTCCAAACTCTTCGGCACGATGTTGCAGCGCGGCCGTATTCACATCGCCGATGCACTATCTCCGGTCAAGGAACATCTCAAGCAGGTGCGCATGCATGTGGCGATCGATCGCATCACCGGCGGCGCCAAGGATGGTGCGCTTTTCAAGAACGAGGTGATCATCGGCTCGCAGGTCGAATCGCCGCGTTTTACATCGATCATTCTCGTGAATGATCCGACAGAGGACGAAGTTCGTTGGATTTGCAAAACCATCAAAGCGATTGATCTGGGTGTCGTGCGCATCGGCACCCGAAAAGCGGCCGGCCGGCTGGAACTGGCTGAGCCAATCAAAGCCACCGGTAGATTCGCCGAGCAGTTCAATACCCTTGCTACAAAACAACCCGCATGATGAGGGAGTTATCCCATGGAACGTAAGAATCAGAAACTGTTTGAAACCGTGCTCGGCAAAGAGTCGGCGTTTCACAATCCTTATACATTCATTCCGTTTCCGGCTGAAGAGGATCGCACTGAACGAATGCGGCCTACCCCGACCACTCAAGACGAAGTGGATCAGCAGCGATTCACAGGATTAATCGAGTTGAAAGTGAAGATGCTTAGCCCGCTACTTTCCCCCGCACCAACACCGCGCGACAATGGAGCAGCACGACATCAAGCAAGCCAAATGTTGACCATCGGTAATGATGTCATCGTGCCCGCTTCCGGGGTGCGTGGCAGTCTCAGAACATTGATGACGATTTTAGCTGGTGGCACATTGGGTTACATCGATCGCGATCTGTTTCTTTGCCAAGGTCGCGATACGCAAATGATCATCCCTGGGATGAAAGAACCATCGACCGAACAGACCAAGGACGGAAAAACCCTGAGATGGAGCTATGCGGTTCTTGCCAAAGTCACTAGGACCGGCGTTGGCACGAAGCCTGGCGAAGTAATGCCGTTGGAAACCCGCGCTGTAAGTTTGAAGGCCCTGCGTGAGGCGGAGCAAGGCAATGACTTTGAAAGGCATTGCAGGCCAGGCCGGAGCCAATCAAGCGACCAATGCTTTATTGATAATCCAAGCAATCCCACACAATTGTCAAAGTCGAAAACCTCGGCAACTCCGTGGCAGGTGCGATTTTCAGGTCGCCCTGTTGAATCAAAGAAAAGTGACTGGGACAAGTGTGAAGGTGCATTCCAAGAAGGGAGTGCGACGCCTATCGAGTTGCGTGAAGATTTGTGGCGTGAGTATGTGGGACGACACCGAGGTTCCGCAAAGCCCGAACTGTGTATTGGAGACATTGTCTGGCTTCAGCTGAGGCCGGGAGTGCAAGTGCCGGTGGATGAGAACGACGTACTGAGTATTCAATGGGCGCGGTGGGGTCGCACAGGCAAGCCACTGAGCCAATGCATACCTGACCATGTACGCCCCGATTATCTGTCCCATCTACAAGACGTTGACATCATTACGAATCTTTTTGGACAAGTGGCCCCAGAGATCGTGAATTCTTGCGTCCCTTCCTTTGCCAGTCGAATCAATCCAGACAATCTCGTGTTCAAGGATCAAGCCCACCATAAAAAAACCGTCACAATGCCTCCGCTGCTTGGGCCACATCCCTCTTGTCTCGCCTTCTATCGCGAGTGCGATGACCCCTATGCCGATGCAAAGTCCAAGAATGTCTCCGGCTACAAGGTTTATCGCACGACTTCCGAGCGAGGTCGTTCAGCCCCGTGGAACATTAATAATTACGAGAACCACTCAACGTCCGCACAGGGCGGGGCCGCTTCGAATAATGTCAACAGAACTGTGAATCTCTTACCTGAAGGCGCAACAGGTCAACTCCAAATTGCCGTTCGTTCGTTATCGCCCGTTGAACTGGCCGTGCTAATTCAAGCATGCCAAGTGCCATGGCGTCTAGGAGGAGGTAAACCGTTGGGTTTGGGACTATGCGAGGTGAGTGATATTCGGATCTTGAATGAAGACGGAGGGCAGGTTTCCATGCCTGCAAACTGGAAGGAGAACGCTAAAGCCATGGAGGAAGGCGTCCGTTGGTGGGTTGCTTCACAGAAGCCCGTTTCCCGGCTTCGCTATCCCAGTGCGGTGGAGAGGAACCGCAGAGGATTGGTCCATGGAGGACAAGCATGGTTTAAGCGACACGCAGAACCAAGAAAGCAGCCAGATGACTCCAGCGTTAAAGGTCTCCAACCACGTTATCTCGGCGGATCGCTGCGGACCAAGGCAAACGCTTCGGAATTGCCCGGACAAACGCTGCCACTGTTTGATTGTGATAAGCCTTTTGATGATGTCCTGTACGGCTACGACATGATCGTGACGCCTAAGAAGGAAATAAAACGCAACAATCAGGCAATCGATGAAATCTGGGCCATCGAGCCATTTTCGTGCGAGCGCCACATTCGCGGCAATGAAACCTCCGGCCCTAACACCTCGCAGAATCGTGAGACGCGCCTTGAGCAGAAGGGCGCGCGGCTTCCCTCCGGTGCGGGCCCGCAGACGCCGCCGCTCCAGAAGCCAGCCCCCGTTCCCGTCACGCCGGCAATGCCTGTTGTCGCCAAAGGTGCCGTTCTCTCCTGCGTCATCACTGAACCACGTGCGGGCAAGACCAGCCTTTGGGCTACCGTCGAGGGAATTGAACTCACGGGCATCATTGAAGATCACGACAAAGTCCCCACCCAGTCCCGATCGGTCGGTACCAAACTGCCCCTTTACGTGATTAGTTACACGGTATACAACAAGCAGATCAAGTTCGGCTGGGCCCGCGCCAACACGCCGTCTCTGCCAGCCCGCCCGAAACCTTCGAACTTCAACCGCCGCTGAACTGAACTCCAGCAATCCTGCTCTTTGACAAGTCAATATCACCTGACAAGCCCGGATCGCTGCCATCGATTCCAATATCCGGCTTCAGTTGCCCCGGTGTTGCAAGCGGCCCCCACCAGTTGCCGTCTGGAAAATCCGCTAGTTACCTGGTCCTCGATGACCACAATGATGCAAATTTTAAGGATGAAATGTTTGCAATCACTTGAAAACTCTATACTTTACACGCGATCTATTGCGCCCCACGGCCGTTCAGAGGCCATTGACACTTGTAGCTAACGCGCTTGCGGATCGCCGCCGATTGCGCCCCACGGCCGTTCAGAGGCCATTGACACTCGTCCATATTGCGCTGATATACAA
>Ga0163144_10016338_pt1 | contig 15209 bp, 26 predicted proteins | sample OliLak19BULKMAT1_FD_123175 | JGI IMG/M metagenome (GOLD analysis project Ga0163144, IMG submission 123175) | Freshwater microbial mat bacterial communities from Lake Vanda, McMurdo Dry Valleys, Antarctica - Oligotrophic Lake LV.19.BULKMAT1 | ecosystem: Environmental > Aquatic > Freshwater >... | reverse complement strand
ATTTTCTATATTTCACCGGAGCAACTGAACCAACAACCTTTTGATACCCGTGCCGACATCTATTCCCTGGGCTGTGTCCTTTTCCACAGTCTGACCGGCCAAATCCCCTGGCCCACACTCCGGGATCCCCTGGATCTGGTTAATGCCCATCTCTTTATTCCTCCGACACGGGTGGAAGAACTGGTGGAAGGCGTTGATCCGGAATTGTCCGAGTGGGTTTACTGGCTGTTAGGCAAACAACCGGACGACCGGCCTGCCAGTGCCCAGGATGCGCTGCTAGTGCTGACCAAAATCATGCTTCGCCTGAACAAGGAAGCCAATCCCGACCACTTTGCAGAAGTGCTTCAACTGCTGGAGGTGGAGGACAACCTGCCAACCAAAGCCCGGACTGATCGGGTTCCCAAGCCGAGAACAAAAAATCCGCTTTTGAATTTCTTCAAAAAGAAGGAAGAGTAGAAAGACCAGAACTCCCTGGAAATGGCTGCCCGACTAGGACTCGAACCTAGAACACCCAGCGATAGGTTCAGGTTTGGGGAGCTGGTTTGGACTGGTTTGCACTTCATAAAAATGGTTTTAACGGTTGCCTGTTTGTTACAATTCTGGTTACAGTCCCCGACATGCCCGGAGTCTGCAAATATTCCCGAAAGGGATCCCCCTATATCTGGCTGAAGTGGAGAGACCCTGTCAGCGGCCGCTCTAAATATGCAAGCACCCAAATTAGGCCGGACGAAGAAGACGCCGCCCGCCGCGTAAACCGAATGGTAAATCGGATCGAAAGTCGAATGCTTGAACACACTCCTGGGGAAGGAAGCAGGAAGGAGGCGTGGGAACTTTGGGCTCCAGAATGGATTAGATCCCGCACGAAGCCAGGATCCGCCACACAGCGGCGCTACCTGCAATCGTGGAAGTTTCTCTACCGCTACATGGTTGACCAAAAACTGAATACGCCGGAAAAATTCTCCCGGGAGCACGTGTACTCCTTTGTGAAGTGGCGCATGAGCGAAGTTAAAGAAAAGTCCGGACGGTCTCCCTCCCTCAACACTGCCCTGGGCGACCTGAAAATTTTGGACATGGTCCTCAAAGAAGCCGACCTTCGACACTATTGTGCCGGCGTCGTTACTAAAAATCACGGCATGGAAAAAGATGATGCCGACGAGAAACCCGAGTATACCATCGAGGAGATGCTGTATATCCGAGAAGAACTGATCAAGCTCAGGGAGGATCCAGGCTGGCAAGAGGACGCTGATTGGATGAGAATAGCCTGGGAGATATCCCTGGGCACCGGCTGCAGGCACAAAGAATCTAGGATCCGCGCGATCCACGTGAACTGGACAACATGCGAGATCCTGCATCCCAGTCCCAAGGGCGGGAAGCGGAAGGCCTTCGTTCACGCGGCGTCCGATGACATCATCAGATACCTGCGCCAGGTTTTTAGCGACGGACGTAAAATCACTTGGAACCTGCCGTCCAGCAAACTTAAAATGACCGGACTGCGCTGGAGCAAATTCTTTAAAAAAATTGGCCTGCGGCATCTGTGCTTCCACTGTACACGAGTTACCTACATTTCCGTCGGCGAACGCGCGGGCACCCCGGAGAAAGTTATGTGCGAACAAGTCAACCATGCAGACAAGGAGATTCATAGAGTTTATTCCCGGCGTCCCACGGAAGAACGCAGGCGGTATGCTAACGCGATCCCGCTGCCTCCAGCTGTTTTTTCTGGGCCTTAAGAGAATCCGCAGGGGCGATATCTAATCCTACCTTCTGGCGCCTCCAGGACTCCCAGTCCCGCCATGCAACCCGCGATTCGAAAAGAGGGAACCCCGGCTTTTTGGAAATAGCCAGCCCCCGGGTATATTCATAGTTAGCTAAGGCGCACCACTGTTTTAACGTCAGGCTACCACCGTCCTCCTTAATCTGACGGACCTCATCAAGATTAACCACCCGCAGTTGCTTATCCAATACTCTCACACACCCTCCTTTTTAAAATTCTCCAGTGCCGCCCGGCACCGGTCGCTCACATTTGCATAATACCCAAGGCCGTCTTTGAGCCATTGCCCATTCCCCTCGTCGCTGTTAGCAATCCCGACCGAGGCCCTAGCTAACCAGTCCGCTTCCACGTCGCGTAAGACAGGGCAATCCAGCAAGGGCCGCAACTGAGGATTGGGTTGCAGATACAAAAGCTTTTGCATCGCCTTTTTCTCGTCACGCCTACACCCCGGCAGCCTTGTCAATCGCACAGCCGACATGGCCCCAGGATCCGCGCCCAGGACAATCAGCCCATGCTTCATGGCGTGCTTCTGCCCATCCCACTGCGATTTGGTTAGGCAGTCCACGCGCACGAGCGCGTGGATGGACCGCCCGCCGGAAGTGTAGATGGCCCCGATCCTCATGGGGAGTTTCGCCAAGGCCGCCAGCCAGGGGGACAGCGGGGCCGTGTCCGACTCGATCACCATCCAGCGCCAGTCGGTGACTGACTCCTCAGATCGCCGCGACATCTTGGGCCGGCCGTCCTTGTCCTTTGATCGAGGGTTAGGATGATACCCGCCATCCACCGGCTGCGCCAGATACCACACGCCATGCGGGCCTGCCGTGGGCAATGGTTCGTCCGGCCAGATCGATTGACCCTGGGACATCTCATCCGTAAAGATCAACACCTTCTCCGATTGACGATACAACGCCGTAAGAAATGCCGCGGAATCCACCAGGGCTGGATCCAGTTCCGAGCGGTTCGCCAACCAGACCAGGTTCGTTTCCCTGGCCAGATCCCCGGCAAAGTTTTTTAAAAGCTGCAGATCAAACTCAGGCTTCATCCGGAGCGCCTTGGGCACCGCGACCTGCCGCACAGCAGGGGAATCCCCATAGACGGCATTACCCGAATCCACTAGCCAGCCGCTGGGCTTGTCGTTCTGGAAATCTTTGGCGACCTGGAATCGATACCTCAGCTTATCATCCGGGGACGGGGGCACACACTTGCGATTGTAATCCGTCAAGAGAGCGTAGGCATCCGCCTCCTGTAGCGCAAAACCATGCAGGAGAATATTGGCAACACCGACGGTCGCGTTGTGTCTGCCCTGCCCACTGACTCCCCCAGGGACGGCCATGATGTAGCTCCGGGCCCGGTCGATAGTCGTTGGACGTGGCATTACACAGCTCTCCGGATCGCTTGGTCATACTTTTTTAGATCCTCAATTAGTTCTTTTACAGTCGTCATGCTTTCTCCTTCGCGGGTCGCGCCCCGCCACCTTGATTGTTCAGTCCAAAGAGATTGCCGGGCACATTCCGCATCCAGACAACTTCAGTCCGCCTGTTCCCGCGGTCAGCAACGTGGGAGCGTTGGAGGCGTTCCCACCCTGCAAATATTTCGTCATACAGCGGCGAGGCATAGCCTGAGATGATAACCATTCCATCCAGCTTCCCCAACGCATCCGCAAGTGCGCGGTGTGCGTCATCGTCCATTTCATGAGCATACCCCCGCATCCCAGCCACCCGGGAGGATGCCACGTAAGGGGGATCCACGTAGTGCAGGGTTTCCTTGGCGTCCCATCGCTGCATGACCGCCACTGCATCGTCGTTTTCCAGATAGACCCCACGGAGCCGCGTTGCCCACCGCTCGACGTGAGCCCACAAGTGCCGCCACTCGTCGGCGGAGCTTCCTCCACACGTCCGGACACCCCGCCGCCAGCCGGAGAGCTTGCCCCCGCTCGCACCAGTGCTTCCGTGCGACTGATGACCGAGCACTATCATCCGCCTAGCGTCCTCGATGGCGTCTGGCGATTGCTCCCGACATGCTTGATATTCCTCCTCGCTGTATGGAGTGAGTGCCAGCAGTTCGGCGAGCTGAGCGGATTGTCCCTGATTCCGCAGCACGCGGAAGACGCTCACCAGGCGGGAGTATTTATCATTAAGCACCTCCACCCTGGATATCGGTTTTTGCAGTAACACCGAGGCAGCTCCCGCGAACGGCTCCACGTATGTCCGATGGGGTGGCATGAGAGAGATAATCCATGGACCCAGCCGCCATTTACCCCCATGGTAGCGCATCACAGGCCGCCGCGGAGATTGGCCAGGAGCCTGCTCACAACCGCCGATAGTCGTTGGACGCGGCATTACACGGCTCTCCGGATCGCCGAGCCCTCTTCCTCTGGCGCCTGATTTGATGCCAGTATCAGGACCTTTCCCGGAGTTTCACCCTCTTCAGGATCCTCCCCCTCATATACCCCATAAACCTCTTCAAGGGAAAATCCCAGAAACTCCAATTCCCCAGAATCCCCGTAGTCCTCCACCCGCCAGGTCGCCACGCGCATCTCTGGGTCATGCTTTTTCAGCTCCTCAATTAGTTCTTTTACAGTCGTCATTTTTTCTCCTTCGCGGGTTGCGGCTCTTGGTTTTAGGCTCACCAGTATTTTTTAACAATCCGGATCACCGCAGGAGCCTCAGGCCGTTTATCAGCGCGGTCTTGTGCCGCGACGTCGCTGTATTGCATGCCCTCGTATCGTTTTCCTAGTTTTGCGATATTAGCTGCGATACATTGCTCGCGGGTAAGTCCGAGTCCTTGGCGGATTCCTTCCATGTAGAATTCCAAATCTCCCAGCTCCTCCAGAACGTTTTCGCGATCCAACTCCTTGCGATAGATCACCTGCTTTTTTATCGCATCCAGCAGCTCGCCGGCTTCGCCGGATATCCCAATGGCCATGTGCATGAGGTGCGCGTCTTCGCCGTTGATTTCAGCCGCGATTTTCTCTCCACTTTTTGCCAGAGCCTTTACCATTTCGTCGTGTTTTATCATATTTTTTGTGTGCTTTCTTTTTTCATTTGTTGCTGGGCAGTTTCTTATAAATGCGGTCCGAAAATTCTTTGCTACTGACCAACGATTTGGCGTAGTCAGAGGGGGCAGGTTGCTGGGGGGCCATGGTCAGAAAAAGGAGTTCAACCGATTTTATAGTAGCTTCCTGCCCTCTCGAAAAATACACCAACCCCTTCTCCTCGGTTTGAATTTTGGCGGAGCTTGGCAGAGACTCACAGGCCGCGTGGAGGTAGTTGAGCACAGCGCAAACGCCGTGGTAACGCCCCGTCCCACCGCCCGCTTTTGCCTTGGAGGAGCCGTCTGATAACAACCAATTCCGCAGATGCAGGATGGGATCTTTTGTAGAGAGTCCGGCCCCGCTCAGCAGCGCCTCCCAGGCGCTCCTAATCAATTTGGGACGGGATACGGCCGCAAAGGAAAAACACCCCGCAACCAGCCCGACCCTGAATTGTTTCATCGCCTCCGGACCGGCGATGTAGAGAGGCATCGTATCCTTCCACCAGTTCGCGAGTTGCAAAATCTGCGGGATCGTAATCCGCTTAGACTGTCCATTCCGCAGTGCGATGACGGTTAGGATGTTGACAGCCGCCGAGACCTGATTGGGGCTGGTGATACCATGAGTAATCTTAAGCTGATCAGCAACGCTTCGTAGGACGCCACGATCCACCACGTCGATCATTTGGACTCCGTCCTGGTCTGCGGTGGACGGGAATCCGCGCATCACCAGCATCTGCACCGGAACCCGGGCCTTTAGGACGGCGCAGAGGCGATGCTGCCCATCCAGTAACCTGCCCCCATCATCAAAGGCAATCCCCTGGTGAGTTAGGCGCCATTTTCCTGATAGCATTTCGCGGGCGTAGGCATCAACTGTCGTCTCTTTCTGGCGGCGATTCCCTCCATTGTTTTGCAGCCATTCCGTGGCTTTTTCTACAGTCACGGTCTCAAATTTTATTGTCAGTCTATCTAGGGTTTTAGCATCGTTCATATTAATTTCTTTTTTTTATGTGGTTTAACGCGGCATCTGCACCTGGTTGATTAAGACTACAGCGGCGGATTGTTCCTTTCATGTCGCGGACATAAAGTTTTCCGCTGGCGTCTTTAAATGGTTCGCCGGGTCGAGCCCCCGCCCCGAGGCAAGCTGGCGCCTTCGAGTTGGGCTTGTAGCGCGTAACGCTTGGGCGTGTCGCCATCAGGATAAAATCAGCCGCTTGCAACGCGGCTGTGAGCCGATCGTATGGATTCATTTACGCTCCCAGGGTTCCAGGTAGGGCAACCCCACGAAGGCGAACACCGCTTCCTCGCTGTCCATCGTGTTCGAGTCGCCGGACGTAAGACATGTGTAGCCTGGGCCGTAAGGATTCCAGCGGTAGCCCCTCCGTTGCGCCTCCGTTGCGATCCGTGTGTTGCTGTCGGCAGGGCCGGTTCGGCATACCAGGTAGTTCCACCAGGAGGCCGTCGACGTCCGGAAGAGATCGACCGGCATCCCCGATCGGTGCAGGGCCAGTTTGTTTTTGTCGCCCCAAGCCGTGCCGCCAATTTTCGAAGGCCTTTTCGTTAGGGTGCCGTCTGCCAGCATCTTCGAAATCTCTTCGTCGGCGAGACTCACGGCCGCGCTCGAGAACATGTCCAACGGACGCTCTTCCATCCGTGATACATAACATATCTCCACGTCTCCCACGGTCGCCTTGCGGCGGCGAAGGCTACCCGCGACAACCAGCTTGCCGCAGAATGGTTGGAGCCGGTCGCAGAGTTCTCGGGCCACCTCCAGCGCGGCGGCGCGAGGATACCTAACCTTCGTCACTGGATGGCCAGACGGCCATCCCAACACTGCGGGCTGCGGAATCGGTTTAATATTCATGATTTATTTTCGCTGTCCGCGTCGGACACCCCGGCGATTGTTGAATTAAGAATCCGATGTAGTGCCAGCCTTGCAGCGCCCACCGCGTTTGCCTCTTCTGCCAGCCCGCGGACAGCTAGTTTCTCGGTGCGGATTTTATCTAACTCCAATTGGGCGATAACGATTGCCTCAAGAGCGTCCGGCGTCAACGCGATCATTTGCGCGTCTGCCTTGTTTTGGACTCGCACAATATTCCGCCCCCCTTTTTGCCTGACGGTCTCGAAAATGTGCGTGAATTTACCGTCTTGCATTTTCTCGGTGAAGTGTTCCCACGGGCCGGGCGTTGATTTAATGCCATCAATAGTCATTTGGAAGTTCATGAATTACCGTCCGATCCGCCCGGCAGATCCCTGGCCTCCCGCTCCAATGCCAACCTCATCGGACGGCGCCGCATGTAACGGCCCGTCACCGCACGGATTGCCGACAATGCAATGACCGCTGGCACCCGGCCCACTCTATCCCGATTTTTTTCGTTTTCAGACATCGGAATCAGTTACCTTTTTTGGGTTTTTTTGCAGCGGCTTTTTTAACCGTAGCTGTAGCTACAGCTGTAGCCGGAGCCGGAGCCGTGGCCACCTTGACGGCCTCCGCGAATTTAACCTTCGCCTGGGCGGACTTGGCTGCCGCCGATTCCGCATAGACCTGCGCATTAATCTTCTTGATATCTACTCCCAAAATTTTGGCCAGCGCCTGTAGATTTTCGTGGATTTTAAGCACCCCATATTGCTGAACCAGATCGCCACCCAGGAAGAAATCAATCAGCAGTCCATCGAGTTGCCCGGACGTCATACCACTGATGGCGGATGCTAGTTTCCGTTCCGTGTCTAAATTTCGCAACTTGGCCAGGGCCTCGGCGTCAACAAACCAATCGCCATCGGACGTGATAACAGCCCACTCCATCATGTCCCTGCGCTGCTGCAGGGTCATGCCCTTTTCGGCCACGGCGACCAGCTCATCCCGGATCCGTCCGGCCACCAGGCGAAGGTTCTCCACCTCGAGGGCATGCGCCATCACCTCCAGCTTCCTCTCCTCCACGCTCTTCGGTTTAGCGGCCTTGTCTTCCTCCTTGAAAATACTATACCCCGCGGAGATCGCGGCAGCGATGGCGGACTTTCTTTCAACCAGCTCTAAGTTTTTTCCGGCCTTGGTTCTCGCCAGATATACTTTGATCTCCGAGTCTTTAACCATCTTGCTCCAGGGCTGCACGGTCTTTTCGGACTGACCCTTTTTCAGCAAATCGCCGCTGGGCTTTGACCCCAATTTCACGTAGGGCGTATTCCAGGGCAACTCATCAGGGCCATAGTTGCTGCGTAGGATCACATCAGAGTCCTTGCGGCTCAGGCAGAATAGTTTCTCCTCCGGCTTGTGGTTGATCTCTTTCCACGCTGCGTAGACCAGCGCCTCCTCGGAATCATCCACCGTCTCCTTGATCAGATCCAGAGCCGCGGTCTTGCTAAGCGGCTGATTCCCATATTCGGGTTTTAGGATTTTGCCCAGAATTGTTTTTTGCGTGTCGAGGTCTTTGATGCGATCCAGCTCACCGCCGATCACGGTGCCGATCTGTCCACTCTCCAGCGCCGCCCTGACATCCGGGCCCACCTTGAGCAATCGCAGAGAGTTTGTAATCCGATTCTCAGAACAACCCACCTTGGCCGCAACGTCGCGGACGATATACATTTTGTCTTCCGTGCCCGGTTTTTTTAAGGCCAGCAGGCCAGCAAAACTCTCCGCCTCCTCCACCGGGTTCAAATCTTCCCGCAACAGATTTTCGATGCACTGTATCTCCATCGCGGCGGGGTCCCCGATAAGCCGGACAATGCAGGGGACCAGTTCAAGGGCGCACAGCTGGGCCGCCATATGCCGTCGTCCTCCCGCGATAACTTCATACGGGGAGGCCTCCAGGACCAGAGGCCGGGTATCATCATCCCCCATCCAACCGATGCACCACTGCGGACGCACCAGGAGGGGCTGGAGGATGCCGTTGACGGCCACGGACTGACAGAGGTCCTCCAGGGCCGCCTGGTCGATATGTTTGCGAGGATTGGTCTTGCTCGACTCCATCTCGCTCAGGGCGAGCATGGTTATCTCCGGCACCATTTTTTTGTCCAGTGCCTTTGATGATGTTGATGTTGATGTTAGTGTTGATGTTGATGTTGTCATACTTTTTTCCTTTGTTGCCTCCGTTTACCGGAGCCCTTTGTTCTGTTTTTGTTTCCTTGCTGAAGGTCGGAATAGGTTTCGCGTGCCGACTCGCTTTTTTGCCCGGGGATCTTGCATCCGCGCATCCCCGTCGATTTCAAATAGTCCGTATACATCCGGTTGATCCGCCAGCTCTGCGCGGCCTTCGTCTCCCCGAACATCTGGGCCAGGTCAGTCATGGACATGTTTCGGATCAGGCTCTTGTCCTTGGCATACGCCAGCGCGTAAAGCCTCCTCATGGTGACGCCGGGGTGCGGACCGTCCGCAAAGATATACCCTAACAAACGGGAAAAGGCCTCATCCCTGATCGCCCATTCCCCAGCAGACTCTTCATGGCCGCCCTCCCCGATAAGTTCCTTTGCCAGCAGGTCCGTAAGTGGCGTGCGATTGTCCGGCAGGTCGAAATCCCCGCCCTCGCGGCGATGGACTTTGCCCAAAACAGTATTGATGCGCAGCTCGTGATCATGCGGTTTTTCACTTTCCATAGGCCCCCGTATTGCGGCGGACTGCACCTAGTGTGGGGCGGCGGGAATCCAACTGGATAGAGATAAGGTCCTGGCGGCTCCAGCCCGGCGCGGTCTGACGGCGCTCGATGCAGGCTTGCAGCCGCGCTTTAAAAAGTTTTTGTAAATGTTTCATAAAAAATTCAGGGAAAGGACTGGCTCCAGGTTTTTTGGCGGGTGATTTTCTGCTTCCGATATTCCCGCACGGCGCGGTGATGATCATTTAACAATCGGATGGCCTCATCCCAGGTGCGGGCCTGCCCAGAATCGATCAGCCATTGCCTCTTGGCGCTCAACGCCATGCCACTCCACCGACTTTTTTTCGGATGCTGCGGGCTTTGCCCCGCCGGAAATTTTTGGATGGGCCAATTAGGGGCGATCATAGCAACTCCTCAAAGTTTTTCTGGCAGCGCGGGCAGATGCCGTGTGACACCCTCCGCCCGGCGTCACGCATCTGTTGAGTCTGGATCCGGGCGTCCGGACACCAGGCACAGACCGTGACCATCTCCTGACGTGGTAGGCGTTGCCGCGCTGCAGGGCCACCAGGAGCAAGAGACAGTTGAGGATTCGGTAGGAGTTCATTCATGCCTTTGGAAATATCTTTAATAACTTGCCACTAACAACACACCGCGCTGTCCTGTTCGGCCACCAGATCCATCACCATGCCTGTGTAAGCCACTGGGGGCAGCTGCCCCATGACCTTGTCCATCTCCTCCCCGGTGATCTCCAGGGTCATCCGGTTGATGAGGTTCTGGACCCGGACCAGAAAAACGCCGGGCAGAATCACGCTGGGCAACACCGACACCGCGAAGGCCCGGCAGCCACGGGCCGCCAGCTCCGTGCGGACCTGCTCGCCCAAAGCGCCCGCCAGAATGTAATCCTCCGAACTGGGATAATAGTCCGGAGGCGTGGAGCACAACCGGTTGTGGTCGCGGACTTCCTTCATAGCGCCTCCCCACTGCCAGGGGATTTCCGGCAGACCTCATACACATCCACCTTGGCCTTGCGGCGTAAAAGCTGGCTGAAGGACGCGGGCTCACGGACACCGGCCGTGACCTGGACGCGGCCACTGCGGCGGGCTCCGTGGGTGATGATTGGCTTGGCGGTCTTAGGCGTAGTCACCTTGTCGCGGCACTGCTCTGCCACATACTTGGGGTCGCACCCGGCTGCCAGCAGCGCGGGCCTCAGATCCTCGTCAGTCAGGACATGATCATGGCGATACAAGGCCATCAGCTGGCGCAGAGGGCAGCCGTCCCGCGTGCCCCCACGGACCAGCCTCCCGAAGTAGCGCGAATAGATAAGGGAAGCCGCCCAGCCCAGCAAGGGCTCATTACCGGCGCAGATCCTCTCCAGATCCCCCGCCCATTGCAGGGCGGTCTTCGCCCCGGGCTTGACCGCCTTCACTTGGCCGCCTCCGCCTTTGCTCCGGCGTCTAAAATAAGTGTGGGGTTTTCCAAAAAGAGGGGGAGGGCATAGCGCATAGCCCTGCGCATAATTTCAGGATTCTTTAAACCAGTTTTACCTGCCACCTCCTCCAGTTGAGAAGTTTCTTGCTCGCTCAGGCGCACCGATTGATTGCTTTTTCTGTCTTGCATTGTCATATTTGTAATACAATGCACTACAAAGAGTCAAATGTTTTATTTGTATTTTTTCAAAAATTTATTAGATTGATCTTCGTGAAGCACAAACCAACCAAAGAACACCTGGTGCAGGCACGCCTGGAAGCCCGCGAGGAAGCGATCGTCCAAGATGTCGTTGCCGCCACCGGACTTTCTCCCTCGGAGATCGTCCGCCGGTCCTTAAGGTTGACCCATCGACAAAAAGCAATGTTTAACAGCTACAGCTTTTTGCTGGAATGTTCGTGAAAAAGAAGAACAACATCACTCTCCGATTGGAAGAGGACCTGACTGAAATGGTCTGTGAAATTATCGGCAAAACCGGCATGGGCCAAAGCGATATCCTCCGGAGGGGATGGAGAATCTTTTACGCCGAGTTCGAGCGCCGTGGCTACGACATCCATTGGTTCCTAGAGGCCTCCGCACCCAACGCGGTCAAGACGGTGCGTTATTCTGACAAGGCCCACAAAGCGTCACTCCTAAACGAAAGCCCTCCCAAACCAAAGACCGGAACCGGCTGACCACACCAGGCGCAGCCTATCAGCCTGACCTCTTTAACCTCAATCTGCTACACCTAAATTTTTCCACTTGCCCACAACCTCCCAACCTGCTAGAACCAAAATTATGAAACTATTCCTCACCATCACCGCCGCCATCTTGTTCTCCGCCTGCCTCATCGGCGGCCTCCTCTATTACAACCACAGCAGAGCCGCCGCCGTAAACCTGGAAATTGCCATGGTCGATCTCCACCGCAGCGCCGCCGAACTCTCCCTGCAGGACGTTCGCGTGCCCCAATCCGAGGACGCCTGGACCGCCGCCGTCCAGAGCGTCGAACTACACATCAGGGAAATTCGCAAATTGAAAATGACCGACTTTTCCGCCACCGCCGCCGACGATCTCCAAGTCAAGCTGGACACCGCCAGAACGCATTGACTATCCTGCCGCTATGCGGCATCACTGCGTCGCCTGAAAATGCATCGCGTCCCGGCCCCAGAAGGCCCCCGCGGAAATCCAGCCCTCTCGCGCGAAACACTCCATCACCTCCAGCGGCATGTCCGCCGCCACCGGCCACGGCACCCGGTTACCATTGTCATCCGCATCCAGATCAATCGCCGCCCCCCGGGCGTGCAGAGACGGCAGGCTCCCACCGCGCATCACCCTGTTGTTATAACACCCCCCGTAATCTGAGCCCGGATCCATGATTTTTTTGTCCTCCTCGTAACGGTCCCCCAGGGCGGATAACACCCGGAGCAACGATTCCGCCACCCGCTCATGGCATCGCGTCGTGCGACATAATCGGCCCTCGTAAAACATCGGGAAGGGAAAAGAGATCGAAACCAGCCTGGACTCGTCACCCGCCGGGCCATAGAAGCCCGACAGGCTGCGCTGATCCGCCCAGGGCCAGGGGTGCGGACGCGGGAATAACGCGCGAAGATAGGCCTGACAGGCCGTGATGGATTTAGGGCCCCAGAACCCATCCGCCACCACACCCACCCGCTGCTGCATCTCAATGATGGATTCCTGATTCATAATCGTAAGTTAGCTTTAAAAGCCCACCCGCAACTCATCACTTCCCGCCATCCTCCAGGACGTAATGCCCGGCAGGCAGGGTGGCGGAAACAGGCCCCTGCTTCTTCCCATTCTCAAAATAAAACACCTGCGCCCGGACAGGTGCCGCCAGCTGCACCGGCTCGCCCCGGGGAATGAACACTGTCCTACCGGCGCAGGCTGATACGCACACCAGGCAGGAGAGACTGCAGACGATCCTTAAGATCGTCCGGAGCTGCCGAATCGATGATTTCATGGGCCAGACCTTTCTTGATGGCCGCGCCCAGGATTTCCACAATCATCGGGCCGCACTCTTTTAAGACGGCCCCGATGAAAGTTCCCAACCAGGTTGCAGTAGCCATCAGAGTATTATTTCTTCTTGCGGAAAAATTCCACCACTGCCATGACAGCAATATAGACGCCGTCAATCAGGGAGGCAATGGTCTCAATGACCGATTCAATCTTGTCCGCCTCCAGATCCAGTTCCGCCTTGAAGTAGGCCACCAACTCCGCCTTCTCGGCGGGCGTCAGATCCGCGAATTCCTCCCGGATCTCCGTGAAGTCCGTCACCAACACCAGGAAGCCGGACGCCACCGCGGGCAACTGTGTGACCAGACCCAGGTTGGAAAAACTGAATTTGGATTTGATGAGTTTCTCGATCAGCTCGGCCGTAGTGGCCAGGGCGGAAACGACCTGTTTGATTTTTAAAATGCCAGTCATACAAAATTGGCGGACTGTCAAAGCGGCGGCGCCGCCATCCTCTAAGGCCCCCCGCCGATCAGCCCCGGCGTGGTCCACACAGAGTCCTGGTGGGAGTAACGGGCATCCAAAAAAGTCAGAGCGATCGCCAGGATTTTAGCGCCTCGAAAGCCGCATAAAGAAACCCAACCACCGCGGCCAAGAAACCAAAAAAGCCAATGATCAACCAGCGCGTCACCGCCCACCAACCCATAGCTTTGTTGAAAGGTTCCAAAGAAATTTGCATCTGTTCCAGGACCTGCGACTGCGCATTGAGCACCTCGCCGATATCGTTGATCCTCTCATGCTGGCGGTCGAGGGTATCGAAGATGGTCCGCTGCTGGTGCGTGGCTCCCACCCGTGCGGACTCCGGGATGCAATCATCGTCCCGGGTGAGCCGGGGGATGATCTGCGCTGCGGATGATCTGGCGGGCGTGGACATCTTAGGAAGGGATCAGGTGGTTAGGCGTTAGGGCTCGGGATCTGGGGCTGGAGGCGGAGTCAGGGTGATGATACCGTCGGCTCCGATGCTGTGGGCCGGGACCTGGGCGATGATGGCATCCACGCTGGCTACGCCGTCCGCATCAGCAAATTGGACGAGGATGGCACGCACCCCGCCCGCGAACCCTGCAAAAAGTGCAAATATTTCCGCCGTTTTTTGCAGGCCCAGAGCCTGGCTGGTCGCGAAATTTTCTTCGTAGTTGCTGCTCCACAGTCCGACGCCGTGCCGCATTTCGCCAATGATGGCGTTGCGGAATGACTGTGCGTTGGTCTGGATTTTAACAGCCCGGTCTTGAGCTGGTGTTAGTGCTGATTGTGTTAATAGGCTCATGATTTTTTCTTGATTAATTGTTTTAGACTTAATGCCACCACGTTGTCAGGCCGCCCAGCTCCCAGGTGGCGGTGTAGCCCGGCGTGGTGCCGGTGGAGGAAAATATAACAGCAAAGGCTGATCCGGCGAAGATCGTGGACCCGATACTGCCGGTGAGTGTGGTGGCGGTGATGAGTGTGGCTGATGCGCCGGATTCGCGGCCCCAAACCTCAAGGCGCGACCCATTGCCGGGTGTGGCTCCGCCAACTGGCAACCATCTGACAAAAAACCCTGACGTGCCATAGGCGGAAACATTGGCCGAGGATGTTGTTTCCGTGGTGCCATCGTGGATACCTGCCGTGACCCGGTAAGTTGAGGTGGGGGAATTGCCGACGATGGAGACCCGCAATCCCCGGGCCGTCAATGCTCCGCCCGTCTCGTTAAGCTGCGACCCGAATATCAACGTGGTGGACAGCCCAATCGCAGCGGTGTCGCCCGGGAAATTGCCCACACAAGCAAAGGTGAACCCCCGGCCTGTGGGGGTTTGAGCCGTCCCTCCACTCAACTGAGAAAATGCATAAATGCCGGCGCGTGCCCATCCTGTTCCGGTCGATGCGACCTGGGACTTAGTCAACTGCACCCAAGATGATGTGTTAGTCGTAAATGCCGCGGAAAAGACGCTCTGAGCAAACTGCCAGGTTGTGCCCATCCGGAGGGGAACATACTCCGCCAGCGCAGCAGCCAGAGGTGCAGTTGATTGATCACCCGCCAGGCGGCTGAGATACCGGGAGTCAGAGGTTGCCACGTTGATCAACCTGTTGCTGCTGGTATCGGTGGCGTTGGCGGCGGTGACTGTGCCAGCGTTGATCGTCAGGGTGTCGCCGGACGCATCGCCTGCGGTCAGGTTGCCATTGACCGTGGCGGTGCCCGCAAACACATTACTAGCAGCCCCGAGGCGAGCTATCCCAGCGTCAAAAACCCACGCATCGCTGCCGTTTGAAATAAGCCGCCGATGGGAATAGGCGGCGGTGATCGCCTCCGTTGTCGCGCCGTTGATCGTGTCTGCACCGGCTCTGGTCAGGACAATCGTATT
>Ga0163144_10016337_pt1 | contig 15209 bp, 7 predicted proteins | sample OliLak19BULKMAT1_FD_123175 | JGI IMG/M metagenome (GOLD analysis project Ga0163144, IMG submission 123175) | Freshwater microbial mat bacterial communities from Lake Vanda, McMurdo Dry Valleys, Antarctica - Oligotrophic Lake LV.19.BULKMAT1 | ecosystem: Environmental > Aquatic > Freshwater > Lake... | reverse complement strand
TTGTTTCATTGTTTCATTGTTTCATTGTTTCATTGTTTCATTGTTTCATTGTTTCATTGTTTCATTGTTTCATTAGGATTCGAGCCTGGAGGAGCAACCGAGCCCGAATCATAATCACAGGAGCGGAGAGGATTCCCCGCCCCCGTTGAGGTCAGTTCAAGTTGACGGACACGTCATCCACATAAAAGCCGCCGAAGACATTCAAGCCCTGACTGTTCCCGGCGTCGCTGACGAAGTTGAACTCGATCTTGATGTTTTTCCCGCCGACATTGAGGGCAGGCAGGACGAGCGAGTTTTCTGACCAAGTGCCTCCGAGGCCCCCGATCCCGGTGAGCGCGAGCCCGACGATCGGCGCGTCGGCGTTGTCCGCGTCCAGCACGCGCACCGCTCCGAAATCCCCGACTCCGTCTGTATCGATCAACTGCCGGAAACGCAGGGTGGCACTGTTGCCCGCCGGAATCGCGATGGTCCGAGTGATCAGCGAGACATTCACATTCTCGGTGTAGTAGCCGGCGATATTGGTGCCCGCGCAGTTGGGCACGGTGAAAGCGGTGGCAGGACCGCTCGGGACGCCCGACGGCACTCCGACATCCCAGTCGGTTCCGTTGACCAATCCATTGCGGCTCCAACCGGCTGGCAATTCCGCGGCAGCATCAAAGTTCTCGGCGAGCAAGGGCGGCGCGGCCCTCTCGACCACCGCAAAGAAGCGACGCACGTCGCCACCCCCGGGGACGTTGGTAAGCGTGTTGTTAGGAGGCGTGGCGGGCAGATTTACCCGGCCGTCCCACACAGGCCACGTCGCGATCGGGGTGGCAAGGTCGGTGCTGGTCACGATGTCATACGCCTTGCCGGCTTGGCTGGTCCAAGTGAAGTCGTAGTTACCCGGCGTCGCCGCGTTCGGCAGGATCGAGACAGTGAACGGCGCGGGAGAAGGCGGGGGCGAATCGACGACGGAGAAGCTTTTTGCGTCGTAGATGAAGGGAAAGTTGTTTGTTCCGACGGTGGCGTTCCGGACCCGGCCGCGGGTGCTGAACCCAAAATAGCTGCCCGTGAAACTGGAGGCTGCAACCGTGGCTTCGAGAACTTGCGAGAAATTGTTCTGATCGGTCAGGGTGAAGTCGATTTCGAGGTCTGTGCCCACAAACTTCAAATCGGCGCGGTAAGTGAAGGTCGTCCCGATTGCGTCCGCCTTGTTCAGTCCGTTGAAGTTGGCCGTAGCAAGAAAGGTTGTGCTTTCAACGCCTCCGTTCAGTATCCGAATGGTACCAGTCGAAAGATTGTGCTGGAGAGTCAAGCCGGCGGCGGAGTTGCCGGTGATCGCTGCCACAGTATCATTGCTTGCAAAAAGCGAAATGCCGAACCGGTTATTGTCTAAGGCGTAGGTGTTGGCGATCTGAAGGATGCCCGTGATCGTGCAGGAACTTCCATCCGCCCGGCTCAACGTGTACTGCTTGAGCAGGCTGGCGTTGACCTGGCCGGAGTCATTGGTGGGGGCATTCGAGAAGCGTGCCGCTGTGGAAGTTAGTTCCCATACAGGAGCCGGTGTGCCAGTGCCGGTCTGGGTTGCGGCTGTGAATCCACCATAGCCAGAATTATTGGAACCGAAAACCGTTTCGTTTCCGTATGCGCAGACGGAAAGCACGATTGCACTCAGGGAGGCAAGACAAACGGACTTTTTCGAGGTGTCCAGAATAGGACGCAGGTTTTGTGTGTTGTTCATGGTTTTATTGAGTTTAGGTTTTTATCAGCTGATTCATGATTCTACGGCTCCTAGTGGGGTGATCGGGTATTAGGACTTCTGTAAACCTCTTCGGCGGAACAGCAGGCTGATGCCGCCGAACAGCCCGACCATCATCGTGGAGGATGGTTCGGGGATCACGGAGAAGGTATCGAACGAGCTTGCCGTGGTGGTCTTCATGCGCATGCTTGCCCCGGAGAAAGTTCCGTCGAGAAGCGCGGCATCGGTCACCGTGTTGAAATTGCGATTGATGGCTTGCGCCGCGCCCCCGTTGCGTGAGACGGAAAACAAGAGATTAAGGGTAGTTCCGGTGAAAGTTCCAACTGCCGTCAGGTCGAAGATATCGCCTTGCGCAAAATCATATCCTAGGCTCGTGGTTTGAAATACAATTCCGCCTACACCCGTGGTCATACGAAAGCTATCGTTATCAGTGCCGGTGCCGATGAGGCCGTGAAGTTGGAGCGTGATACCAGTATCGAGACCAGCTGCTGTGGCGGCGTCCGCGAACAAATGAATGCCACCGATCCGCTCGTTGTTCGCGTTGGTCACCTCAAATGTGGACAACGTGAAACTGGTGGTGACCGTAAAGTTGTTGGTTTCCCCGCCGCCAAGACCGGTGAAAGCTTTCAGCAACCCCACATTGTGGAAGCCCGTGGTAGTTTTATCACTTTTATCCAGCAACACGCTGTCAGCCAGGTTTGTCGCTTGCCCGGTCCCGGTGGCGGGGACAGTGAATCCGGCGTCGCCGAAGGTAGTCTTGCCGGTGCCAGTTCCGAAGTCATAAGTGACTGGTGTGATCACGGCCCCGGATGCGGCCGGATGAAATGCGACCAGGCTCAGTGAGACTAGCAGGGGAGCTTTTTTCGCGATATCGAGCGTGTGCGTCAGTTTGGGCTTTGTGTGCATCTTTCGATTTTTCTTCTTTGAGTTGTCTATAGCTTTTCCACCTTAAAATTATTATAGATGGATTGTTTGGTAGCCATGTGGCGGATTCCGATTCGGCCTTTTTGGATTTTGCGTGGTTCGATTCCCTCGGCGATTTGGCTCGTGTCCCATGTGTGGTCCACGTGGAGAGTCGCGCCGCTTTGATTGTAGAGGCGCAAGCGGAGGGAATCGCCCTTTTTATCAACAATAACCTGATAGGTTTCTCCGGGAATCACGCCTGGGTAGTCCACCATCGGTTCAATCAGACCTTGTGTGGGATACCATTGGAGTTTTTCGTCTCTCCAAGGATATCGCTTGCATCGGATGTTTTCCCGCAGGCTCAGGCTCAGCAGGTCCATGTAGGTGAAATAGGTCGACATGTCCGGCACCTCGCGCAGGTTGCGCCACTCATGGATGTCCTCGACATAGGGCGGGGTACCGATCCCCTGGGCATGGATGTAGAGCAGCGTATTGCCGTAGCCGCTTGCATCCACCTGCTTCATTTGATAGCTGATGCGGATGTCGCCCTCGAACACCTGCTTCGTCCAGAGCACGGCATGGTGGGCGTTGTATTCCACAGGGTCGTCTTCCTTGGTGACCGTCCCGCCCGCGAAGTAGAGCCCTCCCTCGCGAGGCTCCAAGGTGGCTTTTTTGCCATCGAGAAACCATTTTTCCTGCCAGTCGCCGTGCATGACGTCTTCAAAAAGCACTTCGAGCGGTCCATCCCCGTCGGTCCGTTGATTCTCGACGACCAGCGATTGCAGGACGGTTTCCGCGGGCTCTGCGTGGATTGCACGGAAAACGAAAGCGACTGAGAACGCTAACAGCAGCCCGGCCGGAAACGAAATCGTTGGTTTTGACGTCTGCATAAAGAGGTTTTTAGAAGAAAATCCGTGCTTTCTCCGCCGGAGCCGTGATCGCTTCGGGTGTCGGATGTGTACATGGTTAGAGTATTTCACTCCGTTCTTAATCTGGTATTTCCAAACGGTCCTGATTCGTTGCAAATATTTTCCTGCTGAATCCGCAGTGAAAAAATAGGCCATTCCAAATGGAGAACGAACGGCGGTGGTCCCCATGGTAGTGCGGTCGATTCTAGGGAATCACCGCGCTCACCCTGAAATCCTTGTAACGGGCCGAGCGGGTATACATGTGGCGCAGGCCGATCCGGCCATGGGTGACCGGCGGGAGCTTGTCATTTTCGAACCAGAAAACCTTAGTCGCATCCGGACCCTGCACCTTCATCGCAATTTCGCTAGCCTGTTTAAGAATGGTTATCCGATACGTCACCCCCGGTTTGAACAAGCCGGTGTCCGCGTATTCCGGAGTGAGTTCGGTTCCCCGAAGGGTGTCACTGTCAGGCATGTAGCGGCGCGCCCGTATGTAGTCCACCCCGTTTCCCTCAATCAAGGGGCTGCCGGTGGAATAGCTGATGTGATAGAGGTTCATGTTGCTAAAATATTTCCCCATGTCCGGAATAGCCCGGCGGTCGGACCACTTCGTGATATCCTCTGGGAAGTCCTTGCTGCCATCGCCGGTGCCCTGGATGTAAATGAGGATCACCGATTCGATGTCTTCCATGTCGGTGCGGGTGAAATCGTATTCGATTTTGAGATCCCCCGCGAACTCCTGTCTCGTCCAAAGGACCATGTGGTGAGCCTCGTCCTTCCAGCGCGGACCGGCATGGAGGTGCATCCCCTGCGCTTCGTTGGTGACCGCGGCGATCTCGCCATCCAAAAACCATTTTTCCTGCCAAGCACCGTCTTTCCAGCCGATGACGCCCGGTTCCCCAGTCCCCTCGTCAAAGAAGACCTCCTTCCACTGATGCGCCCGATTCATCTGCTCAAAGCGCGTTTTCCCGGTCTCGCCGGCGTCGGAGCGGGGAGCGGTCTCGGAATCCTCTTTTTCCCCTTTCACGCCGGATGGCTCGGCATGGCCTGTCTGGAAGGTGAGACAGATCGCGAAAACCCTCAGCAGGCGATTCAGGAACAGCGTTGGGGACTCAAGTGGATGCATGAAAAGAACTTTGATGAACTAAGAACGGGAAATCATTCGCCCCAAAAGAGCCTCTGGCGAAGACACTTCGTTCGTATGGAACCCAGTTACACCCTTGAAATGTCGGAAGACTCCAGAAATGTTGCGAAAGATTTCCACAAAAACGCAACGGTCCCCGGGCGGCGGAAATATTAGTCACGGCACGGAGACGCTTCCATGCCATTAACGAACACGCCCGCAACTCGTCCCTTAAGGGCGCACTTTCCAAAAACCCATGAAAAAACTGATCTTCCCCTTCCTGCTGCTGGCCGCGGTCCTCGCGGCGCTCGCCAGTCCCGGAAGCGGGGATTCCGACCCGCCGCCTCCACCGAAAACCTCCGCTCTCTGGGGCGAGTCCGGCGAATTGTGGAACCCGGCAACCAGCCGGCTCAAAGATTTCACGAGCGCCGGCTACATGAGTGGCAATGTCCCCATCCCCGATTGGCCAGTAGGGGTTGATGTCACTGATCCGCAATTTGGAGCGATCCCGAACGATGATCTCGATGATTCACAGGCTTTCATCGCCGCCGTTGCCGCCTGTCCTCCCAACCACGCCGTGTTCGTTCCGAATGGAAAGTATATCATGCTCCAGCGTGTGGTGCTCAATCGCGATTACATTGTGGTGCGCGGGGAAGACATGTTCCAGACAGTTTTATTTTACCCCAAATACACAAACGAAGTTTACATCAACGAGGTGGGTTTCGACCCGGCAAACCCGTCCAAAAGAAATACCGGCGTGGACCCGTTCTTTCTGATTCCCGGCGGCACCCACCGGAGCATCGAAAACCTGACCTTCGAGTTCCGCGAGCAGATCAAAATGGGGCATTGGGAGCACAAGGGCAACGATGCGATCCGTCATGCGGGCACCCACAGTTGGCTGCGCAATCTCTATGTTAAAAACGCAGACCATGCGATCGCCACCGGGGGTGGGAGATATCTGTCGCTGGTCAACATCATCTTTGATCAATATTCTGGACGGGACAAGGTCACCACAGAGTTGGAGGGCAGCGTCGTGGGCCACATGGCGATCAACCTCAATGACTCGAGTAACAATCTGTACCACAACATTTTGCTAACGGACAATTGGTCGCATGAGTTTGACGAGAAAAGTAACTCTGGGAACGTGATTTCCTCGGTCCGGTCAGAAGTAGGGGTTATCGCGTATCACGGACAGGGGAGTGTGGGTAACTTGTATACCGATCTCGAAATCGGGAGCAACAGTGCCACCGGGATGGGGAACAGTGTGAATCAAAGACAGGAGACTTACTGGAACGTATATTCGCGCAATGGCTCGCTGAGCACAACCGATGTCGAATTCCCCTACAACACCGTCGGCGAAGGCAATGATCACGTCTTCGTGGGATACGGGATTGATCCGGCGGTTTTCCCCACCAAGATCACGACTGAAAATGGAACAAGTGATAACTTTTGGTACGAAGCGATTGCGCCGAGCGCCCTGCAACCTAAAAACATTTACCTGGCTCAGATGGCCTACCGGAACAAGCCCGTCCCGCCAAGCCCTCCCATGGTATTGCCGAATCCTTATACAGGAGACGTCATTCGAATCGAACCCGTCGAGGACAATGGGGTAAGTTCCTCAAACCCGGACACGGTGACCAATCCGCTGGCGATCTCGCTTCCTGTCACAAGCAATCCTTACTTTAAGTTCGATCTCACGGGTCTCGACCTGGCATCGGTTCACCGCGTCCGTCTGCGGGTGACCTCGCGCAGTCTGATCAATACTCCGGTTGAGTTTGCCGCTTATTCGGCTGCGAATGATCTCTGGACTGCCGCCACTCTGACTTTTAACAACCGGCCGCTGCCGGTCGTGGCTTTGGACTCGGTCCAAGTGAATGAAAATAGCAAAGCGACGACGCTGGAATTTGATGTCACCTCCTTCGTCCAGGCGCAGTTGGCGGGGGACAAGGTGGTGAGTTTGATGATCGGCAAATTGTCTGGGAACGGGTTCTTATCGAGTTTCAACAGTTCTGAGGATGGATTTGGCCCCGAGTTGATCATCGAGCAAGTCCCCTCGGCGGTGCCTGGCGCGCCGAGCGCGCCGAGCTCGGTTAGATCCTCCAGTATGATTGGAAACATCGTGCTCGATTGGGAAGACAACCCGGAAGCAGATGTTGTCAGCTACAACGTTTATCGCAGCACGGGAGCGTCCGCCCTCACCCAGTATGGTTTCCCCATCGGGATGGGACTCACGACCAGCGACTTTGTAGACATTCAAAGCCAACATGACCAAGGATGGGATGTGGGAATGGTTCGCAATGACCTGCCCTATTTCTATCGCGTTACCGCCGTGGACAAACACGGCTACGAGTCGGAAAGCAGCTTGGAAATCGTTGGCACGGCGATCGGGACAGCCAACAATACTCTACCCCCGGTGTTCGTCTCGGGTCCATTGGTAATGCCAAACGCGACTCAATACTTGAGCTACTCGGGAACCCTCGCAGGTTTAGCCACCGACCCCGAGAGCGACCCTATGTATTTCTCCAAGATCGACGGGCCGAAATGGTTGTCGATTGCCACCAACGGCACCCTCAGCGGGACTCCGCGCCACGGAGACAACGGCACCTTCCAATTCAACGTGCAGGTCAATTCCCTCGGCGGCGGCCGTGACGAGGCCATTGTGCAAATCACGGTGAACCCCGGTCCTCCCGATGCGCCGGTGGGTTTGGGAGCCGTGCCCGGCGCTGCGAGCGTGCAGTTGGATTGGAGTCATGGCTCCGAGGGCTCGGCCGGCTTCACGTTCAAGGTTTCCCGGTCCATGGTAGCCGGCGGTCCCTACACCGAAGTCGCCTCGGGACTGACCGCAAGCAATTACACGGATTCCGGTTTGAGCAACGGGACGACTTACTACTATGTTGTCACCGCCAACAATTCCTCCGGCGGGTCGCCGCCGAGCGTTGAAGTCTCCGCAACTCCGGTCGCGGGGCTTGCCATCATGACAAATTTCCTCGGGGGAGTGCTGAGTGTTTCTACCAATTGGGATGCCGGGTTGCCGGTCGGCAAGTGGGGGCGGGTCAACGTCGATGCAACGGCCGATACCACAGTCACTCTCAATGCCTGGTCTGTGCTGCACACAGGTGGAAGTCTGCTTCAGTCGGGCACTGGTGCGCTTCGGCTCGACACTGGCACCACTTGGATCACGGAAGGCCCGGCTGCCACGACATCGACCGGCTTCCGCGGTTTCACCGTGGCGGGCGGATCATCGTTCACCCTCCGCAGGGGCACCATCAAAACCGAGAGCGGAAAGGACTGGAGTGTCACGGGTACCAACTCGGTTATCACGGTCCATGGAGGGACCATCAACCTCGGAAGGAGTCTTCTGCTGTCATCGAGTGGTCGATTGGTCGTCAACGGGGGAGTGATCAATGGCGTCCAGGGCGTCGGCGACATTGGCGTGAGCAGCATCGCCACGGGGACTCTTAACTTCAACGGCGGAACCACGACGATTCACCGCATCGGCCTCGCGGGTTCGAACTCGACTTTGAACCTCGGCGGCTCCACGACAGGCTCAGTGACCGCGACCGCGTTTACCGCTACATTCGGATCGAATTCAGTGATCAACTTCCTGCCGGGATCGCGCATGTCGCTCAGGATTTCGGGCGCGGATGAATGGGCCGCTGCCCTGTGGGCCGCCGCCGACCTCACCTACAACGGACAGGGTCTCGCAAGCCTGGGTTCATGGACTTCGGTCATCGCGCCGAACGGCCTCGGGCCGGGTGTTAGATTCGATTACGACAGCGCGACGGAAACCCTGCGTCTGCTCGTAAATCCGGACAGCGACGGCGACGGGATCGACGATTCCTGGGAGGTGCTTAATTTTGGGTCCGCTCAAGCGATCAATGGCTCCATCGATTCCGATGGCGACGGAGCACTCGACTTTTTTGAGTATCTATTCGGCTCGAATCCCAAAAGTGCCGCCAGCATGGGCTTTCAGGTTCGTGCCGAAGCCGGTCCTGCGGGAAATAGCAAAATTTTCCGCTGGGAGGTCTTGCAAAGATTTGTTTTGGGCACGGATTATAAGGCATCGATCTCCACCAATCTCGGCAACTGGAATTTATTGCAAAGCGGCGACTATCAACTCAGTCAGGATGTCTTGGGCGGGAAGACCCAGGTGGAACTCCGGCTCACCGTCGATCCCGGCCCGAAAGCTTTTTTGAGACTCCAACAGCCTTGATTGTTATATCCCGTATTTTTCCATGAAACGTCTCCTGATCGCGCTTTTCGCTCTATCCATTGGCACGGTCCCGGCGAAGGAACTGCCTGTTCTGAAACCCGTCGGCGACAAGACGCTTCTGCATGTGGATGGAGCGCCTTACCTGATCCTGGGCGGCCAGGTGATGAACTCCAGTTCGTTCGATCCCGAATGGATGGAGTCAGCTTTCGATCGGATGAAGGCGTTCCACATCAACACGGTCGCCGCGCCGATCTCGTGGCAGGCGGTCGAACCGGTCGAGGGCGAGTTCGATTTTTCGCTGGTGGATAGCCTCATCAAGCAGGCTCGTGCGCGTGACATGCGCCTGGTCCTGCTTTGGTTTGGCACCTGGAAGAACGCCCGCTCGTTTTATCTTCCCGAATGGGTGAAAACCGACATGGACCGCTTCAAGCGCATGGAAAGCGCGGATGGCGGACGGCTCGAAGTGATCTCCAATCTGTGCGAGGAAACCAACGCCGCCGATACTCGCGCCTTCGTGGAATTTATGCGCCACCTGAAGAAGATCGATGGCGCGGAGAACACGGTGGTCATGGTGCAGATCCAGAACGAGGTGGGTCTGTTAGGTGATACTCGCGATCGCTCGGCGTTGGCGCGGCGTGCGTTCGAGGAGCAGGTTCCACCGCAATTGATGGATCAACTGGACAAGAACAAGCAGCGGCTCACGCCGCATCTCAAACAGGTGTGGGCGCTGCCGGGATACAAAATGAAAGGGACGTGGAGCGAGGTGTTCGGCGATGGTATCGAGGCGGACGAGATTTTCATGGCGTGGCATTTTGCCCGCTACATCAATCGCATGGCCGAAGCCGGTGAGGCCGTTTACAATCTACCGATGTATGTAAACGCGTGGATCGGACAGTTAGAGATCGGTATTCCCGGGAAATATCCGTCCGGCGGACCGGTCGCCAGGATGATGGATATCTGGAAAGCAGGGGCACCAACCATTGAGCTGATGGCTGCCGACATCTACGCCTTCTACAAGCTGCGTTGCGAGGAGTTCAGCCGTCAGGATAATCCGCTATTTGTGTCCGAAGCCTGCGCGCTGTGGCTCGGCGACCGATGGAGCGCTCCCGCCAAGGCATTCTACACCATCGCCGAGAAGCAGGGCATCGGGTTTTCGCCCTTCGGTATCGATCACGATCACTACGACGCCGACCATCCCATCGGCGTGGCCTTCGCCGCCCTCGAAAATCTAAAACCGTTGATCGTGAAACATTTCGGAACGGAGAACCTGCGCGGGTATTTCAAGGAAGACGAAGAAACCGAGAACAGCATCACCATCGGCCCCTATCAATTCAATATCACCTATCAGCCACTGCTGGAGGATTGCTACGGACTGATCATCCGCAACGGCGAAAACGAGTTCATCTTCGCCGGTAATGGAGCCCGTATCGTGTTCGTTCCTGCCAATCCGAAGGATCATCCCGGAGTTAGCATCACCTTGGTCGAGGAGGGCTCGTTTGATGCGGGCGGCGAATTTTTCCGGAAACGCCTCGTGGGTGGGGATGAGACGATCGGGACGGCAGGAATCAAGCTCCCCGCCCATGGCTATGATTTGTCTCATCACCGCAATAACATGTCGATCCAGCGGGTCCGACTCTTTCTGCACCCACCGCGCAAGGAGGGAGCCGCCCAAGGCACGGACACCACACCTGAATTTTGAATTCATGTTCGATTCGACTAACAGGACTCGGAAACAGTTCCTAACTAGGGTCTTCTTGCCGGTGTTGCTTGGGTTGGGTTTCCTTGCAAGTGGCCTTCACGCACAGAGCCATACTCCAACTCCATCTGATCCCGATGCGGGCAAAAGGTATGTTCTCTGGGAGCCTGCGCCAGCGCCGAACCGAGGACCGGATCTGAGTCCCGTAGGGTCGCGCGCTCCCCATCCTTACGACGAAGACTGGGAGAAATGGTCCTATCCCATCGGAAATGGCACCCTGGGTGCGAATGTGTTTGGACGGACCGATGTGGAGCGGATTCAACTGACGGAAAAAACCTTTGCCAACGAGGGACTTTACGGCCGCGGAGGTCTCACCAGCGCGGCCGAGCTATACCTCGATATCGGGCACGATGAGATATCGGATTACAGGCGGGAACTCAATCTGAACGACGCGATCAAAACGGTCAGCTACGTGTCGGGCGGCATCCGCTTCAAGCGCGATTATTTCACCAGTTATCCGGACGATGTAATGGTTGTTAGGATCTCCGCCGACCGCCCTGGCGCGCTGTCCATGACAGTGCGCCCGGAGATTCCCTACATCTCGAGCCCCGAGAAGGGCAATCGCAAGAGCGCAACGATCACCGCTGATGGCCGCGACATCAGGTTGACCGGGATGATCGACTTCTTCCGGCTCCGCTACGCGATTCAGGTGCGTGTTCTTCACCAGGGCGGCGAGCTGGTTTCCGGCAGCGGCACAATTACGATTAGGAATGCGGACGAGGTGACCCTGTTGGTTGCGATAGATACAAACTATGAGCTGAAACCCGAGCTGTTCATGCGCGAAGCCCAGGAGAAGCTGGATCCCGCCTTGGACCCCGTTCCGCTGGTGGCGGAGAAAATCCAAAAGGCGGAGACTCTGGGATTCGACGCGCTCAAGCAGCGCCATGTGGCGGACTACCAAGGGCTTTTCAATCGGGTCGCGATCAACCTGAACGCGCCGGTTTCGCCCCTATCCACCAGCAAGCTGCTGGAGGCCTACAAGGCTGGCGAGCGGGATAGTTATCTCGAGGAGTTGATGTTCCAATATGGCCGTTACCTGATCATCGCCAGCTCCCGCCCCGGGAGCCTGCCGGCGAACCTGCAAGGGGCTTGGAGTCAGTATGAATCCACGCCGTGGACGGGCGGCTACTGGCACAACATCAACGTGCAGATGAATTATTGGGGCGCCAAGACAACCGACCTAGCGGAGACCTTCGATCCCTACATCAAATACTTTCAAGCCTATCTGCCGAAGGCGATGGAGTATGCCCAGGAGTTCATGCGGGAACGGCGACCGGATCGCTATTCTGCGATTCCCGAGGAAAACGGCTGGACCTTCGGCAATGGCTCCAATGCCTACACTCTTCCTGAGAGCTCTCCGCACTCCGGGCCCGGAACGCAGGCGTTCATCACCATCATGTTGATGGAATACTACAACTTCACCCAAGATGAAAAGTTTCTGCGTGAAGTGGCCTATCCAGCCATGCGGATGCTGAGTCAGTTTTATGCGAAGTCTCTAATCGAAACCAAAGACGACCTGCTCCTCGTGGAGAATTCCGCCTCGCCGGAAATCAAGCACCCCTGGCCTCACCCGATCCCGGGGGGGAAGCACTATCAGACCGTCGGTTGCACCTACGACCAGAGCTTGGTCTGGCAGAACCACACGGATTTACTTCGAGCCGCCGAGATCCTCGGCATCAAGGATGATTCCTTTCTCGAAACCGTGCGCAGCCATCTCCCGCGCCTTGATCCGATTCTTATCGGCGCTTCCGGGCAGATTAAAGAATTCCGCGAGGAAAATGCCTACGGCGAGATCGGTGACCCCCATCACCGGCATATCTCCCAGTTAGTCGGGCTCTACCCGGGGGATTTGATCAACTCGTCGAATCCGGAGTGGATGAAAGCCGCCAGCAAGACCCTCGACCTCCGTGGCAACGACGCGACCGGGTGGGCCATGGCGCACCGCATGAATGCGCGTGCCCGGTTGAAGGAAGGACAACAGGCGCACGAGGTTTTCAGTAAATTCATTAGCGAGAAGACCCTGCCCAATCTATGGACGACGCATCCTCCATTTCAGATCGATGGCAATCTGGGCGTCATGGCCGGGGTGGCTGAAATGCTTCTGCAGAGTCACGAGGGTGCCATTGAGCCCATTCCCGCTCTTCCGAAGGCGTGGAACACCGGAAGCTTCGCCGGCCTCGTCGCGCGCGGCAATTTCAAGGTGTCGGCGGAGTGGAAGGGGGGGAGGGTGACGTCCCTTGCCATCGAGTCGAGGAGCGGTAACCCATGTCGGCTCCGGATTCCAAGCATTGCCGTGCAAGCGGTGATCGATGAGGACGGCGAGTTGGTTGCCTTCATGACCGAAAGACCCGACGTGATTTCCTTCCCGACGGAAAAAGGCAATATCTATCACGTCCACCCCGAAACGATCCTGCTCGAAGGCGAAACCCTCTTGTTAGCACCCAAAGCATTGAAGCCGACGTTGCTGGATATCTCTTATGGGCCGCACGAGCGGAACAAGCTGGATTTCTGGAAGGCCGAGTCCTCCGAGCCCACCCCGGTGGTTTTTTATATCCATGGAGGCGGTTGGCGGTCCGGCAGCAAGGAAGAGAACAACGGTCCCTCCCTCACCCTGCTAGACGAGGGCGTCTCCTACGTCAGCATCAACTACCGGCTCGCCCGCGGTTCCGACACTCTTCCTTGCAGCCTCCACGACGCCGCCCGGGCACTGCAGTTCGTCCGCTCAAAAGCCGCGGAATGGAATATCGATCCCGAGCGCATCATCACCTCTGGAGGCTCCGCCGGCGGCTGTTCCAGCTTGTGGCTGGCCTATCACGACGACCTCGCGGATCCGACGAGCGATGATCCAGTTTCAAGACAATCGACCCGAGTTATCGGCGCGGCAGTCATCAAGGCCCAAAGCACCATCGATCCGCGTATCGTGAACGAGCGTCTCGGGCCAAGCGCTTCGAATCATGCAATGATCTGGGAAACGGTGGGTGCGCCGAGCCCGCAGGCTCTGCTCAACGATTCGAAATCCTACGAGGCGCTTTTTACCGAGAGTTCCCCGCTCACTCACGTGACAAGCGATGATCCGCCGGTTTTTGCCAGCTACGACACCGATACCCCGGCTCCGCCCGAGAGCGATGGCATCCACCACGCCGAATTCGGCCGCATCCTGAAGGAGAAATGCGAGCCGCTGGGGCTCAATTGCACGATCGGGTTCCATGGCAAGGACGCCCGCCAGAAAGCTTTGGATGCATTCATCATGGAACGTTTCCGCGCGGTGCAACTGAACCGTTGAAACCGTTGTGCGTCTGGGCCACCTCCACTTTGAAATAAAAAATGCGAAAAAATCGCAACAGATCCACGACGCCGGAAATATCAAGGATGGCACGGGCGATTCCGCGCTGAAAACCCAACTTTCATTTGGCGAAGCAGCCCAAAACCCACTTCGAATTTCAAAAGCATGAAACCCCGCGCCTTCTCCCGCTCACTCCTCCTCGTCCTCGGCCTCGCGGCCCATTCCAGTCACCACGCCCACGCCGCCAGCGCTACCTGGACCGGAACTACCGATGGCACCTGGGCAACCGGAACGAACTGGAGCACCACCCCTGTGCCGGGAACCGGCGATACGGCAACTTTCAGTGCCGCGTCTCCGACCAACACCATCATTTCTAATGTGGGGACTATCACGCTCAACAGGATCATCTTCGACGGTACTCCAGCGGCGTACGCTTTGCGGACTGGAACGATCACGCTGAACGCCGGGGGGGGAATCACTGTGAATTCCTCCGTTGTTAACAATCAGACCTTCAGCAACGGGTCGTCGAGCTTAGTAGCGCTGCGCTTGGGGGATACTAATGGAGATCAAAGCTTTGCCATCACGAACAACAGCACCGCGGCAACGCTCATCTGGGGGAACGGCTCGATCAACTCAAGCACGACCGGCACGAAGACGCTCACTGTGGGTGGTGCCGGAAATATTACGCTCAACGGCGCAGTCAGCAACGGCAGCGGCACCGTTGCCTTGAACAAGGTCGGCAATGGCACCGTCACATTCAGCAATTTCGCTTCAATCTACACCGGAGCCACGGAAATCACGGGCGGCAAGCTAGTGGTTAACTCGGGGGGATCAATCACCGGGACATCAGGTATCACCGCGACCAGCGGTACTTTGGAAGTAAGCTATTCTTCGAGTAGTATAAGTGCAAAGCTGGGCGCGGCCCGTCCTTTGACCTTGCGCGGCGGCTCCTATCTTCAAACGGGGCGGAATGGTCAAACCAACGCAGTAACGGCCGAATCGATCGGAGCGCTGACGCTTGATACGGGTGCCAACATCATCACCCTTACCCAAGCCACTACAGCAGGCGCGACAACGAGACTCACTGCCAGCAGCCTGATCCGCAACAACAATGCCACGGCCTTCGTCCGTGGCAGCAATGAGCTTGGAACCCAGACTGCACTGACGGGCGGCGCGACGTTCCTCGCCATTACGGCGAGTCCCACGGCGGACCTGATCGGTGGTAGCGGGACATATGACTCGGGGGCTGCGAAAGACATCAAGATTGTCCCCTATTTCGTCGGCG
>Ga0163144_10016336_pt1 | contig 15209 bp, 11 predicted proteins | sample OliLak19BULKMAT1_FD_123175 | JGI IMG/M metagenome (GOLD analysis project Ga0163144, IMG submission 123175) | Freshwater microbial mat bacterial communities from Lake Vanda, McMurdo Dry Valleys, Antarctica - Oligotrophic Lake LV.19.BULKMAT1 | ecosystem: Environmental > Aquatic > Freshwater >... | reverse complement strand
CACGCGCCCTTCCCCCCGTCGCGAGTGAATCGCGACGGGACCCCCCATCCGCGATCCATTTGAGATGTGTTGTAGGTGGTAGGAGCTTCGGGCCTGGCGCCGCTCCGACAGGAACGCTTCCAACGGGGCTCCCGGGCGATGGTCTGGACCAGATGGTTTGGACCAGATGGTCTTGGTCGGATGGTTTGGACCCCAATGATTGGGATCCAAACCATGGCGCGGGCTACTTCTTCTCGACGATGACGAAGTCGATGCGCTTGTTCTGGGCGCGGCCTTCCTTCGTCTTGTTGTCGCCTACCGGCTTCTTCGGGCCGTAGCCCTTGGCGACGAGGCGGGACTCGGCGATGCCGTGCTCGACGAGCCACTTCTTGACGGCGTCGGCGCGCGCCTGGCTCACCTTCGTGTTGAAGACCTCGGGGCCCTTGTCGTCGGTGTGGCCGGCGATCTCGAGCTTGACGATCTCGGGGTGCTCCGCGAGCGTCTCCTTGATCTGCGCGAGGACCGCCTCGGAGGCCGACTCGATCGGCGGAGGGTCGGTCTTGGCGACGCGGAACTCGATCGACTGGGCGATGGTGATCTGCTTGTCGGTGAAGCGGACCAGCGCCTTGCAGCCGTTCGCCTTGGGGTCGGACGACTTGACGCCCTTGTCCTGCGGGCAGGCGTCCTCGACGTCGAGCACGCCGTCGCCGTCGACGTCGGGGTTGGAGGGCGGGGCGCAGCCGTTCTTGGCGGGATCCTGGCTGATGGGGCCGGCCTCTTTGGGGCACGCGTCCAAGGTGTCTGCGATGGTGTCGCCGTCGCTGTCGGGGGGCGGCGGCGGCGCGGGGCAGCCCTTGCGCTCGGAGGCTTCGCTCGCCTTGGCGTAGTCGTTGGGGCAGAGGTCTTGCTCATTCGGGACGCCGTCGTCGTCGTCGTCGAGCACCGGGCAGCCGTGCTTCTTGGCGTCGGGGCTGGCGGGGCCGAAGGCGTAGGGGCACGAGTCGGTCGAGTCGCTGATGGTGTCCTTGTCGGCGTCGTCGGTCTGCTCGCTGCCGCCCGCCGCGGCTGCCGAGGCCTTGGAGACGGGCGACCACGCGAGGCTGCCGGCGAAGCGGAAGGCGGGTGTGCCGATGGCCTTGGAGAGGCCGGGGCCGCCGGCCGCGCCGATACTGAAGCCCTCGAAGAAGCGCCAGCGCGCGCCGATGAGGAGCTCGGCGTTGGTGCCGTTGTTGAGGGGCACGTCCGAGTCCGCGACGAGCGTGTAGCGGCTGGGCTGGATCGGGGTCGCGGCGTAGAGCTCGGGGCCGATCTGGAGGGTCTCGCGGGCGAGCAGGGCGGCGATGCCGGCGCCGTAGATGACGGTCGTCGGGTTCTGCGAGCTCTTGACCGAGAAGCCGCCCATCGACGTGTAGGCGAACGTGACGTGCTGGTTGAGCTTGTAGCGGCCGCTGAGCGCGAGGTGCGGCGCGACGCGGGCGGAGCCGTCCCCGGTGAACGAGCCTTCGGTGTCGGTGGGGCCCGGCGCGGTGGGGACGTAGACGTAGCCGCCGACGCCGAGCTGCACGGGGCCGTCCTCTTCGCCGACGACGCGGACGCGGGCGCCGATGCGCAGATCGCCGAGCGCGGCCGAGCTGGGCGCCGTCACCTGGGTGCCGTCGACGGCGAGCGAGTCGCCGCTCTGCAACACGGCGACCGGCAGCGAGACCGAGATCAGCGCGCGGTCGAGGATGGAGAGCGAAGCGCCGATGTGGAGGAACATCTGCGCCCCGACGATGGAGCCGTTGGCGCTCTTGCCGACGATGCGGAGCGGCTGATCGGCGTAGTCGACCATGACGTACGCGCGGGGCACGACGCGGCCGTTCGCGTAGGCCGAGGGCAGACCGAAGAACACGTCTCCGGCAGGCGACGGATCGAACTGGTTGAGCGCGATGCTGCGCTGGACCTCGGGCTCGGTGGCCGCGTCCTGTGCGTAGGCAGACGTTTCATGGATGGTCGCGATCGATGCCAGCGACAGACCTGTGAGCCAGGCGAGCTTTGCCCTCATGCAGCGCATCCTAAGCCGGCTGCGAGGCAAGCTGCAATCGGACGCTTCATCGCTCGCGTCGGCTCACCGGCAGTTCGTTGGAGACGGACGCGCGGATCCTGTATGCTGGCTGTCCCTTGAGCGCACCGCTCGCTGAGACCTCCGCCCCTGTCGCTGAAGGCGACGTGCTCGCCGGCAAGTACCGGGTGGAGCGCGTGCTCGGCCAGGGAGCCATGGGCATCGTCGTCGCGGCGACGCACATTCATCTCCAGCAGCGCGTCGCCATCAAGTTCCTGACGGGCCGCGCGACGCGCGAGGTGGTGGGGCGCTTCCTGCGGGAAGCGCGCTCGGCGGTGAAGCTGCGCAACGAGCACGTCGCCCGCGTGATCGACGTCGGCGAGCTCGAGGGCGGCGCGCCCTACATGGTCATGGAGTACCTGAGCGGGAACGACCTGCAGCAGGTGCTCAAGGCCGAAGGGCCGATGCCGCTCTCCGAGGCCGTCGGCTTCGTCCTCCAGGTCTGCGAGGCCATGGCAGAGGCCCACTCCGCCGGCATCATTCACCGCGATCTGAAGCCCGCGAACCTCTTCCTCACGACCTCTTCCGACGGCTCGAAGATGGTCAAGGTGCTGGACTTCGGCATCTCCAAGGAGACCAACGACGCGAACGAGGGTGACGGCATGTCCCTCACGCGGACGGAGTCGGTGCTCGGCTCGCCGCTCTACATGTCCATCGAGCAGATGCGCTCGTCCCGCGACGTCGACGCGCGCGCCGACATCTACGCGCTCGGCGCCATCCTCTACCAGCTCCTCACGGGCCGCGTGCCGTTCGAGGCGCAGACCTTCCCCGAGCTCATCCTCAAGGTCGCGACCGAAGAGCCGCCGCCGCCCACGACGTTCCGGCCCGATCTGCCGCAGCCGCTGGAGCAGGCGATCCTGCGCTGCCTCGACAGGGACCGGACCAAGCGCTTCCCCGACGTGGGCGAGCTCGCCGCGGCGATCGCGCCGTTCGCCACCGACGAGGGCATCGGCTCCGCCGAGCGCGCGCTCCGCACCATCGACAAGTCGGTGGGCGGGCCAGGCACCCTGACGCTCAACTCGGCCAGCATGCGCGCGACGCGCGACGGGATGGCGGCCTCGCGCACCTCGGCTTCGTGGACCACGAGCACCACGGCCAGCCCGCGCGGGGTCAGCGCCAAGACCATCGGTCTCGCCATCGGCGCGCTGGTGCTCGGCGCGGCGACGGTCATGGCGGTCATCGTCTTCATGGCGCGACCGTCGTCCGGCACCGCCGCGCCGGCCACCTCGAGCGGCGTGGGCCCGAGCGCCACGGAGACCGCCGCAGCGCCGCCGCCGCAGAGCGCTCCACTACCAACCCTCACGCCGGTCGTGGTGCCCGCCCCCTACGACGATCCTGGTCCGGCGACGCGACCGACGACAAAGCCGAGCGCCACCGCCTCCGTCGCTCCCACTCCGCAGCAGCCGCAGACGGCGCCGCACCCGCACACCGCGCCGCCTGCTGCCACGACGCCTGCTGCCACGACGCCTGCTGCGACGGCGCCTGCTGCCACGACGCCCGCCACCCCCGCTCCGGTGCCCACCCCCGCACCGACCCCCACGGCGACACAAAAGAAGAACCCGCTTGATATCGACATCAAGTAGGTTGTGAAATCGGAAATCCAACCATGCGACACCGCACGTACGGCCTCGCCCTGGGCTTCAGTGTGATTGGTCTGCTCACAGGCCACTCCGCAGCGCAGCCCGCACCCTCCCCCGCTCCGCCCGCGTCGTCAGGCGCAGCGGCGCCCAAGACCGCAGCGCAGCCTGCGCCGACCACCGCAGCGCCTCCCGCCGCGGCGCCCGCCGCTCCCGCAGCAGCGCCCGCAGCAGCGCCGCAAGCACCGGCCGCCGGCCAGCCGCCGAAGCCGCTGTCCGAGTCGCTCCCGAGCCTGGCCAAGGCCGAGTACGAGGGCGGGAAGATCCTGTACGGCGACAAGGACTACGCGAGCGCCATCGCCAAGTTCCAGCGCGCCTACGAGCTCTCGTCCGATCCGCGGCTGCTCTTCAACATCGCGGTCTGCCAGAAGAACCTGCGCAAGTACTCCAAGATGCTCGCGACGGTGCGGCGCTACCTCGAGGACGGCGCCGCGCTGCTCTCGGCCGACGACAAGGCCCAGGCGCAAGAGATCGTCAAGACGGTCGAAGCCTTCGTCAGCGAGCTGAAGCTCACGGTCGACGAGAAGGACGCCGAGGTCTTCGTCGACGACGAGAAGGTCGGCATCACGCCGCTCGTCGGGCCGACCTTCGTCGACGTCGGCGTCCGCAAGATCAAGGTCTCGAAGAAGGGCTACAAGGACGCGATCGTCTCGAAGCAGGTCCCCGGCGGCGGCGCGATCGCCGTCGACGTGCGCCTCGAGAAAGAGATCCACCGCGGCAAGCTGCTGGTGAGCGCCGGCGTCAACGACGTCATCGCGCTCGACGGCAAGGTGATCGGGCGCGGCAAGTGGGAAGGCGCCGTGCCGAGCGGCGGACACACGCTGAAGGTCACGGCCTCGGGCATGCAGGCCTATCAGTCCGAGGTGGTCATTCAGGACAATCAGACCCGCCGGGTCGACGTCACGCTGAACACCGTCCCGACCGACTCGACGAGCACCATCCTCTGGCTCGCCGGCGGGGTCGCCGTGCTCGCGGGCGCGGCCGTCACCGGCGCGCTCCTCTTCCAGCCCTCGAAGACCCCGGTGATCGAGGGCAACTTCGCCAACGGCAGCGTTCTGCTCAAGTTCGATCTCGGAGGCCCGAAATGAAGAAGTGGCACTTTGCCGGCGCCATCGCCGTGGTCGCCGGGATCCCAGCCCTCTCTGCCGGTTGCGATCCCGCGCCGCTCGGCGAGCTCATCTTGATCGTCAAGACGGACATGGCTCCGCCCAAAGACTTCAACAAGATGCAGATTCAGGTCTTCAACGAGGGCTCGCTCAAGTTCAAGTACGAGGGCCCCGTCCCCGGCGATCCCGGCACCAAGGAGCGCATCGTGCTCCCGAGCACGCTCGGCCTCGTCGCCCCCGACGATCCGACCAACGCGATCCGCATCGAGGTCGGCGTGCGCTCCGGCGGCAAAGACGGCCCGGTGCGCGTCGTGCGCGAGGTCGTCACGACGATCCCCGCCGATCGCGTCGCGATGCTCGACGTGCCGATCCAGTTCCTTTGCAAGAAGGACGACATCCCGTTCGACAACAACGGTGATCTCAAGCCCAGCGACTGCCCCGATGGCAAGACGTGCATCGCCGGCACCTGCGAGGACAGCACGGTCGATTCTTCGACGCTGCCCGACTACGACCCGAAGTCCGTCTACGGCGGCAGCGGCGACCCGACCAAGGGCGAGTGCTTCGACGTCGCCAAGTGCTTCGAGGCCGCCGAGCTGATCGACGGCTCGTCGCTCGACACCGGCGCCTGCATCTTCCCGGTCCCGGCCAGCATCAAGTCCGGCGAGCTCAACCTGGCGCTGGGCGTCGAGTCGGACGGCATCTGCAACGGCCTCGGCTGTTTCGTGGTGCTCGACGCCGGGAGCGACACCGGCTGGAAGCTCGACGAGAGCGGCGCCAACGTCGTTCTCCCCAAGGGCATCTGCGACAACCTCACGTCCGAAAAGCCCTCTGGCCAGAAGGTGCTCCAGATCGTCCAGGCCAAGACAGACGCGCTGTGTCCGCAGAAGGGCGTGCAATACCCGACCTGCGGTCCGTGGTCGGCAGTGGAGTCGAGCGAGCCTCCGGTCCCGGTCCCGACGGCCATTGCAGGGGCCCAGGATCGGCCGATTTCGGTCACCATCCTGACGACGATCGACGGCGACTTCGCCTACTGGAGCAGCAACGGCGACAGCTCGATCAAGGGCGCGAGCATCAATGGCGGCCCGCTGCTCACCAATGCCTCGCCCGAGCCGCCCCGCGACATCACCGTGTCGGACAAGGCGCTGTTCTTCACCGCCGGCACCGGCTCGGTGTTCGCCTTCCTCGCCAATCCCAAAGCGGGACAGGACCCGGTGGTGCAGCTCCAGTCGGGCCTGAACTTGCCCGAGGGCATTGCCTTGCTCGAGGGCAAGGACCCGGCCCCCGACAAGCTCTTCTGGACCGAGTTCTCGGCGGCGGGCCGCGTGCTCGCCGGCACGCTGAGCGCCGACGCCTCGACCATCACCGACGTGCAAGAGCTCTCCACCGACAGCGCGTATCCGGCCCGCCTGGTCACCGACGCGACGTACGTCTACTGGACCAACGAGGGGACGTTCGACGACAAGAACGGCTCGATCATGCGCTTCCCGCACGCCAATGCGGGAGGCACCCAGTTCTTGATGACGGTCGATCCTCTGGCGGCCCCCCGGGCGATCGCGATCAGCCCCGACACCGACGAGCTCTACTTCGTGACCATCGCGGACGGCAAGGTGTGGCGCATTCCCAACGCGTCGCAGACGCCCCCCGGCGAGCCCGAAGAGTTCATGTCGGGCGGCGCCGGCAGCTACCCCAACGGCATCGCCGTGGACGGCAAGTACGTCTACGTCACGTTCCGCGGCAATGGCACCGTCGTCTACAAGGCCAAGGACGCGGAGGCGAGCGTGGAGCCGACGAGCCTGGCCAAGGGCCAGAAGAGCCCGGGCAGCGTCCGGCTGAGCGGCGACAAGCTGATCTGGGTGAACGAGGGCTTCGCGAACAGCGACGCCCAGGACGGCGCGATCATCAGCTTCGACAAGTCTGGGCTCTGAGGCTCTTTCGGACAGGCCGTCTCGGAGACCACGTCTCGGAGACGGCGCCTCGCCACCCCGCTCTCGATGCCACCTCTCTGAAGCTTCCAGTCAGCCCGTGGGGGGTTCCACACGCACCTGAATGGGCCCCATGAGCCAGACGCCCACCTTCCAAGCCGACGACTTGGCCCTCGCCATCACTCCCGAGCTGAGGTCTCCCGGGCGCTACGTCCTCCAGGTCGCCGACGGCTGGCAGCAGGGGCGTGGGGCCTTTGGCGGGCTCGTCCTCGGGGCGCTGGTGCGCGCGATCGAGAGCGCCGAGCCCGAGAAAGACCGCGAGGTACGCGCGGTGAACGCCGAGATCGGAGGCCCGGTGTTGCCCGGCGAGGCGACGCTGGAAGTGGCCGAGCTGCGCCGCGGCAGTGGGCTCTCGGTGTGGAATGCGACCCTGTTGCAACAGGGCAAGGCGCTCGTGCGCCTGTCGGCGGTGCTGGCCCGCACCCGCGCCGCCGATGCCCCGAAATCGAGCCTGCCAGCCCCCGCTCTGACGCCGTGGGCCGACGTCGCGGTGTTGCCCATGGAGGGGCCGTTCGTGCCCGTCTTCACAAGGCATCTGGAGCTCCGCCCGACCAGCCCGCCGCCGTTCACGGGCTCGCTTTCGGCGCTCGCTTCCGGGTGGGTGCGCCCGAAGCACACGCCGGCGGCGCTGGGCGCGGCCGAGGTGGTGGCCCTCGCGGACGCCTGGTGGCCGGCGGCGCTGGCCGCCTCCGAAGTGCCCCGCATGCTCGGAACGGTGGGATTTGCGCTCCAGCTCTTCCTGCCCAAGACAGCCCTCGACCCGGCCGCGCCGCTCTACCACCGCGCCACGGTCGTGGCCGAGCAGGACGGCTTTTTCACCGAGTTTCGCGAGCTGTGGAGCCCCGAAGGCCGCCTCGTGGCATTGAATCAACAGACCATTGCCTGGATCCGGTGAGGCGCTGCCGCTCGGACCGCGCCAGGCCCGCTGTCTGCGTCAGGGCGCTGTCTGCGTCAGGGCGCCTCGTAGCCCGGCGTGCTCCAGTCGCGGAAGACCGCCGAGCTCGTGTTGCCGAATCCGAACGTCGAGCTCCCTGCCCCGTCGGCGAGGCCGCGGCACGCCCTGAGCCTCGCCGGCCGGCGCGCGAGCCGGCGAGACTCCCCTGTTCGAGCCATGTCCACCCTTCCGCTCCCGGGCTGCGAGTGCTAGCCCATGGCGCATGCCCACCGTCGCGCATCCCCGGAAGGCCGCTATCCTGTTCTCGGGCGGGCCGGCCCCCGCCGCCAATGCGGTCATCACCGCGGCCGCCTCGGCGTTCCGCCGTTCAGGCACCGAGATGATCGGGTTTCTCTACGGCTATTCGGGCCTGTCCGAATACGACGCCGAGAAGCGTCCTCTCGTCCGAGGCCAGGATTACCTGGTATTTGAAGACAAGGACTTGCAGGGGCTGCGGAACGCCCGAGGCATCTTCATCGGCACCTCGCGCACCAACCCCGGAAAGAAGATCCGCGGCCCCGGGGACCTCGACGATCCCGCGAAGACCGAGCCGCTCCTGCGTGTCTATCGCGGAATGGTCGAGCTAGGCGTGGAGGCCCTCGTGTCGATTGGCGGGGACGACACCCTCAAGACGGCGAACCTGCTCTACGAGGTGCAAAAGCGCCTGCCCGAGGGCGCGCCGCGCGTCCGCGTGGTTCACGTGCCCAAGACCATCGACAACGACTATCGCGGGATCGACTTCACGTTCGGCTTCTTCACCGCCGTCGACGTCATGGCCCGCGAGCTATTGAATCTGCGCGCCGACGCCAAGGCCACCAAAGGCTACTTCGTGGTCGAGACCATGGGGCGCAAGGCCGGCTGGCTGGCCTACGGCGTGGCCACGGCGGGAGAGGCCCACATGGTCATTGCCATCGAGGACGTCGTGGGCGCCCTCGCGCTCGAAGAGGACGTGAAAGACCCGGTCACCGGCGCCGTCCGCAAGGAGACGCGCCTTCACCTGGACGCGCTGGCCGATCGGGTGGTGGACCTCATTCTGGCGCGCGAGGGGCGCGGCAAGCACTACGGCACCATCGTTCTCGCCGAGGGCCTCGCCGAGCTGCTCCCGACGTCGTACACCGCCGGCATTGGCCGCGACGAGCACGGGCACCTCAGTCTCGGCAAGATCGATATCGGCAAGCTGGTGGCCAAGCTCGCGGGCGAACGTTACGAGGCGCGCACCGGCCGCGCAAAGAAGCTGACGGGCGTGCAGCTCGGGTACGAGTCGCGCTGCGCCGAGCCGCACGCGTTCGACGTGATGCTCGGGTGCCAGCTCGGTCTCGGCGCCTACCGCGCCGTCGTGGAGCAGGGGCTCGACGGACACATGGTCAGCACCACCGGCCAACTGGACCTCAGGTACGTGCCTTTCCGCGACCTGGTCAATCCCGACACCTTGAAGACCGAGGTCCGCTTCATCGAGCGCGGCAGCGACTTTCACAAGCTCGCGCGAGCCATGGAGACGCGGCTGCCCGAGAAGTGAGCGCAAAGAGCGACGCGAGCCCGTGGCACGCAGGCCTTGTCGCGCGAAAGCCTGGGGCGCAGGCCGCGACGCACGCGTACAACGGGCGAATGGAGGACGCGACTCGCGCAGGTAGCGGCAAGCGTCGGGCGCACCTCACGGGGCACGCGCGACGCGACGGAAACGATTCGTCCCCCTTGGCAGCGCTGCCCGGGCAGCGCTATGGTGCGCACCCTCGTTTTTGGCGGGTCGCCGCCACGAGCCCTCCCGCGTCGTCCAAGGGCAGGACGGAGGACTTTGAATCCTCTAATCGTGGTTCGAATCCACGCGCGGGAACCAGCACGGTAACTACTTTAAATGGCAGACAAAAGCGGCAGCGTTCCGAGGCTCGTGAAAGCCTGGTCCGGCGCCGGCGTACCAGGTTCGTACCAGCGCGCTCTCGGCGCTGGTGTCGACGACGCTGCCGGCACGCCCGTGTCGACCGGTAGCTCTGCTCCAAGAGCCAGCGGGAGCTCTGCGTCCACCCGACGACCGCTTCGAGCCGAGCGGCCGCGAACAGGTCAACGGCACGCCGACTCCGGGAGATTGCTGACGGCCAGCGCGATCTGCTCGCGCGCGTCCTCGGCTCCCTCGATGTCGCCGGGGATGGCCATGGCCTCGCCGTGGACGAGCTCGAGTCGGAGCGGGTCAGTCGCCCGCTGCTGGCCGTGCGCCGCGCGAACCGCGGTAAAGTGGACGACCCGCACGCCGTCGAGCTCGCGGAGCACGAAGCCGTGCTGGTGAATTTGCAGGCTCACCTGCCGGAGGTGGACGGCGCGGCGGCAGCCGTGGAGGCCAGCGGCGACGACCGGCACGAGCTCGACTTCTCGCAGGAGATTGCCAATCAGGGAGTGAGCGAGGAGCCGATCGACTCGGTGCAGGCGCTGGAGCGGGCGGCCGCCGAATGACGTGGTATTCGTAGGGGATGAAGGTGAAAGCACGCGACGGGAAGACCTACGAAGTGCAGACGGCGCCTCCGGGCGGTAGCCACGAGGTGCGGCTCGACGGGGCGGTCGTGGGCTCGTTCGAGCTCTTGCCCAAGGAGACGCGGGTGAGCGTCAAGAGCAAGGCGGTGACCGAGATCTTGCTCGTCGACATCGCCGATCGGTTCGTGGCGCAGGGCGGCGCCCCGATGGGCATGATGTGACGAGCTGGGCGGTCGCCCGTGCGATGGTGACGTGAGCCAAGCCGAGAATTGGTATCGCGGAACGACCGGCGCCTTGCCCGAACGGTGAATCGCGTGAATGGCCGCTCCACCATTCGTGGCGGCGCTTTTTAGAGAGAGCTCTGGGCGGCTTTGACGGCGCCGGTGCCGTCGACGAAGAGGGCGCGGACGCCGGCGGTGGTGCCGACGAAGACGACGGCGTAGGTGCTGCCGGAGATCACGCGGACCTCGGTCACGATGCTGGATTTGGCGCTGCCGGTGGCGTCGCGGCCGTCGGTGATCACGACGTCCTCGGCCTCCTTGATGCGCTCGGCCTGGGCGAAGCGCATGCGGAGTCCGCCGGTGCCGCCCGCGTTCCACACGATCAGGAGCTTGCCGTTGACGTCCGCGGCGGCGATCCCGCTGGCGTCGGCGGGGGCGATGTCGGCGACCGCGCCGAGCATCTCGCGGACCTGGAGCACCGTCGTGGTGCAGCCCGACGCGGCGCACCTCGACTGGCGGATCGTGGGGTAATTCCGGTTCGACTCGACCGCGTGGGTGATCTGCGTGGTCACCGCCTCGACGCCGCGGCAGGTCAGCGCGCCGCCGCGCGTGCTGGTCTTCACCGGCGTGGCCCAGCGGCCGCCCGCGAAGAGCGCGATCACGTCGGTGCTGGCGCCCGCGACGCGCACCGCGAGGCCGTCGTCGCTGCGGCAACCGCTCACGAGCCCCTCTTTTTCGCTGGCGGGCGAGGCCTCGTCGGTGGTGCCGAGCTCGGCGGCCGCGGCGGGCTCGGGGCCGTCCTTGCCGAGCTTGCGGGCCAGGATCTTGGACGCGCCCGATTTGGCGGGGCCCTTGTAAACAAGCCAATCCCACAGCAGACCGGCCTGCGCCGCGGAGTCGAGGTCGGAGCCGGAGAGCAGCGGCCGCGTGACGGTCGCGCCGCTCGGCGGCGCCACGACGAGCTGCAGATCGCGGTTCTTGTCGTTGCGAGCCAGGGCGAGGAAGGCCCCGTCGGCGCGAGCGACGGCGCCGGGCGACACGGCGGCGGCGACGATCTTGTCGCCGTTGGGCGGGAAAATCCCGAGCTGTCCGCGATCGCCCGCGAAGTAGAACGGCTGCGCGCGATCTTCGGTGGTGCCGACGAGGTGCAGCCCAGGGCTCATTTTTGCGGGCTCCGCCGGCACCTTGACGCAGCGGATGGTGGTGTCCGCGGGGGTGGCCGTACAGAGCGCGGGGCCGCCCGCGGCGTCCTTGGAGTCGACGAGGAAGCGCACTTTTGGCGGCGCGCTCGACGACGGATCGTGAACGTCACCGAGGACGAAATTGCCCGACAGAAAGCGGGGAACGGCGGCGAATGCCTCACGGCCGAAGACCACGTTGGCGGCGGCCGGGGCGACCGGGCCCTTGGGCGCGCCGCCGAGCTTGAGCCCGCTCTTCCTGGCATCGCCCCACGTCTTCTCGACCAGCGGCGCCAGATCGCTCGTCGCGTTCGCGTCTTCTTTCAAAGCCTTTGCGAGCGCCTCGGCCGACGTCTTCAGCGCCTCGCCCTGCTCCGCTGCGCCGGCACTCTCGGCGACGGTGAACGCCGCGGGCGCGCAGCTCGCTGGCCACCCCGCCTCGCCAGGCTTGCCGCGTTTGTCCCTGGCCAGGCCGACGACGGCGAGCTGCACCGCGGAGGCGCGCGCCGCGGCCGTCTCGTTGTCCTTCAGCGGCCCGCCGAGCAGGCAGCCGTTGAGATCGGTCCACGCTCCTTCGAGCGTCGCGGCGCTCTTGGAGTCCGCCGCGCGAACGACGGCGTACGACAGCCCGGCGACGACGACCGCGCCGATCCCGCCGAACACGACGATGCGCCGCCAGCGTTTCCCGCTGCCCAGCTCGACGGCAAGCATGCGCGTCGGCAACTGCAAGAGCTCTGTCTTTTTTCCCATGCGAGCAAATCGCAGTATCTCTTGCGCCGGCCCGAACCGGCAACATCTGGTAACGTGCCCGGGCTGGCCGACGACGGCCTTGCCGCGCGAATGTGAAGCCTTCTCTCGCCGCGCTCACCCACCTCTCGCCGGGCCATCGGCTCGACCAGCGGTACGAGCTGCTCTGCCCCGTCGCGCAGGGCGGCATGGCCGTCGTGTGGGTCGCGCGGGTGGTCGGCAAGCTGGGGCTCGAGAAGCTCTACGCGGTCAAGACGATCCTGCCGCACCTCCACGGCGACGCGAGCTTCCGCGCGATGTTCCTCGACGAGGCGAAGATCGCCTCGCGCATCCGCCACCCCAACGTCGTCGCGCTCGAAGACCTCGGCGAGGACGACGGGCAGCTCTACATGGCGCTCGAATGGGTGGCCGGCGACTCGCTCTCGCGCCTGCACGGCGAGGTGCAAGCGCGAGGCACGGCGATCCCGCCCAACGTGCTGCTGCGCATCCTCGCGGACGCGTGCGCCGGGCTGCACGCCGCGCACGAGCTTCAAGGCGACGACGGCCGGCCGCTCAACGTGGTGCACCGCGACATCTCGCCGCAGAACCTGCTCGTCACCACCTCGGGCGTCACCAAGGTGATCGACTTCGGCATCGCTACGGCGATCGACAGGCTCGCCGAGAAGACACGAAAAGGCTTGCTGAAAGGCAAGATCGAGTACGCCGCGCCGGAGCAAGTGCGGATGTTGCGGGTCGATCGGCGGGCCGACATCTGGGCCCTCGGGACGATCCTCTACCAGTACCTCGCGGGCAGATTGCCCTTCACCGGCGAGCGCGATCTCGACATCGTCGAGGCGCTGGTGAGCGGCAAGCCGCCGCCGCCCATGCCGCCGTTCGTGTCGCCCGCGCTCGCCAACGTGGCGATGATCGCGCTGCGCCCGCGGCGCGAGGAGCGCTATCCGAACGCCCTGGAAATGCAGCGCGCGCTCGAGGGGTGCCTGACCTCGCCCACGACCACGACCGACGTCGCGTCGTTTCTCCAGGAGCACCTGAGCCATCGCCTCGAAGCGCGGCGCCGCGAGATCGCCGAGGCCATCCGCGCCGCCGACGAGCGGGCGGGCAGCGCGTACCGGCCGCGCCTCGCCTCGATCCCGGAGCTCATGCCGCTGGGCGACGCCGCCTCGCTGCCCGAGCCGACCGACCTGCCGTCGCTCATGACGGCCCCGACGCAGATCGCGCGGCTGGAGACCGATCACTGGGTGGCGATGATCACGGCGATCGTGATCACCGTCGCGGTGTGGGCAGCGCTGTTATTCGTCCTGTCGGGCGGCATGGCGCGGGCCCGATGAGCGACCCCGAAGTGGACGACGACGACGAGGACGCGACACGAATGATGTCGTCTCGCGCCCTCGTCGGAAAAGCGGACTCGGAGCCGCTGGAGGACGATTTCGAGGAGGCCGACGGCGACGCCACGGTGCCCATCTCGCGCGGCCACCTGTTCGCGAAGCTGCGGCCCGCGGCGGGCGCACCGCCGCAGGGGCAGGCGCAGGCGCAGATGCCAGGGCAGAAACCGGCGCAGGCGCAGACACACGCGCAGCCGCAGACAGCCGCGCAGCCGCAGACAGCCGCGCAGCCGCAGACACACGCGCAGACACATGCGCAAAGGCATGGGCAGGCGCAGGCACATGCGCAGTTGCACGACATCGACGCGGAGCTCGTGACGTCGTCGGTGACAGTCGTGCGGAGCGACCTGCCGCTCGGCAACCAGGACGACTCGACGGATAGCGGCGACGTCACCCTCCCGCACAGGCGACTCGCCGCCGCCGCCCGAGCCGCGGAGGCCGCGCATCCGGTGCAGCCGTACCGCATGCCCCCGCCGGCCTATCAGCCTCCCCCATTGCGGACGCCGCCGCCCCGGGAACATCAATACCCACCCAACCCCGCCGCCGCGCCGCAATACTCGCCGGGGCCCGCCGCTGCCCCTCAATACTCGCAGGGGCCCGCCGCTGCTCCGCAATATCCGCCGAACCGCGGCTCCGTGCCGCCGCCTCCCCCGCCGCTTCCACCGGTATATCCCGCAAGCGAGCGCGCCGTTGCCCCGGGCGCTCACCCTCCGAGCGTCCACCCGCCCCTCGCGCAAGCGCCGGGCATTCAGGCGCAGAAGGTCCGCTCCCCGCCGGCGTTCGTGGCCGTGATGCTGGCCTGTACGGTGCTCACCATCACCGGGCTCGTCCTGCTCGCCTACCTGAAAATGAGGCACTTCTGGTGAACACGAGACTGCCACTCTGCCTCGCCGGCATGCTCGTTCTCGCCGCCTGCTCGTCGCCGGTCGACTCTCCGGCTCCCGACGGCGGCACAGGAGACACCTCGTCTGATTCTTCTTCCTCTTCCGGAACGGGGGCTGCAGGGGGCACCGGAGGGGCGGGCACCGGCGGCTCGGCGAGCTCCGGCGCAGGCGGCGCCCCCGACGGCCCGAATTGCGCGGTTCCCGCCGGCGCGTCGGACCTCCTTCACGAGGGCATTCCCGCGCCGGGCCTAATCTGCAAGCGATTCCCCTTCCCGCTCGCGGCGCCCCGCGACGTGCTCCAGACCGCCGACGGCAACATCTTCGCGACCGAGCTCGGCGCCGGCCGGATCGTGCAGCTCACGGACGGCGGGTTTACCACCATCGCGTCGGGCCTTGTCGCTCCCATTGGCCTGCGCGAGGCCACGAACGGCTCGCTGCTCGTGACGGAAGAGGGCCTTCACAGCCTGTCTGCGATCGACCGCGCGACCGGCGCCAAGGTCACGCTCGACGCGGCCGCGTGCGCGTTCGGCTACCGCGACAGCGTCTTTAAGCGCGAGGCCGCGGGCCGCTACGTCGTCGTCTCGGTCACCTTCGCGTT
>Ga0163144_10016332_pt1 | contig 15212 bp, 11 predicted proteins | sample OliLak19BULKMAT1_FD_123175 | JGI IMG/M metagenome (GOLD analysis project Ga0163144, IMG submission 123175) | Freshwater microbial mat bacterial communities from Lake Vanda, McMurdo Dry Valleys, Antarctica - Oligotrophic Lake LV.19.BULKMAT1 | ecosystem: Environmental > Aquatic > Freshwater >... | reverse complement strand
GATGCATTCAAAGCAGTCGCCGCCTCGACGAGTTCTGGAAACATCATCTCAACCTCCGCGCCGCAGAAAATGATCCCCTCCACCTTGCGGCCTAATCCCTTTGAAGATATTTGTCCCACACCCCCGTTGAAACCGGTCGAAAATTCCTCCTTTACAAAATTACCGGATTTGCTAGAACCGTGAATAAATCAACCCGTCAATTATTATGAAAACACAGCTACTCAAGATCATCACACTCTGCGCGCTCGCTGCTTTTGGATCCACTGGATCATTCTCGCTGCAAGCTCAGGAAACACCGGCGGCGTCAGCCGAAGCCAAGAAGGACCGCCCGATTCCGTTCAACGGAAAAATTAACGAGATCGACAAATCCGCCAAGACCATCGAAATCGGCAAGGTAAAAAAGCGAACCATCCACATCACGGACACGACCAAAATCATGAAGGCGGGAAAAACGGCCACGCTTGAAGATGCGTCCGTCGGCGACGAAGTGGGCGGCACCTATCGCGACAACGCCGGGAAACTGGAAGCGGTTTCGCTCAGAGTCGGACCAAAACCCGAGGTAGAAGCAAAACCGCGCGCCAAAAAGAAGAAAGAATAGCCGCACCGAAATCGCAGCGTCGGAAGGCGGGGCTTTAAAATCCTGCCTTTTCTATTTCTTCCGCCACCAACTCTTGGAAGAATCAGGCTGCGGTTGGTTGAGGTGATTGAACACGTATTCGCTTCGCGCCTTGGTCAGGTCCATGATGAACGCGTCATACGTCGGAAACCGGTCTTTGGGGTCCTTTGCCATCGCCCGCACCAACGCGTTGCTCGTGGACTGCGTGATTTCCAGCACCACCTGATTCGGCGGAGTCAATGGGGTGTGAACATGCGCGGAAACCAAATCCTCGACCGACTCCGCCTCGAAAGGAACGTGGCCGGTTAAGGCATGATAAAGCGTTCCGCCCAAGCTGTACATATCTGAAAGAAAATCCTCAGGCTTGCGATTTATTTTTTCCGGGGCGACGTAATACGGCGTGCCCCAGACTGTGGATTCGCCGGAGACGTCCGCGTCAGACTCGGCCGCGCGCGCCAGGCCAAAATCGATGAGCTTGGGCTCGGGAGGAACATCGCTGTTGAATAGAATATTTCCCGGCTTGATGTCGCGGTGAAGAAGGTTGTGCTTCAGGGCGGTGGCCAGGGCCGAGGCCACTTTGACGCCGACATCCAGAACGTCCAGTTCGGGCACGCGCCCCTCGGCGGCGATTCGAGTATCAAGACTGCCGTTGTTGGCCACTTCCATGACCAGGTAGGGCTGCCCGTTGAATTCGTCGAACGTGTAAATGTGGATGATGTTCGTGTGGTTGAGCGCGGCGCCAGCGCGGGCCTCCCGATAAAAACTTTCGAGCACTTCCTTGTCTTCGGCCATCTCGCGCTTCAACATTTTCAGCGCAACCTCACGTTGCAGATTCACATCAAACGCGCTAAACACCGTGCCCATTCCACCCGAGGCAATCACCTTGCGCAGTTCAAACTGGCGGAAAACCACGGGCAGCATGGTGGGATGGCCGCACTTGGTGCAGGGCACGGTTTCGAACGGCGGAAGATCCCCCGGGATAAAGCATTTGCTGCCGCACGCCCCGCAACTCACCATCTTCAACGGTTTGCTAGTATCGCTTGAATCACCTGTCACGGTGGAATCATAGCACCAGCCCTTTCGCGCTCAAGCCCGATGCTTCGGAAAATTGCTTTGACATGCGCCCGACAATGCTGTTCCCTCTCGCCCGTATAGATGAAAAACACGTTTACAGTAACAATTAGCCTGTGCGACGGCCGCTCCGTAGGAGCGATGCCGATTTGGCATTCCCGTCAGGCTTCTGGCAACGTGGCTGAAATCTTCTAAACGAACCAAAACAGATTTTCAAGAACCCACGATTGCCAGTCAATCGTGGGTTTTTTGTTGAATGAAACGCCGCCGAACCGGGCGGCAAAACGAAAGGAAAATAAATGAAAACGAGAAAACAAGTAGTGCCGGCGCGATTCGCCCCGGAAACGCGCTTCGATTTGGCCCCGCAATTTGCGCAGCCGTTTCGGAGCGCCCAGGAGGAAAAGTTTGAGCAATTAAAGAACCGCTTGTTGCGGCGGTTGCTCGACGACGCCGTGCAAACCGAGTTGAACACGCCGCTGCGCCGCGCCGCCAACGAAGCCGCGGCGCTCGCGTGGACCACGTCGGTTCCGCTCCTGGTCTTCCCCGCCTTGCTGGAGGAGAAAGCGCGGCGCGCTCGGTTGCAATTGCAGAAACAAAAACAGGTGCGCCTCCGGAGCGAGACCTTTCTCGTGGAGGCGGCATGAGTTGCCGCCACATCTCGCGACTGAAAGTTATTCGCCGTTGGATGTTGGACGTTCGTTGTTTGACCTTGGTATGCCAGTGCCGAACACTGAACTTCCAACATCCTTCGGCTCCTTCCGCTCGTCGGCGTCCGGCCAGGTTATCAGATTGACCGATGCTTGGCGCAACTTCCCGCGACGAAAGAAGCTCCACGCCGCGCCGCTGCCCGCGAAAAGCGTCGGCGCTCGAGGGTTGTTTTGCCGAGCCGACACCCTCCGTCGCAACGGCCCCAACCTGATCGTCAACCCATCGCTGACGATCAGGAAATCCATTGGCCTCATTTCCGCAAATGCATCTTTAATTGGACTTTGCCATCCATCGTCCCGATGATCTAAATCGTCCGGTTCACTTTTGGGACGCTGATCAATGCGCTGGCTTTATAATTTTTTCTTCGTCATCGGTTTCGTCGTGAGCGCCCCGTTTTATTTTCTGAAAATGTGGCGGCGCGGAAACTGGCAGACGGGCTTTGCCCAGCGTTTCGGCAATCACAGCGGCCGGCTCAAGCAAGGCCTGACCAATCGCACCGTTCTCTGGCTTCACGCCGTCAGCGTCGGCGAAGTCAATATCTGCACCCAATTGATCCAGGCCCTCGAACCGCGCGCGCCAAACCTTAAGTTTGTGGTTTCGACAACGACCTCCACCGGAATGGGCGAACTGCAACGCCGGCTCCCCCAGCACATCGAGAAAATTTATTATCCAATCGATGGCCGCAAGATTGTCCGCAGAACCCTTTCCGTGATCCACCCAAGCGCGATTGTCCTGATCGAGGCGGAGATCTGGCCCAATTTCCTATGGAACGCCGCTGATCGCGGCATCCCGCTTTTTCTCGTCAACGCCCGGCTCTCGGCAAAATCTTTTCGTGGCTACAAGCGGTTTGGGTTTTTGTTCCGGCCCATCTTTCAATCGTTTGCGGGAGTCGGATGCCAGAACGAAGAAGACGCGGCCAGGTTGCGCCAACTCGGGTTCCCGCCGGATAACGTCCACGCGTTTGGCAATCTGAAATTCGACGCCGCCAAACTCGAAGAGCGGCGCCCGCTCGATGTCATCCACTTGCTCGGCCAGCTCGGCGTGAAACGCGACGCACCCATCATCGTCGCGGGCAGCACCCACGCCGGGGAGGAAGCCATTCTGGCCGACATTTTTCTCCGGTTGCGGAAAACAATTCCCGGCCTGTTTTTGATCCTTGTCCCGCGCCACTTCGAGAGGGGCAAGGAGGTCGGCCGCGAACTGGAAAGCCGCGGCGTAAAATTTGTTTACCGGAGCGTGATTACCCCCCAGACCCAGCGCGAGCCCGGCGAGATTGATTGCCTGCTCGTGAACAGCACCGGCGAACTCAGGTTTTTTTACGAGCACGCCTCGGTCATTTTCGTCGGCAAAAGTTTGACCGCAGACGGCGGACAAAGCCCGATTGAACCAGGCGCTCTGGGCAAGGCGATGATTTTCGGCCCGAACATGCAAAACTTCGCCCCGATCGCGGATGCGTTCGTCAAAAATAAAGGTGCGGTGCAGGTGAGGGATGCGGCGGAGTTGGAAAAAGCCATCGCCTCCCTGCTCGCCGATCCCAATCAGCGAAATGAGCTCGGTAAAAACGCGCTCCAGGTGGTCCGGGAAAACCAGGGTGCCATCACCCGTACCGTGGACATGGTTCTCGAAAAAATCTCAAGTTCCTAGCGCCGGCGGATATTCTTGACGGGATGACGGCGACAATTGAGCAAGGGGTTTTCCGCGAGCAAATTCCAAATCTGAATAATTTCCTCCACGAATTCCCGGCCCAAACCGCGCTGCATTGCCCTATCTCTGCTCTCGATGGCTCAAAAGTTTAATTAAACCGCTAATGACTCGCGCTGGAGAATGCTTCAAGTCGTGTTCACACACTCGATAAACTTTCCAACCAAGGTTTTTCAATAAGCTTGAAACTTCCAAATCCCGAGCAGTGTTTCGTTTTACTTTCGGATCCCAGTAATCTTGGCGCGAACTCGGGCGACGGTAACATTTTGGACAGCCGTGCCAGAAACAACCGTCAATGAATATTGCGACTTTCTCTCGAGGAAAGACCAGATCAGGCTTGCCTTTGAGTTGAGAATTTCTGCGCCAACCCTTGAGTTTCTCACGCCTCAAAATGGAAATCAGGCATAGCTCCGTTGATTTGTTTCCTCGCGAACGAACGCAAGCCATTATTTGCGAGCGTTCCCGCCGGGTGACGGTATCCATGCTTTTAGATCACCTGAACCCAAGATTTGTCAAAGCCGACTTGTTTAAGAACAAAATTTTCTGGAAGCGGCCCCGGCTGTTTAATGCGAATCGCCAGACGTTCTTTCGGGACCTTCTCAATAATCGTGAATTGTGCGCCGTGCGGTTGCCAAGTGAAACAATGGGTTCCGTCCTTGGTACAGCCTTGCAAATTTTCGTTTTTGTTCCACGACCAAGTATATTCCTTTTCGTTGTAAGCCACTGTTTCAAATTCAAAAACAGCAACCTCCAGAAGGTCTTCCGATTTGATGAGAACTATCGTTCTCAAATGTTCATATTTGGCGCGGACTGCCCAAACACGATTGTTGTAAATCGAGAGAATCTGTTTTCCGAGTTCCTGCTTATCCAGCGATTTTACATTGTTTGTCCCGAACGAATAAACAGGCGCATTGCGCCCGGAGATGAGGCGAACTTTCTGAGCAGTCGGCGGAGAAGACGCTTTTACCGTCTTCGCTCCCCAAGCGCAGTTGGCTAAAACAATATCATCCAGTCCGACATTGGAAGGTTGCCACTGTGCGCCAATTGTCTTTGCAAAAATGGCTTCCCATTGTGTTCCCTCCAAGGCAGGCGTGCTGGTGGCCAAATGATAAACAAGTTCACGACCCAACTTGAATGGAAAGTCAGAGGGGAAATGATTAAACCGATAGGGCGGTTCGCGCTTTTCTACCGTTCGCAATCGTGGTTCTGCCATATGGTTGTTTTTTTTCTAAAAGCCGAAGCTGTGCGTGAGAAGTAAATGGATATTTATTTTGGTGTTCTTTTCCAATCCAGTCCTGCGCTTTAAAAACTCTTTCCGCGACTGCTCGCACTACATTTACAGGAACACTATTCCCGGCTTGTTTGCGCGTCTGCGATCCCGTGCAAATAATTTTGAACGTGTCGGGAAAACCTTGCAGGCGGAGCATTTCACGCGGCGTTAGCCGCCGCTCCCCATTAACCAAGAGATAGTTGTATGAGGCCCCGGCCCGTAATGCACAAGAGAAAGGATACGCGCTGATATGCCCTGCTTTGTTCTCATGCCAAATAGTTGGTTCAGACGTCGGCTGAAGTTTGCTCCAACGACTAAGGCGTATGCGTTCGGAAGCGTAATGCTTTTTTTCGACGTCCTTTTCCAAAATATCTCGCAAGGGAATCATTGGAAGATTTCCCTCGGGCCACTCAAATTTTGCGAACGCATCTGCGCTCTTAAATCCCACGATAAATACTCGTTCGCGTTTTTGCGGTAATCCAAACTTTAGTGCGTTAAACACACGGTAATCTGCGTGATAACCAAGCTCCTCACGAAGAGTTTGCAGGATACGCTTGAGGGTTTTCCCTTCGTTGTGTCCCACTAAAAGTTTCACATTTTCCAAAATGAATGCAGAGGGTTGCTTCGCTTTTAAGATTCGCGCGATGTCAAAAAAAAGTGTGCCACGAATATCTGCGAAGCCTTTCATGTGGCCAATGATGCTGAACGGTTGACAAGGAAAACCGCCGAGCAATAAATCGTGATCCGGAATCGCATTTTCATCCACTTTTGTGATGTCACCTGCTGGTTTTTCCCCAAAATTTCCTTCGTACGCTCTCTGACAATCAGGGTCAATATCAGAGGAAAAAACGCATTTTGCATTGATGTGCTTTTCTTGCGCCAATCCGTCGACTGCCAATCGGAATCCGCCGATCCCGCAAAACAAATCAATAAATTTAATTGCATTGGAAGGAGTTGTGCCGTTGTTGCTTTGCATGTGAAACCAATAAGTGTTTGCCATGAATTTTCCAATCAAATTCAACGGAAGGTTGATCGCTTCGGCAGGGTTATTCCCCCAAGAATTGTTCCGGCGGCGGGCGCAGGAGATTCACTTCGATATTCAGCTCATGGTCGCGTGAAAACTTCTGCATTCGGGCCAAAGTCGTTTCCACCATTTCAACGATGGCCGGAATCTCCACGCGCGTATCGGTGCAAAGAAAGGCGATTGGTTTGATGCGCTGTTCCTTTGGAATGCTGGTGACGATCTCAAAAATGATCGAGGCGACCATCGTTGAATCCTTGCCGCCGCTGAATCCGACCAGCCAGGGGCGCGGGTCTTCGAGGTAAAGCTGGCGCAGTGAACTGCGAATTTCTTGAAAGTTTGAAAGTTCCATTAAAGCGATGGGTTGTTATAGGCCAAGGCGGCGAGCGGCGCAAAGAGTTTGTGAGATCCGGCGATTATTCCGCGCGGCAACGGCGTGGTTCGCATCGCAGTTGATTGTCGCGACGAAATCCATAGTATAGTTTCCGAAAAGTTGACCGACTCATCGACATCTGAAACCGCCGCGGCGACCGCCAATATTTTTAGCGGTTATCGCCCGGCGACGGATGTTTACGATGAATGCGCGCTGGCAAACGGCGATCCGCGTCCGCACTGGCGCGATTTCATTTCCTCGCTCGAAAAACATGGCCGCGAGGAACTGACCGCCCGTTGGGAAAACGGGCGCCGCATCATCCGGGAGCACGGCGTGACCTACAACGTCTATGGCGATCCCCAGGGCATGGATCGTCCGTGGGAACTGGACATGGTGCCGCTGATCATTCCCTCGAACGAATGGCGCGCGATCGAAGCCGGGCTGGCCCAGCGCGCGAGGCTCTTCAATCTCATTCTCACCGATCTCTACGGGCCACAGCGCCTGTTGCGCGACGGACTGATCCCGCCCGCGTTAGTTTTTGGGAATCCGGGGTTCCTTCGTTCCTGTCACGGGTTGCGGGTTCCGGGAAACGTTTATCTGCATCTTCACGCGACCGATCTCGCCCGTTCGCCCGACGGCCAATGGTGGGTGCTGGGCGACCGGACGCAGTGCCCTTCGGGCAGCGGTTATGCGCTGGAAAATCGCATCGTCGTCTCCAGGATATTGCCGGATGAATTCCGCGACAGCCAGGTGCAGCGGCTGGCTTCGTTCTTTCGGATTCGACGCGACACGTTACGCCAACTCGCCTCCGGTCGTTCCGACAATACCAACGTCGTCCTGCTCACGCCCGGGCCGCACAACGAAACCTATTTTGAACACGCCTACCTCGCGCGCTATCTCGGCCTGACCCTGGTCGAAGGCGGCGACCTGACCGTGAGGGATCGCCGCGTATTTCTCAAGACGCTGGAGGGGTTGCAGGCGGTGGACGTGATCTTCCGCCGGGTGGACGACAGTTTTTGCGATCCGCTGGAACTGCGCGGCGATTCATTTCTAGGTGTGCCGGGACTGGTGGAAGCAGCGCGCGCGGGCAACGTTTCCATCGCCAATGCGCTCGGCTCCGGCGTGATCGAGAGTCCTGCGTTCCTGGCGTTTCTTCCCGGATTGTGCCGGCACATGCTGGGCGAGGAATTGCGACTGCCCAGCGTGGCCACCTGGTGGTGCGGCCACGCCACGGAGCATCAATACGTGCTCGATCACCTGGAAGAAATCGTCGTGAAGTCGGCCATCGCCCCCCAGGCGCGCAAGCCTGCCTTCGGAGCCCGGCTCGGCCGTGCGGAGCGCGACGACCTGATCGCGGCAATTCGCGCCCGCCCTTCAGAATTTGTCGGCCAGGAACTCGTCGCGCTCTCGACCGCGCCAGTCTGGTCGAAAGAAGGATTGGAACCGCGTCGCGTATCTCTCCGTGCCTACGTCAGCGCCTGTGGCGATTCGTTTGTTGTCATGCCCGGCGGCCTCACCCGCGTCTCCTCCGACGCCAGCGATCCAATTGTGTCGATGCAAAGTGGGGGCGGCAGCAAGGACGTTTGGGTGTTATCCGACGGCCCGGTTGCTCCCGTATCCCTGCTCACCGCCTCCGGGCAACCGGTCAATGTCGCGCGAACGGCGGCCGAATTGCCCAGCCGCGTGGCCGACAATTTGTTCTGGCTGGGGCGTTACGTCGAGCGGATGGAAAACAGGATGCGCATCCTACGATGTGTCGTCGTCCGCATGGCCGACGAAGCCACTTCTGAGAACACGCTGGAGCTCGCGGAGCTGGTGCAATTGCTGGTTCGCCTGGAGATTCTGCCCGAAACCTTTTCGGGCCGGGTGCCAGCGACGGCGTTGCAGCGGGAGATTCTGGCGCTAGTTTACAACCTGCAACGTGTCGGCAGCGTGCGCGAGCTGGGCTTGCGGATCCGGCATATCATTTCAGTGGTGCGCGATCGGTTCTCGCTCGATACGTGGAGCATCCTCAACCAGCTTCAATCGGATTCCCGCACCCGGCCAGGCCGCCTTCCCCTGGCCAATGCGCTGAGCCTGATCAACACGCTGATCGTCGATTTGGCCGCATTCAGCGGGATGGAAATGGAGAACATGACGCGCGGTTACAGTTGGCGCTTTCTCGACTTTGGCCGGCGACTGGAGCGCGGCACCAACCTCGTCAACCTCCTGACCGGCGCGCTCGCTGACGAGGCGAATCCCTCCGCCCTTTTGGAACCCATGTTGGAAATTGCCGACAGCTCCATGACCTACCGGCGGCGTTACCTCTCCCAGGCACAATTGCCGTCGGTAATCGAGTTACTGGTCATGGACAGGGGCAATCCGCGCGCGCTGGCTTTTCAATTGGAGGCGCTCGCCGGGCACGCGGCACAGTTGCCGCACTACGAGAACGGCGGGACTTCCACCCCGGAACAGCGACGGGCCGAGAAAATTTCCGCGCATCTCCAAAAATGCGAGATTGCAGGGCTCGTCTGCCATGAGCAGAAGGAGCAAAAGGAGACGCTCCGCCAATGGCTCGGCGAATGGGGCGAAGGGCTGTCCGCCATTTCGCACGACCTCACCCATCATTACCTGAGCCACACCTTCGCGCGCGTGAGCTGATGCCGCCATGTTTTACAGAATCACACACACGACCACCTACGAGTACGCGGACAGCGTTTCGCTTTCGCATCACCTGCTGCGGTTGACCCCGCGCAGCTTGGCTCATCAGCGTTGCCTCGCTCACGAAGTTCGCGTGGATCCATTGCCGACGGTTACCAGGCGGCACATTGATTACTTCGGCAACGCGGTGACTTTCCTCACTCTGGAAGGGGCACATTCGGAATTGGTCATCACTTCCGAGAGCATGGTGACGGTGATACCACCGCAATCCCCGGTTGCTTCGGAAACACTCCCCTGGGAAACGGTCCGCGAATCGAGTCGCGGTCGGCAGATCGGCCATTCGCTGGAGGCCAGCGAATTCGTCTGCGATTCGCCACTGGTGCGGGCCCGGGAAGAATTCGAGGCGTACGCCGCACCGTCTTTTCCGAAGAGCCGGACGATCCTCGAGGCGGCGCTGGACCTGACGAAACGCATCCACGCCGATTTTAAATTTGATCCGAAAGCCACGACACTGGCGACGCCGTTGGAAGAAGTGTTCAAGAATCGGCGTGGCGTCTGCCAGGACTTCGCGCAGTTCGAGATCGCCTGCCTGCGCTCGCTCGGCCTGCCCGCGCGCTACGTCAGCGGCTATCTGGAAACCGACCCGCCACCCGGCAAACCGCGTTTCGCCGGTGCGGACGCCTCGCACGCCTGGGTCTCGTTTTACTGCCACGGCATCGGCTGGATCGACGTCGATCCCACGAATAACGTCGTGCCGTCCACGCGCCACATCGTCGTGGCCTACGGGCGCGACTACAACGACGTCAGCCCGATTCGCGGGGTCATCCTCGGTGCCGGCGAACATTCGCACAAGGTGGCCGTGGATGTCGTCGCGATGAAAGAACCAGACAACGAAGTTGTGGCAAAAGCCATCCCGGACCGGATCGAATCATGAAAGCATTCCATTGCGACAGTTGTGGCAGCCTCGCCTTCTTTGAAAATGTTCGCTGCCTGAAGTGCGGCAATTCCCTCGGTTTTCTTCCCGATGTAATCGACCTCAGCACGATCGAATTCAATTCTGACGGACTCGGTCGTGCCCTCACTCCGGCCGCGCAGGGCCGTTCGTATCGGCAGTGCGCCAACGGGAGACAGCATCAGATTTGCAACTGGCTGGTTCCTGCCGAGGATCCAAGTCCGTTCTGCACGGCGTGCCGCCTCAATACCGTGATTCCTGATCTGACGATCGCAAACAATCGGGATCTGTGGCAACAGATCGAAGTGGCGAAACGCCGGATGGTTTACACGTTGCTCGGGTTGGGAATTTCAACCGAAGGAGCGCCAGAAAAAAATCGCCCCCCGTTACGTTTTCGTTTCATGAGCGATTCGATCAGCGGCCCTCCCGTCATGACCGGTCACGATGAAGGTCTCATTACCATCAACATTGCCGAAGCCGATCCTGCGGAACGCGAAAGGCGCCGGCTTAATCTCCGCGAGCCGCTTCGAACGCTGCTCGGACACATGCGTCATGAGATCGCCCACTATTACTGGGGCGACCTTGTCAATAACCAGGAACGTCTCGGGCGGTTTCGCGAATTATTTGGCGATGAGACGCGGGACTACACCACGTCGCTCCAGGCCTATTATCAGCAGGGCGCGCCCGCCGACTGGCAGGAGCGCCATGTCAGCGCTTACGCGACGGCGCATCCGTGGGAAGACTGGGCGGAAACCTCGGCCCACTACTTCCATATCGTTGACATGCTCGAAACCGCCACCAGCTTCGGTCTGGAACTCAAGCCCGGCCACCCGGACGCGCGATCCATGACGCCCGATCTGAAGCCCGCCGCGAACGCAAACTCGACGTTCGATCAAATTCTCGGGAACTGGCTCCCGCTCACCTATGCACTGAACGAACTCAACCGCGGAATGGGACTCCCGGACATTTATCCGTTCGTCCTGTCCAGTCCAGCCATCGAGAAACTTCAGTTCGTTCACGACGTGCTTTGCAATCGCGCCAACCGTCGGACGGCTGGCATCGATGCGATTTCCGGATAGAGCACGCTCCATCGAACCGCGCGTCAACAACTGCCCAATTTCTATGAACCGGCACGCGGAGCGCGGACATTTTTGTCGGCGCGAACCCGGTTTCCGGAACTTGCGGACAAGAATGTCCGCGCTCCTGCCCATGGCCGGTTCAAGGGTTCAATGCGCCAACTTGGGTTGGGAGATTTCTCTCTCTGATCTTTGTGCCTTGGTGGTCTATCCATCCCGCGGAATCTCGCTGCTGCGGCGTCCCCACGTTCCTGTAACGAAACCTCAATGTGCTCCTCCGTGCGTCGGGGGTTGAAACCATGACGGCGGCGGCGCGGGCGGCATCCCGCGGGGACGCTTCATCCCCTCGGCGAGTTCGGCGGCCGGAATCTGATCAATCCGCCGGATCGTGCTGGCGAAAAAATTCGTGACCGGCACGAGATCCACCGCGCGCACCTTGTCAATTGTGTCGTGCGGATCGAACAGGTAAAGCGGCCCGGAGATGTGGCAGGCCGACGGAATTCCCGCCGTGAAGAACGGCGCGCTGTCGCACGGCGGCTCCGGTCCGAACCCGTAGGCGTCGGCGCAAATCAGCCGATCGAGCTCGCAACGCTTCGCCTCCTCCTCAAGGACACCGGCGAACTTCCGGCTGCCATCGAAGAAAATCGCCCGGACCTCGGCCCGACCCGTCAGTTGATAACCGCCATGGCCGTTGCTCGCGACTTCCTCGGCGATGTGCTCGACGCCGAACGCTGCAACGGTCTGTTTCAACAAACCGTCGGCATGGCGTTCCACGAATACGCGATTGCCGATGCCGCCGTGGAAATGTCCCGACGACGCGACAAAGACGAGATTGCGGCGCAATGATTGCGGCCCGCCTGCGGCAGCGGTGAAGAGTTTCGCCAGCGCCAGCAGCGCCGCGATGCCGGAAGCATCCTCTACGGCGGAAGCGAACGGCGCGTCGTGATGACAGGTGACGATGATGTTTTCGTTCTCGCTGTTTGCTGCCGCGCCCGTTCCCGGGATGATGCCCACAACGTTATGCGAATCGACCTTGCGGCTCTCGCCTTCGCTGACCAATCGCGCGCCCTGCCCGGCCTTCGCCAGCGCCCGCACCCGCGCCGCGTGCTCCCGGCCAATCCAAACCGCCGGCAAATCCTTCAAGTAGCCGTCATACGGGACATAGAAATCGCAACCGTCCGTCGGCGAATCCACGAGCAGCCCGATGAAGCCGACGGCTCCGGCACGTTGCGCCTCGTAAAATGCCGGGAAATTTCGGATGAGCCAGTTAGCCACGTGCAACGGCCCATCGGGAATGGATTGTTTGGCATCAAAAACAAACTGTGCGCCGCGCTTCAACGCCGCGCCCGGAAAATCCGAAAATCGCATATCGACCACAGCGATGCGCCCGCGGACATCCACGCCTTTGAAATCCTCGGGAGTTCCCTCTCCCACAAAAACGGTCGGTGCCTCGAGGCCCCGAGAGTTGGTCCAGGCAGTGTAGGGAATCGGAAAGCATGGCAATTCGAGGGCGCCGGCCGGAAATTCCACAGACGTGGTCAACGGCTCCCAAAAGTTCACCGGCACCGGTTCGCGCCGAACTTCGGCGAGGCCGAACTCTTGAAACATCGCCTCCAGCCATCGCTCCACTTCAAGGCTCTGGGGATACCCTGGCCGCCGGGTTCCGAATCCGACAATGCGCCGGATCCAACCAAGCATCTCGCCGACACGCGGCGCGGCGCAGATCGCATTAGCGTCTTCATTTCTGGACATCTGATTCCTTTCGTTGGCTTGCCCGCGACATCTCACCCGGAGCACCACACAAGCTTGGAAATGCTTTGGTCTTTGACGATTATTTGGTCGCCGGACGGGGCGGGCCGTCGTAGGGCGCGGCGCCCCGTGGTTTTTGAGTCCGCGGCTGCAGCACCGTGGCCGCAGCGTCGTCCGTTTTGGGCAGCTCGATCATTCCGTAAAATCGCCCCATCCAATATTCCTCGAGCCAAAAAGAAGGTGGCCGCACCGCCTTCCCCCCGCCTCCGCCATCGTAGGGCAATGCCGTGCGGATATCCCACTTGGATGAAGATTCGCGCGGAGAGATGGCGCGGGTGCCTCCAGCGTACGGAACGTAGCCCGGTCGCGTGGCGAGGTCGCTGCGATGCGAGTTGCGATAACTGTGCGTCACCAGGTCGAGCGACCATTCGCGAAGATTCTTCACGGATTGGGGTGCCTCGCAGTCGTTGCCGGTGAGCGCGCCGTAAATAAAATTGAAGTAGGGGATTTGTTGCACGCGGAGAGTTTCCCAGGTTCGTTCCAGGCTGCGCAGGTAGATCGATCGCAATTCCGGATCCGAGGTGTAGAGCAGCAGCGGATAATAACAACGGAAGGAAAGGATATCGTCCCACGGCACGACCGATTCGGGAGGGAACGCAACTTTTTGCCGGACCGTGTAGGCGTGATACTTCCATTGCAGGAGCTGGTCCATACCCTTCTTGAATTTTTCATTCCCCGAGAGCGCATGCGCTGTTTGCATGTAGGTTTGCGCCTCCATGCCGTTTAATCCAGCCGCTTCGAATCCGTACGGGCGAAGCAAGTACTCCGGATCCCAGCGACCCCAGCGGGTTGGCTTGCCGTCCATGTCGCGCAGCACCCAGCCGTTGTCGATGATGTGCGAGGCGATGTTCGAGAGATGCTTCGCGGCCCGCTCCTTTTCCGCACTCTGGGCGACCAGATCGTGAAACAACGACACGGCGTAAAAATGCGCGTTTACCTCATCGCTGGAGGTGTCGCCCTTCCACAGCCACAAACCGTCCTCTGTGGGGTACCACTTGGCAGGGAGTCCGCCAGATCCCCGTTCTCCACGGTAACCTTTGTCTGCCTTGACCGACCAGATGGACCTGGCAATGAATCCCGGTTTCGGGGTGACATCGTCGAGCCAGACCATGGCCTTGAAGGACTCGACGGCTTCCTGCCGCGCCTTCTCATCACGGGTGACCGCGTACTTGAACACCATCGCGGCCAGGTAGTGCGCCGTGTGTCCGCCGTCGTTGTCGCTGATCTCCCGGACCCAGCCGAGTTCGTCGCCCGCCCAATAGAGCCGATGCACGAAGCCGAGCCGTTTGAACCCCCTATCCTCTGTCTCCCGCTCAAACCACGCCGCCTTTTTCGAAAGCGTGAACGGTTCGTAACGGATGACACCGAGACCCGAATCGGTCGCCACATAGACCACCCGATCTCCCGCCGCGATGTCCCGAACATTGTCCCCCGGCAACCAATGGTCTGCACCGAAATAATGGTATTCGTCCCCGACGTTGCGGATCGCGCCACGCGAGGTTCCGATCCATAGGTCGCCATCGAATCCTTCGGCGAGGCAGGTCGTGTCCTCGAACGGAAGACCGTCTTTGCCGCTTACCGACGTCATGGCCATGCCCCGCAAAACGCCCAGACCCCGGTCAGTGGCGAAATATAATTTGCTGCCGAGGGCGAGCATGTCGCGCGTGACCGTCCCCGGCAGCATCCCCCAGTCAATCGGCCGCGGCACAAAAACACTGCCGTCCAACAGACCGAGCGCGTGCGGATGCATCACATAAAGGGTCCCGCTGTAGGAAGCAACTCGCTCCACCGGCCCGATCTCGACCGGGTCCGCCAGAACCTGGGTGCCGTCCTCCATAATCAGCGTGGTGTCGTTCGACAGAAACCCATCCTTCGGGCGGATGGAAACAAACGTTCCGTTCTCGAACCGGAACAGATCGTTCTCCGTCGCTCCCATGACCTTGCCGAGGTGCAGGCAAAGATCGACGAACGATTG
>Ga0163144_10016331_pt1 | contig 15212 bp, 8 predicted proteins | sample OliLak19BULKMAT1_FD_123175 | JGI IMG/M metagenome (GOLD analysis project Ga0163144, IMG submission 123175) | Freshwater microbial mat bacterial communities from Lake Vanda, McMurdo Dry Valleys, Antarctica - Oligotrophic Lake LV.19.BULKMAT1 | ecosystem: Environmental > Aquatic > Freshwater > Lake... | reverse complement strand
CACAATTTGCGAATGACCGCCGCATCCTCCTCAGCCGCCGCCTTGCCGCGAGCCGGCTCGCCGCCCGCGCCGATGCCGCGCATGGTCCGCGAGCCGAGGTTGATCTTCGTCTCGACGCGAGACTGCGCGAGCGCGGCCGCATCCGTGTTCAGCGCGGCAAAGGCCACGCCGCTGAAATTTTCCTGGGCGAAGTGACCAATGGCATTGCAGCCGGCGCCGCCGATACCGAGGACTTTGATCGTGAAGCTTTTCCGGATCACTTCGGTGGTGGGCGTAGGCTCGTTCATGGTATTGGCGCGATTCAGTTGCTGCCGCCGCGACTCAGCGGCGGAAAATGGTGCCGAATGTTTCGCGGACGGACTGGACGAGTTTGCCGCCGCCCGCCCGCCGCTTCTGCTGAAACGATCCGTATTTGACCAACCCGATGGCGGCGGCGAACTCCGGCTGATCGAGCGCCGACTTGAGTCCGCTGATGGAACTCGCACGCCCCAGGTGCGCAGGCAACTGGAACACGCGCTCGGCCATCTGCTGGATGCCGGGGATGCGCGCGCCGCCGCCGCAGATGAACACGCCGGCCCGCACGTAATCAAGCAGGCCCAGACGGGTCAGTTCCGCCTCGATGAGTTGCAGCGTTTCCTCCAGGCGCAGCGACATGATGCGGCGCAGATGTTCGAGATTCACTGACTTCAAGGGCAGGCCCAGTTCGTCGTTGCCCGTGAGCGTCTGTCCCTTGTCCGCCTCTTCAGCCACAGCCGCGCCGTGCTTCACCTTCAAATCTTCCGCGCGACCCAGCGGCACCTTGAGTCCGTAGGCAAGATCGTTCGAGACGTGGTCGCCGCCGACCGCGAGCACTCCGGCGTGCTTGATGATGCCGCCGCCATAGACGACGTATTCCGTCGTGCCGCCGCCCATGTCGAGCACGAGCGCGCCGAGTTCCTTCTGCTCATTCGTCAGGAGCGCGAGCGAGGAGGCCAGGCCGTTGAAGACGATCGCTTCGACTTCGAGTTGCAGACCCTTGACGATGCGGACGGGGTTTTGCAGACGGTTGAAAATGCCGTGGATGACGTGCATGTCCACCTCGACGCGCGCGCCCAGCATCCCGACGGGATCAATGACGCCGTCCTGTCCATCGACGAGAAAATGCTGACGGATGGCGTGAACGACGTGGTTCTCCGCCGGGAGATTGATCGCCTTCGCGTTGCGAATGACATCCTCGACATCGTCCTTGGTGATTTCGCGATCCGCGGACACCACCGGGTGAACGCCGCGATTAGTCAAGCCGCGGACATGGCCGCCGGTCACGCCGAGATACACGGTGCGAATCTCCACGTCGGCCATCTGCTCAGCTTCGACGATGGCATTGCGCACGTCCTCGCCCACGGCGGAAGCGTCGGCGATCTCGCCCTTGCGCACGCCGCGCGAGCGCGACTGGCCGAGGCCCACGATGTTGAGCGTGCCGGTGGTGCTCACTTCGCCGACCACGGCGCAGACCTTCGAGGTGCCGATCTCCAGGCCGACGATGACGGATGCGGGATCAAACATGTTTTTTCCTGTAGGAAGATTGTTTGGGCGGGCGGGCGGCCGGCGGCGGAAGCGCGCCCGAAGCGTCAGCCCATTGCAGTGGTGAATTGTTGCCGACCGCCAGATCCAGCGTGGTGATCACCTTGCCGCGGCGGAACGCCTCGTCCTGCACGGACCGCCATCGACGCAACTGCGCGTCCAGATTCTGGAGGCCGAAGGTGATTTCGCTGCCCTGACCGGTGCGCGCCACGAGCACGCCCGCCTGGCTCACGTCGACATATTTTAATTCCACCAGCCCGACCATGGGCGAGCGCTCGAACTCCCGCACCAACGCCAGAGCCGCCTGCACCTGCGGCGATTCCACCCGGCGGCCGGGCCGCATGTCCGCCGGAGGGATGCCCACAATCACCGGGAGAAAATCATTGGTCACCGCGGCGGGCGTGGCGCGTTGCGATGGCGCGACGGGGAACATGAAGTAGCCATTCCGATCCAAAGTGTAACTGCCGCCCTCATACACACCGCCCGCGCGCGCCTGTTGAAAAATCACCCGCGCCACCGGCTCGCGTTCCGAAACGTGGATGCGCAAGGTGCGCGGCAGCACGCGCTCCACCACCACGCCCTCGATGGCGGGCACGAGCTCGAGGTCACGCTTGACGCGGGTGAGATTGAGCGCCATGAGATTATCGCCCGGACGGACGCCGGCCCAGATGCGCAACTGCTCCGGCGCGATCACGCCGTCCGTCTCCACCTCGACCTGCGCGATGGCGAAGTAGGGATTCTCGTAAACCTTCACGCGGAGCAACGCCTCCGCCCCGCGCCAGACGCCAAAGACCACGAGAAACAGAATCAGTGACGTGCCGAAGAACCACGTCAGGCGACGCACGCGCGTCTCGTGCCGCTGCTGCGCGCTGAGCTTCACGTCCAGCACGTAATCCCGGCGGTTGCGTTTGTTTTTGCGTTTGCGCGAAAAGGCCATGTCAGAATTCTCTGCCGTTTGTATGTATTTCGCCGCCCGGGCGCAAGGAAGACTGCGCAGCCTGCGGCAATTGCGGATGCCGGGGAGAAAGTTCAAAGTTCCATGTTCAACGTTCAAGGTCCGCGCCGGGCGAGATCCAACTTTGAACTTGGAGCATTTAGTCTTGAACTCGCGCTACAGCGCGCGCCTCATCGCCAGCTCAATCATCCTCTCGCAAAGCGTCGGATAATCCATCCCCGCCGCCGCGGCTGCCTTGGGCAGCAAGCTCGTCTCCGTCATGCCCGGCAGCGTGTTCACTTCGAGCACGACCGGCGAGCCATCCGCACGCACCATCACGTCCACGCGCGCGTAATCACGTCCTCCAATCGCGTCGAACGCCCCCAGCGCCGCCGCCTGAATCGCCGCTGTCACCGGCGGATCGAAGGGTGCCGGGCAGAAGTATTCCGTGTTCCCCGCCGTGTACTTGTTCGTGTAATCGTAGGCACCCTTCTTCGGACGCACCTCGACCACCGGCAGCGCCTGTCCGTCGAGAATGCCCACCGTCGTCTCGCGACCGATGATGCGTTCCTCCATCAAGACCTGTTCGTCATACCGCAGCGCCTCCGACAGCGCCGCGCTGAAATCCACCACGCGCTCGACGAATTGCAGTCCCACGCTCGACCCCTGCCGCACCGGCTTCAGCACCACGGGCGGCTGCCAGCCCATGGGCCACGTCGCGCCCGGCGCATCGAACACCATGAATTTCGCCGTGGGAATGCCCGCCGCCACGCAACGTTCCTTGGTCAGCACCTTGTCGAACGCCAGCCGGCTCGCCTCCGGATCACAGCCCGTGTAGGGCACGCCCAGCTTCTCCAGACGCGCCTGCGCCTGGCCGTCCTCGCCATAAGTCCCGTGCAACGCGAGGAACACCACCTGCGTCCCCTCCGGCAAAGTCCACGCATCATCAACTGGGTCCAGTTCATGCACCGTGTGACCCAGCAAACGGAGCGCCTTGGCCACCGCTGCACCCGTCTTCAACGACACCTCACGCTCCGCGGAAGGTCCGCCGAGCATCACCGTGATCACGAGCTTTGAAATCATGCCGCTCCGACCATTGGCGCACTGACCCGCGCTTTCAAGCGTTTCAGACACACGTCTCGGCGCCTTCGTCGCTGCAACCCCCCATTCACCCCGGCGCTTCTTCCTTCGCCGGGGCCGCCCTGGAGTCGTCCTGGAGTCGTCCTCTTGACCGGCGACAATATCACAGCAACCGTCTTGATAGCCACAGCACTCCCCATCATTCGTTGGCGCTTTTTCGGCATCTTCATTGCGATGCCATTTGGCTGGGGTCTCATCCATGCGGTTCATGTTGCATTACCATTGCAAGGCTGGGACGAGTTCGCAGAAGACTGGGCCATCCTGGGCTGGTATCTCATGTTGCAGTGGGGCTTGCTCCTCTTCGGATTACTCTCTCTGTGGTCTTGGATCAGACGCCGGAGGCAGCGTCGTGTTTGATACGCCTCCTGGGCTGCGAGCTGCGGCGAGCCATCGCGGTTGCAATCGCCGCGTCTCATGGACGTCCTCGGGATTGCGCAGGGGCGGAGCTGGGCTCATGCTGCGGGCATGAAAGTGCTCAAGCTGCTGCATACGCGTTATCGCCTGAATGATCTGGAGAGCTCGGTGAAGTTCTACACGGAAATCCTCGGGCTCAAGGAGGTCCGACGGAACAAGTCTCCGCGCGGCTCCGAGTTGGTCTTCCTGGAGACGCCGGGGAGCGAGGAGTTGATTGAGCTATGCCATTTCCCGTCGAGCGGCCCGGTGCAGGTGCAGACGGACTTGACGCATCTGGCGTTTGAGGTGGAGAGTCTGGAGGAGTTCGGCAAACATCTGGCGGCGCATGGCCTGAAGTATTCGGACGGCCCGCAGATGAAGGAGAACGGCGGCGGCTTCGCCTTCATCGACGCGCCGGAGGGGTACGAGGTGGAGTTGATCCAGAAGCCGCGGCAGTTGGAGGCGGGCCTGGCGGCGGGAGCCTGAAGGCGCGACGAGGTCGCCCGCCGCTCAGTCCTGAGCCCAGAAATCGAGGACGAAGACATCTGCCATCACCGGCCCCAGCACTTTGCCGAAGGCTTTGTGATCGGGATGCACGAGGTAGAGGTCCCGATCCTTGTCGCTGGTGAAGCTGAGGACGAAGACATGGGTGAAGCCTTTGTCGTGTTTCTCGGGGCTGACGTTGGTGCCCCATTCCAGCTTGTGGATGGCGGGGATCTTCTTCTTGAGATCACGGAAGGCGCTGACGACGGCGTCGATCTGCGCCGGGGTGGCGGCGGGCTTGAACTTGAGGGAGACGACGTGGTGCAGGCGCTTGGCACCGGGCTCGGCGCCCGTCACCATTCCTGCGAGGCTGACTGCGAGAAACACACCAAGAGCCAATAGAATCATTTTCATTTCGTTCGTTGAGTTGGAGCTTTGAGAGTAACGCCACGCCGCACGGCGGGCCAGGTTTGCGGGAGACTTGAATCGGCTTGTCCGCGGCGAAGCAATCCCACCATCACGCCCTGGATGACCATTTCCTCAGCGGGGATGAGCGTGGGGTAGTTCGGATTCTCCGCGCGCAGACAGGGCTGGCCGTTCACGATGACGAAGGTCTTGAGTGTGCTTTCCCCATCAATGAGCGCGGCCACCACGTCGCCGGAAAGGGGCCGTGGTCCCTGCTCGATGATGACGACGTCGCCATCGAGAATGTGCCGGCCGATCATGGAGTCGCCCCTGACCCGCAGCGCGAAGACCGAGGCGCGCGGACGAATGCCGAGGGTCCCGGCATCAACGGTCACGCAGCCAACGGCTTCCTGCTCGCGGAGCTCCGCCAAGCCCGCCGCGATGGTGCCGAGGATCGGGATGTCGAGCGCGGGATGACGCAGCGAGTCGAGCGGGGAAATGATGCGATGCGAACGAGCCAGGCGCGGCGAATGCGCGAGGTGTCCCTTGCGTCGCAAGGCCCGGACGTGGTCCGCCGCCGCCGTCATGCTGCGGAACTCGAAGTGCCGGGCGATCTCGCGCAAGGTCGGGACGACGCCCTGTTCCGATTGATGTGACCGGATGAAATCCAGTATTTCCTGTTGGCGTGAAGTGAGACTTTCCATAGTCACGAGTTTCGCGAAAGTTAGCTAATCCTGCGACCAAGTCAAATGTCCCATCGGTTGCCAATCGTGGCCGACGACACTCTCTGGAAAACCGGAAAGATGGTGCGCGGTACAGGGTTCGAACCTGTGACCCCTACCGTGTCAAGGTAATGCTCTACCACTGAGCTAACCGCGCAATCCGGCTGCGGGGCGGTAAAAGTCTCAAATTCCCGTTCATTGGCAAGAGTAGATTTTCCCCGCTGACCCACGAATTCCCAGCGCACGCAGCGGGCAGCCCTTCGCTGGGATTGACGCCCCGCTGACTGGAGCTGACACTTGGCCCGCATCACGGATGCTCACCGAAATAAAAATCCAGTGCGACTGCGGCACGAAATACAAATTCGAGGTCGAGCCGCTGAAGGGACGGATGCCGCAGCGGGTCTTTTGCCCGGGCTGCGGCTTCGAGGGCACGGGCGCGGCGAATGAGCAGTTGCAGGTGAAGTTCGCTCCCGCCCCGAGTGTCGCGGACCAGACGACTCCCATTCCCCAACTGCCCAAGCCGGCTGAAAACATCCAGGCCTCCGCGGTGGAAGTCCTGCCGGCGACTCCCCTGCCCCGCAGGTTGCACTCTGGAGGCGACCCGTCCGCACGACGCGTCGAGGAATTGCCGCGCGCGGGCCGCAGCCATTTTCTGGCCGGGTTGACCGGGGCCATCCTCACGGGAACCGTCGGCGCGCTGGCGTGGTTCTTCCTAGTCAAGGTGACGGGCTACCAGATTGGTTTCGCGGCGTGGGGAGTGGGTTTGCTCGTGGGCGCGGGCACGCGCGCGCTGGGTCGGGAGGGCGGCAATGGTTTGGCGGTGGTGGCGGCGGTTTGCGCTCTGGTTTCGGTGGCGGGCGGGCAGTTGTTGGCCGCGCAATTGCGCGATGGTTCACTGCGTCAGGCGTTGCTCAACGGCAGCGTGGGCTGGGTTACGTTGCTGTGGCTGGGCATCGCGGCGGCCAGCGCGGCGCGGCTGGCTTCAGGGCGTTCTCTTTCGATGCGCTGAGCGGGAGCTGGGGAGGCTTGCTTCAATCACGGCAGAACGGTCGCACGGTAGAAGCGGCTGCGCGCTCCTGCTCCGTTGCCATGGGTCACTTGAACCACGCTGCCGCTGCCAGACACGTTGGCCGTCACGGTGGACCAGACTCCCGACACTGGATTGTCCGCCCATTCCACGCGATAGGATCGCCCTGCGACGGTGGTGAAGGAGACGCGGACGTCTGCACCGACCAGCGCCACACCCACCATGGCGGGTCGTGCCACGGCCTGTGAGCCGATGGATGCAGAGAGGCTTTGCACTCCGGTCGCGGACAGTGAACTGCGGTAGAGGCGCACCTCGTCGATGGCGCCGGCGAAGTAGTAGCCTTGCTCGGTGTTGCCGCCGATTTGCAGTGGGTAACCGTTGACCACAGGCGTGACGGTTGAAGCCATCGATGCCTCCAGCACGCCGTTGACGAAGAGGCGCAACGTCGAGCCGTCACCCGTGGCGACGACGTGATACCATTGGCCCGCAATCCAGGCGCTGGTGGTGGATTTCAAAACCGGCGAGCCGCTGTTCAACACGAATGACAGTTTCCCATCATTCGACGGGTAGTTGAAGATCAGCCAGTAGGAGAGAAATTTCTTCAGCAGATCCTTTCGTCCGCTGGAGGCCGTGATGCCCTGGCTGGGATTAAACCAGAGGCTGATGGAGAACGTGCCACCGAAGTCCAGCACGGCGCTGTCGGGAACGTTCACGTGGTCATCCACGCCGTCGAAGTTCAAGGCGCCGCTCGCGACGCCAGCCGTTCGAGCCGGTCCATTTACCAGCGTCCCGGGATTCGCGCCCGATGAATCCGAGGCGACGACACCGATGGTTTCATCAAATTTCCATTGAGCCACCAGGCCAGGCACCAGAACAGGAAGGGATTGCACGTTCAGCGTGAAGCTCGTTTGAGAGGTCAGGGCGCCATCCGCAACCACGAGCGTGACGGTCGCGGATCCGATTTGTCCGGCGACGGGAAGCAGGGTCACGGTGCGATTGGCGCCGCTGCCTCCAAGCACGATGCCCGTGGGTGCGAGCAGTGCTGGATTGGAGGAAGCCGCGAAGACGATGAGGCTGGCCGGTGAAGTTTCCACATCACCAACAGTGAAGGGGATCGCCGCCAGCGGAACACCCAGGCTCGTGGTCTGAGTGGCGAGGGCGGAGAGAGTCGGTGCGTCGTTCACGGCACTGACGGTCAAGGCGAAGCTGCGGTTCGTCGAAGCGATGCCGTCGCTGACCGTGACCGTGATGTTCGCACTGCCGTTTTGATTGCCCGCCGGCGTCACGCTGATGGTGCGACTGGCGCCACTGCCACCCAGGATAAGGTTGCCCGCCGGCACAAGAGTTGGGTTGGAGGAACTGGCGGAAACGATGAGGCTGCTCGCGGCAGTTTCGGCGTCGCCAATCGTGAAGGCGAGCGGCCCCAGGATCGCGTCTTCGGCGATGGACTGGTTCGCGATGGCCGAGAGGGTCGGCGGCGTGTTGTTGGGCAATCCGGTGCCGGCCCTGCCGACGATGACGTAGGAGTTGAACGTTTTGTCGGGCTTCACGTTCGACTGCGCCATGCCCGCCGGCGCCGCGGCGAACAGATTGGTCGTGGGCAGCAGCAGCGTTCCGCCGGCGTACGTGCCGCTGAGCACCGGGGCGCCGAAGTAGTTCTGCGCGTTGCGCACCTCGAAGCGATCGCCCGGCTGCAACACGCCGCTCACGTCCACAGCCACGCGATCGAGCTGATCCCAGTTGTAGACGGCCACATGCCCGCGCTTGGGCTCGTACTTGTTGGGCCGCACCACGGTGCGCACCCCGGTGGGCGCGCCCGCGCTGGCCGTCGAGTTCTGGTCGCGACCGGAGTAGCCCTTCCAACCCGCGAAGTCGTAGAAGCTGGTCGTGGATTCCCCCGCCTGGAAGGACTTCGCCCCGACGCCGTAATACTGGTTGTTGTTCCAACTGGAGCCGGCGTTGAGGATGTTGAACGGTCCCGCCCACATGAGGGTCTGCGAGGGCGAGGTGTAGATGACGTTGCGCTGCACGTTGACCGTGTGCCAGTAGCGCGCCTGGAAGGCGACGTCGCTGCCGATGAAAACATTGTCCGTGCAAACGAGGTCCTGATTGTCGGGCTGGCCGTAGCTGAGGCGCGCGCCCGCACCGTCCTTGCCGATGGCCGTGTAGGTGAAGTTGCTGACGACACTGATGCGCGAGGCGGGCGGGTAGCCGCCGATGAAGAGGTTGCTGTAGCGATGATCGGAGATGCTCGACGCGCCGGAGTTGAAGGAGATGTTGCCCTGCAAATCAAACCCGCGAATCTGCCCGCCCTCCGTGTAGATGTTGAAGCCGAAGCCGAAGGAGTTGCAGAGGATGTTGTCGTGAATCGTCTTCGTGCCCAGATCATTCGCCGAGTAGACGGAATGGCCGTTGCCCACGTTGTTGGCTTTCTCAAAGCCGACGTTGTAGATGAGGCATCCATACATTTCGCCACCGACCGCCGGAGTCCAGAACCCGAAACCCAACCCCACGTCGTGGATGATGGAGTTGATTAACTTGCCACCAAGGCATTCCATGTAAACGCCCGCGGGCCTTCCCACACCCGGTGTGCGATCCGTGCTTGAATTGATGACCTCGATGCCGCGCCAGATGTTGTACTGGCCGTAAATGTAGAGCGTGGGCACGGTGCTCGAAGCGGCGCCATCAATGATCACGCGCTCGCCCGGGTAGGCGCGAATGGTGATGGGTTTGCCAGACTGGCCGTAGAGATAAGTCTCGAAGGGCCCGCGGTAAGTGCCGCCGCGCACCCAGAGCGTGTCGCCCGGCTTGGCCGGGGACTTGGCCTGGAACATCGCCGAAGCCCAGTCGACCGGGTCGGTGATTGAACCGGTGGCGCCGACGCGTCCGATGGTTGAGACATAGAAGTCCGCCGCTGGAGCCAGCAGCAAGGCTCCGAACAGGCACGCCGAGGTTGAAAATATTTTAACCATCGGCTGCCGGTATGCCAGTGGCGTGCCAACTTCATTCGAGCCTCCGGCAGGGGGTTATCGGGGGAAAAGTGTCCTGATTCTGGAAATCCCGCTCGGAGCGAGACAGGAAATGGGACAGCCAGTCAGTCCTGGCGTGGGTCCGAAATCACGGCAGGACCCGAATCCGGTAAAACAGATTTCGCGCGCCGCCGGCCGCGCGATGACGCGCTTCAGCAACGCCTCCATTGCCATTAACCTTCTCCGCTACCGGCGTCCATTTACCCGAGAGCATCTCCTCAGCGCATTCGATGCAATAAGCCTTGCCCGTCACGGACGTGAAGAAGAGACACACGTCGCCCTCTTCCATCTGTACTCGCACGATGCGCGTGGCGCTGGCGGCATTGAGAGGCTCCGTGCCGCCCAGGAATTCGTCACGGTTCGAGATGCCATCGCCATCTGGATCGTCAAGCGCGGCAGCGCCGATGCCGCCGAAGTGGCGCCGTTCCCAGGCGTCAGGCAAACCGTCGCCGTCCATGTCCTCAGCGGAATCAACGGAGAACGGCACGCTGCTGGCGATACGGCCCAATCCATCGAACGCACGCAGGAGGACGTTGCTGCGCGCATCGAACACGGTGAATTCTCCGGAGAACAATCCCTGCACCACCTGCACGGCTCCAGTGGGCGTGGCCTGCACTGCGTCCTCCAGGGTGAAGCGCGCGTTGGGGATGCGGTTCGCCGCGACAGGCATGGGGCGATTCGTGCCATGCCACACGAGCGGATCTCCAAATGCGCTGTCGGTCTGCGCAGAGATGGATCGTCGATCCGCGGTCAGGGTCGAACGGCACAAGCCATCCACAGAGTAGCTCCCGTTGTTGAAACTGAAATCCACCAGCAACGCGTCGGTGCCGTTGTAGGCGAACGGCGAGGCGAAAACAAATGCCACCCAACCCGTGGCCAGCAAGGTTTCGTCCTTTCGATAGACGGTCGCCCATCCGTTCGTCTCCCACGCGGGCACAAAGCCATAGTTACGCTGGGGAGTGTGTTTCAGGCGAATGGTCCAGTTGCTCAGCGTCTGTCCGGGCAATGACGCAACGTGAAGAGCCAGCGCCGTGATTTGACCGGACGTTCCGATCTCCTCCGGGCGATAGATCACCTGCACCCGGGAGTCATGGAAGAACGCGCCCAGCGGCTGCTCCCACAAATTCGTTCCGGCGCCAATGGACGCTGCGCGACTGTTGGCCATCGTCTGCACAAAGACCGGTCCATTGAAGTTCGTCGCCGTGCGGTTCAACCCATCCACCGCCGTCAGTGAAGCCATGAACGGCACGCCTGCGTATTGCGGCGACGGCACCGGGCCCCACACTAATCGATCGATCTCGCCCGCATCATCATCAAGGATGGTGGCGGTGCCACGCCCGTTGGGCAGCACGGCGGCGAAGGGCGAGAAGAGGTTCAGGAAGAATATTTCGGCCGGTTCAAATACGTCGTCGCCGCGGATGGCTACCGTGATAGAGCGATTGGTCGTCCCGGGCGGGAAGGAAAGTGAACCGAAGACCGGCAGGTAATCCGCATTCGCCTGCGCCGTTCCATCGCTCGTGCTGTAGCCAACCGTCACGACGAGTGACGACGGTGCGGACAGCCGGATGTTGAACACTGCGGTGTTCGTCCCCGAAGGCGGCCCTTCCGTCACCGTGATGCTGTCGAGGGAGAGAATGGGCGTCGGATCGTCATCAAAAATCCGGCAACGCACCTGAGGCGTGGAGATGTTGCAGTTCGTCGGGTTGACGAGGTTGAGGAAGAACGTCTCCACGTTCTCGTCGATGTTATCGCCAAGCACGACCACCGAAACGACCTGGCTGGTCATGCCCGGCGGAAAGAAGAGTGTGCCATTGGTGGCGATGTAGTCTTCACCTGCCACCGCCGTCCCGTTGCTGGTCAAGTAGTCCATCCACAATGGCAATGGGCTGGGAGCGGCCAGCCTCACGAGGAATCCCGCCGTCACATTGACGCCCGTGCGCTCGTTGACGGTCACGTTGGTCGAAGAGACCGCGGGATAATTCAGCGTCAAGACGGCGAGGCTCGTGTTGTTCGCTAAGTAGGCATCCACCTCGGCTCGGCGCACCATGGCCACATTGGTGACGACGCCCGCATTGGTGGCCCGGCTGATGATCGTGGCCAGCGCGCGGTCATTGGCGAATAAAGTTCCAAAATCGCAGACCACCATCCTGCCTGAGTTGGTGCAGATGCCATTGAAGGTCGTCGCCGAAATAAACTCGACCTCGCTCGGCAGCCAGTTGGTGACGATGACGCCGGTCGCCTTGAGCGGGCCGGTGTTGGTCACGATCATCTTCCATTCCACGTCCGTGCCCACCAGCGCGCGGTCAGGTCCGCCCGTCACGGTGATGGCAACGTCGTTAATGGCGCCGACGGCAATCTCGTTAGCCAGTCCAATGCGACCTGCGGATTCTGCGCGCAGGGTCAGGCGGGCCGCCGGCTCCAGCACCGTGAGGTAGCCGCTCCAGACGCCGGTGACAAAGTTCGACAAAATCATGGGCGTCACGGGAATGCTGCGCGGCGAAAAGGGAAGGCTCAACTGCGAGTTGACGGACCCGAAGCTCAACGGGGCGGTGGTCCAGTCGGAAACGTCGTTGTGGTCGGCGCCACCCAGGCGTTGCAGCGACATGGTGATGGTGGTGGCATCCACTCGCACAGGGTTGCCCAACCATTGCTCCCGAGGAATTGTCACCGGCGAAGTGATGCGACCGGGGTCGGCATCGGCGGCGCAGACAAAGTCCACCATGGCTCCAGCGGCATCTCGGACAAGGACGGCAACGGGATTTCCCGCAGGGAGAACGCTGCTCCAGTTGGCATTCGTGCCGGTGAAGAAGACAGGGAATTTGCCAGGCGCAGTTCCAAATTCATTCACTCTAAACACGGTCAACGGAGGGCAAACCGAACCCGCAGGCAGCGTGATAATGGTCAGCGGGGCGGGAAAGGATTGGATGTCGTACACGCTGATGGTCCAGCCCGTCATGTCCACGGCGACGCTCGAAATATTCATGAACTCCGTCGCATCAGAAGTTCCGACATCTATCTCTGTCACCACGATGCTCGAAGCGCTGGCGGATCCCGGGAGCCCGGTCACCGTCACCGGGCCGGTGAAGTTCTTGATCGTGTTGTTGATTTCATCCTTGGCCGTGATGGCCACGGCAAAGCGCCGCCCCACCTGCTGCGGTGATGCAACCGGCGTCCACTCGAAGTGATGCAGCGCACCGATGCCGCGCGTGGTGAACTGCCACACCGGACCCAGCGTGGTGGCCGAACCCCGCCGGGTCACCACTTGCCAGTAATAGGTCGTGTTCAACGCGAGAGGCGGCAGGTTCCATGACGTGTTCGTGGTGTTACCGAGGAATTGCGCCGCGCCGGGAACGGGAGTTGTGCCGAAGAACACGTCGAACGTCGTTGCTCCGCCGTTCGCGCCGAGCAATACGCTCACGTCGTCGAGACGCGTATTGAAGTATCCAAGGTTGTCGTCCTGCTCGAAGATCAAGCGCAAGGTCTGGCCGCGAAACGGAGAGAGGTTAAAACTCCGGCGCGTCCACGCGTTGGTGAGCGGATCCCCTTCCTTCGTCGAGTAAGCCGTGGCCAGCAACTGATCGTCGAGCGAGCGAATCTGCACGCGGAACTCCTGGTTCGGTGACTGGTAGTAAGCGGCGTGATTATGAATGCGATCCCACCAGCTCAACGTGGCCGATTGTGCGGAGGGCGGCAGCAAGACCTCCTGAGACAGCGTGTGACGCCCGGCCCCGATCTGCGTGCTCACGGCCTCGTATTTACCCGCTCGCGGCAGTTCCCTTCCCTCGGGTCCTTCAGGGTCGAGCATCCCGTCGTTGATCTGCCAGGCTCCGAATCCTGACTCTTGAACCGTCCAATGGCTGAAGTCGCCCGCTTCAAAGCCACCATTGCGCAGCACTTCGCCAACGCCGGAACTCCACGACAGCCGCGGTGAAACTGACACATTGCCCTCGCCATCCACCGGACTTGGATCGTAGGGCGCGGGCGGCGTCTCATCGTCGAGGACCGTAAGACTCGCTGCGGCCATCGGAAACCCTGGGGCGCGCGCCGTGACCTTCACAGCCTGCGGCCCGTCGGCTGCATTGTCGTCCACCGCCGTCAGCGCGAACTGCACTTCGAACGTCGAGGCCGGGATGGTCACGGTGGCTGGCACCAACAACTCAGACGCATCGCCCGACGTCAGGGTGACGACGAGGTTCGTGGGCAAAGCAGCGGTTAACGCAATCGAGCCAGCATTGGTCATCACGCCATCGACCTCGGCGATGCTCGCTGGAAGTTTCAGCAACAATCCTGGCTTGTCGTTGTCGTCGATGTCGATCTGCTCGCTGTCATCGGTCCAATTATTGACGTGGGCGATCACCGTCACGCGCTGCTTGCCATCGAGCAGTCCGTCATCGAGCACGACGATGTCGAAGTCGGCCTCCTTCTGGCCGGCTGGAATGATCACCGTGGCTGGCACGCTGATTTTACCACCGGGGTTCGCGCCCAGACTGACGGCGATGTCGCGGCTCACCTTTTCCTTGATGCTGACTTGCCCGCCCTTCTTCAACATGCCGTCCCCTTCACGCGCGCGCTTGGGTAGCTTCACCTTGAGCTTCGCGGTGTCATCATCGTGGACGAGGATGGTGCCGCTGCCGCCGAAATAGCCCGACAAACTGGCGCTGATCACCGCGGGCTGCGAGCCGTCGAGAACGTCGTTATTGATCAGCGTCAGATCAAACAGCGCCGAACGAGCGCCCGCCCGAATCGTCACCGTGGCGGGAACACGCAGACGCCCCGCGTCGCTCGAAACCAACGTCACCACCAAGTCCGTTGAGGCGACAGAGCCAAGCAACACGAGGCCGCGATTCGTCAGCACGCCAGCATCCTCGCGAACTTCCGGCGGCAGTTGCACGGACAACCGCCGCAAAGGAACGCCGGTCACAGAAACATCGTCGATGGCGAGGCCGTCGAACGGAATCTGGAAGTTGTCGTACTGGTTGAAGCGAATGCGGAAACGCCCGTTGTAATTCAATCCAAAGCGCCGGATGGCGTCGTCGAGGTTGACCGTAAAGTTGGTGTAGCTGGCGGGAATGCTACGCAGGCTCTGCACCTCGTACCACAGCACGCCGTCTCCGCTGATGGCGACGCCGTCGAAGTCCGCCGCATCCGTGAACGGCGTGCGGGGCGGACCGTCCGGTTCGTCGCTGAACAACTTCGCCCAGAACTCGAGCACGACGTTGGTGTAACCGCCGAGATCAAGTCCGAGCGTCACTTCATTGCGCGCACTCACCCCGCTTCCGACGGCATCAAGCGTGAGGTGAAGATTCCCGGCGTGGGGAACATTGAGCGGAGTGACGGTGGCATTGCGCGGGCCTTTGCCAGTGAACGTCCACCACGACTCCAGTCGCCCGCTCTCGAAGCCATCCGAAAACGGCAGGCTGGCGAATTGCTGGATGCGAAGCTCGACGGGCCGGCGTTGCGTCACGTGCGTGGTGGCGTTCGAGAAGACAATCAGGTCAGCGAAGTTGCCGTAGGGTAAT
>Ga0163144_10016330_pt1 | contig 15212 bp, 10 predicted proteins | sample OliLak19BULKMAT1_FD_123175 | JGI IMG/M metagenome (GOLD analysis project Ga0163144, IMG submission 123175) | Freshwater microbial mat bacterial communities from Lake Vanda, McMurdo Dry Valleys, Antarctica - Oligotrophic Lake LV.19.BULKMAT1 | ecosystem: Environmental > Aquatic > Freshwater >... | reverse complement strand
TTGATCCGCTGCCTGATCGCCCACGAGGCGATTTTTATCCAGAAATGTGTTGTCGGTTTTCATAGTCGTTTATAACCTATGATTATAAGTCGAAATCGTGCTAAAATGTTTTCGATTGGGTAAGTTAAGTAGTGGTTTATCATTTCTTCATGATTCCTAATCATGCCGTTGCCATTTTTTATATTGAAAAAGCCCGCATGTTTTTAAATGACCACAAATGACCTTGTCAATAAACTAACCGCGGAGGTAAGCCGTGATGTGTATGTGGCCGCGCTTATCGGATGTCAGATTAATGATTTTGGTCCAAAAAAGATTTTTTATCTGTTTTCATAGAAAGAGTTCCCGTGCTATTAATGATGATACTAACAATATGCTTCGTGATTTAGTTGTAACGATTTAATGAAATACTTTTTTAATAAGCACTTCTAAAATAGTTCATCGCTTATAACGATTTATGACGGGATGATGAGACTTCAATCTGAAAGAATTACTCACTCAAACTAACAAGGAAATCCACTAAAGCTTCTTTCTCCTGATCAGTCATTCCGTTGAGCAGGTTTTCATACATGAGTGAAGTTTTTATGTCCTCCGTGCGATCAACCTCCAGGCGAGGGATAACAACCACATGATTTCCTACCACCATGAGGGAAAGTTGGTTTTCGTCAGCATTCACTACTCGTCCCATGACCACTTGTCCATCTTTCTTAGTGACTCTTATGGCCATCATGCTGGGCTTGATTCGCTCGGACGGGCTCTTAATTTCCTCCATGATTTCTTCCCGTGACATACGTTTACCTACGTCTTTCAGGTTAGGACCTAATAACTCCGTTACGCCATCCACCTGATGACATCCCAGGCAGGCTCGTTCGGCAAATAATTGTTTTCCTGCTTCAATGGAATTCCTGGAATATGTTTTACTTTTTCTTTCCCTCGTTTTTATATTCGCTGAGGGCAGTGAAGGATCATGAATCAATTTGTAAATGCTGCCCTGATTTTCATAGACTACGTTATACCAATAGTCTGCCATACCGTGGCTGGCCACGTATAAATTACCATCACTCCCAAAAGCTAAACCGGAAAGCTTTGGTATATCGGCTAGCGGAAATTCTTTAAAGCTGTAGTTACCTTCTGCTGATTGATTTATCTCCACCCGGCTAAGACCTCCCCTAGTCCAGCGTTCACCCGGTCCGTAATAGGCAACGAACAAATTACCTGCACCTCCGCCAAAATCGTTATCGTGTTTATTAAAGATGATCCCGGAAGGTGCTACCTCGGTTTCCAGATTGAACACCGGTGACAGCGCCTGGTCTATGTTATACTTCTTTTTATTATGACCATAGAATCCGTCTTTTACCAACAAGTTTAATTCTTCGGTAGGATTGCCGCCACCTTCGTTATCGGCAAAGAATAAATCACCATTACTGTTAAAACTCATACCGTAAACCGATCGGATACCGGTTGCCACCCGCTCCACTTTCTTGCCATCGGTTGTAACCCGTACAATGGCGCCCCGATATCCATTAGGATCGGCAGACGGTGCGGCATTCCATGAATCAGAAGCCAGTGCAAAGTAGATCCATCCATCGGGCCCTATGCTCAAGCCGGTTGTCCATTCATAAGGATGTTCACTATCTGGAATCTGGTCAAAAACCACCCAGCTCGTATCGGCTTTTCCATCTTTATCAAGATCGAGAAATGCCCGTATCTGCTGGGCAGTTCCAATAAAAATGGTATCACCATTGTGAACGAAACCCGCGGGAGAACGCAAGCCATAGTCTTTTACGTTGCAAAATAAATCAGCCATATCCTCAAGACCATCATTATCGGTGTCGCGCAACGTATAAATTTCACCGGTTTGGTTAGCGGCATACAATACATCATTGGGGCCAAGTGATAGCTGTACTGGATTTGAAATCCTTACACCTTTTGTAATCGGCAATCTGACGGCAACATAAGGACCATAGACCGACACGGTGGTATCCACATAATTTTGATAGTAGCGTTTCGATTCCTTCTGGTTTGAGCAACCTGAAAATAAAATCAGTGCACTCATGAAGAAATCCAACAAATAATTGATTTTAAACTTACCTCTGCTAAGTAAGACGAAACGGGATAAAACTACTCTCATCGGTTTGGGTTTTATCGATAAATATAGCGAATAATTAATATTATTTCTTGCCATTGAATATCGCTAACTATACCTTACTGCTTGTGCAATTTTAAAATTACCAGACATGGATAGTAGTAAACATAAACTCATCAATGAATTACTCAATCATACCTATGTTATGCTCAAACCGTCACCCGTGGCAGGCATTGGCGTATTTGCCGTTCAGGATATTCCCAACGGATGCCGCGACATGTTTAGCAAGCCTGACAAAAATGACCGCTGGATAACCATTACTAAAAAGGAAGTTGAATCGCTGCCACCGCATGCCAGGCTTCTGGTAGAGAATTATTGTCTATATGATGAAGAAAATTATTTTGTGCCTGATTATGGATTTAAGAAAATAGATGTATCCCTTTTTCTAAATCACTCTGACACTCCCAATATTATTTCCATCCAGCAGGGTGATTACTTTGAAACGATCCGCGACATCAAAGCCGGAGAAGAATTGTTTATCGATTACGGTCAAATTGTTGATGGTGAATAATATCAAGGTCCAATAGTTTTTAGTACTATTGGAGAAATAAAAACCAATCGATTACACGATCTTCATGAAAAAATATTCTTTTCTCCTTCTCATTACATTCGCCATTCTCTTTCTTTTGCCACAAGCAATCATCGCCCAAAAGAAAGCAGAGCCAAAAGGCGACATCTACGCCCAACAGGTTCAGACAATAACAAAAGATAAGCGGATCAAAGAGGCCTTTGTGATTATCGACAACCTGGAGCCCACCACGCGCAAAGAGCACATTGAACTCAACGAAGTGCCTGCACCACCTTTTAAAGAAGCTGTTCGCGCCCAGTACTATAAGAAAATGCTGGAAGCTGCTGGCTCCGACAAGGTATGGATTGACTCGGTGGGTAATGTGCTCGCCTTGCGCAAAGGAAAAAAAGGAGGCAGAACCGTGGTGTTGGATGCTCACCTCGATACCGTGTTTCCAGAAGGAACGGATGTTACTGTCAAACAAAAAGGTGATACGTTGTTTGCACCGGGCATCTCCGATGACACGCGTGGGCTGATTGTTATGCTAACGGTATTAAAAGCGCTGGAGACAGGGAACATCGAAACCAATGATGACGTGCTCTTCGTGGCCACGGTGGGTGAAGAAGGCCTTGGTGATCTGCAAGGCGTTAAATATATCATCGAGAAAAGCAAGCTGAGGATTGATTCGTGGATTGCGATTGATGGCACGGAGATTAATCTTATCGTCAATGGTGCGTTGGGTTCAGTGCGTTACAAAGCATTGATCACCGGACCCGGAGGACATTCGTGGGGCGCTTTTGGTTTAGCTAATCCCCATCATGCCATGGCCAAAGCCATGAATTACTTTGCGGATGAGGCAGCCCGATTTACATCGACCGGAATCAAAACCAGTTTCAATGTTGGCAGAACGGGAGGTGGCACTTCAGTAAATTCCATTCCATTTGAATCATGGGCGGAGGTCGATATGCGATCAGAAAGTCCGTCACAATTGAAAAAGATAGATTCCATTTTTAAGTCAACGATGAAACGCGGTGTGGATGATTACAATGCTGGTGTAAAGAAAGGTCCTGTGTTAACAGTAAGTCTTAATCGCATTGGTTACAGGCCTTCGGGCACCACATCAGAAAAAGAGCCGTTGGTGCAACGCGCATGGGCTGCATCAAAGCAATTTATTACTAACCCGCAGTTCGAGATTGTGTCCACCAACGCCAACATCCCCATCGCCCATGGCATTCCGGCCATCACGATTGGTGGCGGTGGAAAAAGTAATCATGAACATTCGCTTGACGAATGGTGGCTCAACGAAAAAGGAAGCGATGGAATCAAGTTTGTTTTGCTGACCTTATTGATGGAAGCTGGACTGGAGAAAAAATAGTATCTCTGTTTTCGGTCGTCACGATTGAGCCTCACAATGATCATTTGCTCAAAATAAATTGATCGAAGACCCGTATCTTTGAGGTTCAATTTTATTGCAAAGAGGTTAGATGAAGAATATCACAGAGCACGAAGAGCGGGAATACCTGGAAGAAATCAAAGAAAAGTTACTATTCGCCATCAGGCGCAGTGACGATCGCGTAAAGCAGTTTTCGGAAGAACTCAGGCTGAATAAAGAATACATCCACGAGCATCGATCTGGCATGGATGAGGCCGACATGGTGGCGGCTGGTCAGTCGATCAATCGCATGGCTTCTACAGGCGAATCGGCAGTAGCCAGAAAAAAGAAGTTGATGAAGCTAAGTACTTCTCCCTATTTTGGTCGCATTGATTTCGATTCGAATAACGAAATAAATCCTGTTTACATCGGCATCCATACGTTTACCGATGAAACACAGAAAGCCAATTTGATTTACGATTGGCGTGCTCCCATTTCTTCCATGTTCTATGATTTTGAATTGGGCGAGGCCTGGTACCAAACGCCTTCTGGAAAAATCAGCGGAAGCATTATGCTGAAGCGCCAGTATAAAATCAGGGAAGGCCACATGGAGTTCATGATCGAAAACGATGTGCACATCCATGACGACCTGTTACAAAAAGAATTGAGCAAATCCAGTGACGATAAAATGAAAAACATTGTCGCCACCATACAACGCGATCAGAATGCGGTCATCCGGAATGAAACGGCATCGGTGATGATCATCCAGGGTGTGGCCGGTTCGGGCAAAACTTCCATTGCACTTCATCGCATTGCATTTTTGTTGTACCGTTTCCGGGATGAGATTGCTTCCAAAGACGTGCTCATCATATCTCCCAACAAAGTATTTGCGGATTATATTTCGAATGTACTTCCAGAACTTGGTGAAGAGCAGATTCCTGAAATGGGCATGGAAGAGCTGGCTACCGAAGTACTCGAAGATAAATTTAAGTTTCAGACCTTCTTTCAACAGGTATCTAGCCTGCTGGAGAAACCCGATGCGAAGTTCATCGAACGCATTCAGTTTAAATCTACGTTTGAGTTTTTGAGTAAACTCAATCAATACATCATTCATTTAGAAAACAATTTCTTCACGTTCACGGAATTACGCGTTGGTAAATTGGTCGTGCCGTTTCCATTTATTCTGGAGCGATTCAAAGCCTATCATCGCATACCACTATTGAAGCGCACACCGGAAGTGGTAAAAGACGTATCGCAGCACGTGCGCAAAGAAATACAACGCAAACTGACGGGTCACGAAAAAAATCAGATCTGGCAAGCCGTGCCGCGGATGTTCAAGACGAATAATTTACTGGACATATACAAAGACTTTTATACCTGGATAGGCAAGCCTGAGTTGTTTGAAATGATGCCGGAGGATACACTTGAGTATGCCGATGTGTTTCCATTGATCTATTGCAAGATCAGGCTGGAAGGCACGCAAACCTATGATCATGTGAAGCATTTGCTGGTGGACGAGATGCAGGACTACACCCCTGTTCAATATTCCGTGCTGTCGCGATTGTTCAAATGCAAGAAGACCATACTGGGAGATGTTAACCAAACCGTAAATCCATACAGCGCTTCGTCTTCGGAAAGCATCGAGCGTGTCTTTCCACATGGCGATACGGTAAAACTTTTCAGAAGCTATCGATCTACTTTTCAGATCAGCGGTTTTGCCCAACGCATATCCCGTAATCCAGACCTTATTCCGTTGGAGCGACACGGACAAGAGCCGGTAGTGAAAGGTTTCAATAGCAACGAAGAAGAAATCGAAGAAATAAAAAAGCTGATTAGCGATTTTAAAAACTCCAAACATCCTTCAATGGGCATTATCTGCAAAACACAGCAGCAGGCAGAATTTGTTTACCAGGAAGTGAAATCATCAGCTGTGTATTTGCTTACGGCAGACACTACCTCGTTTAAAGAAGGCGTGATCATTACTACCGCTCATCTCGCAAAGGGATTGGAATTTGACGAAGTGATCATTCCATTTGTTTCCATTCGTAATTATCATACCGATGTGGATAAGCGCATGTTGTATATCGCTTGCACCAGGGCGATGCATCATCTTACACTGACGTATACCGGAGAGAAATCATCGCTGATCGTGGATTGAGATACAGAGAAATCAATTCGCAGCGGGTTGTCGGAATTACCCCGCAATTTTGTCGGAATCATCCCTCTGGTTCAGATCGGCACGCGATATATTTAAGATTGTTATCCCCCTTATAAAAATCAAAATCGTTGCTTACGCGAGACTATTTTTTGATCTGATCGGTGCCACCTACTCGAACATTTGTGTGGATGGACTTCAGCCGGGCATCGCGTTCATGTTGTTGCCGTTCACGATCGGTGGATTGTCATACATGTATTATCACAAGCGACTGAGTGCTTCTGTAAGTTGAGCCTTGTGTGCATAACGCACATTATTAACTGTTAATAGTAATTTCTGCTGAAGCGCTACGCCTTCAATCCATTTCGCGACAACTTGCAGAACGGTGCAGAGAATTTCATTCAACTGCAACAAAAGTTCAGCATTTAGGGTTATAGGTAATAGTTAATTGATTACATTTTTACCGATGATAGTTTAGTACGAAAAGGAACCCTTATGGACTCATTTCTCAAGCGCCTTTATAATAGCCATCAGGATTGCCCCACCTGCATTCACCCCGGGGAAGTGACGACTTTCTTTGATGCGATTCTAGGAGCTCTTTTCCCCGGCCTTTGTAAGGTCACCTTTGAATCCGAAGCAGTATTTTCGGATTATCTCGAAAAGATCAAACGACAGTTGGAAGAAATTATCATTAATAGTCGCGGGCATAGCGGACTTGATGCAAATCAATTAGCTACTCAGTTTTTTAATAAACTATCCGTTGTCTATGATTATCTGACGGAAGATGCTGAGGCGATGAATGAGAGTGATCCGGCTGCGAAAAGTTCAGAAGAAGTAATTCGTATCTATCCGGGTTTCTATGCGATTGCAGCCTATCGCCTGGCGCATGAGATGCACCTTCTTGGCTTACAGGGTATACCCAGAATAATTACGGAATATACGCACGGTAAAACGGGCATCGACATTCATCCAGCGGCACGCATCGGGAGGCATTTTAGCATTGATCATGGAACCGGTGTTGTCATTGGAGAGACTGCGGTTATCGGCAACCATGTCAAGCTTTACCAGGGAGTTACCTTGGGAGCATTAAGTGTAGAAAAAAAAGATGCGGAGAAGAAGCGCCATCCAACGGTAGAAGACCGGGTGATCGTTTACTCAGGGGCAACCATATTGGGAGGCCAAACCACGATTGGTCATGATAGTATCATTGGAGGTAATGTTTGGCTTACCCGCAGCGTGCCCGCCAACTCCAAGATTTATTATCAATCTAAAATGTCGGAAGAGGAAACACAAGGATTAGATACGGTCATTATTAAAGCAGAGTCAAAATGAAATTGGAGGATATCATTGGCAACACTCCCTTGGTAGAGATAACGCACATACCTCATAATCCTTCTGTTACTATTTATGCCAAGCTCGAAGGTAATAACCCAGGGGGAAGCGTAAAAGACCGCGCAGCGTATGGAATGATTAAAGGGGCTCTGGATCGGAATGAAATAAAACGAGGCGATCAATTGGTAGAAGCAACCAGTGGCAACACCGGAATTGCGTTGGCTATGATTGCGCGGATCATGGGATTAAACATGACGCTTATTATGCCGGATAACTCTACGCGTGAACGCGTACTGGCCATGGAAGCCTACGGTGCCAAAGTTATTTTAACTCCAGCCGCTAAAACAATTGAATACTCACGGGAGCTAGCGGAGCAGATGGCCGCGAAGGAAGGATATCACATGCTTGACCAATTTGCCAACCCGGATAATTATCGGATGCACTATACGACTACTGGCCCGGAAGTGTGGAGAGACACGAAGGGTAAAGTAACTCACTTTGTTTCTGCCATGGGCACCACGGGCACCATCATGGGTGTGTCGCGGTATTTAAAAGAACAGAATCCATTGATTCAGATTGTGGGAACCCAACCTACCGAAGGCTCGAGCATCCCAGGCATTCGCAGATGGTCACCTGAGTTCCTTCCAAAAATTTTTGAACCACAGCGGGTTGATCGCATCGTTGATGTCAGTGAGGAAGCGGCCAGAACAAAGACACGGCAATTGGCTAAGGAAGAAGGTATTCTCAGTGGTATGAGCAGCGGTGGTGCCCTGGTGGCTGCATTGACAATAGCAGAGGAAATAAAATCCGGTATAATCGTGTTTATCGCCTGCGATCGCGGAGATCGTTATCTTAGTTCAGACTTGTTTGGTTAATCCATCATTTAACTAGGAATCGATTTATTTGTTTCGAGGCAAGTGAGTATTCCCTTACTTTGAAAAGCATTTTGTTATCCTGCTAATAAATTGAACGATGAAGCAGCAGCTTTTAGATGAATTAATCAACACCACGTATGTCATGCTCAAGCCGTCACCAATTGCAGGCATTGGCGTGTTTGCCATTCGGGATATTCCTAAAGGATGCCATGTTTAGTAAGCCCGATAAGAATGATAACGGATAAAGATTAGTCCTACTTTGTCATGTTTCATCCCTACGGATTCAAAATTTATATTCTACCCCAATTCTACCAACATATAGTCCTTGCGGAACTGCATAGATGCCGATATGCATCCGATATCGGTAGAAATCCGGCCAAACGTTTCTAGCCAAAGTGCCATCGGCACGAAATATTTTAAAAATGACAAAGTAGGATTAGTAAAAAAAGAAGTGGAAACCCCGCCCCTACATGCTCAGCGGCTTATTGCAAATTACTGTTTGTTGAATCCATACTTTTATTGATGGTAATGCGGTAAATTCAGTTTCCAACCGATGATCCACTTCGAAATTGTCCTGCCGATTTGAACACTTCGATAAATACATCTTGTGTTACTTCTTCAGCTTCTTCAGCATTTTGCAGATAACTCAGTCTTGTATTATACACACGCTCTTTGAACTCCCTATAAAGCTCTTTCAATGTTCGATGATCTCCACTCGCGATTTTATTAAAAAGATTGATAAAGGGATCCGCCAAGGATGTTCTTTTATTAGAAATAGAACCTTCTTACCCGAAGAAGGTTTCCGAAGGTAACAGCTTTTTTCTTCTTAATTCAGAACAATACGAATGAGTTAAAGTTTAACGGCCTGCCTGGCAATTAACTTCCATTTACCTTTTTGCTTTTGCCACACCTGCAAAATACCAATGTTAACATTGTTTACAGCACCTCCGGAACCCGTAAGTTCTGCCTTAAATTTATGACGAACGATAGCGTCATTGCCCGCAAACTTTATCGTCTGTTCAGAAAGTTCAATGCTATTAAAATTACTTTTGCCACTAACAATGGCGTCAACAAAAGCAGCCTTATCTTCTATCGCTCCACTGGAGTGACCGTAACTAAGTTGCTCAGCCGTTAAACTTTCCAGCGTACTTTTATCAGCATCAATCATCGCCTTACGGAGTGTTTCCACTGCTGTAGCAACCATTTTTTCATCGGTTGATTGAGCCGATACCAGAGAGATTATGGATAAACAAAATAAGGCGAGTATGGATATCTTTTTCATAAATAAATTCATTTAGCGCTAACAATATAGAGGGTTCATGGGTCTTTATAAAAACCGCATATCAAAAACCTCAATTAGATCGAATCGGCATAGCCTTGATTTCGTAATCTCACTTAAATTGAAAAGGTGAATTCAGGTAGTTGCATGATTTTCCCTCCCTGCTTAGCAGATTCATGGGCAAGTATACCCACACACGTGATATTGGCCGACTGCGCTGCATTAGGATATGGCTGTCTGTTCGCCTTAAGTGAACTAATAAATTCATGTACTAAATGAGGATGAGAGCCTCCATGACCAGCCCCTTGTGTAAATGAAAGATGTTGATGTTCATCTGCATCATACACACCTTTTGTAGTAAATCGTTGAATGGATTCAGGCAATAGCTTCGCATAATCAGGGCACTGAACTTCTTCCGGAATTTCGTGCTCCGGTTTTTTTGCAGTATGAACCACCAGAGGTTGACCTTCAATCAAAGGCCACTCTACCGTTTTCTTTGATCCATAGACTTCAAAGCTTTCGCGGTACTGGCGTGCCACATCAAAAAGTGATCGATACACATGAGCACTCAGATCTGAATCCTTCAATTTAATGTGAGTTGTTTCAACCGCATAGGGAGAATTATAATGCTTCTGTAATTCCTCGCGGATGGTGCCTGATCCAAAGCATGAAACATACTCTGCTTCTTTTTTAAGTAAGCCTAGCACCGGACCAACGCAATGGGTAGCGTAATACATCGGAGGAAGTCCGGGCCAGTAGTTAGGCCATCCATCCATATCTTGTTGATGACTGGCTTTGATAAACTGAACTTTACCCAACTCACCTTTTTCATACAACTCTTTCATGAAAAGAAATTCACGGGCGTACACCACGGTTTCCATCATCATGTAGGTGAGGTTCTTCTCTTTGGTGAGATGAACGATTTCTTCACACTCTTCAACGGTGGTAGCCATAGGAACGGTGCAGGCCACATGCTTACCCGCCTTCAATGCTTTGATGGATTGGATGCCATGATTCGGAATAGGTGTGTTGATATGAACCGCATCAATGTCGGGATCTTGTAATAACAAATCGTAGTCGGTATAGCGTTTCTCAATACCAAAGACATCCCCGATCTCATCGACTTTTGACTTTGTGCGCTGGCAAATGGCGATCAGGTTTACACCCGGATATTTCTTATAAATAGGAATAAACTCGGCACCAAAACCTAATCCTACAATAGCGATATTGATTTGTTTACTGCTCATATACTTAGTCGTTTAATAGATTCTTTAAAAAATTGACTCCTTCCTGCGCAAAACCATCCTGAGTTGGAGCAAGATTTTTCCAGATGCAAACGGCACCGGCAAGTTCTTTTATTTCGGGCGTAAAACTTTCGATGGATACAACACCTTGATAATTAATATTAGCTAATCCTTTCTTAAAAGAATTCCAAGGTGTTTGTCCTGTGCCTGGCGTGCCTCTGTAATTTTCTGAAACCTGTATGTGGATCAGCTTATCTCCTACGGAGGTAATGGCCTGTTCAATATTTTGTTCTTCAATGGCCATGTGGAAACCATCCAACAAAATTTTTGCGGCCGGGTGATTGACATCACTTACCAATCGCATCACATCTTCTGCGGTATTGATCAGATCCGATTCAAATCGGTTTAATGGCTCCAGGGCAATCTCTAATCCTCGTTCATGAGCAAGCTTACTTACTTTATGAATGTTGGTTACAGCCCGATGCCATTCTACTTTGCGTTGCTCGGGTGAAACCATTCTTGCTTTTCCAACCGCAGAATACATGGGGCCTGCCAAGAATTTAGCGTCCCACTCATTGCAAAGATCAAGGCATTGAAGGATATAATTAAAACAGTTTTCGTGAACTTTCGGATCTTCGTTTGTTAAGTCACGTGACGGACCGAAAGCACCACATACGATAGGATCAAGTCCTTGACGTTGTAACGCCTCTTTAACTTTCTTTCCGTCTATTTTTTCAGGATACTCTACAGGAATTTCAACGGCATCGTATCCCATCGATTTTATTTTGGGAAACAATTCAACAGTTTCCGTTGTGAAGGGAGAAGTCCACAACCAGGTGCTTACACCAAACTTTACGTTCAGGCTCACTGTTATTTTTTATAAAGGTGATTTCGCTAATACCACTTTCATCGTTCCATTCATGAGCGACCAATGCCCTGGGAACGTGCATACATAAGGATAGTCTCCTTCTTTTTTCGGAGCTACAAAGGTTAGTTTTACCGTCTGCTGTGGGTTCACCAATTTCGTAGAGAAGAGTACTTCCGCCACATCAGGAACATATTGTTTCTCTGATCCTTTGGGATCTAATGCGAGTTTGTCTGCAGCCTTTCCAACCGTTTGCAACGCTCCTATTTGAGTGATCACCAGATTGTGCTGCATGAAATCAGGATTTTCAAAAACGATTTCAACGGCTTTGCCTGCTTCTACCGTAAATGATTTCAAATCATATTTCATTTCATTCTTGATCACTCTAATTTTAATCACGGTAACCGGGCCATCAGGTAATATTGAAGTCGCCTCTGTAGACACAACCTGGTTTAGATATGTATCTGTGAATAATTTGCCAATGGAAATATCTTTAAACAAGCTTTCACGTGATCCATATTCCTTCTCCACTTCGAACTTCCATATTCCGGAGAGTGACACCTTCTTCCCACCAGCCTGAATAAACATATCTTCCGGTTTACCATAAATTCCACCACCGCCCCCAATATCATCTACGCGAATGGCGATCACATTCCTTCCGGCCTTTAATATCCCAGCGGCAATCTCATAGTTTCTTTTGTCATTACTTTTTTTTTCAATGCCTCCTACTTTTACGCCATTGATCCACGTTACATCTGAATCATCAATCGGACCTAACGAAATATTTCCTTTCTTACCCGCTGCGCTAGCAGGAAGATCAATCACCTTGCGGAACCATATCACACCATCCATATTTAATCCAGCTTGTTCGATGTACTGAGGAAGCGACAGGTCTTTCCATGCGCTGTCGTCAAGGTCTGCCGCTTCACGATTTCTTTCATTCACCTTATACTTATCATACTCAGGATTGGCCGCAAGAAATGCATCAATGAAACCCTTTCTATGATGATTGGCAGCTACGTAAACAGCCTTCGATAACCAATCATCGCTCATTATACTTTCTTCCAAACTCATTTTATAAAGCGTTTGACCCAATGATTCTGATGAAGAAATTTCCACTAAGGAGATTATAGCAGCCAATCTGGTATCAGGATCTTTATCGTTTAGAATGTTCGATGCGGTAACCGCCTCTTCAGTCCATTGTGATTTTGAAAGTATTTGAATGGCTGCCTTTCTTACAGGGGCTGATGGATGTTTCAATGCATTCATGACTACGGCTTGCGCATTGTCATCTTTGGTTAAAGCTCCTAAACCATCTATAGTCCACAGTGCGTGTGCTGCCGCATACTGATTACCTGACTCATCTGTTTTTTCATTCCTCACCAAATCATATAAGTCGGGCAATACATCGAGGTTGCTGCGTTCTACCAGCAACCGTTGAGCGGTCATTCGCCATAAGAGATTATCATTATTCAATGCATCAGCAAGTTCTTTGGGTTGTTCCTTACTCAACGTGATTGGATTATATTCCTTAGCGTCTCTGCTTATTATTCGCCAAATGCGTCCGTGCGATTTATCGCGCAATGGATTTTCGTAGGCATTTCCTTTTCCATTTGTGGCTGCGAAACCGCCACGTTCTGGTGTTGGCGTAGGATTGTGTTGAATGATGAAGTTATACCAGTCCAGTACCCACACGGCACCATCAGGACCAACCTTTGCTTCCACGGGCGCTACCCATTCATCCGCACCAGCGAATAAATTCCAGCCATCTTTCTCCACGAAACCTGCTCCATTTTTTTCAATGCGAGCGATGTGCACAAGATGTCCTGTTGGTTCGCAAACAAAGGCAACCTGGTTCCAGAATTCTTTTGGATAATTTCGTGCCGTATAAAAATTATGTCCTGATGCTGCGGTGAAGCCACCGAACACATCCACTTGTCTCACTTTATCCGTGATGGAGTGCATCGCATAGTGACCATCAATTTTGGTGCTTCCACCTAATTGAATTCCTTCAATACCTTGCGCTGCTTTGCTGGGTATGCCCATGAATACACTATGTGTGTTATTTGCAGTTGAAGCAAAAACATCGTTGTTTTCAGTGAAGCCTAATCCCCATGTGTTGTTGCTGGTGCCGGTCATAAACTCAAAGCTTGAAATATCTGGTTTGAAGCGATAGATGCCTTGCGCGAACTTTCTATTCTCACCGGCTATCATACCCTCAAATCCGGAATATCCAACTACACCCCAGATCTGATTATCATATCCATATTTTAGATTAGATGGTCCTGCGTGTGTATCATATGTGCCCCAGCCATCGATGAGCACTTTCTTCACATCGGCTTTGTCATCGCCATCGGTATCTTTCAAAAATAAAAAATGTGGCGCTTGTGAAACAATGATTCCTCCATTTGAGAAAACCATGCTCGTGGGGATATTCAAATTCTCAGCGAAGACAGTAAATTTATCGGCCTTGCCATCGCCATCGGTATCTTCGCAAATCTTGATGCGATCATCTCCAACACCTTTATTATCTCGTACTGTGTTTGGATAGTCAACCGTTTCAATCACCCACAATCTTCCTTTCTCATCCCATTCCATGGCAATGGGATTAATGATGTTGGGTTCAGATGCAAATAGTTTCAATTCGAAACCAACAGGTACTTGAATCAATTTTGCAGACTGTTCAGGTGATAAAGGATCTTGATACTTTGGTGATGGGCTTCGCTTTTCATAGTTAGGAATACCATCGGCATCGCGATAGACCAGTGTAGGAATTTCTTTTCTGAACTTCTCCCACTTTGTTTTTGCTTCGTCACCTACGGCCCAAAGAATTCCTTCCTTCATCAATTGTTGAAACCCGGGATTGCTCCAGGTGCGCTCATCATGACCATAAGCGGTATAGAACACCCTTCCCTTTCCAGATTCTTTAATCCATGTCCACGGTTCATGATGATCACCTTCAACGCGCTCCATCAATACCTCTATGTCCTTGGCAACTTTATCGTGCACATAGGTTTCATCCCATGTTCCAAATTCAGTGAGCGCCTTAATGATGGGATGATCTTTCTTTAAAATCGTGGCGGTGAACGTGTCGGTCTTATGACTCTTGAACTGGCCGCCCACCAGATCGATATACTTAGGAGAATTCTGAAAGCAGAAGCTTGCACAATGCACAGGAATAAATCCTCTGCCCTTTGTAACAAAGTTTAATAACGCGGTTTCCTGTACAGGAGTAATCTGCTCATGATTGGCGTAAATCATCAAGCCATCATATTTGTCTAAGTTCTCTGTATTGAGATCGGCTGGATTATCGGTGTACGTAAAACTGATTCCTTCTTTTGAAAGCGTTGAAGCAAGCAAGGGCATATTGATAGCCGAGTTGTGATGCTCACTGTTATGTCCTAAAAAAAGGATCTCCAATTTTCCTGAATCATCCCGA
>Ga0163144_10016327_pt1 | contig 15215 bp, 5 predicted proteins | sample OliLak19BULKMAT1_FD_123175 | JGI IMG/M metagenome (GOLD analysis project Ga0163144, IMG submission 123175) | Freshwater microbial mat bacterial communities from Lake Vanda, McMurdo Dry Valleys, Antarctica - Oligotrophic Lake LV.19.BULKMAT1 | ecosystem: Environmental > Aquatic > Freshwater > Lake... | reverse complement strand
CGCATGGCCCGCCGTATTCTGGGCATGGGCGATATCCTTAGCTTTGTCGAAAAGGCGCGCACCGCCGTCGATGACGACGAGGCCGCCAAGCTGGAAGAACGCTTCAAAAAGAACAAATTCGACCTCAATGATTTCAACCAGCAGTTGCAGATGATCCAAAAAATGGGCAATCTCAAGGATCTGCTCGGCCTGATTCCCGGCATCGGCTCGAAATTCAAGCAGCTCAATGTCGATGAATCGGTATTTCGCCGCTACCAAGCGATCATTCATTCAATGACCAAGCCCGAGCGTATTCGTCCCGACCTCGTCGACATGTCGCGTCGCCGCCGCATCGCCCATGGCTCAGGCGTTTCGACCAACGAAGTTCAGGGCCTGCTCAAGCATTTCGAAACCATGAAGAAGATGCTCGGTAAGTTTGGCGACTTCGAACAGCTCGCCGGCAAGTTGCCGCAGCAAGAAGAATTGACGCCCGAACAGCTGGCCAATCCGCAGCAGTTCATGCCCAATCCCAACCGCATTTTCAATCGCAAAGAAGACAACGAAGCGCTCAAACGCTACCGCGCCGAGCGCAATAAGGCAAAAAAAGCGAAAAAGAAACAAAAGCGCTGATCATCGGCTTGGCCAATCGGGCCGGAAGATAATCGGGGGTTGCCTTTTGGCAGGGGGATGATGAGCATAGTCATATGCGCATTGCCCTTCTCGTCGTCTCCGGTTTCGCACTCACGGTCGGTGCTGTCGACGCGGACCAGTTTCGCGATTATTTCGGCGCCGCAGATAGTACGCTCACTGAACCGGTAAGCGGGGTGGCCCTGAGTCTGGCGGTGCAGGTCGAGAAGGTGGATTCCGGCGGCGCTGCCGAACAGGCCGGCATGCAGGTCGGCGATCGCATTCTCGCCTCATCGGGATGTCGTGTGTATGGATTAAGCGAGATGTCCTTCATGCGCCACACTGATGTCGGCGAGCCGATACGGTTTTTGGTGCAAAGAAATGGGAAGAGGGCTCACCAATGAAGATATGTTTTTTATTGACCCCGTGACTACGGGCATGTGGGCTTCCAGTCAAAATTCGATGTGGCCGCCATCACCACCACCCTGGCTGCCGTGGATTGGCAGCGTGACCCCAAGCAGGAAATCACCGAACTCCAACGGCGCTATGGTCATGTCGTCGGCTGTCAGATCCTGGCTGAGGCCTGCCACGCGCATGGCCACGACGCCCTGGCAGTAGCATTGCATGAGCGTTCGGATCAACCATTTATTGTTTATGAAGTCTATTTGCGCGGCAAGCAGGTAGGCGAACGTTCTTTTGCCCAATTAGCCTGGATGCGCTGTGTCGCAAGCGCAATTTCACCGGCCACTGCCGAGCGCGCCCTGATTGCTGGTGCCGAGGCCAATCGTCAACGCGGCAAGAAGGAACCCTGGACCTGTATTTCCCTGTCAATGGCGCAGGCCTCACTGCTGCTGGACCGACCACAGGATTGCGTTGATGCCCTGGTTGGCTCTTTTGACGGTGAAGAATCGAAAGGGACCGAACCATTCATCGGACCGTTTGGCTTGATCAAGGGCGAGCCGCATATGCGGCACTGGCTGATCCAGGAACTGCACAAGGCCAATAACCTCAATGCCGCCGCTCGCTCTCGCATTCTCGCCGCCGCAAAACCGGGCTATCTGACCGCGGAGACCCTGGTCCTGTTTGGCGCGACGGAAAAAGATTTCGGCAAGCCGTCGGCTGCAGCGTGGAACGACTTTTAACTCTGAGCCGTACCAGTGCCTGGATGATATCAGGGTGAACGCGCCCAACTTCGTCACGTTCATGACCTCATTGGAGATGTCATGCGCCAGTTCGCTATCCTGCTTGCGAGTTTCGCCTTGGGTATCGTGGCGGCAGCCGATATTCCTCCAGATCCAGCCTGGCACGCCGATGCGGTAGCCCTTCGTCAGCGGGTGGAGCATCTCGCGGCGGTGGGTGCGCTGGATGCGGCGCAGGGCGTCTTAGGGGAATTGCGCGAGCGCCCGGGATCGGCTGGGGGACATGCGGATCGCGCGGCTTTTGCCCTCGCGCGGGCCCTGGTCGCTGCCGGAAAGCCGGAGGAAGCCTTGGCCCTGGTCGCCGGGGTGACCTGGACCGATAAGCAGCCCAAAGTGGCGGCGGACATCGTCGCGTTACGTTTGGCTATCCATTGGCAGGGCGCGTTGGATAAGCAGGGCCGCTTACGCAGCGGTCTGGTCCTGCCCCACGAAGTAATCGGCACCCCAGAGGATTTCCAACGCCGGCAGATGCATCGCGAAAGTCTGAGCAAGCTTGAACGCGGGGGCGTGGCCATGTTGGCAGCCGAAGGCAGCCAAGCGCGACTGCCGGTTTCCGCCGCCTGGCTCGCGGGTTTGCAGTGGGCGGCTGGCGATGCCGCAGCGCAGCCAGCGGTCGGTGATGACGTGCAATTGGCATTGGCCCTGGGCCAGGTCGCGGTGGAAGAACACGAAATCGATACGGCCCTGATTTGGGCGGATTATCTCGAACAGCATGACCGCGCCGCAACAGAAAGTCTGCTCACTGAACTTGCTCTATGGCGTGAACGGCGGGAAACGCTGCGGGGCGTATTGGCCTTATGGGATGGTACGACGATCGAGACACGCCTGCAAAAATTACTCACCGCGCATCCGCAGGCACTCGCTCGAGCCCGTCAGGTTGTCAGCCACGAGACCGATCTGCACGGCATCTCAGTGGGCACGGCAGCGAGTCGACTCAGCGAGCCGCAAGAAATCAGCGTGGAGGCTGAGAGCGACGGCGTCCTTTTCGGTGCACGGTACCAGGATGCAGATGAAGTCATGTTGGCGCTCGACCATCACCATCTGCGTTGCACCCCAAACAATACGTTCATCACCACCGCGGAAATACCCACGGTGACGCTGCAATCCGCCTACGCGGGCGTGCATCGCGTCGCCTATTGGCGCTTGCCAGATATGGCAGCCTATCGCACCTGGTGCGCCAACCCGCAGCGGGATCTGCTGGGTGTTGCCCCGGATGGAATAGAAGAAATAACCACCACCCGAGCTCGTGGCAGCAACGATATTGTCACCAGCACACACACGCTCGGTAAAACACTACCAGAGGGATTATATGCCCTGACCACGATGGTCCGCGGCGCCCCCGTAGTGGCCGTTTCAGCGTTTATGGTCAGTGACATCGACGTACAAATTCTTGGGTCTCGCGATGGTGTCCTTGCCTGGGTAGTGGATCGTCGGACCGGCACGCACGTCACCGGGGCCGACGTTTTGGTCACATTCACCCGTTCCATTTCCCCTGAATACGCCGCGGGTGCGCGCTGGAATAACGCAGATGCGGCGTGGCGCGACGGCTTTTCAGCCGGATTTCTTGGGGATGCATTTTTAGGTCGCCTGCAAGGCGACGCCGACCAAGTGGCGGCAGGTCGCCGCGCTGGGGCCGAAGAAGCCCAGCACACCGTGCGCGAAATTGAACTGCGTGGGACCAGTGATGGTCAGGGCCTGGTTATTTTCCCCAGTCCTAGCGCTTGGACCGGCGGTTGGAGCGCGGAGGCGGCAGTCGGTCGCGCCGGGGTTGCCGTTGCGGCCAAAACGAAGCAAGGTCAGGAATTGGGAGCGAGTCTGCGCTTCGCGGCCTGGGCGGATGTCCCTTTTGCACGTCCAGGGGAAACCGTGCACTGGCGGGCTCTCCTGCGCCGGTTTGATGGCGACCGTTTCGCATTGCCTGAAAATGGTCTCGGCGTGCGCCTGATTCTAGATCCTGGCACTGCGCGGGCGCAGGTGTTGTCCAGCGTGACGGTAAATCCGACCGCCGACGGCGCCTGTGTCGGCAGCGTGGTGATTCCGCCCGATGTCGAGGAAGGCTGGTGCAGTATTGAAATAAATGGGTACACGCAGCAATTATGTCGCATTGGCCGCAGCGGACTTCCCGAAGTGACCTTAGACATGGTAGGGCCGCACGACGATATCGTGCAGGCCGGTGGGGCGGCTTTGGTGCGGGTGAAAATCATGGACGCCCAGGGCCAAGCGCTGGCCGAACATGCGGTGCGTTGGTCGGTTGCCGCCGAAGTGGGCGGGATATCAGTGCCCGTTACGCCGACGGCAGAAGAGGCGAGCAATGCCGAGGGTTGGGCGTCGGTGAGTGTACCAACCGTGAGCGACAATCCAGGTACCTACGTGGTGACTGCGCGCGTCGAGCAAAATGGCAAGGCCTATCAACGGCGCATAACGTTTTCGGCGCGAATCATGCCCTTTCCGCTAACCGTTCACTTGGTCGATTCCCGCTGTTTTCCGGGTGGGTCTGTGCGTGCCCAGATTTGGCTTCCGGCTGAGGCCAGTGTAGCCTGCAGCTTGATTATCGACGGATCAAGCGGCGACACGACTGTGCGTCTGAGTGGAATGAAATCTGGGAAAGAACCAGGAAATATTCAATTGCAGACCATCGAATTGCCGGTGCCCGCCACGGCGCGGAACAGCGTTATTTTGCGCTGTTCTGCCGGTGGAAAATGGCTTGATTATCCGCTGCAACTGCAGGTCCGCGCCGAACAACGCAGCGACGTGGACCTGGTACTGACTCGCCGTTTTGTCGATCCCGGCGAGCCGCTGGATATGCAGGTGCGGGTTTCCCGGCCCGGAATTGATGCGCTCGTGTTCGGCAGTGCGCAGGCGTTGCATGAATATCAATGCGTGGCCACGACTGCGGCGGCGACCCCACTGCAACTGACCGTCAAACCGGCCTGGGTGCCGAATCTATATCTGCGCGCGCTCGCCTATCTCCCTGGACGCGGCTTTATTTCTAGTCCACCGGCAGATGTACGCGTGCGTCCCATTGATCGTTTATTGACGGTCACAGCCCAGATCGACGCCGATGATTGGCATCCCGGCCGCCTCGCCGACGTGACTATGCAGGTTCGCAATTGGCAGGGCGAATCGGTTGCTCAGGCACATCTGTCTATCGGGGTGGTGAATGAGCGTCTCTACGATATTACTGACGATAGCACTCCTGATCTGTGGCGCTATTTTCATGAGCAGCAACGCGCAGATTCCAGCTCGTTGGGGAGCGCCATTTCCCGGCCGACTCTTAATGATGTGCTGTGGCGGGCGGTTATTTGGCGGCATGGGTGTGGGAACATTGGCGGAATTGGGTACGAGTTTGGATCCCGATCGAGTGGTGGGAAGGGACGTAGTATGGGAGCCTATGGAGGGAGCGCCCCATTCCTTGCCATTCACGATGCGGTCATTTTCTGGCAAGGTGACGTCGTCACCGATGCGCAGGGCAATGCCACGGTGCGTGTGCAATTACCAGATACCCCTGGTGCCTGGCGTCTGACGGCGCGGGCCAATGATGCCTCGGCGGCGGTGTTGGTTGGCGAACTCCGCCAGCGCCTGGTTTCGGAAGCGGCTTTGCATGCGGCCTTGACGTTGCCCGCCACTGCGATGGCAGGTGACCTATGCCCAGCAATGTTGCACTTTCATAATCGTAGCTTGCTGGGGATGACGGTTCAGACCACGGTCGACAGTCATCTGCAGGAAGTGAAAATTGAATCCCAACGGCGGCAAAGCCGCCCGCTCACGTTTATCGTGCCCAAGGGCGCTGGGCCAATTCTTGAACGAGACGGTGTCCTAGGACAATTGGCGGAAATTCGCTGGGAAGTGCAGGGGGTGGATCTTAACCACCACGAGCATAAGGCGGTGGCCAAGGGCGTGCTTTTTGTACCCCTGCCTGGGATCGCCCAGCATTGGCAACGCCAGGTTTTGGTGGGCCCTGATGGCGTGGTCCCGGTGGGCATAGCCATTGCACCCGGAGCGGGAATATCCTGCACTATCCGCGCCTGGGGTGGGGGGCGCGAGCGCGCCCAAGCATGGATTGCGGAGCACGTGCAGCGCGGCGACGACGTTCAGCAGATCCTCGCCCTGTTGCTTGATAAACGGGATTTTCGGGTGGACGCGCGCCTGCCGCAGCGTTGGGCCGCATTAGGATCAGGGCCTATGGATCGCCTGTGTCGGCAACTGGCGTGGGTGCAAGGTTCTATCAGTGTGCTCGATGAGCCCGCTGATGGGGATTATCTCGCGCGTCGCGCTCGATTCCTGCAAGGCCTGCCCAGTCAGCGACCCAGCGGCTCAACCGCAGAAGCCATTGCCGGACGGCGTTTGCAACTGGCGGAGGGCACGGCGTGGAAACAAGCCGTGGCCCGCGTGCTAGATGGCCACGATGCCGTGGCTCTGGCTATACTCACGGATGCTGCGGTGTTGACCAAAGACGACGAGGCATCGCGACTATTGGCGGCATTGTCAGTTGCGGAATGGACGGAACCGATGGTCGAAGCCATTGCGGTTATCCATCTGAAGGAAACCAATCCTTCCGCCGATGCTGCGGTGGTCATTCATGCGGATACGGATACTAAACTCGCGAGTGGCAGCTGGCAGGCGTGGACCGGGATGGCGACGGCAGATTGGCGCCTGCAGGCCCGACCCGGGGCGGTGGTAGAAGTTTCTTTGATCGTGCAGCAGGAATTACCGTTGCCGATTCTAGCCGCGCAATGGTATCAATTCGAAAATGACGGTTGGTGGCCGGTCGCGGCAGATGCTTTGCGCCCGCTCTATCCGACGGTCTTACGCGTTGCGATTCCGGATAATACCGAGGCATCGCTGGTGAACCTCGCCGAGGTCCATCTGCCGCCGACTTTGGAACCGGTTGCAGTACCTGCGGCCCCGAACGGCGACCAACGCCAAGTCTATTGGCTGCGTGATCCGGAGCAGGTTCTACCTGCGGGCTTACGGGATGGCGATCGCGCAGCGATCACCACGTTGCTCTCGGCCTGGTATCGAGAAATGCGCCCCAGCGGAGCGCTGGTATCGGCCCGCACCTGGAATGATCTGGGAGCTTCGGGGATTATTGCGACGGTCTCGACGGTCTCGGCTGTTTCGGCCGAGGACGAAAATACTGACGCTGCTCGGAAACGAAATAGACCAGCACTACCGTCAGGTCGCTTTATCGAATTTGGTTTTCGCACCCGTGCGGCCGGATCCGGTTTATGCCAGGTGGTTTTGCGTGATGCGGACGGACACGCGTGGGCGCAGGTGCGGATACCCACGACCGTGCAGGCGGGCGACGCCGTGATGGAGGCAACAGTGCGTGCACTGCACCCGCAAGCGGCCACGATTCAGGCTTTTCTTCCTGCCCTGGATGCTGCAGAACGTATTTGGCTGGGGCAACGTCTACAGGCATTGCACGACGAAAAAGATATTGCGCACCTGGTGGCAGCAGCAGGCGGGGTCGAACCATATACCTTGGCAGAGGCCCTGGGTCATCCGCATCGCAGTCAGTCCGGCCATGCCGCACGGCGGCGTTTGGAAATGTGGCGGACAGATCCCTTGGCTGGGGGAATTGATGAAACCCTTGCGGTTGCGGGAGTTTCGCTTTCGACTCCCATCACGCTGACCGAAGTCAGTACTCTCCGTGACGCGATTGAGGTGGTTCTGCCCCGCGTCGATATAGAGTTGGGCCTGCCACAGACCGTCCTGGCGCTGCCAAATCTGCGCGAATTGGCAAAAATTCTGCGCAAGAATGAACCCACAGACACGGACGCAATTGATGCGTGGTTGTGGAATCAGGAGCTAAGCAGCGACCTCGCCAACCACTTCCGGATCACCGACTTGGCGAGTTGGCGTAAATTTTTGAATGAACAATGTGGCTTGCGGATGGCTCTACCCACAGAACCCGTTCGCTGCGACCAGCAGGATGTCCTGGGGGCAGGCTTGGGTCGGGTCAATCTGATGGCAGCGGGACTCTTGGTCGTCCGTGCTGGCGAAGGCTACGGCTTGCAAATCCTGCGGCCGCAACGGAATGGACAGATGCTGGTCACAGTTGACTTTGTGGACGCAAACATGGTCGATGTCATCGCTTGGTTGGATGCCACCAGTCGCACGGCAGGCGGCTTGAGCGTGAGCTGCCCGGACGCACAGAATCTAACCGACCCCATCACCTTACGGGCGACCGATATGCAATTTTCCGAAGTGCTGAGACACGTTGGCCTGATAACAAACCAACAGGTGACGCTCACTCCAGCGGGCTATCTGCTGGAATGAGCGTCACGATTTCAAGTAAGACTCAGGCCTTGGCGGCGCGTGCGGTCTGAAGCGACTCGCCCATCGGATCGGCGCCGATGGTGCCAGCCAATTTGCTGAGATAGCTGGCATCCTTGGTTGACCCCAGCATGGCGCGGGCGCGGACGAGGCGGCCTTCGATATCCAAACGCTGTGCGACATCGGCATGGTGCGGTAGGCGTTGGAAATTTTCCAGGCTGTTGACATGACGGGTCCACAGGCGCTGGTCCCGCGCTTGTTTGACTCGCAGCCGTTCCTGATACCAGTCGCTGGCCAGAAGCGATTCGCGGGTGAACAACGCGCGCAGGTCGGGATGGTCCAGGGGTTTGCCCTGCCAGGATCCGGTGGCCATCACTTCGAGCACTGCGGCCAAGGGCGGACAGGCTTCGGTGATGGAACCATCATCGAAATAACTTTGCGCGACGGTGCGTTGCGAGTCGACGATGGTGGCCATGCCTTCAGCAAAAGACTGCGGATCCTGGGTTTCCGGTCGCAGCAGCATTTCCGGGAATACCGACGCGGGATCGTCGAAGACGCGGCCCATGAAGGTATGCACGAATTTGGCGGTAATGCGGTAGCCGAGGCGGCTAGCCAAGACCCTTTTTCCGTCCAAGGTATAATCGGCGATTCGTTCAAGATGACCGTCGCGGATTAAATAAGCGGGGTCACGTTCGGCCATGGTCAGGCGGCACCACAATTCGGGGACCAGCAGACTGATGTCATGATCGACGCGGACGTTGGGACCGACATGGCCAGCCGGGGTCGAGAATCCCCAACCGCCGGTCAGAATCGCGGAGACGATGGTATTATTAAGATCCGCCGTGGTCCGCACCGCGTTAAATGGCCCTTTAGTTAGCGCCCCTTCAGAGCCCCAGCCGGTGGTCGACGGCGACTTGCCCGACAAGCTGGCAACGAAATCCATAACCAATTCGGGCAATTCCTGGTAATGTAACGGATTATACACCGCTAACATTTTTATACCGTTTTTTGGTTCCGGCGGATTATTGCGCCGACCAGGCAGAACGGCATGGACTGGGAATACGGTGGGGATTTCCATCGGCAAACGGCGGAACAGCCGCGCGCCGACGTGGGCCAGATAACTGGCGCGATGTTCGACCAAGTCCGGACGGACCTGGAGATAGCGTGGATTCTTGGTCGGTTTGCCATTGACGATGCGTGGGTGTGACGAACACATGGTCCACGCCGTTTGATTGCGGATCGCGGTATTGAGGCGGTTGCGCATCGGTTCGGTATATTCGGAAAAAACCATGGCGTCATCGGCAAGGGCAGTGACCGCCTGCAAGGACAACGGTTCATAATTCGACGCGAACAGCCCATTCATCGCCATGTCGGATTCGGCTTGTTTGTCGTAGCCGCGAATAACGGCATCGTCAGGGCGCTGGAAAAAGCGGTATTCGCAATTAGCGGCTATTTTGACCGCGTCATTGCAATGCTCGCGATTCAGCCCCGGCAAACGATCGCTGGCGATCACGGTCGAGGCAGAAATATCGTCCTCCATCGCGACTTTCATTGCCGAAACGAAATCCTGGCGCAACTTGAAGGTCCGCCACGAGCCGTCTTCGGCTAGGCCGACACGCAGATAACTACCGACCAGACGCCGACCGCGATATTTCAGTTCATGGCCGGGATGGCCGTTGATCAGATCGACGGTGAAATGGCTGCGCCAATCGCTGCCCCACTCCGAGCGGTAGAAGCGCTTGATGATGAAGACCAAAGCCCGCAGGTGGGGGGGAATAGCCGCGACCCAAACATTGTATTCGGCAGTGAATTCAGTGGGTGAGGGAGTCAGTAATTTTACCACTGATCCCAGTGAGCGTTCTGGGCTCAGGATGGGGCGGCTTCCGCTGGTGCCGGCAGGGCGGACATCATTCAGGAAGCGATCGCCGTAATCGCGATCAAAGATGGCTTGGACATCAACCAGGTCTTTTTCGACATCAGCAATAAAGATGGGGCCGAACAGCATCGCATCGCGCAGCGACTTGGAGATTTCTGATTTTCCGCCACCAGAAACCGTGCACGGCTTGTGACAGTACACGCCTTCGGCGACAGTGCCGACCAAACGCCAGGACGGCGCGCCTGGATGTTTTTCGAGATGGACCTTATAACCAGCCGGATGGACGTAGTGGTAGTCCGGACGCAACGGTAGCTCTTGGTCGACGCCATCGTGTTTCCAGGTGATACGGCTCTTATTGAGCTCGATATGCATGTTTTCGGGCAGATAGATGATATCCGGATAGCGGCGATCGATGCCGTGGCCTTCGGGAGCGATATCAAATAGGGTGCCTGCGTAGCGCGAGGAAACTTCGGACCACGAATGTCCGCGTGAGAGCACGGTACCGTTATCGCCGTGGAATTCCTCGCCCAGGTTGAACGCCGCAAAGGCGATGGTCCCGCCGGCGTGTTCTTCTTCACAGCCGCCAAAGAGATTGGCCGCCAGGGAGATCTGGGTTTTGACCTCTTTCTTGCAGTAGCCGTAATAATTATCGGCGATGATGGTGACCATCACCCCTTGGCGGTCGCGGGCGGTGATCTTGAACGGCGATCCATCGTTGTAGAACTCGTCCGCTTTTTCCCAGTACATGCCGTCGCGCTTCTGCCGTTCGGTGGCGGCCGTGATAAAGGGCAGGCCAAGTTCTTTCTTGGTCACCGTGATCAGATGCGGCGCCAAGATCACGTAGCCGGTATTCCCGGTCCAGTGATCCGTGTCGATCGCAGCGTCATTTTCGGGCAGGTCGGGGTCGCCCGCATTGCCAAAAATAGATTCAACGAAATCGAGGTTCGAAACCAGCGAACCTGGGGCGATAAATCGCACTTCCATGGTTCGCGCCGGCGAGACCCCGGGAACTTCGGGGCACACCAGCGGGCGCATAAGCAAGGTGACAAAGGTTTCCACCGGATGCTCAAATGCGGCAGTAAAGGGCAGGCGCAACAAATCCGCAGGCGGATGAAAAGCTAGGCGCAGCAGATTGCCATACACCTGTTTCGGGACGGATTTCTTGTAGTCGGCAATCGGCAAGCCGCCCTCGGCGACATGGAAAACACCCTGGGTGGTGCGGCGGTCGTTGAGCGGATTATGCAGCACGCCCTGACTGATGCGGTAGCTGGATAAGGTGGGGGATACGTGGCTGTCGGCGTCGACCGGCAGGCTTAATTCGCGGGCCAGACCATGACGATCGAGGACGAACGTATTATTGGGCAGACGGAGGGGGCCGGTCAGCTTTTCGCCCGCGAGATAGCCGTCCAAAAATGTCTGCACGCGTTGATCGGCGGGGCACAGATGATCGGTCAGCAAGCGACTGAGTTCACGATGATTCGCTAAGAGATCGTGGGCGACCGCCAGGAACTCGCGGTTCGAGGCATCCGTTGGCACATCATAGCCCAGCGAAGCGAGCTTCAGGTTAATGTAACGGATCAGGGTTTTGCGATCGTGTTCGACGGGGTGACCGTCGGTGTCGAGACCCAAGCTGCGAAGATTGTCCATGGGCGGCACTTCACCGTCGAACCGCACCGCTACAAGTCAGGATTCAGGGGGGGTATGGTGGCAAAGTTGACCGTGGTAGACGGGTCAAGGTTGCATGACGCAGCAGGAGCCGGCTTGTCGACCCGTGCGACAGGCCAGATTCCCGCCGATGCCTGAGCTTTCGATCCACGATCCCCGTCTTTCGTTTCAGGGTGCCATCAGCATCGACCGGCACGCTGAATGGGCCCCGCCGTGGCGGCTACCTTACGCTGATCGCTCCTTGTTCGCCGTCGAATTGCATGCGCCCGCGGCGTGTCCAGCAGGGGTGCGACTGACCTTGATGGCAGATACGAGGGACATTGGCATGCGTTTCCTTGCGCATGACGGGCAAGCCCGGCCGATCTCGTTGGTCCGGCACGGTGAACATGTCGCCGACCAGGGTATTCCGCCCGACGGAGTGGTGATTTTCCCGGACCAACCAGCGGGCAGTCACCGCTATGAGGTGTGGTTGCCGCAGAATGCCCCGGCCAAAATTATTGGCGTGTTGGTGGACGATCCACAGGCGGTGACCGCACCTGTCGCCCTGCGCCGGCGGTGGATCACGTACGGCTCTTCCATCACCCATTGCAAAGAGGCGAGTGCGCCGGCGCTGACCTGGCCCGCGCGGGTTGCCCTGAGACATCAGGTCGACCATACCTGTCTCGGCTATGGTGGGCAATGCCATCTCGATCCGTTGGTCGCGCGCGTCATCGGTAGTCAGCCGGCCGATGCGATCTCGTTCAAGGTAGGTATCAATATTCAAGGGAATGGTTCGCTCAATCTGCGTACTTTCCGCCCGAGTCTCATTGCATTTGTCCGCTTAATCCGCGAAGCGCATCCAGATGTCCCGCTGGCGGTCATTTCGCCGATATTCGCGCCGGTCCGGGAAAACGCGCTCAATCACGTTGACCTGAACCTGACTATCATGCGTGAACATAACGCCGCTGCCTGCGATATCCTGCAGGCGCATGGTGATACGCATCTGCGCTATCTCGATAGCCACGCCCTTTTGGGACCAGAAGACCGAGATCGTCTGCCTGATTTTCTCCATCCGGATACAGTCGGCTATGGAATGATGGCCGAGCGTTTCAGTACCCATCTGGGCGAATTTTTGTTTGGGGAGCAACCGTAAGGAGAATCTGTCACAGGACTGTACATGGATGTCTAGATCAATGTCGGCGTGGCTGCCAATAACGAATAATTGATGAGGATTCGGTTGGTTACCTGCGAATGAATCACCGCGCAAAGAGACCGGACATTCACCGAACGTTCATGCAGGGGCTTATCACGGGCAGCAACCCGGAGACCCTGTTCATGTCCTTGCCCAGATTCCTTGCCGCCTCACTCGCTATCATCGCCACCGGTGCGGTCGACGCAGCGGATCCCGTGATCAATGAGCTCAAGCTCAATCCGCCCAGCACTGACCAGCCCTTTCAGTACATTGAAATTCGTGGTGATGCAAGTGCGGCTTTGACCGATTTGTGGTTCGTGGCCGTCGAAGGCACGACCCATACCGCGACCGTGGTGCAGGCGCTGGGAGCATTTTCTCTGGGCAGCAACGGTCTGCTGGTCATCCGCTCAGAAAATGAAAATCCGTATACCTTTCCGGCCGCGACGACCCAGATCGGCAACGCCCATCTTGACGCCACTGCCTCGGTCAAGCTGCCCAAGTTGACCCCGAGTTATCTGCTGATCCGCAGCGCCACGCCCCTGACCGAAGGCATGGACATCGACACCAATGCCGATGGAACCATCGAGCTGCCGGGAGGCGCGACAATTCTTGATGCCCTTGGCTGGATCGATGGCAGCGGTTTCGTCTATGGCGGGGTGACCCTGAGTCAGCCCTCTGGCAAGCCGGATGCAGCCACGCGCTTTCTCGCTGATGTCACCCCCGTCAGCCTTGCCGCGTGGTTTAACGGCGACCTGGGATCACCGGGAACGGCGACCGTTTACGACGCGGCCAAGGTCAGTGGTAATTATCCGCTTGGCGGCGCCCTGACCCCTGGTGCTGCGAACGATATTTTTCCGGTTCTGGTCTCTGAAAGCGGCGGCGGAACCTATGTCGATGAAGACGGCACGGTGGATACGTATACCCTGGGCTTGATCTCAGTTCCCACCGGCGGCAACGTTACGATTTCGGTGACCGCCGATGCCCAAGTCGAGGTTTCCGACGATGGCGTCACGTATGTTCCTTTACTGTCCCTGAATTTTTCTGACACCACCGCGCAAACCATCTCTGTCCGGGCCATCGAGGATCCTGCCGACAGCGAAGGTTCGTATCAACATATCGGTGTAATTACCCATGCGATCACCGCGACCACCGACGCCACCACGTATCCGACCACAGCACCGGTAGCCGCGGTCACGGCACGTATTTTCGACAATGATTTCGCAGCTCCGACCGTCTCGGTCCAACCCGATCGTGAGACGGCAGTTGAAACCGTGGGTGATGCCGATGATCCGGCGATCTGGGTCCACCCGACCGACCCGAACTTAAGCCTGGTCATTACCACCAAGAAGACCAATGGTCTCGACAGTTATGACCTGAACGGCGGACTGGTGCAGGCAATAAAACCGGCCGGCGGGAACCAGAATATTCTGCGCTATAATAATGTCGATCTGATCTATGGAATGATGGTCGGCGGCGAATCAATCGATGTGGCGGTGGTCAGCGATCGCATCGCCGACTCCATCGTCGTCTTCAAGATCGATCCGGATACCCGGATGCTGACCGACATCACCAACAGCACGACCAAGACCACCCGGCTTTTCACCACCTCAGGCACCAAGAGTGCCTACGGCTTGGCGACCTACCGCAGCCCAATCGATGCGAAAACATATGCCTTTGTGAATCGCAACGATTTCCCCACCGTCGCCCAGCTCGAACTGAGCGACGATGGGGCGGGTGCCGTGCAAGCCGCGCTGGTCCGCACGATCACCTTGACCAATTTTGGTACGCCGACCTCGTCGCAGTGTGAAGGTATGGTGGTCGATAGTGATTTGGCGACGCTCTACATTGGTCAAGAGGACGTGGGCATCTGGAAAACTGGTGCCGAACCCGAAACCACCACGCTGACGCTGGATGCGGCCACGGCGACCTTTGTCGATCGCACCGTGAGCTACAATGGCCCCGGTTTGGCGGGTACGCGGTTGTATTCCGATGTCGAAGGTCTCTGCCTCTTTAAATCAGGCCCCGGCCTCGGCTATCTGATCGCTTCGGGTCAAGGCGATAACTCTTTTAAGATCTATGCTCGTGAAGGAGACAATGCCTTCATCGGCAGCTTTGTAGTTGCCAAGAATGCCGGTGCAGGCGTTGATCAGGTCACCACGTCGGATGGCGCCGAAGTGATCAATGCCAACCTCGGCTCGAATTATCCGCAAGGATTGTTCGTCACCCAAGACGGTGAAAACGATGGCGCGGTCAACCCCGAAGGGACGAATTTCAAGTTCGTGCCCTGGCAAAACATCGCTGCTGGATTCTCGCCGGACTTGGCCTTTATCCAGGCCCAGACTCCGGATTACAACGCTGACGCTCCCGTCGCAAACGCCGATGTCGGGCTGACCACGCCCGAAGATACCGCGTTGGTGAT
>Ga0163144_10016326_pt1 | contig 15216 bp, 15 predicted proteins | sample OliLak19BULKMAT1_FD_123175 | JGI IMG/M metagenome (GOLD analysis project Ga0163144, IMG submission 123175) | Freshwater microbial mat bacterial communities from Lake Vanda, McMurdo Dry Valleys, Antarctica - Oligotrophic Lake LV.19.BULKMAT1 | ecosystem: Environmental > Aquatic > Freshwater >... | reverse complement strand
TGTCGCAGGCAGTGTCGCAGGCAGTGTCGCAGGCAGTGTCGCAGGCAGTGTCGCGCCGAACAGCGCACAGCCTGAGGCGCAGTCGTCCTCGCCGCGCGGCACGCGTCGCGTCACGTGGCCCGTCACCAGGCGCGCACTCGTCACGGGCGACACCGTGCGCGCAGACGATATCGCACTGCTCGACACCACGATCGTCTGGCGCTGGAGCAGCTCGCCCGATACGACGCGTGCGGTCGCCGGTTGGATCGTGCGACGCCCGATGGCCATCGGTGACGTGTTGCGCTCACCAGCCATCACGGCGCCGCCACTCGTTGCTGCAGGCGCCACCGTGACCGCGATCTGGCAGGATGGGCCGCTGCGGCTCGTGCTCACCGGCATCGCCACCAACACTGCACCGCTCGGCGCTCCTGTCGGCGTGCGCATTGATCGCTCCCGTCGGCTCGATGGCGTTGCCATCGCTCCGAACACCGTTCGTCTTCGCTGAGGCCGACCCGCATGGGCACGCGCATGGGTTCCGTTTTCAACAGGTCTGCACACACGACCTCCAGTACATCATGGTCGCCGATATCGCGCCACGGTCGCGTCACGCGCTCGTCGGTCGCATCGCTGCTATCACTGCTGCTCTCGGCGATCGTGATGCCGCTCGATGCGCAGACACCTGTACCGCCGCCAACCGCCGCGCCGACTGCGGGTGCTACCGCGGGTGCTACCGCGGGTGCGGCCGCAGCTTCGGCCGCGCCTCCTGCCGCGACTCGACCGGCACGCGAATCATGGACGGCGGATCGTCGCAACTTCACGGTGGGTGACATCATCACTGTGCTGATCGACGACTACACGATCTCGACTGCCGTGAAGGAGAACACGGCGACGGATTCGCGTACGCGTGGTCTGTCCGTGAATGCCCAGTTACCGGGCGGCAACAAGGGTGGCGGTCTCGACTCGCGCAACAACGCCGAGCAGCAACAGCGTGGCGCCGCGCGTCGTGAGAATCGCTTTCAGAATGAGATGAGTGTCCGCGTCGTGGCGATCGGCCCGAACGGCCTGCTGCAGCTCAAGGGCTCCAAGAAGATCGACGTCGACAAGGCCGCGCAGGACATCGTCTTTACCGGCTGGGTGCGCGCGCAGGACGTGTCGCCGCAAAACGTGGTCGAGTCCAATCGTGTCGCTGACCAGCAGCTCGCCTACGCGTCACCTGGTGCACTTGGCAAGCCGAAGACCGGCATGATCTCGAAGGTGCTGGGAGCGTTCTGGCCGTGAACATGTTCACTTCTCTCTTCACGCGCGTGCGCCGGTTCGTGCGCCTCGACATGTGTCTCGCCATTCTCGCGAGTCTGCTGCTGGCGACCATTGCGCAGGCGCAGAGCGATGTGAAGATCCGCGATCTCACGACGCCTGAAGGCGCCTTGCCGGTCCGCCTGGTCGGATACGGTCTGGCCGTTGGTCTCGACGGGACGGGCGATCGTGCCATCGGATCGCAGTCGGCCGGCCCCACGGTGCAGAGCGTCATCAACATCCTGCGTCGCTTCAACATCGAGATCCCGCCCGATCTCATTCGCATGCGCAATGTCGCCGCCGTACTCGTGACAGCCGAGCTCTCGCCGTTTCTGCGCGCCGGTGGACGCTTTGAAGTGCATGTGTCGTCGATCGGAGACGCGCGCTCCCTGCGTGGGGGGGTGTTGTACATGACGCCACTCGTTGGCGATGCGAACGGTCCGTCGCTGGCCACCGCGCAGGGTTCGCTGATGGTCAGCGATGGCGGTTCCACTACGCGGTACGCACCGTCGCACGAAACCAGTGCGCGCATTCCGACCGGTGGCGTGCTCGAAGCGGATCTGGCGCGGCCCGTTGTTGCCGCGACGTCACGCCTGTTGCTGCGTGAGCCCGATCTGGGTACGGCGTCCCGCATCGCCGACGCGATCAACGCGTCCATGGGTGCAAAGACCGCGACGGTGGAAGACGAGGGTTCGGTGGTGGTGACACTCGCCGACACGGTCTCGCGCCCGACCGCGTACACCAAAATTCGCGAGCTCTCCATTCGCCCGGATCGCGCACCGCGTCTCGTCATCGACGGCAAGGATGGAACAGTGGTGGCCGGTGGTGAGATGCTCGTTGGTCCTGCCGTGGTGTCTCATGGTGCGATCACCCTCGCCATTGGCAAGGAGACCGCCACCGATACCGATCCTGTGCCGGGAAGCGTTCGACTTCCGGCCGGTATCTCGGTGCAGCGCGTGGCCGCGTCGCTGCAGGCCGTGCGCACACCACCAAGTGAGATCGCGGCGATCTTCGCCGCACTGCGCGAAGTTGGCGCAATCACCGCTGAGGTGATCGTCCGATGATCGATCGCATTGGGTCCCGCCTGCCGGCAACGATGCAGGTGGCGAATGCAACCGCCATCGCCGCGCCGCGCACACAGGACGCCGATCTCAAGAAGGTCGCCGGTCAGCTGCAGGGTGTCTTCGTGCAGCAACTCTTCAAGGCCATGCGCGAGACCGTTCCACAGGGGGAAGGTTTCGTTTCCGGTGGCGCCGGTGAGGAAATCTTCACTTCACTTATGGATGAGCACCTTGCTGCCGAAACTCCCAAGCATTGGGAAGGCGGGCTTGGCGAGGCGCTCTATCGTCAACTTCGTGCTCTCGCTGTTCCGTCCGACGCTTCGGCGTCGTCGTCGCACACCGAATCATCCACCATCTGATGTCGCCCACTCTGCTCAACCACGACGCAGCGCAGCACTATGGGCCACCGACGGGAGCGCTGCTCGAAGCGCTGCACGACGCGCTCGTCAGCGAACGCCGCCTGCTCGACGATCTCATCGCCCAGATGCGCTGCCAACGCGCGGCCGTGAGTGGCGATGATATTCAGGGTGTCGATGACAGTACGTTCGCGACGCATCGTATTCTCGCGACACTCGGCCAGGCGCGTCAGCGTCGTCGTCAGCTCAACCTGTTGCTTGGCGGTTCGGAAGATCTTACGCTGCGCGATCTGGAGCAGACGCTCGGCGACCAGATCGACAATCGCCTGCAGGCTGCACGTCTGCGTCTGCAGCTCGCCGCCGATCTCCTGGCGCGCGAAGTGGGCATGAATCGCAAGCTGCTGCGCGAAGCGCTCAGCTCGGGCGATCAGTACGTGCGCACGCTCGTCGGCGCACCGTCCAGCGTTCCGACGTATGATGCCGAAGGTCCTGCAGCACCGACCACGAATGCACCGCGTGGTTTGCTCGTCAACCGGACCGCCTGACATGTCGAGCTCCGGACTGTTCAGCATCGCTCGCAGCGCACTGCTGGCGCACCAGACCTCCCTGCAGGTGATCTCGCAGAATCTCGCGAACGCCGAAACGCCGGGATACTCGCGCCAGGAAGCGGTGCTGCAGGCGACACCACCGATCCGGTTCTCGTACGGCAGCGTTGGCACAGGCGTGAATGTCGCGACCGTCGTTCGCAAGCGCGACATGCTCCTCGACGACGCGTTCCGCAACGCCAATGGCCGGGCCTCCACTGCAGAAATGCGTCGCGACCTGCTCGGCCAGCTGGAAGGTGTCTTTGGTGAGCCCACCGACGCCGGTCTCACCAATGCGTTCGATCAGTTCTGGAGCGCGTGGAGCGATCTCGCCACGTCGCCCGGCAATGGCGCTGCGCAAGCCGTCGTGCAACAGCGTGGCAGGCAGGTCGCCGGCCTCTTCAATCAGTTCGACGGCCAGATCACGCAGCAGCGCACCTCGTCGATGGATCGGCTGTCGAGCACGGTGGCGAGCATCAATCAGATCGCCACGCAGGTCGCGGAGCTCAACGGGCGCATTGTCACGTCGGAATCCGACGGCAATACGGCCAACGATCTGCGCGATCAACGCGACGTGCAGCTCGATACGCTGTCGAAGCTTGCCGGTGTGCGCATCTTCGAACAGTCCAATGGCAGCGTGTCGGTGATCGTTGGCAACTCGACGCTGGTGGACGGCGTCACCGCGCGTCCGTTGCGCCTGCAGCTCGTGCCCCCGGTGCCGACGCCCGCGGTCGCACCGGCCGATGTGCCGTTCAAGGTCACGCTGGGCAACGCGCAGGACGCGCTCTCGCCACTTGGCGGTGAGCTGTCGTCGATGCTCGAGTACATCAACACCGATATTCCGGCGGCGCGAGCGCGTCTCGACACGCTCGCCTCGTCGCTCGTCACCAGCATGAATGCCGAGCACACGCAGGGATTTGTCTTCAGCGGCATCACGATTCCCGGCACGGCGGCGGGCAACTTCTTCGATGCCGGCACGCTGCTCAATCCGGTGCGCGCCAGCACCATCTCGCTCGACGCGACGATCGCCGCCAGCGCACAGCAGATCGCGACCAGCCGCGACATCAACGCGCCGACCGACAATGCCGGTGCGGTTGCGATGGCCGCGCTCCGGACAACCGCGAACACCGTCTCGTTCCAGCTCACCCCGTCAAGTCCACCGGAAACGGGCTCGTTCATCAGCTTTTTCCGCAACATGATGACCGGCATCGGCATCAGCACCAGGAGTGCAACGGACGATGCCAGCGTCTTCCGCTCGCTCAGCGAGCAGGGCGACATGCGTCGTCAGTCGGTGAGCGGTGTGAACACGGATGAAGAGTTGACCAACATGATGCGCGTGCAGCAGTCCTACACGGCGGCGTCGAAGCTCATTCGCGTGGCTGACGAGATGTTGCAGTCGCTGCTGCAGATGGTGTAACGCGCATGCTCATTCTGGGCCGCAAGGTCGGCGACTCCATTCTCATCGAAGGCGGCATCCGCATCGTCGTGGTCTCCGTCGATCGCGGCAGCGTGCGCATCGGTATCGAAGCACCCGCCGAGATGAAGATCCTGCGCGGCGAGATCGCGCAGCAGGTGGCGAGCGAAAACCAGCGCGCAACGGCCACAGCGTCGGCCAGCGCGTGGCTCGAAGCCTTGGGCGTCGCACCGATCGCCTCCCCAGTTGCGGCGCCGCTCGCGTCGCCGTCGGGTCAGCCCTGATGACGCGCGCGTCGGGCGGCAACGAGCGTGGGCACTTCGATCGTGATGCCATCGCCGCTCACGGCGGCGGTACCGTTGCAGTCGTGCAGCAGCCAGGCCGCAGCGGACGCGTCGAGCGCTGTGTTGAGCCTGTCGTCGGTGCGCGTGCCATCGCTTTCGGCACTGACGCCTGCCACATCAATGACAAAGCGCACGACGTCGTTGGTGCTGCTGACCTGTACGTGCGCGCTTCCGGCGTTGCCGGCCCGTCGTTTCGCGCTGGTAAGCGCGGCCGCGAGCGCCAGTTGCAGCGCGTTCGGGTCGGCGTACGCCGGCATCTGGTCTCCATCGGGCAGCAGGTGGCACACTACGTCACGTCCCTCGGGATGATGGGCGTGCAGTTCGATCGCCGAGTGCACCGCGTCGGACGGGAGAATCGGTTCGCTCCCGGCACCGAGGCGACGTGGCAGCTGTCGCAGCGTCAGCAGCAGCGTCTCGAGTCGCTCCGCTTCGACACGCAGCGATTCGGCCGATGGGCCGTCGGCGCCGGACAGCTCGACGAGCGAGGCCACCGCCATGATCGTCGCCACGCGATTGCTCAGGGCATGTGTCATGCCGCGCAACAGATCGTCATGTATGGTCAGCCATCGAGCCGCTCCCGCTCGTTCGCTCATGACTGCACTCTCCACTCATAAGTCAGGAACATCTGCGTGTTCGTCATCATCGGCCTGGTGATTGTCATGGGCGCCGTGATCGGAGGCTACGTGATGCACCACGGCCAATTGGCTGTCCTGGTGCAGCCCAACGAGTTTCTCATTCTCGGCGGCGCCGGTCTTGGCAGCATGATCATCGCCAACTCGCCGGCCGTGTTGAAGGCCAGCGTCACACAATGTCTCGCACTGCTCAAGCCGAATCCGTTCGGCGCCAAGGCGTACGCGGAACTGCTACAGGTACTCTACGAGATCTTTCAGAAGGCACGCAAGGACGGACTCGTCGGACTTGAAGCCCACATCGAGAATCCCGAGTCGAGCGACATCTTCCAGAAGTACCCGTCGTTCATGAAGAATCATCACGCGACATCGCTGCTCTGCGATACGCTCAAGGTGTTGCTTACCGGCACGGTGGAAGATCACAACCTGGCCGACATTCTCGACGTCGACCTCGATAAACATCATCACGAGGCCATGCAGGTCCCGCACGCCATCACGGCCGTCGGCGACGCGATGCCCGGCTTCGGCATCGTCGCCGCCGTGCTCGGCGTCATCATCACGATGGGCTCGATCGGTGGCGCAGCATCGGAGATCGGCGAAAAGGTTGCCGCCGCACTCGTCGGTACGTTCCTCGGCATTCTGCTCGCGTACGGGGTGTTCGGCCCGATCGCCAAGGCGCTCGAGAATCGCATTCACGCCGAGCACGACTACATGCTCTGCGTGCGCACCGCGCTGCTCTCGTTTGCCCGTGGTGATGCGCCGATGACTGCTGTCGAGTTCTCACGCCGCAACATCGAGCCGCACGAGCGTCCGAGCTTTGCTGAGCTCGAAGAGCTGACACGCAAGAAGGCCGCGTAAGATGGCAGCGCGCGGCGGGAAGAAAATCGTCATCGTCAAGAAGAAGATCATGGGCGGTGGCGGCCACCACGGGGGTTCGTGGAAGGTCGCGTATGCCGATTTCGTGACCGCCATGATGGCGTTCTTCATGGTGATGTGGATCCTCGGCATGGACGACAAGACGAAGCAGGCCATCGAGGGCTACTTCGCCAATCCTGTCGGCTACAAGAAGGGATACGGTTCCGGATCGAGCCCGCTGTCCGTGGGCACCACGCCGGCGAGTGTGCAGACCAAGACGCTGCGCATGGTCGTGCGTTCATCCGAAACGCGTTCGTTCGAACAGCTCAAGAGCACCATTCTCGACAAGCTGGCGCAAAGCGATTCGCTCAAGCGACTGAACGCCGTCGTGGAGGTGCAGGTGACCAGCGATGGCTTGCGCATCGAACTCGTGGAAACCGGCAAGGGCGATGTCTACTTCCCGACCGGTTCTGCGCAGATGAAGGCCGCCACCACGCTGACGCTGCAGTTGATCGGCACCGAGCTCGCGAAGTTGCAGCACACCGTGGTGCTCGAAGGACACACGGACGCGGCGAAGTTCGGTACCGATGGCAGCTACGGGAATTGGGAGCTGTCGTCCGATCGGGCCAACGCGGCGCGGCGTGTGCTCGAAGCGTCAGGCGTGACGGATGGTCGTATTGTTGAAGTGCGCGGTTACGCGGCCACGCGCCCGAAATTTCCTGACGATCCACTCGCGCCCGCCAATCGGCGCATCTCGATTTTGCTCCCCTTCAGTCGCGCACCTGGTGGCGACGGATCGGCGGAGTCGATGGCGACCAGCAAGGTCGATTCGATCGTGGAGAATCTCGGACGACCACAGGATCTGCCCACCGCCCGCCCGTAAGCGGGCGGTGTCGGTCGCGCCCGGTCGAACGGCGGCATCACACTGGGGCGCCGACGGTCAGTCGCCGACGCTGCTCAGTCGCTCCTGCGCCCAGCTCACCGCGTCACCGTAGATATCGCCAAGGGCGACAGTGGAGCGCGTCGCGGCAGCACGATCATCCACCGACGACCAATCGCCCGCCTCGTACGCAATCGCCAGTCCGAGCACGGCGGCATGCGGTCCCGTGTTGCTGAGCAGAGCGTCTCGCACATCGGCGCTCACGGGCAACCGTTCCAACACCTTCGTCATCGGCATGCCAAGCAGCACATCCATGCGCGAGAGCAATCCGACGAGGAAGGCCGTGGATGCGTCGCCCGCACCGGCCGTCGTCGTGACCACTTCGCAGAACCGGCCGCGCGCAAGCGCCTGCGACACCGTCTCACTGGCGATCGGATCGCCTCTGCCAACCGACGCCACGAGCATCACGAGCAGCCAGCGTGACAGCGCTTCGCGACCGATCAGCCGAATGGCGTGCTCGATCGATTCGACCGCACGCGCGCCGAAGGATGCGGAATTGACGATGCGGAGCAACGCGAACGACAGCGACGGATGCGAGCGGAATGAGTCGACCAGCGCGAGATCCTGCACGTTCGGATCGCGAAGCAGCGAGATGATGTTGAACATCGTCACCTGCTGCACCGACATCGACTTGCCGTCGAGCGTCTCCGGACGGCTGAACACGTACCCCTGGAAGAGCGTGCACCCCATCTCCTGACAGCGCTCGCGGACACTGCCGGTCTCGACCCGTTCCGCGAGCACCGTCAACCCGCGTGCCAGCAGCGCCTTGACCTGCGGGACGAGTGCGGCGAGGTCGCGATCGAGCACGTCGAGCTTGATGATCTTCACCAGCGGCAGCAACACGTCCAGCGACGGGCGGCCATCGTAGTCGTCGAGTGCGAGCGTATACCCATCGGCCACCGCGCGCTGGCAGGCCGCCACAACGTCGTCATCGCCGTCGACCGATTCGAGCAGCTCCAGGACCACCGCCGTGGGATCAAAGATCTTGTGCAGTTCGGCCAGCAGGTGTTCGCGGGTAATGTTCACGAACGCTGTGGCGCCGCCGGTCAGCCGATCGAGACCGATCGAAACGACCGAGTGCAGGGCCGTATCGCTGCACATGGCTTCGCTCGAGATGGCGCCTGCGGTGGTCGCGTGCTGGTCCGCGCGATAGAGCAACTCGTAGGCAACACGCCGGTTCCCGCTGTCGAAGATGGGCTGACGAGCGACGAAGACGGCGTGTGCAAATGGTGGCGCGACGTGCTCTGAAACCTTGCTCATCGGCTAGTCAGGCGATTCGGATTCACACCAGGAACGGAACGCTGACATCTTCGCCGGCGTAGTCATTCAGAGAGTCGTGCAACCGGGGCGCGCCTGCACATGGCGCGAACCAGCCTCTCAGGAGTATCGTCCGGGTGATGACGCACATGAGTGATCGTTTGTTCATATACGGAAGTGTCGCCGCCGCGCTGCTCTTCGCCGGTTGCGATCGAGCCCAATCACGTGCGTCCACCGCCGACTCGCTCCTGTCGCGCGACCTGACTTTGGCCACAGCGCCCGTCACCGGAAGCGCACCGGTGCCGCTCGGCGACACGGCCAGCAACCGTGACACACCGCTCGTTCCACCGTCGTCGTTGGCCAGCACGCCCATCGCCAGCGCAGCGCCGCCCAGGCCGTCGCCGCCGCCGTCACAAACCCAGTCACCGACGACCGTCGCGCCAGTTGCGTCATCCGTGACCAAAGCGGCGGATCCCGCGCCCCTGCCCACTGGCGTGCTGCCGATGGGCACACCGATTCCTCCCGGCGTCAACTACGACGCGGCGCGGGCGTCACTCGGCGCTGGTGGCGCGTCGGTCGCGTCGAGCGGCGGTCTGGGCGCCCGAGAGCTCGCCTTTGGATCGGTCATCACAGGCCGCAGCAACGGCGCCATCTGTGCACTGGCCAACCGGCCTGGTGATCGGCTCGTCATCGTCACGACGGCCGATGCCTTCGGGTCCAATGGCGCGCGCCTGCCCGCCGGCTCGCAGATCGTCGTCGAAATGACACAGCCGGAAGCGGGCTCGCAGTTCTCGTTCCGGGCACTGTCGGTTCAGGTGGACTCGGCCATGCTCCCCGTCTACGGCACCGTCCGCGTCGAAGGCACGCCCACGGAGCGCAAAGTCGCGACCGAAGACAACAAGGGAAGCGTGCTGGGAGACGCGATGAAGGGCGCGATCCTCGGCCGCATTCTCGGTGGCAACAAGGGCGCCATCATCGGCGCCGCCGGTGGTGTGGCCGTTGGCACCGCCGCCGCGCGCCGCAACCGTGTCTCCGAACGATGCCTCCCCTCGGGCATGGCGCTGTCGGTGGTTCTGTCGGCGCCGCTGGTACTTGGCGCGGGCGCGCCGTGAGCGGTGCACGCCTGGCAGTGAGCGCACGACGTGATTGAAGTCGAGCAGTACACGAAGCTGTATGGCGACACGGTGGCTGTGCGGTCGCTCTCGTTTGCCGTGCGACCGGGCGACGTGCTCGGACTCGTCGGCCCCAATGGCGCAGGGAAGACGACGACACTGCGCGCGCTCGCCGGGATTCTGCAGCCCACGTCGGGGAGCATTCGCATCGGCGGCGTCGACCTGCGCACCGATCCGGTCGCGGCCAAGGCGCGTCTCGCCTTTATCCCGGACGAACCGGCGCTCTTCGACTATCTCACGGTCACCGAACACCTGCAGTTCGTCGCACGGCTGTACGGCGTGCGCGATGCCGGTCCGCGAATTCCCGTGCTGCTCGAAGAGCTGGAGCTCACGCCCAAGGCGTCGGCGCTCCCCATCGAACTGTCGCGCGGTATGAAGCAGAAGCTGGCCATCGCCTGCGGACTGCTGCATCAGCCATCGGCCCTGCTGCTCGACGAGCCGTTGACCGGTCTCGATCCGGTTGGAATTCGTCGCATGAAAGAAACGATCGCGGCGCGCGCACGCGAAGGGACGGCGGTGATTCTCAGCTCGCACCTGCTGCACCTCGTCGAAGAGTTGTGCACGCGACTGCTGGTGATTTCTCGGGGTGAAGCCGTCGCGTTGGGCACGATCGCCGAGATTGTCGAGGCGCGCCCGGAGCTCGCCGGACGCTCGCTCGAGGAGATGTTCATCGCGCTCACCGGATCCGATGCAGGACAAACGGCTGCCGCGTGAGCACGTCTCTCGACCGTACCGTTCTTCCGGGCGAACTGCGCGCGACTGACAGCGCCGCGACGCGCACACCGTCGCCGCCTGCCGCATTGCTGTTCCTGTACACGCGCTCCTTCAGCAACCGACTGCGGTCACAGGCGGCGCGGATCCGCAGTCCGCGCTATGTCGCCGCCGTCATCATGGGCGCGCTCTACCTGTACTGGGCGCTCTTCCGCAACGCACGACTGGGCGGCGGTCCGCTGGCCACGCTCGTGCGCGGCGACGAGCTGGTGCCGGTCTTTGCCGCGTTGCTGCTCGTCTCCGCCGCGCGGTGGTGGATCTTTGGCGCCGATCGCGGCACGCTCGCCTTTGCGCCCGCGGAAGTGCAGTTCCTCTTTCCCGCACCAGTCTCGCGACGCGCACTCGTGCACGCCAAGCTGGTGCGCACGCAACTCGCCATTCTCGTCAACACGCTGATCTGGAGTGTGCTGCTGCGCGGCAACAGCGCCTCCATCGAAGGGTGGCAGCGCGGGCTGTCGCTCTGGATCATCTTCTCGGTGCTGGCGCTGCACCGGTTGGGCGCATCGATCGTGCGCGCCAACGCCATCGAACACGAGAACGCGGGACGGCGACGCAGCATCATCCCGCTCCTGGTGTTCGGTTCGCTGGTGGGCGCGGTGGTGTTCGGGCTGGGCTCGCGCTACGCCGTGATTCTGACCGCCGCCGATCAGGGCATGCGCGCCGTGGGTGGAGCGATCGTCGACGCGCTGCACCAACCGATTCCGCTGGCCGCGCTGTGGCCGGTACGCGCACTCCTCGCACCGGTCTTCACGACCACCACTTCCGCCTGGCTCGGCGCGGCACCGATCGCCTTTGTGCTGCTGATGCTCCACTACCTGTGGGTGGTGCGACTCGACGCGTCGTTCGAAGAAGCAGCGCTCGAGGCCACCCAACATCGCGCGGAGCGCCTGCTGCGCTTTCGGTCGTCGCAGATGGGCAAGTCGCGCTCGCGCAGCGGTAAACTGTCGCGGGTCCCGTCGCTGGCACTGACCGGACGACCGGAGATCGCCATTGCGTGGAAGAACGTCGCGGCCGCCATTCGCGGCGGTGCCTGGCGCACCCAGCTCATCGCGTTTACACTCGGCCTCGCCACGCTCGCCATCGTGACCCGGTCCGCGTCCGCGCGCGCCGGCGACCTGTTCATGGGCGTGACGATCGGATGGGGCGTGATGTTGCTCTTTCTGGGACCGCTGTGGATGCGATTCGATCTGCGCAACGACCTGCAACGTCTCGCGATTCTCAAGACGTGGCCGCTGTCGGGTCAGCGCATTGTGGCGGCGGAAGTCGCCGGTGTCACGGTGCTGCATTCGCTGACGGTGTGGTCGCTGATGATCGTGCCGCTGGTGATGATCGTGCAGGACCCATCGTTGCTCCGCGACAGCGGCGTCACGATTCCAATGCTCTGTTCAGTCGCGATCGCGGTACCGGTATTCAACGCACTCATGTTTGCCATCCAGAACGGCACCGCGCTGCTGTTCCCGGCCTGGGTGCGTCTGGGCACGGAAGCGCGCGGCTTCGAAACGATGGGACAGAACCTGCTGACCACCGGCGCGACATCATTGGCCGCCGCAGTGGCGCTGGTCTTTCCGGTATTCGTTGGCGGCATCACGATCTGGGTGAGCGATGTGTTTGGCAGCCCACTCGGCGTCTGGTCCATCCTGCTTGGCACGGTGCTCGGCTGTATTGTGTTGGCCCTTGAGCTCTGGCCTCTGCTCGTGTGGCTGGGTAGCGTGTTCGAGAAGACCGACGTGAACGACGTCGCGTCCGGCAACTGAGCGCCCCGCATACTTTTTCGACATTCGCCATGTCCACTGACGACTTCGCACTACCTTCGGACGACACGCCCGGAGACGAACACGATCCTGAGGGGCGTCCGGCCGTCTTCGTGACGACGCGGGAACCGGTGCCATTGCTGGTGACGCACCTCGAGGATACGCGTGCGCCGGAGTCGTCGGCGCTGGCCGCGTACATCGACGGACGCCTCGTCGCACGCAGCGCCATGCCCGCCGAAGCAATTGCGCGCCTGCTCGATCTGCATCTGTTCGACGTGCCAGTGTCGCTCGGCCTGTTCGCGTACGAAGAAGCGCCCGGTTTGCAGTGTCGACTGTTCGCGCTGGTGCCGCGCTCGTCGCTGGACGCGGACGCGCACAACGCCGAGCCGTGGAAGGAAAGCGTGCCGAGTTTTGAAGCGGCGATGAATGATGAGGAGGAGGATGACGACGATGACGACGACAGCGACGATGAGGACGACATCGACGAAACGGCGCCGTTCGAAACGATCCTGCTCGGTCACATCGTGCGTTTCGCGAAAGACCGTCGCCATCCGACTGATCTCGCCGCCGAAGCGGTGGACGTGCTGCAGCGCATCATCCATGGAGCGGAGTCGCTGGAAGACGCGGACCGGAAAGCGATCGACGACCTGCTGGGCAGCTTGTAGCGAGAGCATCGGAAACAGCGGACGGCGAGCACCGCGGAACAGCGGGCACGGAGAACTACAGGAGACCAGAGGGAGAACTGCAGGCTCTTTTTGGTGGTTTGTCGCGGGGAGCCGACGCAATGCGACGGTCCAAATCCAAAAAAGCGCGATTCATTCGCTGCGATGATGCCGCAGCAACGCGGTGACGTAGGCTCTCGCGTCCGCAGGTCTCCCTCTGTTCGCCCCGTTTCTCCGTGTCCGCTGTTCGCAGTTCTCGCCGTCAGTTCTCGTGCACTTCTCCGTGACCGCTGTTCGCCGTCGCCGCATCCCGCACTGCGGTGTCGATCAGCTCCGGCGCCTCGAGCGCGCCGCCATCGACGCCAAGCTCTCCAAGCTTGCGCGCCGTGACCAGCACACGACTCTCGAGACTTCCCACGGCGCGATTGTACGACGCCACCGCGCGCTGCAACCCCTTGCCGACGTCACCAAGCTGTTCGTCGAAGGTGATGAGCCGCTGCTGGAGTTCACGTGCGAGCGCCACGATACGCGCAGCATCGTCGGCCACGCGCTCCTGCCGCCAGCCGTACGCGGTGGCCTTCAGCAGCGCGATGAGCGTGGTCGGTGTCGCCAGCAACACGCGCTCGCCAAGCGCCGCCTCGAGCAGTGACGGATCCGACTCCAGTGCCGCCGCAAAGAACGCTTCGCCAGGCAGAAAGAGCACGACGAACTCTGGCGTATCGCTGAACTGCGCCCAGTACTTCTTCGCCGCCAGCTTCTGTACGTGACTGCGCAATTGCGTGGCATGCTCAGCGAGACGCGCCGCACGCTCACGATCATCGGGTGCGCTCATCGCCTCGAGATACGCGGCGAGCGGTGCCTTCGCATCCACCACGAGTTGCCGTCCGCCCGGCATGCGCACGATCAGATCGGGGCGTTGCACGCCGTCGTCAGTGCGCAGTGTGACTTGCGTCTCGAAATCGCAGTACGCCAGCATGCCGGCGAGTTCGCACACGCGACGCAGCTGCAGCTCTCCCCACTGACCGCGTACGTTCGGCACACGTAACGCCTGCGATAGTTGCTGTGTTTCGCGTCGCAACGATTCGCCCGCCAGCATCACTGCATCGAGTCGCTCACCGATCGCACCGGCCACCTGCGCCTGCGAGCGGCCCATTTGCGCGAGGACTTCGTCGTAGCGCGCGAGCGTATCGCGAATGGGGGACAGCAGCTCGGCGACGTTGCCGGTGCGCGCCGTGAGTGTGGCTTCGGTTTCGTGTCGGGCGATCGATTCGCGAAGAGACGCTTCGGTGGTTCGTGCGCGCAGCTCCGCGTCGGCCAGCGCGCGTGCGAGGTCGGCGGCGGCGATGCGTCGGGAAACGAGCCAGGTGATGAGTGCACCGAGGAGCGCGCCGGCGAGCAACGCGACTGCTTGAGACACCGCTTGCGGATCCGCAGACGCGATCCCGATCGCGGTCACTTGGGGAATCGCCTCCTCACATGCTCGACGGCGCTTTCCGGAGTCAACAACACCGTCCCGGGGCCACTCCGAACAAAGAAATCGCCAGTTGCGGATTTCTCCTTGCCTTTCCACTTCAGGACTCCCGCCTCCGGACTCCGCTGACAGCTCACCACACAGACGCTCTTGCCGACCACGATCTGCATGCGCGGATCGATACACGTACCGGCGCCATCCCCGAGGGTGTTCCGAACCACCTGTGTCAAGTGCAGCATGAACTTGTCGTCGTTCTCTAACCAGACGCGCTCATTCCCGACGACCGACCCGTCGTCCGCGACGCCAAGCAGAAGTTCTCCACCATCGGTGCTGAGGAACGCCGCAATCGTCTTGAGCGCAGCGAAGGTGGTGGCTACGTCGTCCTGCCTGTCGTCCTTGAGGTTCCACCGCAACGTGCACTTGAACTCAAGAGTCTTTGATTCACCCTGCCTGATCAGCGCCGCAGCGTTCCGATGTTCCTTCAGGTACTGATCGAAGAGGAAGTTCTTCAATACGTCGCCGAATGCGCGATCATCGGTGATCCGTTTGTAGAGCGAGATAGGAATTTCGATCGGGGTCAGTCGAGTATACGGCGCGATCCCCGACCGTGCGAACACCGACGGGCGGGCGGCGGCGTGCGGTCCGCCTCGTTTACGCGCCTCGCGAGCCCTCTGGTT
>Ga0163144_10016325_pt1 | contig 15216 bp, 7 predicted proteins | sample OliLak19BULKMAT1_FD_123175 | JGI IMG/M metagenome (GOLD analysis project Ga0163144, IMG submission 123175) | Freshwater microbial mat bacterial communities from Lake Vanda, McMurdo Dry Valleys, Antarctica - Oligotrophic Lake LV.19.BULKMAT1 | ecosystem: Environmental > Aquatic > Freshwater > Lake... | reverse complement strand
CTCCTTGGAGTGCTGTCGCCGGGGCTTGGGGGGAAGGGATGACGATGGGGATGGGCTCATGGGCTGGGATCCTATCAGGCGTTTTTCGCCTATCTGGGACTCCATCAATGCGGGAGGGTATCAAGGCGTCTGGGCCATGATAGCTGTGCGCCTCGTCATTGCTGTATGCTTCGCGCTCCTGCTCACCGGCTGCAATGGTCTCGCGCCGCGCCAGCAGCAGAATCTTGCCGATGGTCTCGCTGGCATTGAGGCGGCGCAGCCTCGCGTTGAGTCCGATCCCGTGGCTCGTGATGCGCTCGCCGGTGCTCGCGATCACATTGCTGCTGTTGCCGCTGGCGAACCGCTGCCACCGCCAACGCGAACGCCAACGGCCATCACTGCCGATCCAGTTGGCTATGCTGCCGATGCGCACGCGGCGGCCGAGACAGCCAGCACGAGTGTTCCGTGGTGGGGCTGGGCGTTGGGTGCAGTCGGCGCAGCCCTCGGCGTCGTCCGCTTCATTCCCGGCCCCGGCGGCGCGGTGGCCGATCTCGCATGGCGGCTACTCGCACCCGGCCAGCACCGGCAGGCAGATGCCGAACGCGACACCCATGCCCAGGGGTTCCAGTCCCTCGTCGCTCTCATCGAGGGCCTGTCCAACGATGCCACCATCGGCGACCTCAAGGCCAGGGTGACGACCAAGGCACCGGCGGTGGTACGGAACGCCATCAATCTAGCGATTTCCCAGTAAACACCGTCTTTCCAGTCGCCGGGGAATGCAACTGGCTCGACCTACTGTGGCCAGCGAAGGCGGATTTGCCCTTCTCGCGTATCGCGTATAACCGGACGCGCACGATGACTCAGATAACACGCGGCTGCACCTTGAGTTGCAACTGGCTTATCTCACCGCTGACCTCCCTCGTGCATCGGAGATGAAGTCATGGCAGACCATCTGCGTGCGGTCGTGGACTGGACTCAAAGCCGGTATCAGCAGCCTTGGCAAAAGGACGTTCTTCGGCGCGTGGTAGAGCAGTCTGGTATTTCTGACGCTGATCGAGCAGAACTGATCGCCATAGTCGAAGTGGCTGCTGGAATCCAACCATCTTCCCATGCACCTGCGGCTCGCGCCTTGGCACTCCCTGCTCAATCACCGACGGCTGCCACAAATCCCATCCAGGCAGGAGGGAACATCACGACGGCACCGGCTGTTGTCCTTGGGCGACTTCATGGCCTCAAGCACGTCAATGCTCTTGCTTCAGGGCAGCAACTCACTTTTGCAGAAAAAGGACTGACACTCATCTACGGCGAGAATGGCGCAGGAAAGACCGGCTATTCACGGGTACTGCGTCGCGCCTGCCGGCAATGGCGAGAGAAGGATGTTCATCCGATCATGCCGAGTGTTCGACAGGGAGCGCCTACCGGCACGCCCGAAGCGACTTTTGATATTCGGGATGGTTCCGGTGTTGCTCCCCGTTCGGTGCGCTGGGTTCAAGGAGGAACACCGCCGACGGAACTCGTGGGCTTTGCCGTGTTAGATAGTTCCTGTATCCGTCCGCTCATCGCTGACGAAAATATCATTTCCTACCAACCACAAGAATTGGGAATACTGCCTGCATTTGCCAGCTTATTGACTGCGGTGCATGGCAGTATTTCCGCTAAGATCACCGGACTCCGAACCAAACCGCAAACCCTGCCCCAGGTTCTTCCTAATTCGCCGGTTGGTACCTATCTCGCTCGTTTAGATTCGGGTGCGACGATAGCCGAGCTGGATGCACTCGTTGGCGATGTTACCGCGAACGAAGCGCGCCAGACAGCCATACTCCAAGATCTCGCACTTCTTGCGGGTAAGGATGGTCCTGAATCGCGGGCGCAATCGTTGGATCGACTGGCCAGCCGGGCGGATGAAGTACGGAAACAGCTCGCGCAGTTGGCGACCATCCTTGGCGATGAAGCCATACAGAAGGTGGCTGAAGCCGAGCGCGATCATCGTGCAAAACGTGCGGCGGCACAGCGCGCGTCCCAGCAGCGTTTTCAACAGGGGCACCTCACCGGCACGGGCACAGCCGACGAATGGAAGGCGCTCTATGAGGCAGCGAAAGCATACAGCGAGCATGTCGCCTACCCCGGCAAACCATTTCCCATGCTGGATGCCGGAGCGCAGTGCCCGCTCTGCCAACAAGATCTCGACACAGCGGCGGTGACTCGCTTGCGGAGCTTCCATGCGTTCGTGGAAGATCGTACGGCGACCGATGCTGTTCGCGCACAAGTTGAATTAGAGCGGGTGCTGAAGCCTCTGCGCGCCGAGATTTCCGACTTACCGCAGGCGACCAGAGATGAAGTTCGCGGGCGCAGCGCCGACCTGGGCGCCGCCCTCGATCTGGTTGCGGCCGAGTTGCGTCAGCGTCAGACCGCCATCCTCAAGGCGGCCGAATCCGGCGCGTGGACAGATCTGTCGACAATCGGTCAGACTATCGGTGTCATCCCACGTCTCGCGGAACTGGTCGCCACTGTCAAAGTCGAAGCGGTCGAAAAACGCAAATTGGTCGATCCCGCGAGGAGGAAAGCCATTGAGGCCGAGCGTGATGAATTGACGGCAAAGCTTGCGCTCCACAAATCCAAAGCCGACATTGCTCGCTATCTCAACGGCATAAAGACGGCGAAAGCCTTGGAGATTTCCCTGGGCGACTGTGGCACAACCGCTCTGAGCACGCAAAATGGCAAGTTCAGCGAGCAATTCATCACCCGTGAACTTGCCGCGAAGCTCAATGAAGAACTCCGCATGCTCGGTGTGGAAGAGGGACATCTGGCCGTCGAGTTCAAGACAAAGACCGAGCGCGGCATCACACGCAATTCCCTGGTATTGACCGGCACCACCGTCAATCCAAAGGAAATGCACGAAGTGTTGAGCGAAGGCGAGCAGCGAGTATTGGCCATCGCCGCATTCCTTGCTGAGTTACGATTGGCCGAGCGCCCTGTCGGTGTCATCTTTGATGATCCAGTAACCTCGCTTGACCACCGCTGGGCCGACCGAATCGCCGAACGTCTTGTTCGATTGGGTGAAGATCGTCAGGTGATTCTCTTTACCCATCACATCAGCTTTTCCTATCTAGTACGCCGTCATGCCGAGCGTTTGCAGGCATCGCCACTGCATGAACAATTCATCTGCCGTGTCCGCCGCATTCCCGGCAATGTCAGCCAGGAGCCCGTTTGGGAGTTTATGCCCGTGAAAGATCGCAAGGTGCTATTGAATGCTAGGCACCTTGAGGCTCAACGTGCCTATACTGCTGATCCCGATGGAAGAGAATATCAAATGCTATCCTGGGAGTTGGCCGACCTTACACGTTCAACCTGGGAGCGTGCCGTTGAAGAAGATCTCCTCAATGGATCACTACGACGATTTACTCCCGATGTTCAGACGAGCCGACTGCGCGAGGTTGAAGTCACAACGGATGATTTCAAAAAGGTCTTTGAGGCAATGACCTTACTTTCTTCATTCATTCCCGGCCATGATCGGGCTGCTGAACACACATCCAGGAAGCCGACACCGGCTGAACTGAAAGCCGAGATCGACAAACTTTTCCAATTCTCAAAAGACGTGATTGACCGCCGAGACCGCTTACGGGGCGAACGGCGGGTCGTCACCGAATCAGCACCGGCACCAACACTGATGCCCGCTGTCACACTGCCTGCCGCCTGAAATGATCCAATGACACCAGACAATCTCTCCCGGCTCGAATCAGATCTCTGGCAGTCTGCCGACCAGTTGCGGGCGAACAGCAAGCTGAACGCCTCGGAATACAGCATGCCGGTGCTGGGGCTGATCTTTCTGCGTCATGCCTACAACCGCTTCCTGATGGTGAAGGCCAAGATCGAGCCAACGCTGCCCATGCGTGGTGGAAAGCGCCGTGATCTGACCAAGGAGGATTTCGTCCAGCAATCGGCGTTGTTCCTGCCCGAGGAATGCCGCTTTGACCGACTGCTTGATCTGGTGGGTAAGCCTGATCTGGGCAAGGCCATCGACGCGGCGATGAAGAAGCTGGAGGACGATTACCCGCAGCAGCTCGGCGGCGCGCTACCGCGTGGTTACACTGCCTTCGACAAGGATCTGCTCGGCAACCTCATCAAGGTCTTCAACCGCGAATCGTTGGCCAATGCCACCGGCGACGTGTTCGGGCGGATCTACGAGTACTTCCTCAACGAGTTTGCCAAAAGCGGCGCGCAGGAAGGTGGCGAATACTTCACGCCGCCGTCACTGGTGCGTACCATCGTCAACGTCATCGAGCCCGATCACGGCGTGGTCTTCGATCCGGCTTGCGGATCGGCAGGCATGTTCGTGCAGACCGGCCATTTCATTGAGCACATGGGCGCGGCAGTTGGTAAGGCCGTCACCTTCTTCGGTCAAGAAAAGAGCGAGAGCAACACCAAGCTGGCGCGCATGAACCTCGCGGTGCATGGGATGGAGGGCCGCATCATCCAGGGCAATACCTTCTACGAAGACAACGCCCGCATCACTACCAAGGATGGCAAGCCGCAACCATTGGTTGGCCAATGCGACTTCGTGATGGCCAACCCACCCTTCAATGTGGATGGCGTTGATCCAGTGAAAGCCAAGCAGGCGGGACGCCTGCCCTTTGGTCTGCCCGGCCTGCGCACCGAGAAAACCCCAAAGGGCGACGGCGGTGACAAGACCAAGGCGCAGACGGTCTCGAACGCAAACTATCTGTGGATGCAGTATTTTTACGCCTACCTGAATCCGAAAGGCCGGGCCGGTTTCGTCATGGCCTCGTCGGCGTCCGACGCTGACAATAAGGAGCGGGAGATCCGCGAGCAGTTGATCGCCACCGGTCACGTCGATGCCATTATCAGCATCGGCACCAATTTTTTCTATACCCGTACGCTTCCCTGCACCCTGTGGTTCTTCGATAAAGGCAAGCCCAAGGATCGGCTCGATCAAGTGTTGATGATCGACGCACGCAGCATCTACCGGATGGTCAATCGCAGGATTCGAGATTTTAGCGATGAGCAACTCGCCAATCTCGCAGCCGTCACTTGGTTGTATCGGGGACAGGGGCAGCGGTTCTTGCGGCTGGTGCGGAATTATCTGGAGGCAACCCGCGATGCGAGTGCGTCCGTAACCCCTGCTTTGGAGGCGTGGACGACAGCCTTGGCGACCATGCACGAGGTGTTGTCAACATTCGGCGGTGCTCTTGTCCCGTTACCTGAGCATGATGGCCGGAGGTCGATTACCGCCGAATCCATCACTGTATGGCGTGAGGCATTGGCAATCGCACGCGAGGATCGCACGGTAGCCGAGGCCATCGTGCGAAATGTGCAAACCGGCTGGACTGCATGGATTGCTAAACTGGCGAAAGCTGGCGATCTGGATGCCAATAAGACCCAGCACGTGATGCGTGCCGCCGCTGATGCACACGCCGAATCTACTCGTGCATTGGTCAAGGCCATTGAGCATCAACATAAATTAGTTGTCCGTCTCGCCGATCAGGCTCGGAACGGATTGCGAGCCGGCCGCGATTTCAAGCAGGCCCTGGAGCAGGCCGATGCAGCACGCGCTGCGGCGGTAGATGCTGGCAGGCTGGTTGTGTATTGGCACCATCAGGCCCTATGGTTGCAGGAACGCTTCCCCGAAGCTCGCTTTCAGCCAGTCCTTGGCTTATGTGCCGCGATCAATCGCAATGACATAACTCACTCAGATAGCAGCCTCAATCCTGGGCGATTCGTCGGCACCGCTCCGGTTCTGCCCGATGAGGATGGAGTGATCGAGGAACGACTTGAAGCAATAGCAACCGAGCTGGAAGAACTCAATGCCACTGCGGAAGAATTGAGCCGGTCGATCCAATCGAGTTTCGCGGAGCTCTTAGGATGAAGTGGCCAATTCGATCTATCAGCGAAGCATGCAGCCTCATCGTGGACTGCCCGAATCGAACCGCTCCCGTAGTCGACTATCCGACTCCATTCAAGATGATTCGGACCACCAATGTGCGCCACGGACGAATCGATCTGACTGACGCTCGGTGCGTCGAGAAAGCCACATATGATCACTGGACGCGCCGTGGCGTTCCATTGCAGGGTGATGTCGTACTGACACGGGAGGCTCCGCTAGGTGAAGTCGGAATGATTCGCGGAGACGAGCAAGTCTTTTTAGGCCAGCGCACCATGATGTATCGAGCTGATCCAGCTATCGTCCTTCCTGAATATCTGTCTTATTGTCTTCAGTCTTTCTATGTTCAACAGCAGATTCAGTCGTTCGGCAAAGGTTCGACGGTTGCTCACATGCGCGTTCCAGACGCCAAGAAACTAATGCTTCCGACGCCAGATATTTCGATTCAAAAGGTAATTTGTCGACATCTTGATGGTCTCGATAGAGCCTTCGAGATCAACATTCGTCGCATTGCACTCCTCGAAGAATCGGCTCGGTCACTCTACCGCCAATGGTTTATTCAGCGGCGATTTTGGGGACACGAACGGATTAGAACCGTTAACGATCTACCAAGTGGCTGGTCACAGTGTCCCGCGCAACAAGTTATTGATTTTAACCCAGCCACGCGGTTTTCAAAAGGACAGATAGCTCCGTTTATCCCCATGACATCACTCTCTGAATCTTCAATGGTAATTGACCCCATTGAAGTACGTGAAGCGGGCGGTGGCGCTCGATTTCGTAATGGTGATACCCTGCTTGCCCGAATCACGCCATGTCTCGAAAACGGAAAGACTGGCTATGTTCAATTCATGGTCACAGCAGACCAGATTGCCACTGGATCAACTGAGTTCATCGTCATGCGCCCTAAAGGAGATTACTCATGCTGGGTCTATTGCCTTGCGCGCACTGCCGAGTTTCGTCAGCATGCGATCAATAGTATGAGCGGTGCTGATGGTCGGCAACGGGTGAAGGAAGAAGCTCTAGCTACTTTATCCATCACATGGCCGTCAACTGGTATTCTCCAGCAATTTGAAGATGCTGTTCGTCCTATGTTCAGTCAGATCCAAGTACTGACCAGCGCAAACGTACGTCTCCGCGAAGCCCGCAATCTCCTCCTTCCACGTCTGATGGATGGCCGGATCTCCGTATGACTACCATCGACCCTGCTGCTATCCTCGCCGAACTACGCGCTCTGTCGCACGAGACCGAGTGGGTCGAGTTCAAGGCAGCACGCACGGATTTCGATTTCCGTGATCTGTGCAAGTATTGCTCGGGTCTCGCCAACGAGGCCAACCTCCACGGACGGCCGTGGGCATGGCTGGTATTCGGCATCGAGAACCGCACCCATGCGATCGTGGGTACGGCCTATCGGCAACAGGGCGGAAAACTGGATCAGCTCAAGCATGAGGTGGCGCAGCAACTCACTGGCGGACACACCGTCGCCGCCATCCATGTGCTGACGCTGCCCGAGGGCCGGGTGATCCTGTTTCAGATTCCAGCAGCTCCAACCGGCCAGCCCATCGCCTATCACGGGCACTGGTACGCCCGCGATGGCGAATCACTGGTACCGCTGAGCCTGAGTGAGTTGGATCGCATCCGGGCGCAAACCATTGCCGAAGATTGGACGGCTGGGATCTGTGCACAGGCAACCATCGCCGACATCGACCCAGCAGCCCTGGCTGAGGCGCGAAAAACCTTCACCGCCAAACACGCCGGTCGGCCGCTGGCGGCTGAGTGCCAAGGCTGGGACGGCGTGACCTTCCTCGACAAGGCGAAGCTGACGGTAGGCGGCGCGATCACCCGAACGGCGTTGTTGTTACTCGGTCGGCCCGAAGCAGCGCACCACCTGACGCCCGCCGTGACGCAAATCACCTGGAAGCTGGAGGGCGAGCAGCGCGCCTATGAGCATTTCGCGCCGCCCTTCCTGCTGACGGTCAATGCCTTGTACCAGCGCATCCGTAATCTGAAGCAACGGGTGATGACCGCTGACCGTCTGGTGCCCATCGAGGTCGATACCTATGACCGTTGGGTGGTGCTCGAAGCTCTGCACAATGCCATCGCCCATCAGGATTATCCGCGTGGGGCGCGCATCGTGGTGGCCGAGTATCCCGACCGGCTGGTGTTCGAGAGCGTCGGCAGCTTCTTCGAGGGCGCGGTGGAAGATTACTGGCTGCGTGAACGCACGCCGGCGCGTTACCGCAATCCGTTCCTGACCCAGGCGATGATCCATCTGAACATGATCGACACGATGGGCTATGGCATCCGTCGCATGTTCAGTGAACAGCGCCGCCGGGGCTTTCCGCTGCCCGACTATGATTTCAGTGATCCGATGCGAGTGCGGCTGACCATCTACGGCCAAGTCATCGACCCGAATTATACCGCCCTACTGATGCAGCATCAGGATTTACCGTTGAGTACCGTGCTATTGCTGGACCGGGTACAGAAGCGGTTGCCCATCGACGCTGATGGCATGCGCCTGCTGCGTCGAGAGAAACTGGTCGAGGGTCGCCAGAAGCAGATGGTGGTCGCTGCCCACATCGCCGCCGCAACCGGCACCGAGGCCAGCTACATCCGCAACCGGTCGCTCGACGACCAGCACTTCAAGGCGCTCATCGTCGAATACCTGCGGAAGTTCGGGGATGCCTCGCGGGCCAAGCTGGACGAGTTCCTGTTGCCCAAGTTGCCCGACCTGCTGACGAGCGAACAGAAACGGCACCGGGTTCGCAATCTGCTGCATCGCATGTCCAAGACGGACGGGATCATCCGTAATACCGGCAGCCGGACTAAACCCCGGTGGCTGCTGGTGGTGGCCAAGGGCGCAAAGACAAGCCAAGCTAAGGCACCTCCAGCCAAAGCTGCCCGTACTGCTCGAAAAAGCCTGAAAAAACCATGACGTACGGCTTATCTCATCCTCGCCGTCTGGTGCTGGCCAAGATAAGCTGTGAGATAAGCGCGGCACGCCTGTTGGCCGTCACAGCGACGCGGAACCCGGAAAAAACCGGGGACAACCCGGCCCGACGGCTTATCTCACCCTGTATGCGTGAGATAAGCGCGAAGATGAGCTATCCGCTACGGAGGTTCCTGCCATGAGCCGGGCCTACGGTGAGGATGCCTTTGTGCAGAAGCCCACAGCCGATCTGCTGGCCACGCTGGGCTGGGAGAGTGTCTTCGCCTATAACGACGAAACTTTCGGCCCAACCGGCACCCTGGGACGTACCAGCGACAGCAAGGTGGTGCTGACCCGCGATTTGCGGGCTGCCCTGACGCGGTTGAATCCTGGTGTACCGGGGGATGCCATCGACCAAGCGGTGGAACGGCTGGCGGCGATCAGTGCCGCGAAGTCGCTGACGCAGACCAACGAGGAAATGTACCGGTTGATCCGCGATGGCGTTCCGGCGACCTGGAAGGACGCGAGTGGTACTGAGCACCGCGACGAACCGCTGCGAGTGCTCGATTTCGATACGCCTGCACAAAACCGATTCCTTGTCGTGCGCGAATTGTGGGTGCGCGGTGAAGTGTACCGCCGCCGCGCCGATCTGGTGGGTTTCGTCAACGGCCTGCCGTTGGTGTTCATCGAATGCAAAGCATCACACAAGGATCTGCGGCTGGCGTGGCAGGAGAACCTCTCGGACTACAAGGACACCATCCCGCACCTGTTTGCTCACAATGCGCTGGTGCTGCTGGGCAATGGCCCGCGTGGTAAGATCGGGTCGATCACCGCGACGTATGAGCACTTCCACGAGTGGAAGCGCCTGCGCGAGGATGAAGCTGGCTCCGAGACGTGGGAAACTCTGCTGCGCGGAGTGTGTGCGCCGGCGAATCTGCTCGACCTGATCGAGAACTTCATTCTCTATGATCGCTCGGGTGGGCCGACAGTGAAGATCGTCGCCCGCAACCATCAGTTTCTCGGCGTCAATCGGGCGATGACTCAAGTGGCAAATCGCGCTGCTATCGGCGGCAAGCTGGGCGTGTTCTGGCACACCCAAGGCAGCGGTAAAAGCTATTCGATGGCCTTCCTCTGCGAGAAGGTGCGCCGGAAGCAGCGGGGCAATTTTACCTTTGTCATTGTCACTGACCGGCAGGAGTTGGACAACCAGATCACCGGTACTTTCACCGGCATCGGTGCCGTGGACAAGCAGGCGCGTGCCCAAGCGGCAAGCGGTGCCGACCTCCGCCGCCTGCTGAGCGAAGATCACACCTACATCTTCACGCTGATCCACAAGTTCAACCAGGCGGAGCAGGAGGCTTACAGTCAACGCAGCGACATCATCGTGATCACCGATGAAGCTCACCGCACGCAGTACGGCCGCTTCGCTGCCAACATGCGCGCCGCGCTGCCGCAGGCGTCATTCATTGCGTTCACCGGCACACCGCTCATGGGCGAGGTCGAAGACGGCCTGACCAAACAGGTATTCGGCAACTATGTTTCGGTGTACGACTTCGACCGCTCGGTGCAGGACCATGCGACGGTGCCGCTGTATTACGACAACCGCGCCGACAAGCTGGATAAGATTCCCGAGGACATGAACGAACGGCTCGCCGAGGCGCTGGAAGGTGTTTCGCTCGACCAGGACCAACAGGCGAAGCTGGGGCGGGAGTTCAAACGCGAGTACCACATCTTGACCGCGACCAGCCGCCTAGAGCGAATCGCCAAGGATCTCGTGGCGCATTATTCGGAGCGCTGGGAAAGCGGGAAGGCGATGCTGGTCTGCATCGACAAGATCACCGCTGGTCGCATGTATCACCTCATAGACCAAGCCTGGAAAGAGCGCATCAAAGGATTGGAACAGGAGATCACCAAAGCTCCCGGCGATCAAGAACAGCAGGCCATGCGTCGGCAGATCGGATGGATGCAGGAAACGCAGTACCGGCTGATCATCAGTGAAGAACAGGGCGAAGTTGAAGCCTTCAAGCATTGGGGCATCAATATCGTGCCTCACCGCAAGGCGATGAAGGACGGATTCCCGTGGGTGGAGGATGGTCAACCGAGAAGACTCGACATCGAGGATGCCTTCAAGAAAGGTGAGCACCCGTTCCGGCTGGCAATCGTCTGCGCGATGTGGCTGACTGGATTCGATGTGCCAACGCTAACCACGCTCTATCTCGACAAGCCGATGAAAGCGCACGGTTTGATGCAGGCCATTGCCCGTGCCAATCGCATTGCCGAGGGCAAGGACAACGGGCTCATCGTCGATTACGGCAACAATCTCAAGAGCCTGCGCAAAGCCCTGGCCGTGTACGGACAGGGACGCACGCCGGAAGAAGGAGCCGAGGGCGGAAAGAAGCCGAGTGATCCCACTACCACGACGGATGCCTTGGTTACCATTTACGTCGAAGCCATCGAAGCCTGCGTGAAGCAACTCGCCGGGTTGAAGTTCAAGCTTGAACGGTTGATCAAGTCTCGCAGCTTCGGGAAGTGGGCTGAACTGGATGCTGCGGTGGATGCCGTGTGCGTCAGTGATCGAGCGCGGGCGGCCTTCGAGGCCTTGGCGCGAGACGTTTTTCGCAGACGCAAACCCATCATCGACCATCCAGGCATCCGCCAGTGGCGCGAGCACCACGATGCCATCGAGGCGATCCACAACCAACTGATCAAACAGCGCGAGACAGCGGATATTTCTTCCGTGATCCAGGCGTTGCACGCCGTGGTGGATACGGCTGTACGGGTGGCTGAGCCAGCGATTCCGGGAGCCAGTCGCGGAAAACTGTTCGACATCAGCGGCATCAACTTCAAGCGCCTGCGCGAGGAGTTCGCCAAACGAGAAGGCAAGAACGCCATCGTGCAAAGCCTCAAGATTGGTCTTGAGGATAAGCTAGAGAAGATGCTGGAGGCCAACCCGCTGCGCTGGAACCTGTACGAGCGATATCAGGAAATAGTCGAGGAATACAATCGCGAGACCGACCGCAAAGCCATCGAGCAGATATTCGAGGAATTGCTCAACCTAGTCGAATCCCTGGGCACCGAAGAGATGCGCGCAGTACGAGAAGAACTCGGCAGCGACGAGTACCTCGCGGTGTTCGATCTGCTGGTCGAACAAAAGAATGCGCTGGCACCAGCGACACGCGAACGGGTCAAGCGAGTGGCGAAAGGGTTACTGGACGGGGTGAAATCCGAAGTGGCGAAGATCGACAACTGGCGCGAAAAACCTTCAACCACGGCACGGATTCAGGGCCTCATCAAAGATTATCTCTATGACGACAGCACCGGATTGCCGGTGGATGCCTATTCAGAAGACGAAGTGACGACGCTCTCGACCAAGATCTACCAACATATCTACCGGATATTTCCGGCGGCTTAGACGAAAACCTTATGCGCCTCAAAAGCCTTAGCATTCATAACTATCCACCGCTGCGACAAATTGATCTGGATGATCTAGGCGACATCGTTGTTATTGCTGGGGCGAATGGATCAGGAAAATCCAGGCTTAAAGAAGCGATTACACAGATATTTCGAGAGCCTGGCGGAGCGATCGGCGGCTGCGTAGTCGAGGCCACAAGACCCAGGGAAACCGAACTCTGGGGTGCGCCATCAATTGCCGTAACAAAAGGAAAGCATTGTGCGATCCTTCAAAAATACATGCAAACCAGAACAAGCGGAGGTGCCTACGTTGGAACAATTATTCAAATTGATTCCAACCGATCGATTCAAAATATTAGCTATCCTCAGTTGAACCTTTCAACACCCGACCCCGATGACGAGGAGTGGGATAACTACTGGTACCTCTCATCATTTGCTGGTCGCTGGCAGAATATTGTTAACCAGATTTATCAAAAGTATGCGAATAGAGATCAGTCAATTGCCAAGTGGGTAAAGGAAAACCCTGAAAGAACCGGCGCTGAGGCGATGGTGAAGTACCCAGACCCATTCCTTCCATACCAGGATATTTTTTCAAAGCTGCTGCCAAACAAAAAACTTTCGAGCATTGACCCAAAAAGTCCGAGAGAGTTCCATTATACCGTCAATGGATCTACGACTCTACTGCCATTTAGCTCACTAAGTTCTGGTGAACAAGAGGTAGTCAGGATTGTTTTTGATCTGCTGCGAAAAAAGATCACGCATTGTATTATCGTTATTGACGAACCAGAAGTCCACCTCCATCCAGCCCTGACATTCCGGCTAATTGAAACACTTAAAGACCTGGGAGATAGATCGAATCAATACATATTCTTGACGCATTCGACGGATTTAATTTCTACCTATTATCCAACGGGAAGTGTTTTCTTTATCAATGGAAACAAGGAAACAGGGAATCAGGGCGAGCGCCTTTCGGATGTTCGCGGTTCGCATTCGGAATTGGCCGAGTTAATGAGTCAGCATCTCGGCGTCTTCGCCGTTGGAAAACGCATCATATTCGTCGAGGGGAAAGACGCGAGCAGAGATAGAATCATTTACAACAGCATTGCACAAAAGCATCTCGAAAGCACCAACGTCGTCCCTGTCGGTTCTGTTGAAAATATCATGCTGCTGAAAACTATTTCTGAGCAAATAAGAAGCTCGATATATGGGGTTAATTTCTATCTCATACGAGACCGTGACGGACTAACTGAATCGCAAGTTACCGATCTGCAATCAACCGGAAGAATTAAATGTCTATCGAAAAGGCATATCGAGAATTACCTACTTGATCCGGAGTATTCGGCAAAAGTAGCGACCAGGCTTTGCCTAGATCTGAAGTGGAGATCGACCGAAAACATCAGGAGTCAATTGCGTCAGATCGCAGCCGAATCAGTCGGGTACGCGGTTTCCCTGAGCGTCAAATCCATTCTCTCATCCCAACTACGGATAGGAGTCCCGGCAATAAAAGACGCCAATGCACTTACTGATGAAGAAATGGTCGACTGCGTTTTCGGACCACTTTCTCAGGAACTCGCCAAGGTAGAAACACTACATAGCCGAGAAGCCATCAAGAAGATCATTACTGATACAAAGAGCCTCTATGAGCAATCACTAAAGGATGACTCTTGGAGTTCTGTATTTCCTGGGAAGGCTCTCTTTAATAGATTTTGCTCGGATCTCGCGGTTAAACCGAACGCTTACATTGAGGCATATTTAGATGAGAGTCGAAAGGACGATAACTTTGGTCCACTGGCTGCCGTTAAGGAAATGATAGTTTCCATGCAGCAATGAGTCGAGAAGCCACGCTCGTTTTTATGAAAGTCGAGAAGCCGCATGCTTCCAGTACGACTCTTCCCATTCCATTCCCATAAATCCTAGATGGCAATTTCTCGCAGCTTTCCCCGTTGTCCCTGATCCGGCAAACGGATCGCATACCATCCCACCTGTCGGCACCAACCGCACCAGTTCAGCCAACAAGGGCAGCGGCTTCTCGGTCATGTGGATACGCTCACGCGGTGCCGGACATCGGAGCACGCCCGGCAGATAGACGGGCGGGTCGATGGGCGGGATGCCGCCTTTGGTGGCATAGATCACAAACTCGGTCTGATTGCGGAATTCGTTTTGCTGTGGACGGCAAGCCTCGGTCTTGTCCCACACCACCACACTGCGCCAGACGAAGCCCGCTGCCTGCACTGCATCTGAAAGCGCCGGCAGGTTGCGCCAGTCGATGAACACCAGCAAGGGTCGGTCGTCTTTCATCGCCCGGTAACACTGTTCCAGCCAGAGCAGACACCACGCGACGAAGCCACGTTGATCTCGTTGGTCTCCGGCGAAGCTGGGCTGACGGTCGCTCTCTTGGTACTTCGCTTCTGGCGGACGCCGGCGCTGCGCGGCTGACCATCCGCCCGAGCAATACGGTGGATCAGTGATGACGGCATCGAGGCAACCATCGGGCAGACTGCGTAGCACTGGCAGGCAATCGCCGTGGTAGAGTCGCCAGCCCGGTCCCTCAGCACCACGGAACGCGCCCTGCTGGTTAGAGGATCGGGTCGTCATCGGCCACCGGAGCGGATGCGGTGGTCTGCGGTTCGACTTGAGCGACAGGTTCGATTTCTCCGACCAACTCGGCACGTAGTCGTTGCAGGTAGCCAGTCAGCCAGTCCCCGACACCGGACTGCCCCAACCATGCGCCCAAACTGGGATCGACCTGCACTGCCGGTAGGACGATGCGCTGCAGAGCGGCCACGTCGCCCGTGCGAATCGCTGTGGCGAGGTCAGGCATCAGACCAGCGGCGATAGCACGCAACGCGGTATCATCGTCGGTTCGTTCGCCGCGCTGGACCTCACGGGCAAGCCGAAGCGTGGCCACCACCGGATCAGCTTCGATTGGTCGTGGCGGCGGGGTTGCAGTGGGCAGAGCGATGCGCCGACGTGCTGGAACGGCTGGCGGCGGTGTCGTCGT
>Ga0163144_10016324_pt1 | contig 15218 bp, 10 predicted proteins | sample OliLak19BULKMAT1_FD_123175 | JGI IMG/M metagenome (GOLD analysis project Ga0163144, IMG submission 123175) | Freshwater microbial mat bacterial communities from Lake Vanda, McMurdo Dry Valleys, Antarctica - Oligotrophic Lake LV.19.BULKMAT1 | ecosystem: Environmental > Aquatic > Freshwater >... | reverse complement strand
GTGAAGCTCACCGACGTCGCCGAGAGCGACCGGCTCTTCGGGCTCCTGATGGGGGAGAGCGTCGAGCCGCGGAAGCTCTTCATCGAGCAGCACGCCCTCGAGGTCACGAACCTCGATATCTAGAGCTTGGGAAGGAATCGAAGACTCCTTCACAGCCGCGAAGCGCGGGCCCGCAGGGGCCGCGTGCCGAGCGGGTTCCCGGGGGGCTTGACCTGCCGGAAACCGAGCGACGGCGAGTTCTTCCTCCGAAGGTCTGAGGGCGTCTGCGGGTCGGCGATCGCCGAGCGGCGCTTCCGGGCCCCCCGGCGGGCGCGGATCCGGGGGTCCCTCGGGTTCGGTGTTGGGCGGACATGGCCCCCCGGCCCCCGGCCCCCCGGCCCCCCGGCCCCCCGGCCCCCCGGCCCCCCGGACCCACGGACCCACGGCCCCCGGCTTCCCGGCCCCCGGCCCCCGGCCTCCGATCTCCCCGGACCCCCGGCCCTGGGGCTGGTGAGCCGGGGGAGGTCTTCAAGTCGGAGGCGGTGCAGGGTCGATAGGTTCCCGGGAGACTCCCAGTGGATCCGTTCGACCGATACCTGCGCCGCCCGTTGGACGAACTCCTGGTCACCCAGGGCGTCCTCACCCGTCCGAAGGCCGACGAGCTCGTCGCGAGCGCGCTGGAGGCCGGGGAACCCTTCTGCAGCGCGTTGCTCGATGCGGCGGTGCTGACGCCTTGGGACTTGGCTCGGCTGGTCGCGGTGCACTACCAGATGCCCGCCCACCCGCTCGCGGGCTACAAGTTTGAGAAGGAGCTCTTCGCGGGCCTGGCCCCCGAAATCCTCCACCGGTACCTGGCGGTACCCCTCGCCGTCTTCGGGCGCACCCGCACCTTCGCGGTCGCCGAGCCTCCCTCGCGGGAGTTGCTCGATGCCCTCACCTCGACGCTCGGCACGAGCCTCTTCTTCTTCATCGCCGAGGCGCCCGAGATCCGGCGGGTCCTCGCGGACCACGTGAAGGTCATCGACGCGGTGGCCGACACGTCGTGGCAGCGGATGTTCGACAGCGCCGAGGCCGAAGTCTCGAAGACGATGCAGAACGGCTCGTGACGCAAGGCCCGGGACGGCCCGGGTCGGCCGCCTCGACGCTGACGTCCGTGCCGGGAGGCTCGTTCGCTCCGCGCGCGTGAACGAGTCGCTCGACCAGTCGCTCGACGGGCCGTCGCGCAGCACGAGCCCCCCCAGGCGAGCCCGTCACCACAGGCGAGCCCGCCACCACAGGCGAGCCGGTACGCGCCGACGAAGATCCCTTCACGGACGCTCAGACGAACGGCACGTCGTCGTCGAGGGATCGCGGCGGTCGTTGACTCGACGGCGGCACGACGGGGGCCGGCGCCGACGGCGTCGGCGGCGTCACCGCCGCGATGGCGGGAGCCGCCGACGCCCACGGTGCGGGCACCGACGTCCGCGGTGGCACGTGCGTCGCCCCGGCCGGCGGCTTCGTCGCCGCCGGCGGGATCGGCTGGTAGGGCGGGGCCATGAGATCGGGCCGCATCGCCTGGCGCGAGAGGTCGTCGAAGCCGCGCCGGAACGAGCGGTAACTCGCGCCGAGCGTGCGCATCACGTCCGGCAGGCGGCCGCCGAATAGCAGCAGCGCGACGATGCCGACGACCACCATCTCGCTGAAGCCGATTTCGAAGAAGGCGAGCGCGTTCATCGTGCGGCTTCCGCGGACGGCGCGCCGACGTCGCGCGCGCCGGTCTTCACGTTGTACGAGAACCACCGTCCGCGCAAGCGGAGGCGCGGCCGGGTCACGAACACGCCGTCCGGCCCGTCGAGGCGCAGTTCGGACGTGGTGCGGTCGAAGGTCAGGTTCTGGCCGGTCGCGCTGATGGCCCCCTCCTCGCTCGGGATCTCCACGCGGGTCCCGGGCCCCGTGGCGATGAATCGCTCCGGCGTGGCGTCGCCGACGCCGAGGAGGCCCTTCATCGTCAGCTCGACGCGGGGGCTCGCGAGCTTGACGGGGGGACCGAACTCTCGCGCCCCGGCGGCGCGCGTCGAGCGCGCGAGCACCACGGGATCGGCCTCCGTGCCGGTGAGCGTCACGACGGTCAGGCCGTCCTTGCCGACGCTGCGCCGCTCCACCGTCAGCGGACCGGCGTCGGCGCGCAACGCGAGGCGCTCGAGCGGCGCGTCGGCGGGCGTCTTCGCCGGGCTCGCCGCGGGCGGCGGCGGCGCGGCCCCGGGGAGACCGGCGATGCCCTCGAACATGCCGCGGCCGTCGAGCCGGTGATGGAACCGCGCCGACACCGGCGGGGCGAACGTCGCCGACACGATCGACACGCCGTCGAGTACGAAGTCGACGGTGGGCGCGGAGATCCACTGCGGGAGCGACGCGTCGGTGGCCGCCAGCGTGGCCCGACGTTCGCGCGTGCCTTCGAGCCGCCCACGATGCCCGGCCCCGTCGGCGCGGAGCGTCAACTTGTCGCCCTCGAAGCGCTGCGACGAGCCGTCGGCCTGCGCGTCGCTCGACGCCTCGACGCGGCCGGACGCGACGAACGCCCGCAGGGACGCGAGGCCTTCGCCGCGACCGGCGAGGTCGACGTCGACCTCCTCGCAGGCGAGGGTCCAACGCGTCACCACACCGCCCGAGAACGGCGCCGGCGCCGCGGCGGGCGCGACGACGCGTGGGCCCGCCGCAGCGGACGCCCGCGCCGCAGGCGGCCGGGGCGCGGTGGGGGCGCGGCGCGCGAGGGTCACGGTGAGCGAGCCCGCCTCGAGGCGGTCCCCCGCGACGCCGTCGATGCGGTTCTCGAGCGACGCGCCGTCGCGGGCGGCGACGGTGACCGTGGCCTCCGAGGCCGCGGTGCGGCCCGCGCTGATCTCCAGCGAGGATCCGCCGCGGAGCACGACGGTCCGGCGCGCGCGCCGCGGCGGCGGTACGTCGTCGCGCGGGTCCGTCCACATGACGGCCTTCGTCCCGCCGCGGGTCCACAGCGTCGTCGTGTCGTCGCCGACGCGGAACCCGACCACCGGCGCCTCGACGCCCTGGTCGCGACCCTTCGCGCCGGGATAGGTGAGGCGTGCGCGGCCGCCGGCGGGCCCGCGGAGTTCGCCGCCTTCGGCTTCGGTGTAGGTGAGCGTCTGCGCCGTGAAGCCGACCGGCACGTCGCCCGGCCGGGGCGCGAGGGCGCCGCGCACGCCGCCGGTGGCCTCGAGCCGGTCGGGGACCCACGTCTCGCGGGCGCGCTTCGACGGCGCGCCGTCGGCGGCCGCCGCGGGCGCGCGCGGGCCCCCGGCCTGGGCCGTCGACGTCGCCTCGTCCACCTCGAGGTAGGCGTCCGGGCCCGTCAGCACGAGTCTCCATGCCTCCGGGCGGTCGAGGTCGAACGCTTTCATCTCGCGGGCACGACCCGAGACGACGGGCCCGGAGATCCGCACGTCGTCGCCGCTCGCGAGGAACGCGACCGCGACGAGGTCGGTGGTCGGGCCGCGCGGGAGCGCGGGCGACGCGGCGGCGGTCGTCGCCTTCGCCGCGCGCGGCGCGTGACGGAGCATCAGGCGGACGCGCTCGGCTGTCAGCCGTTCGCTGCCCTCGGCGGGCGGCACGGTCCCGTCGAGTTCGACGGCGCCGACGAGGTCGACCACCACGTCGCAGATCCGCGCGTCCGCCGCGGAAACTGGCGGGCCGTACGTCACGCCCTGTCGGCACCGCGCGATGACGGTCCCGCGCGCGCCGGCCCCGCCGGGCAGCGTGAGCAGGCCCGTGTAGGTGAGCACCGTGCGCCCCTCGAGCGTGGCGACGGCGCGCGCCGGGTCGTCGAAGCGGCCCGAGAGCCGCTCGGTCTCGATGGTGACGACGCGACCGTCCACGGCCGGGTCGGTGCCGCGCTCCTCGCCGCGCACGCGGACGTCGCCCTCGGCCACCATCGACCGCAGGCGCCATCGACCCTTCGGTGCCGCGAGGAGCCGGGCGTCCGCGGCCGACGCCGCCTTCGGGGCGGCGGGCCTCGCGTCGTCGCGGGGCACGATGTCGAGCACGACGCGCTGCGCGGTGAGGCGGCTGCCGTCCGCGGCCTCCACGCGCACGTCGTCGGACAGGACGGCCTCGTACGTGACGCGCTGCGGTGCGCTCTCGTGGCGCACCAGGATCACGGACCCGGCGGTGCGCAGCAGCCGTGGCTGGAACGGGCCGGCGCCGAGGTCGAGCGCCGGCATGCGGCCGCGCTCGTCCGTGAGCTGCTCCGCGCGGAACTCGACGTTGCGCACGAGCTCCACGCGACCCGAGCGCTTGTCGAGCCGCAGGCCCGTGCCGGTGGCGGTGAAGGCGGGCCCGGTGGCGACCAGCGTGGCGGCGCCTTCCACGGTGCCCGCGCTCTGATCGATCACGAGGTCCGACGTCTGCACGTGGACGTTGTCGGGCACGACGTGGATGCGCACGTCCTTCGTCAGGCGCAGGACGAAGCGCGGCGGCAGCGGCTTCTCGCCGTCGGCGATGGCGGTCAGCCGTACGTTCGCCGAGCCCTCCGCCGCGTCGATCTCGTAGAGGACGAGGTCGCGCCGGTTCGCGGGGTCGCGCAGCACGGCCTCGACCTCCTTGCGCGTCAGCGTCGAGGGGTCGCGGTAGCCGGTCACGTGGACGCGGTCCCAGCGGAACCACGGGACGCCGGCGCCGGGCGAGGGCTCGGCGGACGGGGCGTCCATCCGGAGGGAGAGCTCGGTGTAGTACGGGATCGTGACCCGCTCGCGCGTGACGGGATCGACCCACTCGTACGGCTTCGTGATGGAGGTCCCGAACGCGCCGAGGGGCTGCACCTCGACGCGCGGGGCGTTGCGCGGCTTCGCGGCGCCGAGCGGCAACGCGTCCACGCGGACGGTGGTGGTCGGGCCCGCGGCGACCGGGGCCGGGCCCAGCGTCACGGGCGACGCCTCGGGGCCCGTCTTCGTGCCGCTCCAGCCCCCCGCCGCGACGACGAGGGCGGCGAGGCCGCCGGCGGCGAGCAGCAGGAAGACCGCGAGCCGCCTCACGACAGGTTCCCCGCGCCGGCGAGGCACCGCGCCAGCACCGCGTCCCACCGGCCCTCGCGGCGGAGCAGCGCCTCGACCGCGTCGCGCACGGCCCCGTGCCCGCCGACGTTGGGCGCGACGAACGTCGCTGCCTGGCAGACCTCGGGCGCGGCGTCTTTCGGGGCCGCGGCGAAGCCCGCCTCCCGCATCGGCGGCACGTCCGACAGGTCGTCGCCGATGTACGCAACGTCCGTCGCCGCGAACCCGAGCCGCGTGCGGAGCCGGCGCACCTCGCCGGCCTTGTCCTTCGCGCCCTGGACGACCTCGCGGATGCCCAGTTCCTGGGCGCGCCGGTCGACGATGTCGCTCCGGCGGCCGGTCACGATCGCGGGCACGATCCCGGCCAAGTGCAGGAGGTGGACGCCCATCCCGTCGCGCGCGTGGAACGACTTCCACTCGCCGCCGTCCGGGCCATAGGTGAGGGTGCCATCCGTCAGCGTCCCGTCCACGTCCATGACGAACAGCCGCACGCCCCCGGGCGTGGGGGTCAGGCCGGCGGGGGGAGGGGCGGAGGGCGTCGTCACGGAGGAATTCGACCGGGGGCAGCGCAGCCCCCGATTGTAGGTCGGTCGGCGCGGGGCGACCCGGGAAGGGCGCCCGATCGCCGGGGGGGGCCGGTACGCTACCGGCGCCGTGGACTGGACACCCCTCCTCGTCGCCTTCGGGGTCTTCCTCTTCTCGCTCTCGGTCCACGAGAGCGCGCACGCGCTCACTGCGCGTTGGCTGGGCGACGACACGGGCTACCTGCTCGGCCGGATCACCCTCAACCCGGTCCCGCACATCGACCCGGTAGGGACGCTGCTGCTGCCCGCGATCCTTCTCTACACGTCGAACGGGCAGATGGTGTTCGGGTGGGCCAAGCCGGTCCCCTACCAGCCGTTCCGCCTGCGCAACCCGTTCCTCGGCTCGGCGGCGGTCGCGGCGGCCGGCCCCGGAAGCAACTTTCTCCTCGCGACGTTGTCGGCCGTGCTGCTCGGGCTGACCACCCGGGGCGGCGCCGGCGGGACGCTCGGCCACGAGGTCCTGCAGCAACTCCTGTTCCTCAATGTGCTCCTGGGCCTGTTCAATCTCCTTCCGCTCCCCCCGCTCGACGGCGGCACGATCGTCGGGGGGCTGCTCCCGCGTCGCGCGGCCGCGACGTGGGCCCGGATGGACACGCTAGGCCCGGTGATCCTCCTCGTCCTGATCGCGACGCGCTCGCTCGACCGGGTCCTTTACCCGGCCGTCGAGGCCGTCCTCCGTCAACTCGCCGTCCTGGTCCGAGGGATCCGTGGCTGACCTCCGCATCGCGCTCGACGCCTTCGACGGCCCGCTCGACCTGCTCCTGCACCTCGTGCAGCAGGCCGAGGTGGACATCCAGGAGCTGCCGATCTCGCAGATCGCCGACCAGTTCGTGCGCCACGTCGAGCAGGGGCTCGCGGGCCTCGACGTCGACCGCGCGGGCGAGTTCCTCGTGATGGCCAGCCACCTGCTCGTGCTCAAGAGCCGGGCGCTGCTGCCCCGCGACGCCGAGGTGGACGAGGAGGAGCTCGATCCGCGCCTCGACCTGGTGCGCCAGCTCCTCGCGTACAAGCGCTTCAAGGACGCGGCCGGCGGCCTCGACGCCCGTGCCCGCGCGCAGGAGGGGCGCTTCGGCGTGCGCGCCACGCCCGAGGACGCGCGGCCCGAGGACGCCCCGATCGAGGTCGACCTCTTCGCGCTCGTCGACGCGTTCCGTCGGCTTCTCAAGGAGACGGGCGACGACACCGTGGTCGCCATGCCGCGCGAACGGCTGCCGATCACGCACTTCGTCGGCATCATCTTCGAGCGCCTGGTCGCCGAGGGCGGCGCCATGTCGTTCCGCGCGCTCGTGGGCGCCAAGCCCGACCGCGGCTACGTCATCGGTGCGTTCCTCGCGCTTCTCGAGTTGGTCAAGCTCCGCAAGGTGCGCGTCGTGCAGGAGACCTCCACGGGCGACATCGAGGTGAAGGTCCACGAGGACGCCATGCAGCCCGAGGGCGCCATCGACCGCGACCTCGCGGCCGTGCAGGCCCTCGAGGCGAGCGAGCCGAAGGCCGCCACGGGGATGCGGGTCGTCTTCATGGGGTCGCCGGCGTTCGCCGTGCCCGCGCTCCGCTCGCTCTGCGGCGCGGGGATGGCGCCGGTGCTCGTCGTGACCCAGCCCGACCGCGAGGCGGGCCGCGGCAAGCGCCTGCGCGCCACCGCGGTCGCGCTCGCCGCCGAGGAGCTGAACCTCGCCGTGCTGCGCACCGCCGACGTGAACGGCCGCGACGCGCGCGACGAGATCGGCTCGTCGACCCCGGACGTGATCGTCACCGCCGGCTTCGGGCAGAAGCTCGGGGGCACGCTGCTCGCGCTCCCGCCCCGCGGGTGCGTCAACGTCCACGCAAGCCTCCTGCCGCTCTACCGCGGCGCGAGCCCCATCGCCGCCGCGATCCGCGATGGGCAGCGCACCACCGGCGTCACGCTCTTCCGCATGGACGAACACCTCGACCGAGGGCCCGTGATCGCCTCCGTGGAGGTCCCGATCGGTCCGGACGACACGCTCGACGACGTGTCGAGCCGTCTGGGCGAGGCCGGCGCCGACCTGCTGGTCCGCACGCTCCCACGCTGGGCGGCCGGCGAGATCGACCCGGTCGAGCAGGACCACGCGCGCGCGACTTACGTGAAGAAGCTCGCGAAGGACGACGGCGCCGTCGACTGGACGCGCTCGGCCGAGCGGGTGCGCGACCACATTCGCGCCATGGCGGCGTGGCCCGGTGCGTCCACGCGCTGGATGTCGCCGAGCGGTCGCGAGCCGCTGCCGCTCGTCCTGCACCGCGCGGTGGTGCTCGAGGGCGTGGCGCCGCCGGTCGCGGTGGGCCCCGGCTTCGTCCTCGCTGCGGGCAAGGACGGCGTCGACGTCGCGTGCGCGACGGGTGTGTTGCGCGTCCTGCGCCTGCAGGCGCCGGGCGGCAAGCCCATGTCGGCCCGCGAGTTCCTGAACGGCCGGCCGATCACCGGCGGGGACCGGTTCGGTTGATCCGCCGGGGCGTCCGGGGTAGGTTCGGGGTCTCGTGAGCTCCTTCCGCCGCGTCCTCGTCGCCGTCGACTTCGTGCCCGCCGCGGCGCACTGCGTGGAGGTCGCCCGCGAGTTGACCGAGCCGGGCGGCGCGCTGCGCCTCCTCCACGTCGTCGAATGGGTCCCGTCGGTCGTCGAGGGGTCGGTCGCGGGCTACGGCAGCGCGCGCGACCTGCGCGCACTGCACGCCGCGTCGCTGCGACGCCTCGAGGAGATCGCCCGCGGGCTCGTCGGGGTCGCCGTCGACGTGGAAGTGGTCGAGGGCCAACCGGCGGGCGCGATCCTCGACGCCGCCGAAGAGTGGAAGGCCGATCTCGTCGTCGTCGGCGGGCGCCGACGCGCGCGGTTCGCGGGCCTGCGCGTGGGCGGCGTGGTGGAGCGGCTGCTGCGCGACGCGCGATGCCCGGTGATCGTCGTCCCGACGTGACGGCGTCGCGGGCGGCAGCCCGGCGGCGCGAGACCCGGCGGCGGGAACCCGCGGGCCGCCGGGCCTCGCGTCCCCGGGACCCGGTCCGCGGGACCCTACGTCGCAAGGCGCTTCAGCAGGTACGCGAGGCCCAGGGGGTAGCGGTAGTCGATGGCGGCGTGCGTGGCGTCGAACAACTCGAAGTACACGTCGGTCACGCCGACGGCCGCGAGGGCGCGGCGGAAGGCCTCGGCGCCGAGGTCGAGGAAATACTCGTCGCGGCGGCCCGCATCGACGTAGATCGCGCGCATGCCGCGCAGGCCCGCCGCGTGCCTCGGCACCATGCGGACGGGGTCGCACGCCAGCCACCGCGCCCAGACCTCGGGCACGGCCTCGCCGGTCGCGGGGTCGAACGGCAGGCGCACCGTGCCGTCGGCGTCGGCCGAATAGCAGGCGGCCATGCACCAGGCGTTGAGCAGCACGATGTCGGCGCGTTTGCTGAGCGCGGGCCGCGCACGGAAGTCGGCCCAGAAGCGGTCGAACGCGCCGCCGTACTCGTCGCGGAGCGCGCGCACGGCCTCCCGGAGGTCCGGGAGGAGGCTCACCTCGAAGAGCGCGTCGCCCGCGTGCGTGGCGAGCCCGCCGAAGAGATCGGGGCGCCGCATGGCCGTCACCATGGCGCCGTACCCGCCGCTCGACTTGCCCGCGACGCCGCGATGCGCCGCGTCGGGGCGCGTGCGATAGCGCGCGTCGACGAACGGGACCACCTCGTCGCAGAGGTAGGTGTGGTAGCGGCCGGTGGCGGGGGAGTCGAGGAATTGGCTGCCGCCCAGCGACGTCCACGCGTCCACGAGCACGACGATGCCGGGCGGCGCGTCGCCGCGCGCGAACATCGCGTCCACGAGCTCGGTGTAGGTGGGTCGGAAGGGCGCCCGGTTCCGCCACATGTCGAGCTGCCCCGTGAGCCCTTGGAGCACGTACACCGTCGGGTAGCGCCGCGCGGCGTCGGCGTCGTAGCCGGGCGGGACGTAGACCCAGAGCGGGCGGGACGTCGGGTCGCCGAGGGCGTTGCCGCGGAGCACGCGGCTCTCGAGCACGAGTTCGTCGACGCGACCGGCGAGCGGGGCGGACCAAGGCAGCATCGGGGACCTCCGAGGCGCGGTCCGGGCCCCGGAAACGAACGGGGGCCGGACGCTTGCGCGCCCGGCCCCACCCTAACCTCGGAACCCCTCGGACATACTCGGCCATGGGCCACGAACGCGGGCCACCACGCCCGCCTTGCAGAGATCAGTCGATGCGATTGCGCTCCAAGACGGTGCCGACGCCGTCGTCGGCGAGCCCGCGACCGCCGCAGCGGTCGATGGAGTTCGAGAGCAGCTGGTTGTCGCGCCCCGCCGCCACGACGATGCCCTCGAGGCCGGCGCGCTCGAGGCGGTTGTCCTGGACGAGGCCGACGTCGCCCGTGAGGCGGATGCCCGCGCCGGGGACGTTGGCGATGCGGTTCGCGACGGCCTGGTGATAGTCGCCGTCGAGGACCAGGCCGTTACCGTTGCCGCCGCGGACGACGTTGCGGGCCACGAGGTGGGCGGTGCCCTCGAGGACGAAGGTGTCGGCGCCGCAGGGGCCGACGTTGTTGCCCTCGACCGTGTTGCCCATGCCGGCGAGGCGCACGGCGCTCCCGGCGGCGGAGGCCACGACGTTCTCGACGATCCGCAGCGAGAGCCCGTCGCCCGCGACGGCGGTGCCGAGCACGCGCCCGAGCGCGTTGCGCTCGACGGTGTGCCACGCGCCGCGCAGGACGAACGCGTCGCCGGCGGTGCCGGCCGTGCGGTTGCCCTCGATGCGGGCGTAGATCGAGCCCTCCTCGGTCAGGGCGACCGTCTGGAGGTCGCGGCCGTCGCAGCGCTCGAGGGCGCAGGTGTCCGACGTCGCGGCGAACCGGGCGAGGAGGCGTGTGCCGCGGAAGGTCACGCGGGAGGCCGCGATCCGGAGCCCTTCGAAGACGATCCCCTCGGCGCCGCCGGTCGAGGACGCGCTCGTGAGGACGACGTCGGAGCCGCGCAGGCGGGCCGCGGCGCCGCCGTTCTCGCGGAACGTGCAGCCGGTCACCACGCCCCCGGTGGCGTCGAGGTCGAGACCGTCGCCTGCGTTACGGTCCAGCACGCATCCCTCGACGCGTACGTCGGTCGAGCGCTCGACGCGGATCCCGTCCCCGAGGCAGCGCTCGACGGTCGTGCGCGCGATGCGGAGCCGGGCGCATCCGGCGCCGGCCGCGATGCCGTCGAGGTCGGCGGTGGTGACGTAGAGCCCGTCGAGCGTCACGTCGGTCACGCCCGGCAGGATCTCGATCGCGGCGCGTCCGAGCCCCTTCGCGTCGAGCCGGGTGCCGCGCGGGTGGCCAACCACCGTCAAGGGCCGGTCGATCACGATCGACGTGCGGAACGATCCGAACGGCAGCACCACCGTCCCGCCGGCGGGCGTCGCGGCCAGCGCCGCCTGCACCGACTCGTCCGACTTCAGCCCCGACGTCGTGGTGCTCGCCACGAACGGCGACGCCCGCCGCGAGCGCCGCGAACTGCCCGCCTCGGCGATGCTCGGCACGGCGACGATCGCGGCGAGCGCGAGGAGAGCGAACCGAGCGAGGCGACGAAGGTTCAAGCGGGGCTCCGGGGCGACGGTTGGCTGGGAGGCCAGCGCGTCGCGGACGAGGATCCCTTCACACGCCGTGTGCCGTCCGACGCCGAAACGGACCCAAGTCCAAGCCAGCGAAGCAGATACGGTCGTTCTTGGCTAGATCCCCCGGGACATCGGATGTCTAGTTCCCCCAACATGGCTGTCGACGCCACCAGCCCTAACGAGCTGAATCTAAAGGACTTATGTCCATTTCCTCGACCGCGGACAACGTCCGAGATCCGGGGGGGCGGATGTTGTCGATTTGCGACACCGGCGCGGGCGTCGGTATGCCCAGGGCCCCGGGGAGCGTCTGCACGAGCGCGTCCACGCGGGCCTCGAGGTCGGCGCGATGCGCGTCGTGGGCCGCGCGGCGGAGGGCCGCGATTCCTGCCGCAGCGGATCCTGCGGCAGCGGATCCTGCGGCAGCGGATCCTGCGGCGAGAGCGTGGGAAAGGGGAGCAGGCGTCGTCCCAGCGTGGGGAAGGTACGAGGCCCGAAGGCTGCCGGCGGCGAGCGCCTGCCCCCCGAGAGCGGCGATCACCGGGGCGAGCGCGACGAGACGACGAGCGAGACGGCGCAGGCGGCGGTGCATCGACGACCTCCGCCGCTCCTAAGGCACAGGGCGTGCCGCCGCACGTCGGGCCTTGCGTTGTGGAGAACGGAACGTAACTCCTGACGCCACAAAGGCTTCCGCCCATGGGAAGAAAGTGGAGATGTGGAGAGTTGCCGCCCGACAGGGATCCCGGGCCCCAATCGCGCCAAATCGCGACAAGCCGCGAAGCCAAGCTTGCGACGTCGGAGGCCGCCGCGCGGCGGCTATGCGCGGGCGTACCGGCGGGCGCGGGCCTCGCCGAGGGCGCGGATCCAGCCCCGCTCGACGAGGGGTGTCAGGAGGCGGTTCACTGTGCGGGCCGAGACCCCCAGTCGGACCGACAACTCCGGCGCGGACGACCAATCGGTGCCGAGCGCGGCGAGCAGCGCTTCGACGCGGGGTTCTGCCACGCGGCCCGCGGCCGCGGCGCGGATCTGGAGGTGCTGGGCGATGATGCCGCGGACCGTCTCGGGGGTGATCTCTGCGCCGTCGCTCAGCACGGCGGCCGCGCGCAGGACGTTCTCGAGCTCGCGGACGTTCCCGGGCCAGTCGTGTTGGAGCAGGACGGGGATCGCATCGGGGTGGAGGGTCGACGGCTCGCGGAGTTTTCGCACCAGGTGGGTGGCGAGGAGGGGGATGTCGTCGCGGCGGTCCCGGAGCGGCGGCAGGTCGATGCGCACGACGTCGAGCCGATGGTAGAGGTCGGCGCGGAAGCGGCCGATCCCGACCTCGTCGAGGAGGTCGCGGCCGCTCGCCGCGACGAGCCGAACGTCGACGGGGACGGCCTGCGTGCCGCCGACGGGCCGGACCTTCCGCTCCTCGAGGACCCGCAGGAGCGACACCTGCATGTCGGCCGGCATGTCCGCGACCTCGTCGAGGAACAGCGTGCCGCGGTGGGCGCGCACGAACAGGCCCTCGTGGGAGCGGTCGGCGCCGGTGAATGCGCCGCGGACATGGCCGAAGAGTTCGCTGGCGAGCAGGGCGGAGGAGAGCGAGCCGCAGTTGAGCGCGACGAACTCTTGGGCGCTGCGGCCGGACGCCGCGTGGAGGGTCCGCGCGATGCGTTCCTTGCCGGTCCCGGTCTCGCCGACGAGGAGGACGGTGGCGGTGGTCTCGGCGACGCGACCGACCTGGCGCAGGACCTCGCGCCAAACCGCCGTCCGACCGACGAGGCCGTCGCGCACGCCTTCGGCTTGGGCCGTGGCCGGCACCGGGGGGAGCAAGGGCAGGGGGCTGTCGGGACCGGCGGCGGCCTCGTCCGCGAGGGCGGCGAGGCGGGCGTCGAGGAAGCGCAGCACCGCGCGCACGGCGTCGCGCTCGCGGCGGTGGAAGCGTCGGTCGCGGGCGATGCACGCGGTGCCGCCGGCGACGGGGAACACGATCACGGCGCGCGGTCGGCGCTGGTCGGGGCGCCAGAACTCGGGGCAGGGTCGGACGCGGAACGACCGGATGCGGCCCATCCGGGCGAGGCGGCGAACGGTCCAGCCCGAGAGGGTGTGTTCGCTCTGCGGACGCAGCCGCAGCCATGAACGTTGTCGGCGGACGAACAGGACGCGTCCGCCGAGCATCGCCGCGATCTCGCGCACGACGCGCTGGACGAACCGTCGTTCGACGGTGCTCCGGCCGACGCTGACGAGGGCATCGAGCGCGGCGATCGTCCGGTCGGGTCGCGGTCGCCGCCGGGGGCGCAATTCGCGCGCGATGCGGACCACGGTCTCGACGGGGCTCTTCCCCGGCTTCCGGGGCGGGTCCAACGCCGCGAGCGCACGTGCGCACGTCTCCTCGTACTGCTTCAGCAGTTCATGCGTCGGCGGCTCGCCGATCGACCGCAGCCAGCGCCGATAGCCCCGCCAGGCGGGCCACGCGGACGCGAGGGCTCGTACTCCGCTGGGCGATCGGCCACGCCAGATCGATGAAAGACCCTCAGCCGTGGCGAATACAAGACACCGAAACCAACCAGCCGAAGGCCGACTCTGGCGCTTTAGGAATTGACTGGCCCGTGCGCCGTCGGGAAGTCCGTGCGCCGCTGCCCGAACTGCGGCTTCGACTGTAGTTGCACGCGAGAACGGACGCCACCCGGCGGTTGGCTTGTGACAGAACTCCGGCTCGCCGGAACAGCCTCCAGTGAGCGCCTGAATGAGTCGCTCCTCGACGTCCGGAAGCCTCGCGATCTCGACTTCAACCCGACTTCGCGCAACGCAGAATGCTGGATCTAGAACTTGGTTCGGCACGAGCGAAGCGAAGGAAACTCGGCGTGCGGCGCGCTCCACGGCCGCGCGGAGCGCAGGCTTGGTGTCGACGGCGAGTGTATCGGACAGAACCCTGGTCAGTTGTTCTGTGGACCGTTTGAAGTTGTTCTGTCGGAGTTCAGAGTCCACACGCAGCCGAACGCTTTCGGCGTGCGCATCCGCAGACCGCAACTGTGGAAGCGGAAGCGTTGAGTGTCGAGAGCCAATGTCCGCAAGATGGCGCCGGACCTCTCCGACCGCAATAGAAACCGCAGATGAATCCCCGGCGACGTGGCTTGCGATCTGAAGTACCGGAAGAACGCTTCGTGCAGTACGTTCGCCCGACTGAAGCAGGCGGGGGCCAAATCGAGCGAGGCAAACAGAGAAGTCTTCCCATCGATCCCGGCGAGCGAAGCTCCACAATGACCTGGCGAAGGCCTCGGACGCGCGTGCCGGTGAAGTTGATGCCTTCATGATCTTCCGCATGACGAGCAACTGATGGAGTACTCGAGAGCGTCCGAAGGGGCGGGCGGCACCAAGTAGTCTTTGGAAAGTTCGACCGGATCCAATCACACGTGGAACGGAGACGGACCGTATCCAAAGCGATCTGATCGCGAACGTTATCCTCAAGCGCAGTGTGGTGTTCGCTGCATCCATCGCGCAGCGAACCGCGCTTCGCCAGACCGTCCAGCGTGGATGGGATGGCAGCATCGGTAGGATCGAAACCAGTTGCGCAAAGTTCGGAGCGTCCTTCCGGACCGCTATGAGCGCTGAGTCGCAGAGCAGACCGAAGTCCCGCGGACGATTGATCGCCATCGAAGACCGGAAAACCGCAGCCCACAGTACCGCGGCCGCAGTTCGAGCGGTGGGGCGATCACGGAGGATCTGCCTCAGCCGTGAAGCCGCCCGTTTAGTCTCCCCGATGCGCTCAAGAACGCGGAAGAGCGCCCGCGGACGCCCGCGGACGCTTGGCGTTCGCGGTGCTTCCAACAATCGATACCAGAGTTCCCCCTCCATTCTGCAGTCTCCGGCGAGCTGAAGAGCTCCGACGAGGACTGCCGCACGTACGTCACCCACCGGTACCGCAAAAACGCAAGGCTTGGCGGTGACGGGACGCCCCGCAATTGCATCCGTGATCCGACGCACTGCTTGCAGTCGTCCGGTTCGAGAGCCCAGATCAAGCGCCGGAAACAAGTCAGATCCGAACGTCGCGCTG